>Ga0209515_10000217_pt1 | contig 109869 bp, 110 predicted proteins | sample Subgroupgradi54m_FD_187454 | JGI IMG/M metagenome (GOLD analysis project Ga0209515, IMG submission 187454) | Subsurface groundwater microbial communities from S. Glens Falls, New York, USA - GMW60B uncontaminated upgradient, 5.4 m (SPAdes)... ... | reverse complement strand
ACGGCCAGCGCAGCCTGCAGGCGATCAAGACGCTGGAGCACTTCGGCTTTAAAAAGCTCAAGCACCTGCGGGGCGGCATTGACGCCTGGGCCTGCGAAGTCGATCAGGAGATGCCCCGCTACTAGCTTCTAACCGTCTGCGGCTTCATATTTTCCGTCACATCAGGTAGACTTAAGCCGTGATGAAAGGTAGCGCTTCCCTCAACATCCTCTTGATCGAAGACAGCGCCAAGGATCTTCAAACGCTGACGAAGGCCTTGGCGGAGGAACCCGACTCCCCGTTTACCGTTCAAACCGCCGAAACGCTCTACGACGGCCTCGAAGCCCTTTCCAAAGGCGGCATCGACCTGGTCCTGCTGGACCTGATGCTGCCGGACAGCGACGGGCTCGCCTCGCTCGAAAAAGTCCGCGAACACTCTCCGCACATTCCCATCGTCGTGCTGACCGCCTCGGATGACCGCTCGCTGGCGGCGCAGTCGCTGCAGAAGGGCGCCCAGGACTACCTGGTCAAGGGCTACGTGCAGGTCTACCGGGATCTGCTGGGCCGCTCCATCCGCTACGCCATCGAGCGGCAGCGGGCCGAAGAGGCGGTCACCGCCGCCCACGAGCAGCGCGAGCAGCTGTTCTTTTCCATTCCGTCCATCCTGATCGGCGTGGATGACGCGGGCCTCGTCACCCACTGGAACGGCATCGCCGAATCGATGTTCGGCATCACGGCCGCCCAGATGCTCGGCCGGCCCCTGGACCGCTGCCCGCTGCAATGGGATACGGCGCGCGTGCTCAAGGGCATCAGCGACTGCCGCAGCGGCAACCACGCGGTGGAGCTGGATGACATGAAGTTCCGGCGCGCGGGCGGGCAGGAAGGGTTTCTCGGCCTCACCATCATTCCGGTCAAGACCGCCGGCGGCCCGTCGACGGTGCTGCTCTTCGGCGCCGACGTCACGGAGCGCAAGTGGGCCGAGCAGGAGCGCGCGCGGCTGCAGGGCGAGCTGTTGCAGGCGCAGAAGATGGAAACGATCGGCCGCTTCGCCGGCGGCATCGCCCACGACTTCAACAATTATCTCCAGGTCATCCTGGGCTTCGGATGGATCATCCGCTCCAAGCACGGCAAAGAGCCGGAGATTCTCAAGGATTTCGAGGAAATCCTGCACGCGGCGGAAAGCGCCTCCGGCATGGTGCGGCAGCTGCTGGCCTTCAGCCGCCGCCAGCCCCTGAAGCCTCAGCTGTTTGACATCAACCGGGTGATCAAGCGCATGGAGCGGCTGCTGGGCCAGGTCATCGGCCAGACGATCCGGCTGCAGCTGCAGCTGGATGCCGCTCCGCTGATCGTCAAGCTGGATCCGACCGGACTCGAGCAGATCGTCATGAATCTCTGCTCCAACGCCCGCGACTCCATGCCCAACGGCGGCACGCTGACGCTGAGCACCTCGCGCGTCATGCGCGATGTTGCACCGTATGTGCGGCTCTCCGTCATCGACACCGGTGTGGGGATGGAGCCGGAGCTGGTCGAGCATATCTTCGAGCCGTTTTTCACCACGAAGGAGCGCGGGCGCGGCACCGGGCTGGGACTGGCGGTGGTGCACGGCCTTGTGGAGCAGCACGAGGGCCATATCACGCTGGAGACCGCACCCGGGAAGGGGACCACCTTTCACCTGGACTTTCCCTTGCAGCAGCTGAAAGAGCCCGCCGCGGCGATTGAGGAGCAGCCCTCCGAGCCGCCTGCGGAAGCTTCCGCAGAATCGTCCAACGGCAGCCGGCGGCGCATCCTGCTCGTGGATGACGACCCGTCGGTGCGGATGCTGTGCGAGCGGATCCTCAACGGCGCGTATGCGGTGACGGCCGCCGCCTCCGGTTCGGAGGCGCTGCAGGCGCTGCAAAAGGACGGATTCGACATGCTCCTGACCGACATCAAAATGCCGGAGATGGACGGCTTTGCCCTGATCGAGCAGGCGAAAAAGCTCAAGCCCAACCTGCTGGTGGTGGCGATGACGGGATTTCTGACGCGGGAAATGGAGCAGCGGCTGATTTCGGGCAACGGGGTCTTCGAAGTGATCCGCAAGCCGTTTACCCCGCCGACGGTCCGGGTGGTCGTGGACCGGTGCCTGACCCAAGCACGGAGTTAGAGCGGGGTTTGGGCGGAGAGTTGGTGCTGCGCGTAGCGGCGGTAGAGCCCGCCGGCGTTGCGCAGCAGCTCTTCATGCCGGCCCTGTTCCAGGATGCGGCCGCCATCCAGCACGACGACCCGGTCCGCGTGCTCGATCGTCGAAAGCCGGTGCGCGATGATCAGCGCGGTACGCCCTTCCAGCAGGCGGATGAGCGCCCGCTTCACCAGTTCTTCGGACTCCGCATCCAGCGCCGAAGTCGGCTCATCCAGAATGAGAATCGGCGCGTCCTTCAAAAACGCCCGCGCGATCGCCACCCGCTGCTTCTGCCCGCCGGAAAGCCGCACGCCCCGCTCGCCGATTTCCGTCTCGTAGCCCTTCGGCAGCTGCTCGATGAACCCATCGGCAAACGCCGCCGCCGCCGCCGCCCGCAGCTCCTCGTCGGTGGCGGCGGGCCGGCCGAAGCGCAGATTATCCGCGATCGTGCCGCTGAAGAGCAGCGGCTCCTGCGCGACGATGGCAATCTGCGCGCGCAGCGATTTCAGCGTCAGGTCCCGCAAATCCGCGCCGTCGAGCGCGATGCGGCCGCTTGTCACGTCATAGAAGCGTGGCAGCAGCTTCACCAGCGTCGATTTGCCCGAACCGCTGGGGCCGACCAGGGCCACCGTCGTGCCGGCCTCGATGGTCAGGTTGAACTGCTCCAGCACCGGCTCCCGGCCCTCGTACTGGAACCCCACCCCCTCGAAGAGCAGCGTGCCGCGGGCGCGCGCGATCGCGGCCGCGCCGGGCCGCTCCTGCACGTCGGGATACTGGTCGAACACCTCGAAAATCCGGTCCATGGCGGCCAAACTGTTTGCGAGAATGAGGTTGAGCTCCGTGAGCCGCTGAATCGGCTGGTACAGCATGCCCAGATAGGCGTAAAAGGCCATTAGCGTGCCCACCGACACCGCGCCGGCCCAGACCTCGATCGCGCCGGCCCACAGCACCAGGATCGGCCCCAGCGCCGTCAGAAAGCCGGTCGCCCCCAGCGCAATCGACTGCAAATGGACGTTGCCCATGACCGTTTTGTAGAACGCTTCGCTCTGCGCCTGGAAGCCGCGCGCTTCCGTCTCCTCCTGATTGAACGCCTGGATCGTCGAGATGCCGGCGAACTGCTCGTGCAGCGCGCCGGACATCTCCTGCAGCTGCAGGTGCATTTCGCGGCTCTTTTGCCGGATGCGCTTCTGCAGATGATAGCTGACCAGACCGTAGAAGGGCAGCACGGAGAGCGACACCCAGGCGAGCTTGGCGTGCGCCCAGAACAGCACGATGATGATGACCGCCACGCAGGAAAGATCCATCGCCGTGTTCACGAAGGCGGCTCCCACGAAGTTCTGGGCCGAGGCGATGTCCGTCGTCATGCGGGAGACGACCGAGCCGATGCGCTGCCGGTCGAAGAAGCTCAGGCTCATCCGCTGAATGTGCAGGTAGAGCGCCTGGCGCATGTCGAGGATCACGCGATGGCCGGCGCGGCCGGCGAGGTAGGAGCGCCAGTAGCTGGCCACCGAATAGACGGCGTAGAGGCTGCACAGGCCGGCCATCAGCAGGTGCAGCCGCAGATGCTGGCGGGCGCCCTCGGCGAGGAAGAGATCATCGACGAGGATCTTGATGGTCCAGGGCAGCGCCAGCGGCACGAGGTAGCGGACGATGCCGAAGAGCCCGGCCGCCACCAGCAACCGCCGATAGGGCCGGACATAGCGGAGAAACCGGCGCAGGGAGTGGCGCGCCGGCAGATCGTCCATGGGAGCGTTCGATGGCGAAGACATGGAAAAACTAAGTATACCACACCGCTCGACTGGCGGGTCCTGGCCGACGGGTCCTGGCTTCGCAGTTGCTCCGCGCACCGCTCGGCCCTCCAGAGGTGCGCTCCGCAACAGCTCGCCACCCGTCGGCTAACAGGACCGTCAGTCTCGCTTCCATAGATTTGTTGTTGAAACGGGGCGGGCTCTTGCTATACTATCCGCAGATATGCGATGTGGTCGCTTCGTTGAAGGACATGCACCCCGGTCGTGCCATCGGCCGGGGTTCTGTGTTGCCTAAAAGGAGGATGGATGCCCCAGGTTGTTGATGCGCCCGTAGTGAAACCCGGCAGCAAAACAGGCACGGTAGCGCCGTTCGGATTTCAGCTGCTGCTTGATTTGTACAACTGCAAATCGGGCGCCTGCGATGACCTCGGCCTCTGCTACAACTTCCTCGAAGAGATCGTCCGCGTCTTGAAGGTGGAGCCGCAGTCCCCGCCGTACATCTTCCGCACCGATGGCAAGCGGTTCCCGGACAAAGCCGGCCTCAGCGGCTGGATCCCCCTGGTGGAAAGCGGCATCCAGCTTCACACGCTCACCCCGAAAGAGTTCATCTCCATCGATATCTACAGCTGCCGGTCGTTCGACATCGAGCCGGTGAAGCGGTTCGTCCGCGGCTACTTCTCCCCCAAGCGGATGGACGAGCAGTTCCTCGAGCGGGGCCTCGACTACAACAAGTAATCCTGCTATAGTGGTAAAAAGCGTGGCGCACCCATCCGGGTCCGCCCGTTTTTAAACCCCAACATTGTGAAAAAATTCACAATCTTTTGATGCCCCCAGGCCACTCCATACTCGAATATGCCGGCATCCTGATGCTGGCAGCACTTTCCGCCGGCGTCGGGCTCATCATGCTCTTCGCCAACGCCCTCCTCGGTCCGCGCAAGCCCAATCCAGTCAAATCCGAGCCGTTTGAGTGCGGCATGAAGCCCATCGCCCTGCCGGCCGGCCGGCTGCCGGTCCACTTCTATGTCGCCGCCATGCTCTTCGTGGTCTTTGATGTCGAGCTGGTTTTCCTCTTCCCGTGGGCGGTGCTGGTGCGGGAGCTGGGGTGGTTCGGGCTGATCGAGATGGGGCTGTTCATCGGCATCGTCATCCTGGGATTCCTCTACGCCTGGAAGCAGGGCGCGCTGGAGTTCAAATAATGGGCGCCGTCGACACCTCGAAACTGAGCTGGATGACCAGCCGCCTGGACGCGGCACTGGGCTGGGCGCGGAAATTTTCCATCTTTCAATACCCCTATGTCACTGCGTGCTGCGGCATGGAGTACATGGCCACCGCCACCTCGCACTACGACATGGACCGCTTCGGCGCCGGTTTTCCGCGCTTTTCGCCGCGGCAGGCCGACGTGCTCTTCGTCGTCGGCACCATCAGCCACAAGATGGCGCCGGTCCTCAAGCGGGTCTACGACCAGATGACTGAGCCGAAATGGGTGGTAGCCTTCGGCGTGTGCACCTGCACCGGCGGCTTTTACGACAACTACGCCACGGTGATGGGCATCGACACGATCATCCCGGTGGACATCTACATTCCCGGCTGCCCGCCGCGCCCTGAAAATGTCCTGGACGGGCTGATCAAGCTGCAGGAGAAGATCGCGCAAGGCCGCAACGCGCCGCCGCCCACCGGCCCGATCGGCCGGCCCCCTGAATTGCTGGTGCCGCACCAGCCGGACGCGCACCTCTAAGTTCCCGGAGCATCCCGAATGAGTGATCCGACCATCACCGCAGCGCTTCGCCAGCGGTTTCCCGACGCGATCCTGGCCGCCCATCAGTATCTGGGGCAGGAGAGCGTGCTCATCAAGCGGGAAGCGGTGCGCGAGATCGCGCAGTTTCTCCGGGATGACCCACGCCTGCAGTTCGACTTTCTCATGGATCTCAGCTGCGTTGATTACCTCAAATTCGGCCGGTCGCTCAGCAGCGCGCCGACGCTGACGACGCCCTCGCCTTTGCCGTATTACATGGCGCCCAAGCCCTCAGCCGAACCATGGCAGCGCGGCGTCTCCAGCGACGCGTACCGCTTCGAGGTGGCCTATCACTTCTACTCCAGTTCGCACAATCACCGGCTCAGGCTGAAGGTTCCACTGACGGCAGCCGATCCGGCTCTGGACTCGGTCACGGAATTGTGGGCCGGGGCCAACTGGTTCGAGCGGGAGGCGTGGGACATGTTCGGGGTAACGTTTGCCGGCCATCCCAACCTGCGCCGCATCCTCATGTATGAAGAGTTCAAGGGCCACCCGCTGCGCAAGGACTACCCGGTCCGCAAGCGCCAACCGCTGATCGGCCAGGCCTACTGATGAGCATGACCGACACCGAAACCCGGCACATGTTCCTCAACATGGGGCCGCAGCATCCTGCGATGCACGGGATCATCCAGCTCATCCTCGAGCTGGATGGGGAGCGGGTGGTGGGCGCCGATGTGGAGATCGGCTACCTGCATCGCGCCTTCGAGAAGGAGAGCGAGCGCGGGCCGTACAACAACGTCATGCCGTACACCGACCGGCTCAACTACGTCTCCCCCCTCATCAACAACTTCGGCTACTGCCTCGCGGTGGAGCGGCTGCTGGGCATCGAGGCGACCGAGCGGTGCCAGTACATCCGCGTCATCATGAGCGAAATCTCGCGCATCACCGACCACCTAACCTGCGTCGGCGCCTCCAGCATGGAGCTGGGCGCTTTTACCGTCTTCCTCTACATGATCAAGGCCCGCGAGTGGCTCTGGGAGCTGGTTGAAGCGGTCACCGGCGCGCGGCTGACCATTTCCTACGGGCGCGTGGGCGGCCTGAAGGCCGATCTGCCCGACGGCTTCGCAGACCGGACCCGCAAGGCGCTGCAGGAGGTGCGGAAGGTCCTGCTGGAATGCGACACCCTGCTGACCCGCAACCGCATTTTCGTCGACCGGATGCAGGGCACCGGTGTCATCTCGAAGGAGCGGGCGATCAGCTACGGCATCACCGGCCCGTTTCTGCGCAGCACCGGCGTAGCTCTCGACGTGCGAAAGGCCAACCCCTATTTCGTCTATGACCGGATGCGGTTCGATGTGCCCACCGGCGAGCACGGCGACAACTTCGACCGCTACCTGGTGCGCATGGAGGAGATGGAGCAGAGCATGCGCATTGTCGAGCAAGCGCTCGACGGCCTGCCCGGCGGACCTCTGAATGTGGATCACGAGGGCCGCGTGCTGCCCGCGGATGTCATGGTCGATGAGGCAAAGATGGGCCGGGTGGCTGGCTTCAAACAGATCCGCGTGCAGGTCGATCCGACGCTGGAAGGCTCCACGCGCGGCCCGCACGACGCAGTCAACGCGAATGAAAAGCGGGCGGTCCTGCCGGCGAAAGAGGACACGTACGGCAACATCGAAGGGCTGATGCACCACTTCAAGCTCATCATGCTCGGCCACGGCATCCGTCCGCCGCAGGGCGAATTCTACAGCGCGGTCGAAGGCGCCAACGGGGAGCTCGGATTTTACGTGATCAGCGACGGCACCGACCGGCCCTACCGGGTGCGCGTGCGGCCGCCGTGCTTTCCGATCATGTCGGCGGTGCCGGAGCTCATAACCGGCGACATGCTGGCCGACGTGGTTCCGACCTTCGGGTCGGTGAACATGATCGGCGGGGAGCTGGATCGCTGATGCCGGCCTTCGACGATCTGCGCCAGCCGGCCGAGGCCATCCTCGCCAAGTACGAGGAAAAGCGCGCGGCCCTGCTGCCGCTGCTGCATCTGATCCAGCAGACCTTCGGCCGCATCACGCCGGAGGGTGAGGAGTGGGCCGCCGGCATGGTCGGTATCGCTCCCGCGCACGTGCACGAGGTCGTGACCTTTTACTCGCTCTACCACCGCGCGCCGGTGGGCCGGCAGCACATTCAGGTCTGCCAGAACATCGCCTGCGTCCTGCGCGGCGGCCGCGAGGTCATGGCGGCCATCTCCGAGCGGCTGGGCATCCGGCCGGGCGAGACGACCCCGGACGGCAAATTCACCCTCTCGGCGGTGGAATGTTTATGCGCCTGCGAAGCGGCACCCGTGATGCAGGTCAACGACCGCTATGTGGGTCCGATTACGGCGGAGACCATCGACACGCTCGTAAAAGCGCCGGATCAGCTGACTGAGCTGCCCATCATGTTCCGGGGCGCTCCGGGACTGCCGGAGCCGATCATCTCCAAGCGGTTCAACGTCAAGGATTCCGAAGCCATCGAAACCTACGTCCGCGACGACGGCTATCAGAGCGCGCGCAAGGCAGTCACCGCGATGACGCCGGAGCAGGTGATCGCCGAAGTGAGCGCCTCCAATCTGCGCGGGTTGGGGGGTGCTGGTTTTCCGACGGGGAAGAAGTGGGGCTTTGTCCCGAAGCAGTCGGCCAAGCCGAAGTTCGTGGTGGTCAACGCCGATGAAGGCGAGCCGGGCACGATCAAGGACCGCTATCTCATCACGAAGGATCCGCACCGGCTTATCGAAGGCATCATCATCGCCGCCTATGCGGTCGGAGCCCACAAGGCCTACGTCTATATCCGGGGCGAATACGTGCAGCCGGCCAGAATTCTTCAGCAGGCCATCGAGGAGGCGTACAAGTACGGCGCCCTCGGCAAACGCATTTTCAACAGCGCCTTCGACCTCGATATCGTGGTGCACCGGGGTGCTGGCGCCTACATCTGCGGCGAGGAAAGCGCGCTGCTGGAATCGCTGGAAGGCAAGAAGGGCTTTCCCCGGCTGCGGCCGCCGTTTCCGGCCATCTCCGGGCTGTTTGCCTGCCCGACGCTGATCAACAACGTGGAGACGCTCTCCTTCGTGCCGTCGATCCTTCAGCGGGGCCCTGAGTGGTTCTCGAAGTTCGGCTACGGCAAGTCCGGCGGCACCCGGCTCTTCTCGCTCAGCGGACATGTCCGCAATCCGGGCCTCTATGAAGCTTCGCACGGCATTACGCTGCGCCAATTGATCGAAGCGGCCGGCGGGGTGCCGGAAGGGCGCCAGTTGAAGGCGGTGATTCCGGGAGGCATCTCGGCGAAGCTGCTGCGGGCCGATGAGACCGATGTCCATATGGATTTCGATTCGCTGCTGGCCGCCGGCACGATGGCCGGCTCAGCCGGTGTCGTCGTGATGGACGACACGACCTGCATTCCCCAGGCGCTCTGGTACGCTACGAAGTTCTTCGCGCATGAATCGTGCGGCCAGTGCTCGCCGTGCCGCGAAGGCACCGGCTGGATCTTCAAGATCGTCGACCGGATCATGCAGGGGCAGGGACGTGTGCAGGATCTGGACAACCTGCTGGGCATCGCCACCGGCATGGAAGGCCGCACGATCTGCGTCTTCGCCGATGCTGCGGCCTGGCCGGTGCAGAGCTACATCACCAAGTTCCGAAACGAGTTTGAGTTTCATATCAAAGAGAAGCAGTGCGATTTACATAGCGAGGTTTCCACTGCCACCGTCTAAACTGCCGTTAATATTCATTCCGTTCGGAATGGTATTTTTTGGCTTTTGGTTTTGGAATGTATGGATACTATTGACCAATCCGAAGAAGGCCTTGGAGTGGACGGCTAAGCCATATAAAAAATGGTGTGGAATTGATTTTCGTATTGAGGATGAACGAAAGTTTAAGAGAGCTTGTCGCATTTTTGGTTTGTTCTATGGGGGGCTGGGTTCACTTATTTTTGTTGCAATGTTAAATGACCTCTTTTCGAGATAATGGAAACTAAACAGATTACGCTGACGATCGACGGCAAGCCGGTGACGGTGCCGGAGGGCACGACGGTGCTGCAGGCGTGCGAGAAGGCCGCCAGCCCGGTGCCGTTCTACTGCTATCACCCCGGCCTCTCCATCGCCGGCAACTGCCGCATCTGCCTCGTGGAGATCGCCGGCATGCCAAAGCTGCAGATCTCCTGCTACACCCGGGCCGCCGACGGCATGGTCGTCAACACCACGAGCGACAAGACGCTCCAGGGCCGCAAGGACGTGCTGGAGTTTCTGCTGATCAACCACCCGCTTGACTGCCCGGTGTGCGACCAGGCCGGGGAGTGCTGGCTGCAGGACTACTACATGCAGCACGGCCTCTACGATCCGAAGTTCAACGAAACCAAGAACAAAAAGCCCAAGGCGGTGCCGGTGGGCCCCACGGTCATGCTCGACGCGGAGCGGTGCATCCTGTGCTCGCGCTGCGTGCGCTTCACCGACGAGATCACCAAAACCGGCGAGTTCGGCATTTTCAACCGGGGCGACCATTCCGAAATCGGCGTGCATCCCGGCAAGGAGCTTGCCAACAACTATTCCGGCAACGTCGTCGACATCTGCCCGGTGGGGGCGCTGACCGACCGGGACTTCCGGTTCAAGTGCCGGGTCTGGTATCTGGGCATGACCAACTCGGTCTGCACCGGCTGCTCCCGCGGCTGCAACATCCAGATCCACTACAACCGGGAGCGGGAGTGGCGGCCGCACATCGCCAACGGCGAGCGGGTCATGCGGCTGAAGCCCCGCTATAACGCCGACGTGAACCAGTGGTGGATGTGCGACGTGGGCCGCTACGGCTACAAATCCATCGACGAAAACCGGGTTCCGCAGGTGCAGCTGCGCGCCGACGGCTCGCTGCAGACCGCGGACTGGGAGCGGGGCCTCCGGCAAGTGGCCGATGCGCTCAATGGCCTCAAGGCGTCCAAGTCGCTCAACCAGGTTGGCGTGATTCTCTCCAGCTATCAGAGCAATGAAAACCTCTATGCGGCTAAGCGGTTCTTCCAGGCGCTCGGCGTTACCCAGGTCGTCTTCCAGCGGCCCAAGAGCGGCGCGTCCGATCACTTGCTGCTGCAGGCGGACCGCTCGCCCAACGCCAAAGGGGCACAGGCGCTGGGGCTGGCCGAAGGCGCCGAGGGGCTGCTCGACCGGGCCATTAAGAAAGAGCTGAAGGCGCTGTTCGTCTTTCACCAGGACCTGACCGATCTCTTCGGCGCCAAGGTGCAGCAGGCGGCCAAGCAGCTTGAGCTGCTGGTCTTTCAAGGGCCCAACGCCAACCCGACCTCCGCCCTGGCGCATGTGGTGCTGCCCAGCGCGGTCCACGCCGAGCAGGACGGGACCTTCACCAACTTCCAAGGACGGGTCCAGCGCGCGCAGGCGGCGCTGCTGCCGTGGGGCGAGGCCAAACCGGACTGGCAGATCTTCACCGAGCTCTCTGCGGCGCTGCAGCTGGGGCTCTCCTTTACCGACGCGCCGTCAATCTTTGCGGAGCTGGCGAAGCAGGAGAAGCCGTTCCACGGCATGACGTATGAGGCCGTCGGCGATCAGGGAGCGCTGTTGAAGGGATGATCACCGACCTGCTGATTAAGCTGGGCGTCTGTGCTTTGGTGCTGGGCGGCGTCCTGAACTTTGCCGGCATGCAGACCTGGCTTGAGCGCAAGCAAAGCGCGCTGATGCAGGACCGCATCGGCGCCAACCGCGCCTACTTCACCCTGCCCTGGCGCTGGGCAGCACCCATCAACTGGCTCTTCCGCAAATTGGGCGGGCTGGGCATCTTGAACGCGATCGCCGACGTGATAAAGCTGCTCTTCAAGGAAGATTTCATCCCGAAAGCGGGCGACCGGTTCCTGCACACGCTGGCACCCCTACTGTCGGTCTTTTTCGCGCTGATGGCCTTTGCCGCCATTCCCATCGGTCCGACGGTGGAATTGTGGGGCCGCCATATCCCGCTGCAGGTCGCCAATGTCAATGCCGGGCTGCTGTTCGTGCTGGCGCTGGCCTCCATCGGCGTCTACGGCGTGATTCTCGCCGGCATGATCTCCGGCAATAATCTGGCCACAATTGGCGGGCTGCGCGCGGCCTCGCAGATGCTCGCCTACGAGATCGCGCTGGGTGTTTCGCTCATCGGTGTGGTCATCTGGTACGGCACGCTGGATCTGCAGCAGCTGGTGCTGCGGCAGGGCACACTGCTGTGGGGGTGGCTGCCGCATTGGGGGGTGTTTGTCCAGCCCATCGGCTGCCTCGTGTTCATGACCGCCGCGCTGGCCGAAACCAAGCGCGTCCCGTTCGATTTGCCGGAAGGCGAGCCGGAGATCATCGGCTACTTCACCGAATACAGCGGCATGAAGTTCGGGCTGTTTTTTCTGACCGATTTTGTGGAGGTCGTGCTGGTCTCCGCCCTGACGACGACGCTGTTTTTCGGCGGCTGGCAGGTGCCGTACCTCACACCGGCCGGCTGGCAGTTTCCCTGGGGCGGCGCGCTGATTCCGGTCTCGCACGCGGCCTACGTGATCTGGGGGCTGGTGTCGTTCACCGTGAAAGTGGTGGCGTTTATCTGGTTCTTCATGCTCATCCGGTGGACGCTGCCGCGCTTCCGCTACGATCAATTGATGCACCTGGGATGGAAAATTCTGTTTCCGTTGTCGCTGGCCAACCTGACCCTGACCGGCATTCTCGTGGTGGCGCTGAAATGACCCCCCACCGATCGCCACAGCAATCATCGGCCCTTCGGGCCGAACGCTAGGTGGGGGGATGAGCACCCTCAGCGACCAGCTGCTGCATCGCCTGCGCGACGCGCGCAAGCGCCGCAAGCTCACCTGGTGGGAGCGGACCTATCTGCCCGCCGTGGCCCAGGGGCTGTGGCTGACCTCGCGTCATTTCTGGCGCAACTTGTTCCTGCATCTGGCCCACCGCGTCGGGCTCTTCCGCGGCGTGCCGGCCTCGGTGACCATCCAGTATCCGGACCAGCGGCGCAAAACCGAGCTGCGCCTGCGCACGCGCCACCGGCTGACCAAGCGCAAGGACGGCACCCCGCGCTGTGTCGCCTGCATGATGTGCGAAACGGTCTGCCCGGCGCGCTGCATCTACATCGTGGCCGGCGAGCATCCGGATCCGAACGTCGAGAAGTACCCTAAGAGCTTCGACATCGACCTGGGCAAGTGCGTCTACTGCGGCTACTGTGTGGAGGCCTGCCCGGAAGACGCCATCCGCATGGATACCCAGCGGCATGACATCGCCTCCTACTCCCGCGACGGCATGTGGCTTGATGTCAAGGAGCTGCTCAACCCGGGCTCCAAACCCTTCGGCACGCCGCCGGAGAAGTTCATCCAACTGACGCCGCAAGAGTACCAGCAGCTTCCTCCCACCCCGCCTCCGCCCCCTCCGGGCACCGGCATCGCGCCCTCGGTTTAACCCTCCTCCCTTGCGCCCTCCGGAGGGGACTGCTACGATAGCACCGATGAAATCCCTCGTCGGCGTGCTGGCGTGCGTCTTGTGGGCCGGCCCGGTTTCCGCGGCCGTCCGAACCGAACCCATCGAATACCGGGACGGCGAGACCGCGCTCCAGGGCTACATTGCCTATGATGACGCGAGCACCGACAAGCGTCCCGGCGTGCTGGTGGTCCACGAATGGAAGGGGCTGGGGCCCTACGCCATCCGGCGCGCCGAGCAGCTGGCCCGGTTGGGCTACGTCGCCATGGCCGTGGACATGTACGGCAAGGGCGTCCGGGCCAAGGATCATGAGGAAGCCGGCAAGCTCTCCGGCATCTACCGCAAGGACCGCGCGCTGACGCGCAGCCGCATCCGGGCGGCGCTGAATGTCTTGAAGGCGAATGAGTTTGTGGATCCGGGCCGCATCGCCGCGATCGGCTATTGCTTCGGCGGCATGGCGGTGCTGGAGCTGGCCCGCAGCGGCGCGGATATTCTTGGGGTTGTCACCTTCCACGGCGCGCTGGATACGCCGAATCCCGAGGACGCCAAACAGATCACGTGCAAAGTGCTGGTGCTGCACGGAGCTAACGACGGATACATCACCCAGGAGCAAGTGGCGGCCTTCGAGCGAGAAATGCGCGAGGCGGGCGTGGACTATCAGTTGATCCAGTATCCGGGCGCTGTGCACAGCTTCACGGTGCGTGAGGCCGGCGATAATCCGGCCGCCGGCGCAGCATACGACAAGGCGGCCGATGAGCAGTCCTGGGAGCAGATGAAGGCCTTCTTCCAGAAGCTGTTCAGCCCCTCCGAACTCGAGCGCATCGGTTAAGCGATTTTTCCATGGCCGACTACGCATTTACCACGCAGTGGCATATCCGTGCTCCCATCGAATCAGTTTGGGAGCGGATCGCGGATACCGGGCGGTGGCCCGAGTGGTGGCGCGGGCTGCAGCGGGTCGTCGAGGTGGCCCCGGGCAGCGCCAACCGGCTCGGCGCGGTTCAGCGGTTCACGTGGAAAGGCCGCCTGCCCTACACGTTGGATGTCGAGATGCGGGTGATTCGCTCCGAGCCGCCGTCGCTGCTGGAGAGCTCGGCGCGCGGAGAGCTGGAAGGCATCGGGCGATGGCGGCTTTCACGCTGCGAAGACGGCACCCGCGTTCGCTACGAGTGGAATGTGCGCACCACCAAACGGTGGATGAATGCGCTGGCTCCGGCGGCGAGGCCGCTGTTCCGGTGGAATCACGACGTGGTGATGCGCGGCGGGGAACGCGGATTGAAGCGGCTGCTGGAAGGCTAGCTAATACGGCAGCGCGGTGCTGATGCGCTGCAGGAACGGTTCCTGGCAGATCCCGACCGCCAGGATGCCGAGCACCAGCACGATGAGCGCGGTCTTGGTCAGCGGCGTGATCGGAATCGGCGAGGCGCTGCGGGGCGGATCCAGGTACATCCGCTTGACGATCATCAGATAGTAATAGAGCGAGATCGCCACATTGACCGCCCCGATGGCCACCAGCCAGAGGCGGTTGCGTTCGGCGGCGGAGAGCAGGATCAGCAGCTTGCCGACGAATCCGGCCAGCGGCGGCACGCCGGCCAGCGACAGCAGGCCGATGAACATGACCGCCGCCAGCAGGCCGGAGCGCTTTCCCAGCCCCTTGAAGTCATCCAGCGTCTCCCCGCCCAGCGCCCCTGAGGCGGCAATGAGCACCAGGAACACCGCCAGGTTGCTCAGCATGTATGCCAGCAGGTAGTAGCCCACCGCGGTGACACCGCTCCAGCCGGCCGAAGAAATCCCCATCAGCAGATAACCTGCATGGCCGATGGAGGAGTAGCCCAGCAGCCGCTTAAAGTTCGTCTGCGGCAGGGCGCCGAGGTTGCCGTACAAAATCGTCGCGGCCGCAACCCACGCCAGCAGGTTGCTCCACGTCGCGACCAGCGGCAGGAAGACGCCGTAAAGCACCCGCATCAGCGCCACCATGCCCGCCATCTTCGAGCCCACGGAGAGAAACGCCACCACCGGCGCCGGCGCGCCCTCATAGACATCCGGCACCCACAAATGAAACGGCACCGCCGCGACTTTGAACCCCAGCCCGGCGAGCACGAGAAACAGCCCGGCATAGATGCTGGGGGTCTTGGGCGCCAGAAAGATGGCGTGGCTCACTTGCGGAAAGCTGGTCGCGCCGGCGAATCCGTAGAGCAGGGCGATGCCGAAGACCAGGAATCCGGAGGAGACCGAGCCCATGATCAGGTATTTCATGCCGGCTTCCACCGACCTCGCGTCCCGCTTCAGATAGGCCGCCATGATGTAGAGCGAGAAGGTCAGCAGCTCCAGGCCGATGAAGAGCATCAGCAGGTCGTTCACCGACGCCAGGACGAGGGCTCCGAGCAGGGCGGTGAAGAGCAGCAGGTAGAACGGTCCGGGCGACTCGTTGAGCGCCAGGCCGGATTCCCGGGTCATGATGATGACGAGCAGGCCGGTCAGCAGGAAGAGCCCCTTGAAGAAGAGGCTGAAGGCGTCCACCACCAGCATCTCCTGCGCCGAGCCTTCAAGGAAGGTCTGCTGCTGCCAGAAGAGCAGCGTCAGGCAGACCAGGATGCCGGCGAACGCCAGCAGCCACAGATTGCGCCGGCGCGCCGGCGGCATCAGCATGTCGGCGACCAGCAGCACCAGGATCCAGACGGAGGCGGCGGCTTCCACCGCGATGAGCCGCCAGTCGAAGGGGATCACGGCGCCACCTCGGCTTGCACGCCGATCCGGACTTCCCGCCGCATGGCGATGACGGGCGGGTTGGCCCGCTCCAGCAGCGTCCGGCTGCCGGAATCCACAATCCGCAGCATCGGCTGCGGCCAGCAGCCGACGAACAGCAGCGCCAGAATCAGCAGCACGAAGGGCAGCCGGGCAAACGGTGTGGCCGCGTCATGCACGTGCGCGAAGGCCGGCTTGGGCGGCCCGAACAGCGTGCCGCGCACCAGCCGCAGCATATAGACGGCGGTGATGACCACGCCGAAGACGCCGCAGATAATCTGCACCGGATACCGGTCCCATCCTCCGAGAAACACCAGCAGCTCGGCGACGAAGTTGGCGAATCCGGGCAGGCCGCTGGAGGCCATCGCGGCGATCACCCCGCAGACGGCGATGAACGGCAATTGATGCGCCAGCCCGCCGAGGTCCGGCAGATAGCGCGTGTGCGTCTGGTCATAAATGTGCCCCACCACGGCGAAGGCCAGGGCGGTCATGATGCCATGGGCGAACATCAGCAGCACGGCGCCGTTCATCGCTAGCGGCGTCAGGCAGGCGATGCCGAGCAGCACGTAGCCCATGTGGCTCGACGATGAATAGCCGATGATGAGCTTCAGGTCCTTTTGCGCCATGGCCACGAAGCCGCCGTACAGGATGTTCATGACGCACAGTCCCGCCACCCACGGCATCCACATCGCCGCGCCCTCCGGCAGCAGCCCGATCGCCAGGCGGATGATGGCATACGAGCCCAGCTTCATCAAAACACCCGCATGCAGCATGCTGACCGCCGACGGAGCGGCGGCATGGCCGATCGGCGACCAGCTGTGCAGCGGCCACATCGGCGCAATCACCCCGAATCCGATCACCAGCAGGGGGAAGATCCAGCGCTGCAGCGACGGGTCCAGCGGGGCGGCGGCCAAGTGATGCTGTAGCGCGGGCAAATCGAAGGTCCGCGCGCCGGATTGGATGTAGAGCCACAGCAGGCCGATCAGTGCTACCACCGCCCCCAGCGTCAGGTAAATCGTCAGCTTCATGGTGGCGTATTCCTTGGAGAAGCGGACGCGCCCCTCTTCCTTGACGTCGCTGCCCCAGATGCCGATCAGCGGATACATCGGGATCACCGCCATCTCGTAGAAGAAATAGAAGAAGAACAAGTCCAGGGAAAGGAAGACGCCGAAGACGCCGGTGATCAGCAGCAGGTAGAAAATGTAATACTCTTTGACCCGGTCCTTGACGGCATAGGAGATGAGCACGCCGCTGAAACTGCAGAGGGCGTGCAGCAGCACGAGGACGGCGTTGATGCCGTCAACCCCCAGGTGCAGGCTGATGCCCAGGGAAGAGATCCACGGGACCGCCACCTCGAACTGGTAGCCGCTAACGGCAGGCTGAAAGGTCCACATCATCCGCACGGCGGCCAGCAGTGACAGGCCTGTCACCGTGGCGGCGATGCGGCGGATCAGGCTCACGCGCTCCTGGCGGACTCCGCACAGCGCCAACGCGCCCAGCGCCGGGGCGGCCAGGATCATGGGCAGCAGGGGCGGCATCGCGTCAGCGGCCCAGCGCCAGAAAACAGACCACCCCGAGCAAAAAGACCAGCACGTAGGTTTGCACCTGCCCGGTCTGCAGGCGCCGCACGAACCGCCCGGCCTGGCGGGTCGCGAAGGCGGTGCCGTTGACCGCGATGCCGATGATGATCACGCGCTCGACCCACGCGCAGAAGCCGGCAATGAGCTTCTGCTGGATTTGCTCCACGTACCAGGCATAGAGTTCATCCACATAGAAGCGGCGCTGCAGCAGCGAGTGCGGCAGCGCCAGCGCCTGCACCACCTGCCGGGCCGATACCAGCTTCCGGGAATACATCAGCCAGGACAAGGTCAGCCCCGTCGCCACGACCGCCAGCGAGATGGCCGCCACACCCCAGTCTAATTCGGCCTGGTGCTCGCCCAGGAAATGCGGGATGCCGAGATAGCCGCCGGCGATTGAGAGTGCTGCCAGCAGAAACAGCGGCCCCAGCATCACGGGCGGAGACTCATGCGCGTGGCCGTGGGCCTTGCCGGTAAACGCCGTGAACCACGCCCGCCCGATGTAGAAGGCCGTCATGCCGGCGGTCAGCGTGGCGATTCCATAGAGGGCCGGGGAGCGGTGAGAAGCCAGCACGAGGATCTCATCCTTGCTGAAGAAGCCGCTCAATCCGGGGAAGCCGGCCAGCGCCAGTGCCCCGATCAGGAAGCAGAGGGAGGTCCATCGCATCGACCGCCACAGCCCGCCCAGCTTCCAGATCTCCTGCTCATGCGTGCCATGGATGACGCTGCCGGCGGAAAGAAACAGCAGGGCTTTGAAGAAGGCGTGCGTCGTCAGGTGATACATGCCGGCCGCCACGCCGCCCATGCCCAGTGCCATCACCATGTAGCCGAGCTGGCTGAGCGTCGAGTAGGCGAGGATCCGTTTCAAGTCGTTTTCCACCAGCGCCAGGCAGGCGGCCAGAAACGCCGTGGCGCCGCCCACCCACATGATCGTCGTCAGCACCGACGGCAGCGCTTCGAAGAGCCAGAACGCCCGGCACAGCAGGTAGACGCCGGCGGCCACCATGGTGGCCGCATGGATCAGCGCCGAAACCGGCGTGGGCCCCTCCATCGCGTCGGGCAGCCACACGTGCAGGGGAAATTGCGCCGATTTGCCGACCGGACCGCAGAAAATCAGCAGACCGATGAGCGGCAGGGCGGCCGCGGAGACCGCGCCGCCGGCCGTCAGCTGCGCCAGCCGCAGCTGCAGCGTGTGGAAATGGAAGGTCCGTTCCGGCATCGACGGGCTGGAAAGGGCCCACAGCGACAGAATGCCGAGCATGAAGCCGAAATCGGCGACCCGGTTGACCATGAAGGCCTTCTTGCCCGCATCGGCGGCCGAGGGCTTGGCGTACCAATGGCCGATCAGCAGATAGGAAGAGCAGCCCACCAGCTCCCATCCCATGAACAGCTGGACCCAGTTGTTGGACAGGACGATGGTGAGCATCGAGAAGGCAAACAGCGACAGCACGCCGAAGAAGCGGCTGTAGCCCGGATCCTCGGCCATGTAGCCGAGGGAATAGATGAAGATCGCGCTGCCGACGCCGGTGACGACCAGCGTCATGAGCAGCGAGAGCTGATCGATGAGGATCCCGAAGGGCACCGTGAAGCCCGGCACCGCGATCCAGGCGATGGAACATTCCATCGGAAGCGCATCCGGCTGCCGGAGAACGTGGAGGAAGAGTAGGAGCGTGCAGCCGAAGGAGATGAGCAGCCCGCCGATGGCCAGCCCGGCGGCCAGCGGTTTGCGGCGCAGGCCGATAAGGAGGATCAGCACGGCGGCGGCCAGGGGGGCGAACAGCAGCGTCCAGCCGAGCAGCTGCACAGCGCCCTCGTCTACCATTTCAGCCGGCTGACCTCATCGGCGTTGAGCGTGTGGAGCTGGCGCGAGAGCAGGATGGCGATGGCCAGTCCGACGGTGACCTCAGCGGCGGCGACGGTGATGATGAAAAAGACGACGATCTGGCCGCCGACGTCGGCCCAGCCCCGCGCATAGGCCACGAACATCAGATTGGCCGCGTTGAACATGATCTCGATGCACAGCAGGATCATGAGCACGTTGCGGCGGGTGAGAATGCCGATGAGGCCGATGGAAAACAGCAGCACGCTGGCGATGAGGTAATGGGTGACGGTGATCATTCGTCCGGCGACCGGCGCCCCAGCGTGACGGCGCCGATGACCGCCGCCAGGATCAGGAAGGAGGTAAGCTCGAAGGGAATCAGGTATTTCGTGAACAGCAGGCGGCCGACCGATTCGATGCTGCCGCTGGCCGCCGGCACCCGTTCCAGGGGCGGCTCGCCCGCCGGCAGCTCAAAGACCTGCGAGAGCAGAAAGGCAAACAGCGCGGCCGCTGCGGTCCCGACGCTGCGCAGGGTGAACAGCCGCATCCGCGCCAGCCGCTCCGGCTCCAGGTTCAGCAGCATGATCACGAAGAGAAACAGCACCAGCACCGCCCCGGCATACAGCAGCACCTGCAGGGCGGCCAGCACGTAGGCGCCGAGCATGACGAAGAGCGAGGCGAGGCAGAACATGACGGCGAGCAGGGAGAGGACGCTGTAGATGGGCTGGCGGCTGAGGACGACAAAGCCGGCCGAGACGAGCATCAGCACCGTAAAGGTGTAAAAAAAGACCGCTTCGGTCATGTCTTGGGGTTCCGCGGAGAGTGTGTGAAAAAAATCACAGACGAGGTTTATTATAGGCAATGCCTCGCTTCCTGTCCACTATTCCGCTCATGGGCTGCAGATTATATCCGGCGGGTGGCGAGCTGTTGCGGAGCGCACCTCTGGAGGGCCGAGCGGGCACGGTGTCCCCGGCGGCTGAGTCAGGGGACGAGCGAGGCCCGACAGGGAGCGACGGCCGGCCACGCTGGGGCCGGCCGAGCGGTGCGCGGAGCAACTGCGAGCCAGGACCCGCCGGTTGTGATATTCTGTAGCCTATGAGCACGGCCCGCCTCATTATCGCTGACAGCGAAAAGAACGCCAACCTCTATTACGCCACCCGGTTCCTGGCGCCGGATCCCTTCATTTTTATTCAGGTCAACGGCAGCCGCCTGCTGGTCATGAGCGACCTGGAGGTGGACCGGGCCAAGGCGCAGGCTACGGTCAAGGAGGTCCTCTCCTATACGAAGGTGGCCGCCCAGGCCAGGCAGCGGCTGGGCAAGGATCCGGGCATGATGGATGTGGTCGACGAGGTTCTGAAGAGCCGTGCGGTCAACGAGATCGAGGTGCCGATGGACTTTGGCATCGCCTACGCCGACGGCCTGCGCAAGCGCGGCTATACCCTCACGCCCAAGCCGGAGCCGTTCTACCCGGAGCGGATGATCAAGTCCGAGGAGGAGATCGCGCGGCTGACCGAGGCGCTGCGGACCACCGAGCAGGCGCTTGAGCGCGCCGTGGAGCTGATCAGAAACTCCGAGGTGAAATCCGACGGGACGCTCTGGATCGGCGGCAAGCCGCTGACTGCTGAGCTGCTGCGCAAGGCGATGCATCTGGTCATGATGGAGCAGGAATGCGTGGCCCAGCATACCATCGTCGCCTGCGGGGTGCAGGCGGTCGACCCGCACAATGAAGGCTCCGGCCCGCTGAAGGCCAATGAGCCGATCGTGATGGACGTTTTTCCCCAGCATGCCACCAGCCGCTACTTCGCCGACATCACCCGCACCGTCGTGAAGGGCAAGGCTTCGCCCAAAGTGAAGAAGATGTTCGAGCTGGTCAAGGAAGGGCAGGAGATCGCCTACCGGATGATCAAAGACGGCGTCGACGGCGCCGCGGTCCATCAAGCGATCATGGACTCGTTTGAGAAAGCCGGCTTCAAAACCGGCGAGCAGAACGGCCGCATGCAGGGCTTTTTCCACGGCACCGGCCATGGCGTCGGGCTGGAAATCCACGAGCCGCCGCGCGTCAGCCCGAAGGCCGACATCCTGAAGACCGGCATGGTGGTCACCGTCGAGCCAGGCCTCTATTATCTGGACGCCGGCGGCATGCGCATCGAAGACATGGTGGTCGTCACGAAGACCGGCTGCCGCATGTTGACGGAGGCGCCGAAGGTCCTTGAAGTTTAAGATCGATCAGTTTTTTGGGCTGGCGCTGATGTGGATGGCGCTGTCACTGCTGCGGGTCGCCTACGTGAAGATCAAGCGGCCCGAGGCCGGGCCCCGGGCCATCCGGATCGGCATCGCGATGCTGGCCGCCAGCGTGGTGGTGCTGTCGTTCGGGTTGTCCTGGTTCATGAAGTAAGGTAAGATGGAAGAGCTTTTCCCACCACACATGTCTAGCGTTGTCTCGACGACCATCACGCCTGATCCGATCGTCCGGCTGGAGAACTATTTCCAGGAGCCGTACAACCTCGCCATCGCCACGGCGAGGACCTGCTACTCCTCCAAGGTCATCTCCTCGGATGACGTCAACCGGGACGACAAGTCGCGCGAGCAGCGCGACCGCATCGCCGAGAGCATCTACAAAGCCGGCCACCACACCACCATCCAGCATCCCACATTCCAGTTTGTGCTCGAAAAGGTTTCCCGCCAGTTCATCTGGTCCTTCCTGCACGCGCATCCCTTTTATAATTCAGAACAAGTGAGTCAGCGTTACGTCGAAGTGAAGGCGGAAAACTTCACCATTCCGCCGATGCCCGAAGAGGCGCGCGCGATCTATCTCGACGCGGTGCATGACCAGATGGAGTCGTACCATCGGCTCATCGGGCTGGTGGAGCCGGTGGTGATTCAAGAATATAAGCGCATCTTCCCCTCGCGGGACGCCTCGGAAAAGCGGTGGGCCGGCGCGATCAAGAAGCGCTGCCAGGAAGTCGCCCGCTATGTGCTGCCCGTTGCCACCCACGCCCATCTCTACCACACCATCAGCGGCCTGACCCTGCACCGCTACTGGCGGCTGTGCCGGCAGTTTGACGCGCCCCTGGAGCAGCAGGTGGTGGTGCAGCGGATGGTGGAAGAGGTTGCGAAGATCGACCCGCAGTTCATGACGCTGGCCGCCGATCCGATCCCGCTCGAAGAGACGCTGGAATACCGCGCCTTCCAGCAGTTCCATGGGGCCGAGCGCAACGGCGCTTCGCGGCGGTTTATCGATGAGTTCGACCGCGAGCTCAACGGCCAAATCTCCAGGCTGATCGACTACAAGGCGCACGCGCAGGAGACGATGGCGCAGGCGGTGCGCTCGGTGCTCGGCATTACGAGAGAGCAGCTGCCGGATGAAGAGGCGATCGCCCTGGTGCTCGACCCGGCGTCCAACCGCTACCTCTCCGAGCCGCTCACGCTCACGACGGTCAGCAAGCTCTCGCGCGCCATGGTCCATCCGCACTTTACCTTCAAGAAAAAGCTCTCCCACACCGCCGATTCCCAGGACCAGCGCCACCGGATGGTGCCGGGTTCGCGGCCGATCCTCATGTCTCACTTCGTCAACGGCCATCCGGACTACATCCTGCCGCCGCTGATCGCCGCCAGCCCGGAAGCCGAGGCCGACTACCGGCAGACGATGGCGCGCACGTGGATCGCCATCGAGAAGCTGCTCAACTTGGGCGTCTCCGAAGAGCATGCGCTCTACCTGCTGCCCAACGCGTTTCCGGTGAGGTTCGAAGAGTCCGGCGATCTGCTCCACTTCCACCACAAGTGGGTCCAGCGGCTCTGCTACACCGCACAGGAGGAGATCTGGGCCGCCTGCCGCGACGAGGTCTTGCAAGTCAACGAGCGGTTCCCGCTGATCGGCAAGTTCATCCAGGCGCCGTGCTGGCCGCGCGCCCGCACCGGCACCAGCCCGTTCTGCCCGGAAGGGGACCGGTTCTGCGGTGTGGCGGTCTGGCGCATGGAACCGGCGCAGTACCAAAGGCTGATCTGAGATGACCCAGTCCCAGGCTCCCCTCGTGACCACCCGAACCGATGTGCAGCGGCAGGCGGCTTCCGTGCCGTCGGACGCGAGGCAGATCGTCGGCTTTTCCTTTTACCGGGTGAATCCGGAATGGCGCCGGCTGCCTGCGGCGACGAAGCGCCGGCACTGCGAAGAGGCGCGCCGGGTGATCGACACCTACTCGAAGAAGCTGATGGTGCTGACCTATTCGCTGGTCGGCCTGAAAGCGGATTTGGATTTTCTCATCTGGCGGGTCGGCAAGCGGCTCGATGATCTGCAGGAGATGTCCGGAGCGCTGCGGCGCACGGCGATGGCCGGATACCTCAGCATGCCATACACCTATACGTCGATGACCAAGCGCTCCACCTACGTGGACAAGCTCGATCCGGACCATCAGGACAAGCGCCGCTTCATCACGCCGGCCCAGTCGAAATACCTGTTCGTCTATCCGTTCGTGAAAACGCGGGAATGGTACCAGATGCCGTTTGAGCAGCGGCAGTCGATCATGGATGAGCATATCCAGGTCGGCAACAAATACCCGTCGGTGCGGCTGCACACGACCTATTCCTTCGGACTCGACGACCAGGAGTTCATTGTGGCCTTTGAAACAGACAAGCCGCAGGATTTCCTCGACCTGGTCATGGAGCTGCGCGAAACGAAGGGCAGCAAATATACCCTGCGGGACACGCCGATCTTCAGCTGCATCGCCAAGCCATTTGCCGAGGTGCTGAGGGACGCCGGCAACACGCCATGAGCCCGGTCGACCAGCAGGTGGAGTTCAAGAGCGGCAAGATCACCGTCCGGGGATTTTTGGCCCGGCCCGACGGAGCGCCCGGGCCTCAGCCCGCGGTCGTCGTCATCCACGAATGGTGGGGGCTCAACGACCACATCAAGGACATCGCGCGCCGCTTCGCCGCGCGAGGCTACGTGGCGCTGGCGCCGGATCTCTACTCCCGCCTCGGATCCAAAGTGACCAAGGATGCGAGCGAGGCCGCCCGGCTGATGAGCCAGCTCTCTTCGCAGGACGCGCTGCTGGATCTCAACGCCGCGATCGGGTTTCTCAAGCAGCAGCCGGCGGTCGATGCCAGGCGCATCGGCCTCGTCGGCTTCTGCATGGGCGGAACACTGGCGCTGACCATGGCGACCCACAACTCCGACATTAAGGCCGCGGTCATCTTCTACGGCAAGGTGCCCCCGCTCGAAACACTGGACTCGCTGCTGTGCCCGGTGCTGTATCATTACGGGGAGCAGGACGGCTGGGTGACCAAGCAGGAGATGGAGCGGCTGCGGCAAGGGTTGCAGCAGTTCGGCAAGCCCGGTGAAGTCGTGACGTATCAGGCCCAGCACGCCTTCTTCAACGACACGCGCCCTGAAGTCTACCGGAAAGAGGACGCCGAAGCCGCGTGGCGACGGACGATCGAGTTCTTCACCCGCCATTTGAGGTGAGATGGACCCGCAGGCCAAGAAAACCGCGCTGAGAAAGATCTCTCACGGCCTCTATATCGTCGGGGTGAAATTGGACTCGCAGCTGAACGCCTTCACCGGCTCGTGGCTCACCCAGGTTTCCTTCATCCCGCCGCTCATCGCCCTCGGCGTCCGCCGGGATTCCCATTCCTTCGCCATGATGGAACAGGCCGGGGTGTTTTCCGTCAATTTTCTCGGCAAGGATCAGAAGGGCATCGCCGAGCATTTCGTCAAGCCGGCGGCGGTGATCGGGGAAAAGCTGAAGGACGTTCCCTACCGCACGGGTGCCACCGGCACACCGATCCTGGAGGAGGCCATCGCGTACGTGGAGTGCAAAGTCCGCGAGATCGCTAACGCGCACGGGGATCACGCGGTGGTCATCGGCGAGGTGATTGAAGCCGGCGTCAAGAAGGATGAGCCGGCGCTGAATCTAACGGATACCGGATGGCATTACGGCGGTTAGTGCCTCGACTATCGCTCGGCACTAATGCTGAGCGAGCCGGAAGGCGAGTCGAAGCATTAGCCGCTACCATGCTGGCGGCCTGGCTGGCCGCTGCGATACCCCTGGCTGCCGCGGAGGATCACTCCGATCCGAGCATGAAGCACGGAGCCGGGCAGGTCATCACCGGGGTGTTGACGGAGTTTCCCAAGACCGTCGTGCAGGCGACGATGGACGGGCCGCCGGTCGTTGGCACGGCCGTGGGCATTTTGGCCGGTGTTTCCCGCGCGCTGCAGAAAACGGTCGGCGGCGTGGTCGAAATGTCCCAGGCGTTCGATCCCTGGGGTATTAATAAAAGACGCCGGCGCTGAAACGGCCGGCGGCGCTGTGGGGCATCGCGGCGGCTGTCCTGTTGCTGGCCGCGCCCCCGGCTGAAGCCGCCATCGTCCGCGGCATCGCCAAGATGTTCGCCGGTCTGTTTGCGATTCCCGCCGGCCTGCTGTCCGGCACCGCCACCGGGCCGCCCCTCGTCGGGACGGTCTTCGGCGCCATCTCGGGCACGATGACCGGAGCCGGGCTGCTGCTCAGCGGCGCGTGGGATCTGGTGACATCCGGCGTGGCGGTGGCGAAGATGGCCGCCCCGTTCGTCCTGCCGTTTATCTTCTAAACAATGTCTGCGACCATCAGAGAAAACCGCATGAAGACGTATGCGAGCTTCGTGAAGCTCGAGCATACGGTTTTGTCCCTGCCGCTCATTTATGCCGGCGCGCTGCTGGTGCTGCGGTCATGGCCGTCGGGCGTCTTCGCCGCCTGGGTGCTGCTGGCGGCCATCGGCGCGCGCACCATGGCCATGGGGCTGAACCGGATCATCGACGCGCAGCTCGACGCCCGCAATCCGCGCACCCGCAGCCGCGAGCTGCCGCGCGGGGCCATGCACAAGCAGGAAGCCTGGGCCATCGTGGCGGCGGCCGGGGCGCTGTATCTGGCGAGTGCGGCGGCATTGGGGCCGCTGTGCCTGCGGCTTTCGCCGGTGCCGGTGATCCTGTTCGTGATCTATCCCTATTTGAAGCGGTTTACGCTGCTGGCCCATTTCGGGCTGGGGCTGGCCTGGTCGATGGGACCGCTGGCCGGCTGGCTGGCGGCGTCGCAATCCTTCGCGAGATTTGAGGAGATCGTGTGGCTGTGGGGATTTTCGGTGCTGTGGGTGACCGGATTCGATATCATCTATGCCACGATGGATGAGGGGTTTGACCGCGAGGCGCATCTGCACTCCCTGCCGTCCCGCTTCGGCCGTCGCACAGCGCTCGCCATCGCGGCCCTGCTGCATGCAGCGGCGTTTCTGGCGCTGGGGCTGCTGTGGCAAACCGAGCTGCACCCGCGCTCCCTCTGCTGGCTGATCGCGGTCGGGGCGCTGTTCATCTGGCAGCACGTGATCGCCGACCGGCGGCCGGACATCGCCTTTTTCCAGATCAACGCCTGGATCGGCTTTCTCGTCTTCGGTCTGGTCCTTTCCGGTATTTGAGGAGGAGCGGAATGAGGATCGTCATCGGCATGACCGGAGCCTCGGGCTCCATCTTCGGCGTGGATTTGCTGCGCCGCTGCCCGGCGGAGAAGTATCTGATCCTGACCAAGTGGGGCCGGTATGTCCTGAAGGAGGAGACCGGGCTGACCGAGCATCATCTCGCGGAACATGTGAAGAAGAGTTTTTCCGACGAGGATCTTTCCGCGCCGTTTGCCTCAGGCTCCACCCCGTTTGACGCGCTGGTGATCCTGCCATGCTCCGCCTCGACGATGGCCAAGATCGCCTGCGGCATCGCCGATACGCTGTTGACCCGTACCGCCATGGTGGCGCTGAAAGAACGCCGCAAGCTCATCATCTGCCTGCGGGAAACACCGCTGTCGGCCATCATGCTCGAGCAGGCGCATAAACTCTCGCTGGCCGGTGCCATCGTGATGCCGGTTTCCCCGCCGCTGTACCACAAGCCGCAGACCCTCGAGGCGATGGTCGAGCATTTCAACGCCAAGCTGCTCAGCCTGGTGGGCTTTGAGGCCGCCCCGGCCTGGAAGCCCGAAGCCCTCGAATAACGTGAGCGATCTGCAGTCCTTCCTCAACCTGCTCGACCAGGAGCGCGAACTCGCCAGAGTGCGCGTCGAGGTCGACCCGGAGCTGGAGATCACCGAGATCGCCACCCGGGTGGTGAAGCAGCAGGGTCCGGCGCTGCTGTTTGACCATGTCAAGGACTCCCCGTTTCCTCTGGCCATCAATCTCCTCGGCAGCGACCGCCGCATCGAATTAGCACTCGGCCGCCACCCGCAGCAAGTCGGCGATGAGTTGCGGCGGCTGATGGAAGCGGCCATGCCGCCGCGGCCCAAAAAGCTCATCGATGAATGGCGCACCATCGGCCGCGTGCTGGCGATGCCGCCGCGCCGCGTGAAGCTGGGGCCCTGCCAGGAAGTGGAGGAATCGCCGGATCTCTCGCCGCTGCCGATCCAGAAATGCTGGCCCAAGGATGCCGGCCGGTTCATCACCTGCGGCATGGTGCTCACGCACGATCCGGATACCGACGCCCGCAATCTGGGCATCTACCGGATGCAGGTCGTCGGCAAGGACCAGGTGCTGATGCATTGGCAGATCCAGAAAGGCGGCGGCTTCCACTATTGGAAGGCGGAGCGGCAGGGCAAGGCGCTGGCGGTGGCCGTCGTCATCGGCGGCGATCCGATTTTTTATCTGGCCTCGGTGGCCCCGCTGCCCGAAGGCATCGACGAGCTGGCCTTCGCCGGATTTTTGCGCGGCCGGCGCGTGCCGATGGTGCTGGGCCGCACCGGGGTGACCGCGGTGCCGGCGGAAGCGGAAATCATCCTCGAAGGCATCGTGCCGCCGGATGAGCGCAGGCCGGAAGGGCCCTTCGGCGACCACTTCGGCCACTACTCCCACCCGGCGCCGTTTCCGGTTCTGTACGTGCAGGTGATGACGCGGCGGATAGCGCCGGTCTATCAGGCGGCCGTCGTGGGCAAGCCGCCGCAGGAGGACCGCTACATCGGCAACGCGGTGCAGGAGATGCTGCTGCCGATGATCAAACTCATTCACCCGGAGCTGCGGGACATCTGGGCCTATTATGAAGCCGGGTTCCACAGCCTCGCGGTGGCCTCGGTCGTGCAGCGGTTCGGCAAGGAGGGGATGAAGACCGCCCTGGGCCTGCTGGGCACCGGCCAGATGTCGCTGACCAAATGCCTCATCTTAGTGGGAGACGACGTGGATGCCCGCGATCCGGCCGCCGTCCTGAAGGCGATCCGGGACCATTTCGACCCGTCGGAGGACTTTCTCTTGCTTCCCGGAGTGCCTTTTGATACGCTGGATTTCACCAGTTTTACCCTGAATCTGGGCAGCAAGATGGTGTTGGACGCGACCCCCCGGCCGTCGTCCAAAGGGGCCCCAAAGGAGCCTGCCGTGTCAGAGGCCCAGGTCAAATCGCTCCATCCCCGGATTGCACGCGCCCGTCTGGTCGGCGGTTCGCTCCTGCTGGTGCAGGTCAGCGGCGAAGGGCGGGACGTGGTCAAAGCGCTGGTCAAAGCGCCCGCGCTTTCTGGGATCAAGCTGATCGCAGCGGTGAGCGAAGACGTAAACCTGGAAGACCGCGAAAGCTACCTCTGGGGGATCTTCACGCGGTTTGATCCGGCGCGCGACATCGTCTTCAGCGTGGCGGAATTAAAGGATGCCTGGCCGGTCTACCGGGGCTGCCTGGGCATCGATGCGACATTCAAGACCGGCTATCCCGACCCGGTGGTCATGACGCCCGAGATCATCAAGCGAGTGGACGCCCGATGGCATCAATACTGGAAAGCATAACCCATAAGGTTCAGCAGCGCGAGCGGCTCACCCGGGCCGATGCGCTGGAGCTGTTTAAGACGGATGATGTCATCCGGCTTGGCCGGCTCGCCGACCAGGTCAAGCGCGCTCGCTGGGGCGACCGCGCGCATTTTGTCATCAACCGCCAGATCAACCCTTCCAACGTCTGCGTCCTTTCCTGCCGCTTCTGCGATTACGCCACCAAGCGCGGCCGGCCCAACGCCTACGAAATGACGATTCATGAGGTCGTCGAGCGGTGCAACCCCGAGCTGCGCGAGGTGCACATCGTCGCCGGATTGCACCCGGACTGGCCCTGGGCATACTACCTGGAGATGTTCAAGGCGATCATGGCCGCCTACCCGCAAATCCAGATCAAGGCGTGGACCGCGGTGGAGATCGACTACTTTGCGAAGAAGTTCCGGCTCAGCGTCGAGGAAGTGCTGCGCCAGCTGAAGGCGGTCGGCCTTGTTGCGCTGCCCGGCGGCGGTGCTGAGGTCTTTTCGGAGCGGGTGCGCAAGGCGCTGTTTCCGTTTAAGATCGGCGCTCCGCGCTGGCTGGAGATCCACAAGATCGCTCATCAGCTCGGCATCCCGACAAATTCAACCCTGCTGTACGGCCACATGGAAACGCACGAAGAACGCGTCGACCACATGCTGAAGCTGCGCGATCTGCAGGATCAAACCAGCGGCTTCATGAGCTTTATCCCGCTGGCCTATCAGCCGGGCAATACCAAGGTCGTCACCCGGCAGGCCTCGGCGATCGAGGATTTGAAGACCATCGCCATCTCGCGTTTGTTCCTCGACAACTTCCCGCACATCAAGGCCTACTGGGTCACGATGGGCGAGGAGATCGCCTCGGTGGCGCTGCATTTCGGCGCCGATGACATCGATGGCACGATCGGAGAAGAGAAGATCATGCACGCGGCGGAAGCGGCCTCGCCCGTGAGCCTGACGCGGGGCCGTTTGGTGGAGCTGATTCAAGAGACCGGCTGCGTGCCGGTGGAGCGTGATGCCGTCTATCGCACCGTCCAAGTCTACGGCGACGAAGCGCATTGCCAAAGTCCCGTATCTCAATAGTGCCCCGTTTTTTCACGGGCTATCGTTGGGAGAGGGCTTTGAGGCCGTCGATGCGGTTCCTCGCCTCCTCGGCCAGCAGGCTGCGGCCGGTGAGCTGACCGCAGGGCTGTTGCCGCTCGCCGATTTCTTCCGCCTGCAGGAGCAGTTTGAGCGGCTGGGCCCGTTTGGCATCGGCGTGCGGGGCCGGGCGCACAGCGTGCTGCTGTTTTCACGCCGGCCGGTGCGCCAGCTCGACGGCGCAACCATCGCCGTCACCGACGAGACCTCGACGACCGCCGTCTTGCTGCGCCTGCTGCTGGAGCAGCGCTACCATCTCACGCCGGCCTCGTATGAGCGGGTCAGCGGGACCTCAGCACCCCAGGACGCGCTGCTCTTAATTGGCGATGAGGCGCTGCGCTTCCAGCACGGCAACAAGCAGTATCCCTTTGAGATCGACCTCGCGTTTGAGTGGTGGCTCTGGCAGCATCTGCCGTTTGTGTTTGCGGTGTGGGCGATCCGCAGCGACGCGGCCGCCGGGATCAAGAAGCAGCTGGAAACGGCATTGAGCGGCACGCTGGGGAAGAATCAGTCGCGCCTGGATGTGCTGGCCGCCGAGCACGCGCCATCGCTCGGCATTCCGGTGGAACAGCTGACCGCCTATCTTTCCGCCTTCATCTACCGGCTCAGCAAGCCGGAAGAGCAGGGCATCGCGCGGTTTAAGGAGCTGGTGGATGAGTTTCATCTGCTCTGAGTCCATCGAGGAAAAAGTCCTCTCCGCCTCGCGGTTAAGCCGCGAGGAGGGGCTGTGGCTCTGGCAGCACGGCGACCTCGTCGAGCTGGCCCATCTGGCGCAAAAAGTCCGCTTCCGGCACAACCCGGAGCGCGCCGTCACCTTCGTCATCGACTCCAACCCCAACTACACCAACGTCTGCATCACCGACTGCGTCTTCTGCGCCTTTTACCGCAAGCCGGGCCAGGCCGAAGGCTACACCCTGACGGTGGAGCAGGTGATGGAGAAGATCCAGCACGCCGCCGATCTCGGCGCTACCACAGTATTGCTGCAGGGCGGCCACAATCCCAGCATCCCGCTCGATTACTATCTTTCGCTGGTGCGCGAAACGCGCAAGCGGTTCCCGCAGGTGACCCCGCACTTTTTCACCGCTTCGGAAGTCACCCAGATGTCCCAGGTCTCCGGACTGACGATCAAGCAGGTGCTGGAGAAGCTCAAAGAAGCCGGCCAGCTCACCCTGCCGGGCGGGGGTGCCGAGATTCTCTCCGATCGGATCCGCCGCCGGCTGGCGACGAAAAAGGGCGGGGCCGAGGCATGGCTGTCGGTGCACCGTCAGGCGCATCAGCTTGGCTTTAAGTCGACGGCCACGATGATGTTCGGCCACATCGAAGAGGACGAGGATATCCTCGAGCATCTCGATCAGATTCGGAATCTGCAGGATGAGACGAAGGGTTTTACCGCCTTCGTGCCCTGGACCTTTAAGCCGGGCAACACCCCGCTGCAAAAGCATATCCAGCGCCATGCCGGCCCAACCCAGTACCTAAAGATGATCGCCTTCTCCCGGCTCTACCTCGACAACTTCCCGCACATCCAGGCGTCCTGGTTTTCGGAAGGCAAGAAGACCGGCCAGATCGCGCTCTACTTCGGCGCCGATGATTTCGGCGGCACGCTCTTTGAGGAAAACGTCCATGCCGCCACCTCCTTCATCAACAAGACCACCGTCGAGGAAATCATCACCCTGATCCGAGAATCCGGCTTCACCCCCACCCAGCGCACGACGCTGTACGATATCGTGCAAATCTTCCAGCCAGCAGCGACTCCCTCTTGACGCGGTTGCCCTTAAACGGGTATAATGTACTTGTTGTACATTAAGATATTTAGTACATTTAAGGAGGAATCGCGATGGTTCGTGTGACGGCAACTGAAGCACGAAAGCATTTTTCGGATACGCTCAACCGCGTGTCGTACCGCGGGGAGAGAATTGTCGTCTACCGCCGCGGGGGCAAGGATGTCGCCGCGGTGGTGCCGATGGAAGACTTGGAATTACTCCGGAAGATTGAGGATAAGCTCGACCACGAAGCCATTCAAAAAGCGCTGGCCGCTCCTGGCAAGCGAATTGCTTACCGCGCATTTCGTAAGACACTCGGTCTGTAAGCTGTGTCCTATCAGGTTGAAATAGCTCCTGCCGCGCAGCGGGAGTTTCAGCGTTTGCCTCCGGAAGTCATCAGAAAAGTGGATATTGCGATCTTGGGATTGGAGCAGAGTCCTCGCCCGCATGGATGCACCAAGCTTGAAAACTCCGAACATGAATATCGCGTGCGAGTTGGGGACTACCGGATTCTTTACGTGATTGATGACAAGGCCAAGCTCGTGACCATCGCGCATGTCCGACACCGCCGCGATGCCTACCGAAAGCGATAGGGCGCCTAAGGGCCTATGGCTGATCCGCGACTGAGCCCGCCCAGCGTTAAAAAATACCAACAAGCAAAGAATCGAGCCACTAGGTCGCGACTTTTCTTTGTTGGGGTACTTGCTTGTCTTCTTGGGTGGATGTGGTGGTTGTCGATGCAAGGCAAGGGGCCGAGTCTTCTTTTAGTAGGCGGCATCGGCATGGCAGCTCTTTTGATTAGCGAATACTTTCACATGACCGCGTGGCATGGGTATGCCCGCGGTGCCCATCGTGCGGCCTGCGGCTTCCGTACGACCTTTATGCCGATAGCCATCGCTATTGTCCGAAATGCGGAGTGCCGCTCCAGGAAGAGGCATTACCGCGGCCAACGGATCCTCCAGCACCCGACCAGAAGAAGCAGTTTATTAAAGAGCGCCAACATCAGGCTCAACTGCTAATAAGGTATCTTTCGATCGGAACGGGGTTGTTTCTATTACTCGTTCCAATTGCTTTAAGCGTGGATCGTGGCATGGGGCAACAAGGCGTCTGGTTTCCAAAGGCTATTCTTATTGTGGGCAGCCTAGGCCTAATGGGGTTGATTGTATGGTGGGTGTTCCAGCAGGAATCGAATTGGATCTGTCCGACTTGTGAGAATCCATTGCAGGGAGCGCATTGGCAGAAATTTTGCCAGGCATGCGGCGCTTCACTGCCTGAAGCCGCGAAATCTTGATGACCCACAAAACCATTCAGCTTTCCTCGGGGGTCGGCGAGGTCATGGCGCCGCAGACGCTGGTCACTGCTCTGATCCTCTCGCCGGACGGCACCATCAAGGTCGATGCCGGCGCCCTGCACGGGCGCAGCGAGATCGAGCAAACCCTTCGCATGGCCTCCTCGCGAGGAGAGCCGACTTCCGCCAAGATCTACTGGTTCCTGTGGCTGGCGGTTGAGCTGGACAATGCCAATGCGCCGGTGCGGTATAAGGGGCTTGCGGCCTCGGAGCTGTTCGTGGATCCGTCGACCGGCGTCGGCTACAAGATGCTCACCGAGCAGGTCAACCGGATGGCTGAGGCGATGCGCGGCGGGGTGAACCTGAAAACAATCGGGGCGGCTGAGCGGGCAGTGATCCGGCAATACTTGATGGAGTTTGGCTCCGGCGTCTGGGAGCAGTCAGCGGATGCGTTTAAAGGAGCGCTGGCGTGACCCCTCCGCAAACCGCCGCCCAGCCGCTTGCCTGGGCATCCATCGTCCAGCGGTCGCTGAAAGGAGAGCCGCTGACTCGCGAAGAAGGCCGCGCGATTCTCAATCTCCCGGACGAAGAGGTGCAGGCCGCACTGCAGGCGGCCTTCGAAGTCCGCAAAGTCCATTTCGGCAAGCGGGTGAAGATCTGCGTCCTGCAGAATGCCCGCAGCGGTCTTTGTCCGGAAGACTGCCACTACTGCTCACAATCCTCCGTCTCCTCCGCGAAGATCGATAAGTACCCGCTCATGTCGCCCGAACAGCTGCTCGAAGGCGCGCAGCGGGCACATCAGGCCGGTGCGACGCGCTACTGCATGGTGACCAGCGGCCGCGGCCCCACCGATGAGGATATCGAGCACTTCTGCCAAATCACCCGGACGATCAAGCAGCAGCTTCAGATGGAGATTTGCATTTGCGTCGGCATTCTCTCGGAAGCGCAGGCGCGCAAGCTCAAAGAGGCCGGGGTCGGCTGGGTCAACCATAACCTCAACACGAGCGAGCGCTATCACCAGGAAATCTGCACCACCCACACCTATCAGGACCGGGTGCGGACCGTCGAGAATGTGCGCAAGGCCGGGCTGATGACCTGCAGCGGCGGGATCGTCGGAATGGGCGAGACGGATGAGGACATCCTGGATTTGGCATTCGCCGTGCGGGAGCAGAAGATGGACTCCATCCCGGTCAACTTCCTCCATCCGATCAAGGGCACGCCGATGGAAGGATTCGGATTCCTGACGCCGATGAAGTGCTTGAAGATCCTGTGTCTCTTCCGCCTGCTCAATCCGTCCAGCGAGATCCGGGCGGCCGGCGGCCGGGAAGTGAACCTACGCTCGGTGCAGTCCATGGCGCTCTACGCCGCCAACTCGATCTTTGTGGAAGGCTACCTCACCACGCCGGGCCAGCAGGCCGAAGAGGCCCGCCGGATGATCACGGACATGGGATTTGAGGTCGAAGTGTAATGGCGAAACGGTGGATTGTCACGGCGATCGGCAAGGACCGGCCCGGCATTGTCGCCGGCGTGACCAAGATTCTCTACCAGGCGGGCTGCAATCTCGAGGATTCAGCGATGTCCCGCCTCGAAGGCGAGTTCGCCATCATGCTGATCTTCTCCTCGCCGGCGAAGGCGACCGAAGAGCGGCTGCGGCAGGCGTTCAAGCCGCTGGAGCGCGAGAAGCTGGCCGTCCATCTGAAGGCGCTCAGTGCTGGTGAAACCGCCGCGCCGGCGCGGCACGGCCGCCCGTACGTGATTTCCGTCTATGGCGCCGATCACGCCGGCATCGTCTACAAGGTCTCCGAGGCGCTGGCCGGCCAGCAGATCAACATCACCAACGTGGAAACCCACCGCAGCCAGGGCAAAGGCAAGAGCGCCCTCTATCTCATGCTACTGCAAGTCGAAGTGCCCGCTCGCGTGACGGAGGAGTCTCTTGCGCACCGCCTCCAGCAGCTGGGCAAAACGCTCGGAGTGGAAGTCAGCCTTCAATCGGCTGAACCGGATGTCCTCTAAGGACGTTCGCCGGTTTCCTGACCCGGTCTTAAAGCAGCGCACCCGCGAGGTGGGCCGGGTGGATGAGCCGGTGAAGCGGCTCATCGACGAACTCATCATTGCGATGCGCCGGCATAAAGGCTGCGTCGGGCTGGCCGCTCCCCAGATCGGCAGTTCCCTCCGGGTCGCCGTCATGGACGCCACCGGTCATCCGAAAGTTCCCCAGAGCCGCGGCCTCATCGTCCTCGTCAATCCGCATATCGTCTCCTCCGATGGTGCCGTCATCCAGCGGGAAGGCTGCCTCTCCATTCCGGACTTTACCGCCAATGTCCGCCGCGCCACAGCAGTCCATGTGGCCGGGTTCGATCAGTTCGGTTCATCGCAGGAGTGGCGGCTGGAAGGGTTTGAGGCCATCATCGCCCAGCACGAGGTGGACCATCTGGACGGAATGCTGTTTTTGGACCGGGCGGCAAATCTGAAGACCGACGTCTTCCGGCGGAAGACGTACCTGTAAGGAAGGCTACTCGAGCAGTATCAGCAGCAGCATCAGGCCCACACCCAGGCCGATGGCCAGCAGCTGGAAGAGCGATTTCAACGGTTCGCGCTCCTTGTGGAGCTCCGGCACAAGGTCGGACCCTGCGATGTAAATAAAGCCTCCGGCCGTCAGGGGCACCAGCACTTCCGGCAGGCTGCGCATGCCCGAGCCGGCCACCAGCGTCAGCACGGCCCCTCCGATCCCGAAGGTCGCGCAGAGGAAGTTCAGCCACAGCGCCTTGACCGGGCGGAATCCCGAGTGCAGCAGCACGCCGAAATCCCCGATCTCCTGCGGAATCTCATGCAGCAGCACCGCCACGGTCGTCGCCACCCCGATCGGAACGCTCACCAGGTAGCTGCTGGCAATGAGCACGCCGTCAATCAGGTTGTGCAGCGCGTCGGAGACCAGGTTCATATAGCCAGCCGGATGCACGCACCCCTCGTCATGGGGCGTGTGCTCGTGCCGCCAGAGCAGAAACTTCTCCAGCAGAAAAAAGAGCAGCAGGCCGGACAGCACGCTAAGTGACGTCGCGACGGGATGTTCGGTGGACCGGAAGGCTTGGGGCAGCAGATGAATGAAGGCATCGCCGAACATGGCGCCGACCGCCAGACTGACGAGGAGAAAGACGATTTGCTGCATCCGGAGCGGATTCGCCGCGAGAGAGACAAGGCCGGCGAATGACACCAGGCTGACGGCCACGACGCTGGAGAGGGTATAAAGCCACGTCTGCTGCATCGCCGGTTATTCGGTGATCGTGGCGATGTGGATTTCGCGCAGGCCGACGTCCCGGCATAAATCCCACAGCTGCACGAGCCGGCTGACGTAGGCGCTGTTGTCGGCGCGGATCATGACCGGCTGCGAGGAGGCGACGCCGGAGAGTTTTCTGCGGAGTTCTTTCAGCGACACGACGTTGTTGTTCAGATAGATCAAGTGCTCCCGGGTCAGCGTGATCACGATGCCTGAGCCGGCCTCGATCTGCTTGCCGGTGGCGGCCTTGGGCAGGGTGACCTGGATGCCTTGCTCGAGCAGGGGGGCGGCCACCATGAAGATGATCAGCAGCACCAGCATCACGTCCACGAAGGGCGTGACGTTGATCTCCGAAAGCGGAACGCGCCGTCCTTCAACTTTCATGTCTTCACTGCCAGCTCCTGCAGCGCGGAGGCGAATCCTTCCAGCCCGTTGGTCAGCTTCCGCACCCCGTTGAGATAGAAATTGTACGCCATCACGGCGGGAATCGCCGCCGCCAGGCCCGCCGCCGTCGCCACCAGCGCTTCCGCGATGCCGGGGGCCACGACCGCCAGCGAGGCCGACCCGGCTGCTCCGATGCCGTGGAAGGCATGCATGATGCCCCACACCGTCCCCAGCAGCCCGATGAACGGCGCGGTGGAGCCGGTCGTGGCGAGGAAGATCAGGTACGATTCCAGCTTCTCGACTTCCGCTGTCTGGCAGCGCTGCAGTGTTCCCTGCAGGCGGTGCCGGGCCGACCCCTGCGCTTCGGCTGCGCACTTGAGCAGCGAGACGAACGGGCCGGAGGAGGGCTCATCCTTCACCAATCGGCTCAAATCTGCGAACGAATCGCACGAGCCGAAGGCGGGAAGCACCCGCGCAGCATCCCTGGAGGCGGAACGGAACTGGAAATATTTGTAGGCGATCAGCGTCCACGAGGTGATGGAAAATCCGACCAGCGCGAGCAGCACCAGTTTGACCACGGCGCTGGCGTTGGTGAAGAGCTCAAGCATCGGCCGTCTTTCTAGCTTTTCACGGGGTTGATAATGCCCAGCCGGGGCGCCTTGGAGATCAACCCTGCGTTATGAGCCCGCTCATACAGGGTCTTGAGCGCCTCGCGGCAGGGTTTGGAGATCGTCAGCGACTCTTCGTTGACGTACATGCCGATGAACTGCCGCGAGCGGGCGGCATCGGTGCCGCGGCCATAGCGCATCGCGTAGGTCAGCGCCTCATCCTGATGGGCGAAGGCGTAGAGGATGCTGTCCCGCAGGATCGTGGTGACGTGCTGAGCCATCTTCCGGCCGAGCGATTTGTTGACCACGTTTAAGCCCAGGGGTGCGGGCAGCTTGGTTTGCTGCTGCCACCAGAGCCCCAGGTCCAGCACCGGCAGCAATCCGGCGTCCCGGTACGTGAGCTGCCACTCGTGAATCACCAGCCCGCCTTCCACATCGCCGCGCAGCACCGCCTCGGGGATCTGGGAGAAGGGCATCTCGACGGGCACGAACTGCGGGATCGCCAGCCGCAGCAGCAGGTAGGCGGTTGTGTGCAGACCGGGTACTGCGATGCGGCGGCCGGCCAGCTCCTGAGGGCTGTGCGGCGTCTTCGAAATCACCAGCGGCCCGTAGCCCTGGCCGATGCTGGAGCCCACCGCCATAATCCAGTAGTCCTTGACCAGCGCCGGGTAGCTGGCTGCGGAGATCGCGGTCACGGCCAGCTCACCGCGCAAGGCGCGCCGGTTGAGCGTCTGGATATCCTCGACGACGTGCTCGAACTTCAGCCCGTCCATCGGCACCGCGCCGGAGGCGATGCCGTAGAACATGAAGGCATCATCCATGTCCGGGGTATGGCCGATCTGGATGGTGGAGGGCTTGCTTTTCGGCATGACGTTTATGCCCATTCCTCGTAGTGCAGCTTTTCTTTCGGCACGCCGTAGCTTTCCAGGTCGCGGCAGACCGCCTTCACGACCTCCAGCCAGCCGCACAGGTAGATTTCCTTGTTTGAATAGTCGGTGATGTGGTTGCGGAAGGTCTCCTGCACGTGGCCCACCGCGCCGCGCCAGTCTTTCGGGCGGCTGATGGTCGGAAAATAATGGAAGCTGGGGCGCACATTCGTCAGCTGGCGGAACTCGGATTCGTACAGCAGCGCATGTTCGTAGCGGCAGCCGAAAAACAGCCACATGGGATGGGGGAAGTTGTGATGGAACAGGTGCTTGATCATCGAGCGCAGCGGGGCCACCCCGGTGCCGGTGGCGATAAAAACCGGCTCGTAGTCCATCGGCTCCTTTAAGAGGAAGTTGCCGTGCGGGCCGGAGAGCGACACCGGATCCCCCTCCTTGAGCTTCCAGAAGTAGGTGGAGGCCACCCCGCCTTCCACGTGCTGAATGCACAGCTCGATCGCCTGGGGTTCGTGGGGCGGGGACGCGATGGAGTAGGCGCGCTTGACGCTGGCGCCGTCCTTAGGGACGTTCACAATGATGAACTGTCCGGTCTTAAATTCTAATTTTGGCGGATCTACGAGCTTGCACCGGAAGCCACGGACATTGTACGAGAGGCTATCGATCCGCTCGACGATCGCGCGGTAGGATGGAGCAGGCATGTTTCAAGGTGACGACGTATTGTAACAGATGATAATGCGGATTTGAAGACCAATTGACGGCGCCGGGAGCCTCTGGTACTGTGGCCGCATGCCGGACGGCACAGCACTCAAGTCCTTCCAACGCCGTTTGCTTCGCTGGTACGCGATTAATCAGCGCGACCTGCCATGGCGCAAGACCCGCGACCCCTACAAGATTCTCGTCTCGGAAATCATGCTGCAGCAGACCCAGGTCGACCGGGTCGTCCCCAAGTATCACGAGTTTCTCCGGCGGTATCCGACGTGGAAATCGCTCGCGAAGGCCCGCACCCCTGAGTTAAAGCGCACCTGGTATCCGCTCGGCTACAACATCCGGCCGTTGCGGCTTCGGAAGATCGCCCAGCGCACGGTGCAGGAGCATCAGGGCAACCTGCCCGACACTTACGACGGGCTGATCGCGATGGAGGGGATCGGCCGCTACACGGCGGGGGCGGTGCTGAGTTTTGCCTTCAATCAAGACGCGCCGATCCTGGATACCAATGTCGCGCGCCTGCTCTTTCGGTATTTCGGCGTGCGGGGTGCGGCCAAAAGCGGGAAAGTCCAGCGCCGGTTGTGGCAGCTGGCCGCCGCCGTCATTCCGAAAGGGAAGGGCTATACCATCAATCAGGCGATGATGGATTTCGGCGCGACCGTATGCACGGCCCGCGCCCCGCAATGTCCTCCGTGCGCGTTGCGCGAAACCTGCCGCAGCTATCCTTATGGGACTGAAGCTTCCGCCCGTCCTGCACGTCGCCGTCGCCCTGATTGAACGGCGCGGCCGCTACCTGATCTGCCGCCGTCCGGCCGGAGTGTTTCTTGGCGGCTACTGGGAGTTTCCAGGCGGGAAACTCGAAAAAGGGGAGTCGGCCACCGCGTGCCTCCGGCGCGAACTGAAAGAAGAGCTGGGGATTGCCGTTCGCGCCGTGAAGTCGTTTCACATCATCCGGTACCGGTATGCCTCAGGGATGGTGCGGCTGCAGGTGTTCCGGTGCGCGATCCATCGGGGCCGGCCGCGCCCTCTGGAAGTAAGCGCTGTACGATGGGTCACACCGCAACAGTTTGCGCGATATAGGTTTCCGCCGGCCGACCGGCCGCTCATCCGGGCATTGGCGCAGTCCACCTCGCCGTGATATAATCGAAGTCAGATAAGGCCGAGCGCCCATCGCGCTCGGCATTCCGCGGCTGCCCTGATGGCAGCCGCTTCAGAGGCCTAAGAGGAGGTTATCAATGATCACGCTGACACCATCGGCATCAGAGGAAGTCAAACGGCTGATCGGACAGGAGCAAAAGCCCAACCTCGGCTTGCGGGTCGGGGTCAAGGGCGGCGGCTGTTCCGGGATGTCGTACGTGCTGGCCATCGACGATGTCACGCCCAAGCAGTACGACACCATCTTTGAGCAGGACGGAGTGAAGGTCGTTATCGACGCCAAAAGCCACCTGTACCTCGACGGCACGACCATCGACTTCAAGAACGCGGTCATGGGCGGCGGGTTTCAGTTCAGCAACCCGCAGGCCAAGAAGTCGTGCGGCTGCGGCACGTCGTTTACGGCTTAACCGTCCCGTCTTCGCACCGCCGCAACACCCCAGGCTCACCGCCGATGGACGAGGCGTCTGACCAGCCGCCGAAGACCGTGACCCCCGCAGAAGCCAACGCGTTGCTCCCGCGGGTGACTCCCCTCATTGAGCAGCTGCAGGGGCTGCAGCGCTCCATCGTCCAGACCAACCGCCAGCTTGACGAAGTGGTCGTCAAGCTCTCCGGCGGCAACGGTTTTCCCATCCAGTCGCTGAAGGAGAAGCTCCGCGATCTGACCAAGCACCAGCTGCAGCTGATCGAGGCGTTTCAGTCCGCGCTGCAGCAGCTGGAAGGCCTGGGATGCATGCTGAAGGATCTGAGCATCGGCCTGGTCGATTTCTACGGCCTTCGCGACGGTGAGCCGGTGCTGCTGTGCTGGAAGCTGGGCGAGGACCGGATCCGGTTTTGGCACACGCTGGAGAGCGGCTTTGCCGGCCGCCAACCCCTCGACACATGATCAACATGAGCGCCCTGCCGCCCTGGCTCAATCACACCGCCTGGTCCGTCGTCACGATTCTCATGGCGTGGCTGATCGGCCGCTTCCTCGCGCGGACGGTCGGTGCGCGGCTGACCCGGTGGGCTTCAAAGACCTCCTGGCAATGGGACGATCTGCTGGTCGGCGCGCTGATCCGCATCATCCCGTTCTGGGTCCTCCTGCTGGGCTGCTATATCGCGCTGGCGATCTGGCCGATGACGCCGGAGTGGTTCTCGCTGCTCTCCAGAGCGCTGTACGTCATCGCCTGTTTTTCCATGACGGTGGTTGCCGCCCGCCTGACCGGCAAGCTGGTCCGGCTGTATGCCGGCCGCAATGAGCACACGATGCCGGTCACCAGCCTCACCGAGATCCTCGTGCGGATCTTCATCATCGGCCTCGGCGGGCTGATGATTCTGCACGGCATGGGCATCCCGATCACCCCGCTGCTGACCGCGATGGGCATCGGCGGCCTGGCCGTGGCTCTGGCGCTGCAGGACACGCTCTCGAATCTCTTTGCCGGCTTTTATCTGACGCTTGCGCGGCACATCAAAGTCGGCGACTTCATCAGGCTGGAGGCCGGGCATGAGGGCTACGTGGAGGATATCGGCTGGCGCGCCACCCAGCTGCGCATGCCGTCCAACAACATCGTCCTCGTGCCCAACAACAAGCTCGGCCAGTCGATCATCGTCAACTTCAACCTGCCCAACCGCGACCGGGCCGTTGTGGTGGAGCTGAAGGCCGACTATGCCGGCGATTTGGATCGCGTCGAGCGCGCGACGGTCGAAGTGGCCCGCGATGTGATCCAGACGGTGCTGGGCTGCGTGCCGACGGTGGAGCCGGTGGTGCGGTATCACACGATGGGCGATCACAGCGTCGGCTTCACGGTGATCATGCATGCCAGGGATTTCGCCGATCACGGATTGATCAAGCACGAGTTCATCAAGCGGCTGCTCGTCCGCTACCGCCAGGAGGGCATCGAGATCCCGCTGCCCACCCAGGCGGTCATTTCCAAAGACTTCCACGCCCGCTGATGCTGCACAAGCTGGCGCTGTTTGATCTGGGCGGGGTCGTCGTGGAAGTGGAGTCCGACCGGCTCGTCCTCCAGGTCGCCCAATTGCTCGGCCAATCCTTTGAAGACGTCCAGGCGGCCGTCTACCATCAGGATCTGCTGCTGCCCTTCGAGCTTGGACGCATCAGGCCGCAGGCCTATTTCGAGGGGCTCAAAAAAGCGTTGAAGATTCCGTGGACCTACGAGCAGTTTGTGCGCGCATGGAACGGCATTTTCCGGGAGAACAAGGACGTCACGTTCATCCTCGAGCGGCTGCGCAAGCGGCATACCCTGATGGCGCTCACCAACACCAACGAGCTGCATCTCAACTATATCCGGAACAACGTCACCTCGCTCAACATCCTGAAGGACTGGATCGCGTCCTGCGACGTGGGGCTGCGCAAGCCGGACCCCCAGATCTACCTGCTGGCGCTGGAGCGGGCAAAGGTCAAGCCGGAGGAGGCGGTCTACGTCGATGACCGGCCGGAGATGGTGGAGGCGGGGCGCAGCGTGGGGCTCAACGCCATCCGGTTTCAAAACAGCCGGCAGCTGGAGCAGGACCTGCAAGCCATCGGGCTGAATCTATGAAGCAGCAGCCGGTGCCGTATCAGAAGATTCTCTTCGTCTGCATCAACAACCGCGCCGAAGGCGAAATCTGCTGCAGCCGGCGCGCCAGCGAGCCGATCGCCGAAGCGCTCAAGGCGCGCGTCAAGGCGTTGGGTCTTTCCGGCCGGGTCCGCGTGAGCAAATCCGGCTGCCAGGATGTCTGCGCGAAAGGGCCCAACGTCATGGTGTTCCCGGATTACGTCTGGTACCACGGCGTTGGGCAGGACGATGTCGAAGGCATCATCCACGACACGCTGCGAACGTTGGACTCAGGAGGGGCGGGGACGGCGCAGCGCGCCGAAGCCGGCCGCGAGGATGGCGGCGGCAAGGAGCAGCAGAATCAGAGCGATCAGGGCGATCCAGTCAAAGGTGGCCTGGCCCGACGCCATCCCGCTCAGCCACGGCCAGATGGTCAGCAGCAGCGACCATAACGTCATCACGAGCATGAAGGCCGCCGGAATCGCGCTGACGAGCCAGGGGCGCTTCGTGCGCTTCAGCCACACGGTGATCGTCACCAGTGTGAGCGCTGCCAGCAGCTGATTTGACGTTCCAAACAGGGTCCAGAACACCTTCCAGGCCGGCACGATCTTGCCGGCCGCATCTTTTACCGTCCAGCTCACGCTAATCGCCGGCAGCGCCAGCGTGGCCAGTGTTGCCCCCAGGCCGCCCCACCGGCCCTTCCATCCGGTCAGCTCCTGAAAGGTGTAGCGCCCCAGCCGTGTCGCCACATCCAGCGTGTCGTAGATAAAGGTGGCGAAGGCCAGCAGGGCGAAGGAGCGCGCGAAGCCGGGGTCGATGCCGAAGCGCTCCACGAAATGGCTGAGGCCGTTGGCGTAAATCCGATCCGGCGACTGCTGGACGGCCGCATCGCCGGGGGCCAGCAGCATCACCGTCGCCAGCGCAATGACCGCCACCAGCCCTTCCAGCAGCATCCCCCCGTAGCCGACGAGCCGGCAGTCCATTTCGTTGGCGATCTGCTTCGAGGTTGTGCCCGAGCTGACGATGCCGTGAAACCCGGAGCAAGCCCCGCAGGCCACCGTCACAAACAGCATGGGAAACAGCGGAAAACCTTTTTGGCTCGTCCAGCCCAGAAACGCGGGATATTGAATCCGGTCGCCGCCAAGCAGCAGGCCGATCACGCCGGCGGCCAATGTCACATAGAGGAAAAATCCGCCCAGGTAGCCGCGCGGCTGCAGCAGCAGCCACAGCGGGGCGATCGAGGCGATACAGCAGTAGAGCAGGATGATGCCGTTCCACATCACCTGCGGCCGCACCGGCCCGTCGGCGGGCAGCGCCAGCGGAATGGACTGCCCGAACCAGATGATCAAGCCGACGATGGGCAAAAAGATGGCAGTCGCCATTCCCAGCGGCATGCGCAGTTTATAGAGGCACACCCCCATCGCCACGGCGGCGATGAGATACAGCGAGGAGGAGGCCGCCACCCCGCCGCCCAGGGCGGGCTCGACGAATGAGGCGCTGGTCAGGTCGGTAAAAGCGACGATCACATAGACGAGCGAGAGCCACACAAACCCCATGAACAGCCAGTGCGCCTGCGGCCCCAGGTGCTCGTGCACCAGCTCGACGATCGACTTGGCTTGATGGCGCACCGAGCTGACCAGGGCGGCGAAATCATGCACCGCCCCGAAACAGATCGCGCCGACGACGATCCAAATGAGTGCTGGCAGCCATCCGAACCACAGCGCTCCGAGAATCGGCCCGACGATCGGCCCGGCCGCGGCGATGGCGGAGAAATGCTGGCCCAGCAGCAGCGGCGCTTTGGCCGGCACGTAGTCGACCCCGTCGTTGAGCTTGCAGGCCGGGGTGGCGCGGCGGGGCTGCAGGTCGAACCATTGCGCCAGCAGCCGGCCGTAGACGGCGTAGCCGAGCACGAAGAGCGCGCAGGAGCCGAGGGCGACGGCAAAGAGGCTCATTTAGCGCTTGTCCGAGAGCTGATACTGGGACCAGGCGTACAGCGGCACGCCCAGGGCGAGCAGCAGGAAGCCGAAGGCGGCTTCACGGGGCTCTTTGAGGCAGACATCCAGGATAAAGCCGATCATCGTCACGATGAAGATCAGCGCCGTCCACGGATAGCCCCACGCCCGGTACGGGCGCGGATGGCGCGGATGGCGGCGGCGCAGCAGGATCACGGCGAAGACCGCCATGGTGAAGAAGACCGAGATGACCACCGTCGAGTAGGTCATGATCTGATCAAAGGTCTTGGTAAAGACCAGGCCGCAGGCAATGAAACCGTTAGTCCACAGCGCCAGCGCCGGCGTCTGATAGACGGGATTGACCGCGCCCATCTGATTGAACAGCGCGTGGTCCTTGCCCATGGCGTAGAGAATCCGCCCGCCGGTCAGAATGTAACCATTGAGCGCGCCGAAAGCTGAGCAGGCGATCATCAAAGCGATAAAAACCGCTCCGCGCCCGCCCAGCACGTCTTCCATGACCGTCGAAGCCACCAGCGGCGTCTCCTTCAGCCGGTCGATGGGAATCATCAGCAGATAGGTGGCGTTGACCAGCACGTAGAGCAAGGTGGTGAGCAGCACTCCGATGAGAATCGCGCGCGGCACGGTGCGCGTGGGGTCCTTGACCTCCTCGGCGACATAGGCTGCCTCGGTCCAGCCCCCGTAGGTCCACAGCACGAAGACCAGGGCCACCCCCATCGACTGCACCAACGGCAGGTTCATGGAGGGCAGCGCCCAGGAGGGCTCGACGGTGTTATGGGCGCCCAGCGCCTGCAGGCCGACCGCCACCAGCGCGATCAAGGCGGCGATCTTCAGCGCCGTAAAGATATTCTGCACGTATTTGCCCCACCGGACGCCGATCACGTTCACACCGGTCAGCAAGAGAATCGCCCCCGCGGCCAGCCACCGCAGCGCCGGCTCCTCCACCGGCAGCACCCGGCGCACGTACTCCGCGAACACGAAGCCCAGAATGGCAATCGTGCCGGTGCGCTCGATGAACAGCTTGGTCCAGCCGAACAGAAATCCCCAGAACCTGCCGTACGTCTGGGTGATATAGATGTAGTCTCCGCCGCTGGCCGGGTACATCGAGGCCAGCTCGGCGTAGCACAGCGCTCCGCAGAGCGACAGCACCCCGCCAAAGGCCCACAGGGCAAGAATCAGCGCAGGGGAGTCGAGGCGGCCGGCGATGGAGCTGGCGGTGCGGAAGATGCCCACCCCCACGATGCAGCCGATGACCAGCATCGTCGAATCGCCCAACCCCAACGACCGCGCCAGACTGGGCTGCTTCATCACTCGCCGCTCTTATAGTGCCAATGCCACGGTTCGAATGCGGTGTGGTCCGGGTTGTCTCGCGGATAGGACAAAAAGAATTCAAAGTCGCGGGCATGCTCCTGCAGCCAGGCGTATTCGGGCAGCGCCTCGAACTCCTCGGGATGGTCCTCGCCGTTGATGCCCGTTTCATTGATGAAGTCGATCGCCTGGCGCGGCGGGTAGCCGTGCTCGCTGTGGCCCGGCAGCGCGACGAATTTGTTCGTCTCCACGATGGAGTAGCCGTGTTTCGGCATGTAGAACAGAAAGAGGTACAGCTGATACGCCGGCGAGCGATAGCCGGACTCCACCAGCAGCTGTTTGCCCAAATCCTTCTGCATCGCCTCCATCATGGCGTTATACCCCTCGAGCGCCCAGGAGGGAAGATACTGCGGGTCCAGCGGCGTCGGGACACCCTCTTTGATCACCTGCTGGGGGCCTACCGGCTCCACCTCCGCCTTCACCTCGCCGAAGTAGTGGCTGGTGGCCCCAAGTTCAGAGGCTTTGAGCTTCCGGAAGGCGTCCAGGAAGGCCCGTTGCTCCGGAGTCAGCGGCCGGTAGAGCTGTTCCCAGGTGAGCAGGATGGCGGTGCCGTCCTTTTTCATGGCGGAGATGGAGGGGTCAAGGGCGGCCAGGATGGCCGCATGCAGCGCCTCTTCGGCCGGCTCAAGCCGCTGGATGTTCAGCGCCTCGGCCGGAGCGGCATAAAACAACCAGGCGGCCGCTGCCGCAAGGGCAAGCGACCGCCTGGTTGAGCCTACCATCCAGATCCGCGCGCGGTTTACCGTCTGCGAGTCTGGATTTGATCCACGAGCCCGCCGACCCACCGTCCGGCCATGTCTTTGCACCCCAGGCCAAACGAGATCGCTGCTCCCAGACTGATGCCGGCCAGGATGATGAGAAACACCTCGCCGACAAACTGAATCTGGAGCTGTTGCAGGGCTGCCACCATCGTGAAGACCACCATAACCGTCTGCACGCCTTGGCCTAACAGATGAGCCTGCAGGATCCCCGCGTTACTGGCCGCCGTCCGGACCGTAGTCGCCAAAAAGGCCGAGGCGAAAACCCCCACGATCAGGATAAAAACCGCGGCAATCACGTTGGGCAGGAAGCTCACGATCTTCTCGAAGAGCTCAGCGGCGACCGTCAGGTTCAAGGCGTTGAGCGCGGTCATCACGAACGCCAGCATGACGATCCAATACACAATGCCCCCGATGAGCTCGGAGAGCTTCCTTCGGATGCCTCCTTTCGCTAGGACGCCCGACAGATGGATCTGGTCAGCGATCTTGTCAAGCGTGATGACTTTGAGGACCCGGATGATGATTTCTTCGATGAGCTTGGCGATAATGCTGCCGATGAACAGGATGAGCAGCGCGCCAAGGATGACGGGAACGAACGTCATCAACTGATTCACCGCGTTTTGGAGCGGTGTCAGGATGAACTGCTGCACTAGGTCGACCCCAGTTTGCATGTTCAGTCTCACCCCCTTTTCGGTTGGCAGGTTGGGTGCAGTATAGTATGGTTTATCAGACTTTGCAACTATTTTCTTAAGTGATACTTAGCGCAGTTCGGGGACTCGCCTGCGGGGAGTTCCCATGCTACAATAGCGCCTCATGGATGCCCTCCAAGCGCGTGTCGTGCGCTTTCTCTCCGCCCCGGCCGCCTATCCGCACCCGGCCGGCCGCATCGCCCGCCGGGAGACACATGTCTCGCATGTCTTTCTGGCCGGCGCCTTCGCCTACAAACTCAAGAAGGCGGTCAAGTTTCCGTTTCTCGACGCCTCCACCCTCCAGCGCCGCAAGCGGTTCTGCCAACTGGAGCTGACCCTCAACCGCCGCCTGACTCCCGCCACCTACCTGGACATCGTGCCGGTGGTCGAGACCCAAGCGGGCTTAAAGCTCGGCGGCAGGGGGCGGGTAGTGGAGTGGGTCGTGAAGATGCGCCGCCTGCCGGATGCGCGGATGCTGGACCGGCTGGTCGCCGCCAATAAGGTAGGCCGCCGGGACATGCAGCGCCTGGCCGGCCGGCTGATCCTGTTTTTCGCCAAAGCCGGGCGCAACCGCGCCATTGACCGCTTCGGCCAGCCGGCCCAGGTGGCCCATCTGCTCCTGGGCAACCTTCAGGAATGCCAGCCGTTCCTCGGCAAGCTCTTCTCAGAGGCTGACCAGCGCCTGCTCGAGGCAGCCTACCGCCAGTGGCTGGCCCTCAACGAGCCGCTGCTGGCCAGGCGGGTGAAGGAGCGGCGCATCATCGATGGGCACGGCGATCTGCGGTGCGAGAATATCTGCATGACCGAGCCGGTGAGCGTGTTTGATTGCGTGGAGTTTCAGCCGGCCTTCCGCTGCGGCGATATGGTCAACGACTTCAGCTTTCTGCTGATGGACCTGGAATTCCGCGGGCGGGCGGATTTGGCGGCGGTGCTGGAAGCGCGCTATCGCCGCGCGGTGCACGACGCCACGGCCGAGGCGGTGCTGCCGGTCTACAAATGCCACCGCAGCCTGGTGCGCGGCAAGGTGCGCGGCCTGGCCTGGCAGCAGCATCCCAACACGGTTGAGGGCCGGCGCATCCGCGGGCTGGCCCGGCGGCACTTCCAGCTGGCCACCCGCTACGCGCGCCAGTTTGCGCCGCCGCGATTAATTATAGTCGGAGGGCTCATCGGCAGCGGCAAAAGCACGCTGGCCCGCGCCTTGGCCAAGAGTTTCGGCGCGGTGTGGCTGCGCACCGATGAAATCCGGCTCACCGAATTTGCCGGCACCCGCCGCGCCAACCAGGGCTTCAGCCAGGGCATTTACGCGCCGCATATTTCCGAGCTGGTCTATCAGCGGCTCATCCGCCGTGCGGAGGAGCATTTGCGCAACGGATTGTCCGTCGTCTGCGACGGCACCTTTTCCAAAGCGACGGGCAGGGAGATCCTGCGGCAGCTGGCCCGACGCCAGAAGGCCTCGTTTCATTTCATCGAATGCGCCGTGCCCCGGGCCATCGCCCTGCGCCGCATCGCCAAGCGCTACGCCTCCCGCAGCGATATCTCGGAGGCCAAGCCCGAGCATTACGCCCGGCTGAAAGCCGGCTTCGAGCCGGTGCGCGGCTGGCCTTCGCGCGACTGGACCCGCATCTCCGACAACCGCCGCCCGGAAGACACGCACCACGCCGCGCTCGCCGCCCTGCGCCGGGCTTGGAATTCCCGATAGATTTCCTATTGACTGATGCGGCAAGCATGTCACAATGACATGAGTTACCCGCCAACCATCACAGACAGGAGAGCCAGCCTTATGCGTTTCCACGGTGCACGGATCCTCGGGGCAATTGTGCTTATGGCTGTTTTGCTCGGAGGACCGCGTCCGGCGGAAGCGCTGCTGGTGTGGGACTGGTTTTACCTGGACCATGAGTCATTGCTGTCTCCGACCAGCTCCGTCAACGCGCAGCCCGATGAGACCGTGCTGATGCACGCCAGGCTCTTCAACTCCATCCTCTCGGATGAGCACCTGACCTCCTCCAATGTGACGGGGGCGATCTACGGCTCCCCGGGCAGCGAAGCCGGCGGCACGACCGATCTCTACAATTTTGACTTCGGGCCGTCCGGCCCGGCGTCGTACTTCGCGCAGTTTAGCGGCCTGGATCTGGCACCCGGCGATGACATTAATTTCGTCTTCGGCACACTGACCCCATCCTTCGGCCTGGTGCCCGAGGGCTCCTACACCGGCCACGGCACCTTCCTGCTGACCAATGGCCAGGGCGGCTTTGAGGACCGCCAGCATTCCTTGACCGTCAATGTATTGGGATCCACCGTTCCGGAGCCCTCCTCGCTGTGGCTGTTCGCCACCGGGCTCGTGGCATTCGCCGGAGCAGGACGCCGCCGCCGCGCTTGAACCGGCCGCATTCGTTTTCCCGCCTTACCTTGCGGCTGTTTGGCCTAGTTTGTATAATACAAGTGCTCCATTGATCCCCGGTTATCCTTCCACCATAGGAGGCTTCATGCGGTTCCAGCAGATTTTCGACCGTCTCTTGGGCATTGAACCGGTGTTTGCGCATTGCGATGTGCCCTGCGGCATTTACGATCCGCATGGCGCGAAGATCGCCGCCAAAACCGTGCACACCATGAATACCAAGCTCAGCCAGTTGCCGATGCCGGGCGCCAACGCCTCGGCCCAGGATCAGCTGGAGCACCGCAACACCATCGTCCGCATGGTCCAAACCAAGGAAAATCACGCCCAAATCTGCAAGCAGGAGCTGCTGATCCTCTGGTCCGATTACTTCAAACCCGAACACCTCTCGACGTTCCCGGATCTGCATGAGACTTTCTGGAAAGCCGCGAAGCTCTGCTCCTACAACAAGCAGCATGTCGATCCGGCGAAGTCGCAGGAGCTCATGGATGCCGTCGCCAACATCAGCGACATGTTCAACAAGGCTGAAGCTGCTAAAAAGAAGTAGGCGGTTGCTCTCCAAGTTTCTTCTGACGCTGGAGGCGCGGATCATGCGGGTGCATGGCCGCAGCATGACCCCGGCACTCCATCCCAACGATCTCATCCTCGTGCAGCAAGACGGCTTTTCCCTCCGGCCGCCCCGGCGCGGCGATCTGGTGGCGGTGTGTCCCGACGTGCTCGGAGGCCGGGCTATCGTCAAGCGGCTCATCGGCCTGCCCCAGGATGTGCTCAAGGTTAATGGGCGGGAATGGCGGCTGTCGGATGGCGAGTTTTTCGTGGTCGGCGACCAACAAGAGGGCAGTTTGGATTCCCGCGTTTTCGGCCCGGTCCGCCGGCAGGAGATGATCGGTCCGGTGCAGGGCCGGTTGTGGCCGATTTTTCGACCCCTCGACGCGGGCCATATTCTCCTCCGGTCATGGGCCCTTGCTCGGGGTCGTCCTGAGCGAGCGCAGCGAGTCGAAGGACGACGCTGATGAAACGATTCCTGCTGATCCTTGCCGGCCTCATCCTGCTGACCGTTGTAGGGGTGGGCATTTTCATCGCCACCTTTGACATCGACCGCTACCGGCCCCGGCTGGTCAGCGAGATGGAAAAAGCGCTCGGCAAACCGGTCAGCCTCGAGCGCCTGACCCTCAGCTGGCGCGGGGGGCTGGCCGTCGAGCTGCGCGGCCTGGCCATCCATGAGGGCCTGCCGAATGCCGGGCAGGAGCCGCTAGCACAGGTGGAAACGGCCACCGCCGTCGTGCCAATTGCTCCGCTGCTGCGCAAGCAGGTGCACATCGACTCTATCACGCTGATCCGCCCCCGCATCCACGTCGCGCGCGACACGGAAGGCCGCATCAACCTCATCGGATTGGCCGCCGCCGGAGCTCCGGCCGCCGCCCCCAGCGAAGCGGCCGCCAGCGGATCGCCGGTGGCGCTGCAAATCGCCTCGCTGTCCATCGAAGAGGGCTCAGTCCACTGGACCGACGCCATGACCAGGCCATCGACGGATGTGTGGGTCAAGCCGGTCAACCTCCGCATCACCAACATCGTCCCCGGCCAGCCGATGAACGTGGAGCTGCGTGCTGCGATCGCCAGCCCAACACCGAATGTCCAGCTCAGCGGCCGGCTCACTCCGCCCTCACCCGGGGTCGAAGGCTCGGTCGAGCAGCTGACCGGCAGCATCGAGAATCTGCCGCTGGAGTCGGTGCTGCCGCCTCCGCCGCCCGGAGCCTCGCATGTGAAAGGCAACCTCTCGCTCGCCTTCCAGGGCAGCGCCAATTCGCTGGAGCCCTCGCGGCTGCGCCAGTCGCTCTCCGGCAGCGGCACCCTCAAGCTGACCGACGCCGTGATCGTCGACTTCAACATTCTGCGCGAAGTCTTCAGCCGATTTTCCATGATTCCCGGCCTGGTGCAATCACTGGAGTCCCGCCTGCCGCCGGAGGCCCAGAAAAAGTTCAGCGCCAGGGACACGATCCTGCAGCCGGTGAACGTCTCGATGTTGGTGCAGGGCGGCGCCCTGCAATTTCAGGATCTGCGCGTGCGCACCGACGTGGGGGCGCTGGCCGGCTCGGGGCAGATCAGCCTCGATGGCTACGTGAACCTCCCCCGGCTGTTGCTGCAGGTGGACCCGGCCCTCTCCTCGGCCATCATCCGCAGCGTTAGTGAATTGCAGGCCCTGACCAATGAGGCCGGCGAGCTGGAAATGCCGGTCATCGTGCAGGGGCCGCTGACGCAGCTGAGCATCATGCCGGATTTGCGGTACATCGCCTCGAAAGTCATCGTCGGCAAAGGCCTCGAGCTTCTCGATAATCTCCTGCGCGGAGATAAAGAAAAGCCGCCACAGGAGCCCGGCGAGCCCGCCCCCACCACCCCGGATGAGTCTCAGACCCAGCCGGCCGATCCGCTCGGCCAAATCCTTCAGCGCGCTCTTCGTCATCATGCACAATAACGATGCCCGGCAGATCGGGCAGGAACTGCAGGCGCTCTTAGCGCGGTTACGGGCCTTGGCCCAGGCCGAGCGGGCCAAGCGCAGTTTGGAAGCGGAGGCGATCGAAATCGCGATCGTGAACCTGGATTCCGCAATCGAGATTTTAACGGAGTAGCTGCGGGGGGACGAGGCGGATGAACGAAATCAGTATCACGTCATTGCAGAACGGCAGCGGCTGGACCTTTGGCGTGCAAGTTGCCCAGGCTAACGGGCAGACGCGCCATCACGTCACCCTCAGCGAGAAGGATTTCGCCGAGCTGACCGCCGGCAAGACCACGACCCCGGAAGAGCTGGTCAGACGGTCATTTGAATTTTTGCTGGCGCGGGAAGCGAAAGAAGCCATCCAGCGCCAGTTCGACCTGACGGCCATCGGCCGTTTCTTTCCGGAATATCCCGCCGAAATCCGCAAGAAGCTTTAATCCTGCCCCAGCCGTCCCAACCGGCCGGTGACCCGCGCCCGCCGGAACATCGTCACAAACAGCCCACAGCCTGCCGCAAACCACAGCACGTTCAGCCCGATTCCGGGCGCCCAGAGATCCCAGCCCATCGTCTGCGACCGCAGCGCCGCCCGTAAGCCTTCAAATAAATACGTCGCCGGCAGACAGCGCGCGATCCACTGGGCCCACACGGGCAGCACGTCCAGCGGGTAAAAGGCGCAGCTAAACGGCTGCAGCAGAAACGGAATGCCCCAGATCAGTGCTTCCGCCGCGTAGCCAAAGCGCAGCAGCAGTCCGGCCGTCAGCAGCCCCACCGCCCAGCCAAACAGCAGCAAATTCGCGGCCAGCGGAAAAAATGCCCACCCGATGCGCGCCAGGTGAAATGCATACAGCGCCTGGGCAACCACCATCAAAATAACCGTAACGATCGCCACCTTCACCGCGCCATAGAGGAAGCTGGCCGTGATCCATTCCCACAGCCGGATCGGCGCGATGAGGATATTGACCAGGTTGCGGGTCCAGATCTCTTCCATCAGGGAGATCGTCACCGCCTGCTGGCCCCGATAATGGATATCCCACGCGATCATCGCCCCGATGAGAAAGATCGCCACCTGGCCCAGCGGCCCGCCGGCTTCCCGCTGGATATAGAGGGTCACAAAGCCCCAGATCAGCAGATCCATCACCGGCCAGAAGAAGATGTCAAAGGAGCGGATGAGGCTGCGCCGGTGCAGAAAGGCGTAGCGCTCAAACAGCCCCGCGATCCGCACAGCACTACCGGACATCGAACAGCTCTCCGCTGCCGGCGACCTTGATGAAGAACTCGTTCAACGACCGGCTGTTGAATTGCCGCAGCACCTCCTGCGGCGTGCCCTCGGCCAGCTTTTTGCCCTCATGCAGAAACACGATCCGGTCGCAAAACTCCTCAACTTCCTGCATGTTGTGCGAGGTGTGCAGAATACTCATCCGGCGCTCCCGCTGCAGCGCCTTCAGCACGCGGCGGATCTTCTCCGCCATATACGGATCCAGATTCAGCGTGGGCTCATCCAAAATCAGCAGCCGCGGACTATTCAGCAGCGCCTTGCACAGCTTCAGCCGCATCTGCTCGCCGGCGGAGAACCGCCCCACCAGCCGGCTGCGCAGCGGGCCCAGCGAGAAGCGCTCGATCAGCTCTTCGATTCTTGGGCGGGCATCCCGGATCCCGTAGAGCTTCGAAAAAATCCGCAGGCATTCCAGCGCGGTGAGATTGGTGGGCAAATCGACATCCGCGGAGGCGAAGTTGATCAGTGGCAGCACCTGCACGCGATCCTCAATCGGTGAATGCCCAAACATCCGGATGGCACCGGAGGTCGGCTGCAAGAGCCCGAGCACCGCATGCAGGGTCGTGGTTTTGCCGGCACCGTTTGGCCCCAGCAACCCCAGCACTTCGCCCTCCGGCAGGATGAAGCTCAAGCCCTGCACGGCCGGAGCCTCGGCGGCCGGATACTGATAGACCAACTGCTCGATTTGAAGTGGCGCATCCATACCGCTATTATAGCGCCATTAAAAAATCCGCCGATGAGGGAATGCTCATCGGCGGCCTTCAGATACGTTCTAATTCGCTAAGATGTTTATTTCTGCTTAAAAATGTCTGTAACTCGACCAGTATGAAACCTTGCAAGGCTAGAAACCTTTCTATTCTTAAAACCTACCTTAGTTTGAACTTTTCGTATAGTCGTAGCCTCATATACCCATTCCTCATCATCAATGTTTTTTAATTGGGGATGGGGAGGACCAATACGGTCGGGTTTTCCCAATCTGGCCAGCACTTCATCCGTTGTCATACCTTGGACTATGTCCTCATCTTTTCCATAGATCAGACGTTCTTGTTCCTGTTCAAATATCACTACCCGTTTTACAAAGCCATCTGTATTTAAATAGACCTTAATGTCCGGATGTTTTATTTTTTCATTAAAATCAAGATCTCGCTTTGAGGCACGCCAATACATAACGGTCCACTGTTCGTCGCTTTGTTCGCCATCCCAAAACACTTGCCAGAGAAGTGCAGCAGAGTTGTAATTTAGTTGAGTTAACGACGTGTCAGCTTTCTGCTTTATCAGTGGAGTGGCTTTACCGACAGCATCCCAAACATCCTGGCCTGAAAGTTTCTTTTCCAGCCAGCCCATTGCGCATACCTTTTCCTGCAATGCGAAAAGGCTGTAGAAGCCGAGAAATACTCCTATCACGAGTGAAGAATATTTAGAATGCATTTACTGGTTCGCAATAGATACCTGGTGCTCGGTGTATTTAAACTTCGTCATTATATCTCGAAACAAGCCCATCCAACCACCGATCATCTTGATGCTCAGTTCCTGGTAAATATTAGCTTCATCTAACCAGTCAGTTGGCACAAAATCCAATGTAGCCTCGACGCTCCGGATTGCAGTATTAGACTTATATTTGCTGACCGCAGATGAAGAAAATCTAAAACTGGATCCTGGAGCGAATCGGCCGCCGAGTACGGAAACATAGGTAGGAGGTATCACCCCTCCGCTAAAAGCATCTCCCTTAATGGCGATACCAGCCTTCGTTAGGTTATGGACTTGGCGTACAAATTGCTTATCGATCTCAGTTGGTCCGATGAATTTTCGGAGACCCACATCTATCAAGTCTGAAAGCAATCCTGCAGTAGGATCATAGTAAACTAGCAATACGTGTTGTTTTATAAGGGCATCTTCTCTGGCATGTTGAGGTGTTGTGTTAATTCCGTTAAAAGAGAGTTCCAGTGTGGAAATATTATGTGCCTTGGCATACGTAACAGGGTCAGGGATAAGCTCTCCAGTCCGGGTATCAATAAACTGTCCAGAGATTTCATTCATTTTTTGAGAAAGTCGTGGTCTTGGAGAGTCCAATAGAGCAGAGATTAATGTCGATGCGCTCGCTATTGCGGCGGTCCAAGCCACCCCGAACGCTGCTGCTGCCAAGTATTCTTGTCCTGTAACTGTTGCTACAGCACCCACAACTACCGCGATGGCAGCCACAATCAACAGTCCAATGGCAGTCAGTAGCTTCTTGAATGAGAAATACCCGCTCGGATCCACGAAGTTAATTGGATTATTACGTACGTAACTGTATCGGTTGAGACATTGCGGATCGGTTGGATCTTGGACAATCGGATCCGGCTGGATGAACCGGCCGAGCTTGGGGTCGTAATACCGTGCCTGGTAGAAGGCCAGGCCGGACTCCTGGTCGAGCCGCTGGCCGGTAAACTTATGAGCGACATCCGTGCTTCCTTCGTGGCGGTTTATAACGCCATACGGAAGGTGTTCATTGAGCTCGATTAATACTCCTGAACCATCTGTGATTACATTGGAGGAACCCAGGTGGTCAGTGTGATAAAACCGGAGCTTGCCGTCAGAATTTTTGGCAGTTAGTCGAAGGCCGCCAGCATACACGTACTTATTCCGCTCCCCGCTCGGTAAAATTTCGTAGGCTTCTCCCAGGTAGATCGTTGTTCCATCCGATGTAATTTTTTTTGTTCGCCCACCGGCTCCATCGTACACATAGCGATTCGTGGGATCGCGCGGCGGGGCAGGGCGGAAGGTGCCAGCCGTGCGGATTTTAACCCAATAGGCCTGGCCTGGGGATGCTTGGGAAACTAGGGTAAGCGATACATTCCGGATCTCCGCGTAATCTACCCCGGCCAGCCAGGTTACCGCCGCTGTATCCGCAAGAACAGTTGCGCCGAGAAGATCCCACCCGACGCTGAGGGGCCGTTCCAATCGCTTGGTGGGTAGTTTGCCGCGCACAGTCACTTTTACCGGTTGGGAGGCCTTACAATACACCTCGTAGCCTCGTCCATATTCCAATTTTGAAAAGTCATCGAAGCCGGCATTGCCGATATAGTGCTCAAAGACGCCGTCTTTTCCTGCAACAGTTCGGCTGATCTGTTCGAAGTCGGTAAAGTTTGAAAAGATCTCGGAAATTCGAAGATCATCTGGGATGACAGGTAGGGAAAAGAAGTTCCAGCCCGGCTGGAAGGTCACCGTAACAGTTTCTTCAGGAGCAGTTTTGACCTCGATCAGTCGGTTCTCGGGATCATAGGCAAGCGACTGGGCGGTGAGCGATTGAGCAGGATCGAGAGGCAATTTCTCGACCAGGTTGCCATTTGTGTCGTAGGAGAGCTGAAGTTCCGGTGAATTAAGGGTGGTGGGACATACCCGCGTCACCGCATGCGGTTTTGAGCCGTCGGCAAGACCATAGGTCATCATGGCGCCTTCCTTCGATGTTATATTGCCAATGGCATCATAGGCATAGGATAGGGTTCCATACGTGCCGGTGGCTTTCGTTAAACGGCTCAGTTTGTCATACTCAAATACTTGGCTGCCCGTGTGTACGGCATCCTGGATTTCGGTGACGTTGCCAAGGGCGTCAAATCTGTAGTGAAAGTCCTGCAGTGGGCCTAATGGCCCAACCGTTTGCAGACGGTCCAGCCGGAGGGTTTGCGGATTATAAGAATAGTCCGTCACAGTACCATTGCCATAGGCGATCTTTGTGAGTTGGCCGGCGGCGTTGTAGTCGATATCGGTTACGATAGCCTGCGGGCTGGCGGCCGGAGGTTCCAATGCGATGGTTTCAATCCCGCCCTGGGCGTTATAGGTGTACGCGGCAACTTCTGAATCAGGGTAGGTTAGGCGCATCAGGCGGCCGAGTAGATCATACTCGCGCTGAATAGCATAGGTTTTGCCATCAATTGTTTTGGATTCTTTAATAAGTCGTCCGAGCTTGTCATAGTCGAAGCGGGCGGAGCCCGACCCATCCGCCACCCGCGTCAACTTGCCTTTGGTGAATGGATTTTGAGCATTCGGTTCATCAAAAAAGTAATTCACAATTCCCGGACTGGCGATGCCTGAGCCTGTAGGAATCCCATAGCTCTTCTCGATTAAGCGGTTTAGCGCATCATAGGCAAAACTGATGGTGACTCTGCGCGCGTCAGTCTGGCTGACTAGGTTATCCACCGCGTCATACCGGTACTCCCAATGTCCCATATCAGGATCATCCATCAACAGCTTTCGTCCGAGGCTGTCATAGGCCATTCCGGTGATGTTTCCGTGCGCGTCGGTGACCTTAATGAGATTGTTTAGCGCATCGTATTCGTACGTCGTTGTATACTTTTTGGTATCCGAGATGACTTCTTCAACTTGGACTAGTCGCCCATGAGCATCTACCATCCGCTGTGTTTGTTGATTCGCGGCTGACGTCGTTGTCTCGCCGTCATTGTAATCCACCTGCGAAACGGTTCCATCGGGATCCGTCCTCTTGATTAGCCGCCCAATCGCATCATACTCATACGCTACCGGGGTTGAAAGGCCGGCAATGAACATATAAGAAACATACGATGTGGAAGCATTATCCAAGTATGCCGTCCATTGCTTCATGGTCAAGCCACGCTCATCGAGCTCCGCCGCCCCGCTGACCACTTGCTTCGTCGGATCTTCCGCCGGCGATCGGGTTTGAATGATCCGGCCAAGCCCACCCATAAAAGTATAGACGGTCAGGACACCGGGCTGGCCGCTTTGGATCCTGGTATGCACAGTTGTTCGGCTGGGAGAAGTCGAGGAGAGCTGGTATTCATAGCTGATAGTGGGCAAGGTAGGGGTGTCGGTCGGCCCGATGACTTTGCTGATGCGCCCCAGTGAATCGTATTCCGTGGTGGTCGTTGCATCGTTTTGATCCGTTGAGCTGACAACCTCTCCTAAGCGGGCGTCATAGGCCAAGGTGCGACTATGCCCAAGAGTATTGGTAATTCTTACGAGATAGGTCTCAGTGGCATCATAGTCATTGGTTGTCCTCTGAAGCCTGGCATCGGTAACGGCTTTCACGTTGCCATATGCGTCATACGAAAGCGTGGTTCCAAGCCACCGCGTGTCCGGCAAATTGAGCCACTCCTCTTCCTTACTGAGGTTCCCTTTCGAGGGGATGGCTGCCGGATCTGTGGCGCCATCGTAATAGAATCGTCGCTGGGCAATGACTCCTCCATTAGCATTAAGAGATTGCATTAAGCTTGGTTTGCCAAGAATCCAGTCTGTTAAGTTATAACCGAAGGTCGTGACTGTCATGCGTTCATCGCCTGCGAACAATGGTTCCACCTGGCCATCTTCCAAGGTTCGCGTAATATTCCCGTAGTTATCGTACTCAAACCGGCCACTGATTTTTCGGAAGGTCTCATCCCCGTCATAAATAAAACTATCCGTCTGATCCAGTTTGACGAAATGGACTCCCGGGAATAACTCGCTGCAGCTCCAGGTGTTGACCGATTTTGTAAATAGGCGTCCATCGGCATCACGAACCTCAACCGACAACGGATGGCCTTTGGTATGCTCATCCTGAGAGAACGTGGTCTGCGTGCTGGTATCCGCGGCATCGCTGATGATTGCCTGCCGGAACCCCAAGAAGTCCTTTGAGTGGGTGTCATAGAGGCCGCCCTCGTAGCGATAGCGGGTCGTGTAGACATGTTCCATGCCATCAGCCGTGTCAACCTGACTGATCATCGGAAGAATAAAGGGTAGGCTGGAGTTCTTGAGTTGGGTAGAGGGCTGATATGTGAGGGTGGTGCGTCCTCCTAGCCCATTCTCGATTGAGATAAGCAGATCCGGCGAAGTCCCGAGCGCAAAGGCAATCTGCGATTCACCACTGACCGCATTGAATACGCCGAAGCCGTTTAAACCATTCCCTCGAAAATCCCCTATCTGCAAGATGTCATCGTTGCTCTTCAATGTGAATGGATGGTCAGCGAGGAACGCTTGAGAAGGGCCGAAACCATGACCGGTGGAGAATGCCGCAGCGATCGTGCCGGAAGCCTTGTCGTAATATAGGACATCTGTCAGGCCGTCGCCGTTTAGATCAGCCGAAGTCAGATTTTGCCCGAACCCAAATCCTGTGACCCAGGCCGTCGGCTGCTCCAGCAAGCTGGTACCATCGGAAAGGGCCACATTCACGTTTCCGTTCAAAGCTGCAGCGATATCGGTCAGCCCATCCCCGTTAAAGTCGCCTGTTAGGGGAGCAGCGCCAACACCAAAGCCTGTGAGCCATGTCGTTGGGGAGGTAAACTGTGATCCGTTCGACAGGGCGACTGTCCAAGCCCCGTTCGAAAATGAGCCGGCGTCCAGCAACTGATCCCCGTTGAAATCGCCCATCAAAGGGGTTTGTCCTGCGCCGAATCCGTTGTGCCAATTCTCCGGTGATTGAAAGGCGGATCCGGTGGACCGGCTGACTTGCCATGCACCACTGGTCGGATTCCAAAGAACCAAATCGGCCTTGCCGTCGGCGTTGGTATCGCCGACCATCGGCACGAGTTCAGCCGGCAGAATGGTACTCAACCACGTTTGTTCCTGAACAAAGCTACTCAATGAATTCAGCACCACGCGCCAGTAATGCGTTGTCGGATCCACATGCGCCAGATCCATATATCCGTCGCCGTTGAAGTCACCGGAAAGCCGCATGGGGCTGAATTGATTGCGGTGCATTGCCGTCACTTGGCTGGCCAGGTTGGCCGACATCGATAGATTAAATCCGCCTATTTCGTCGTACGCCGTGACTGCCACGACCGTCCATCCCGAACTTAGGGGTATTTGGCCGCCCACGGCAGGCGTCCAGGCGGAACCGCCCGCGGCAATGTAGAAGACGCTTGTCTGTCCGCTGGTGCTGAGTCCTGAGGTGGAAACGGTTTTCGTCGAGGGCGTGTACAGCCAAGTGATGGCCAATAAATGGGTATCTGGGGGGCCGTTGACCGTCAGATTTCCGCTGGCATCCGTTGACCAGTTCACCCCATTAGCCGAACCGGACCGCGCCAGCTCCGGACCGCTCCAAGGAACTGCCGGAATTGCAGCTGTTCGCTGTTCCTCGTGGCACGATTTGAAAAATGAGCGCCCTCGGCATATTTTCTCATTCCATGTTTTGACGCCGGGATCCCATTTGCCGCTTGGCCAAAGCGTTTGATTATTTCCGCCTTCATCACGGGGAAACAGATTGCCGATGTGATACTGCAACTGCCAGCTATTGCTGCTGGGAGTTAGTCCCGGCACGCAGCTATGACAGCGGAAATACGTCGGACTCTTATCGGTATACGCAAACATGGTCTGTGGCAGGCTGGTCACGCCATCCATGCCGATCTGAGTAACGCCGGTTAATAGAGATCGGTCGGTCTGCGGACTTTGTTGGTATGTCAGGGCGTAACGACGCGCGAGCGAGAGAACGCCATTCACCGTGGCCCGCATCTCAACGATTTTCAGCCGCTTGGCAGTGGTCACCGGAAACCCGCTCCGATAGCTGGTTTCGATATCGGGGCGATCCTCGAGTTGAAACTCTACGTGATTAGCGGGCGCCAGGCCGGTTGGCTCATGACCCGTATACTGGATTCTGTCCAGGTAGATCTGTCCCTGGTCTTTCGCATACGTGATGAGGATGGTATTTCCATGCACATCGAGAGCTTTGTCGAGCGTCCATCGGAATGTCCGGCCGCCCTGCGCGATTTGCGATGCGGTGGTCCGCCCGAAGTAGTAGCGGGTGCCGGATTTATCTGTCACCTCCCAGCCGGAAACCCCGTTGTTGCGAAAGCGCAGGAAAAGCCCTTCATCCTTCGCGCGGTAGGTGCCATCAGGGATCTGAACGAGCTCCGACCCGACATCTTGAAACAGAAAGGCGAACGTATCGCCGGCATCATAGTGGGGCACTCCGAGCTTCGTGGAGCGCTCGATATACCCCAGATCCAATCCCCAGCCAACTCCGAGCCACGCATTTCGGTCGGAGGAGGAGTACGTCAGCGCCAAATTCGGCTGTAGCTGTTTGCGGCCAGGCGGCACCACAATGGGGATAGACGTTGTTGCGCGGCCGGTGAATAGGTCCGGTTGAAAGCTCTGGACTGCAGAAACCCCCGGCGGAGGAACGGAACCAGCAGAAGCTGTGGCGGATCCCGGCGCGGCTTCTGTAGGCGTGGGACACACCATCTGGCTGCCGAAGAGTGTGAGTGCGGTCAGCCCGGAAATTGCACGCCCAAAAAATGAGAGCCTCATGGTCGTGTTGTCCTCATATGGGGTTCTCTATGGGTGTTGGATCGGTGGCCGAACGACAAATACGCGGACTTCTTGCGTGCTTGACCCGCCATATCCGTCTCTGGCTTCTACCGCGACAGTATGCCGCCCCAGGTCTGATGTGCCGGGCGTCCAAGCCACTGATGGCACAGCATCCCAATCCACCACTAGAACCCCATCAATCAGGAATCGATATTGCAAAGGATCATTCTCTTGATCCGTCGCGGTCACTTGGAGGCTAATGGGAGTTCCTACATAAATTTTGTCGCTATCGCCCGGTCGGATCGCCTGAATTGACGGAATTGTGCCCAAGAAAACATCGCGGGTCTCTTCTGTCCGATAGCCGTTGGGGCTAATAGCGATAATACGGAGCGTATTCGGACCCAGCGATAACGGCACGGTGGCTTCGAACACCCGTTTGGTCCTTGTGGTGCTAATCCCGCTGATTATCACGGTAGTCAGGCTATCATCCACTATGCCGTTGATTACAAGCGGGGTAAGATTGGTTTTCGCCTCGGGCTGAAAAGTCAGAATTGGAGCGATATTGTCCACGATGATGTTGATTTTGACCTCGGTGCTGGATGTGCTGGTGGCATCTTTGGCCAGGATGGTTAGGTCGTTATCTCCCTCGATCAGCGTTAGCGCAACCGACCAGGTAGTCTCATCATTCATCGCCACCGCTTGAGCGCCGTTGATCCAAATAGATGTGTCAGGTATTTTCGTGCCGCTCAAGATCATCGATGTGGCGGTCGTCACATGAGAGATCGGATCGCCGACCGTTCCAACTGTTGGGCGGGCCGGTGGCCGGGTGGGGAGTGGGACAAACACTCGAACGGAGCGCATGCTAATGTTCCCGATGGCATCGATGGCACGAGCGGTCAGCATGTTGTATCCCGTTGTTACGGGCACCTGCGCGGAAAACCGCCCTTCGGTGATGCTGGTGGGGAAGTTATTGATTGATACCGAAGCCGACGGGTCGTCAATCGTACCGCTGACGGTAATTGAGAACCTCTTAGATTTTTTGGCGTCAGCGAGGTCCAAGTGCACAAGAATCGATTTAGATGAAGAGTTCCCGCATGAGTCGATTGCTCTGACGCTGATATTATTGGGGCCGAGGCTCAGTCGAATTCCATCAGCGGAGTAGGTTGAGCCGGAAATGACCGCGACGGCGCCATTTACCGTGATTGTTGAAGAGGGATCGTTTATCGTGCCGCTGACGGTGATGGTTACGGATACCGGCTTCGCGGCCGGCCGGTGCGGTTCCATGCCCCCCAGCAAGGCATAGAGGCCATTGGTGGATGACCCAGAAGCCGGGAGGCCAATGATCGTCTGCACGCCCATGGGGTTACCGCCACCGATGGGGCCGCCGCTGGAACTGACAGTTTCAAGATGAATGGTATACGTACCGTTGGATATTTGGGCATACCCATCAGGTGCAAGCAGGAGATACGCCGCGAGCCAAAGGACGTTTCGCCTGCTCATACAACGGCCATCCGCGGCTTTCTTGGGCGTCCGCGGTGTATCCGCATGGCCGGGAATCCAAATGAATCAAACCGTTCAGGAAATTCAGGCGATCGATGGGACCCCTCTTCAAAAAACCGGCGATATTGGAATTGCCGCTCTTGCGGTGTTGCCCCCAGCGCTTTATAGCTGGGATTTAGCGAGATGAAAGCATGATTGATTCCCTCCGCGTAAACGCGATAACTGCTCCACGCGTATTCTCCGGGATGTTTCACCAGGCTTGCGCGAATGGGGTTCAGTTCAACGAAGCGGCCGCAGGCCAACAACAGATTATCGCGGTCGACCTGGCTGCTCTTAAATCGTCCCTGCCACAGGTGGCCGCTGTACCGATACCGTTTTCGATAAAACGCAGCATATGCAACGTTGAGGCCTTGCATGGCCTTGCTCAAGGCTTTTCCATCAGTAATTCCCAGTACAAGATGAAGATGATTCGGCATCAGCACGAAGTGATGCAGTTTCAGTTCATGCTTGGTGATATGCGTTCCAAGCAAGCGCATATAATTCTGGTAATCCCACTGTTCTCGAAAGACCAATTGGCTGTTATTTCCCTGTACGAGGATGTGGTACGTTCCAGCATTGAGCATCCCACGACGTATGCGCGGCATCACTTATCTCTTATTTGGAAGCTTGGGCATCGAGCTTCTTCTCGAGTTGATCCAGTTTGACAGCTGCCTCTTTGAGCGTGGCATGGAGATAGCCAACATAAGCTAACAGGTCAATGCCGGATTTTTCGCCTTCCTCATCAAATGCGAGCACCTCAGCGGGAACATTGGCATCGTCAATGGCTATGCCCACTCGCTTAGCCTGAAACTTTGCCAAGCGCTGTTTACCACCCATCAATGTCTGCCGCATCTTCTCGACATCAGAGGAAGAAGGAGTCCGTTTGCCTAGCGCTTCCATCACTTCTTCATCATGCACGGCAGGCCGCCTGGTCCACTCATAGAGCTTGATCGATCTCAATTGATCGAGACGTCCTTCGGTTGGCATTAGGGTTCGTAGAATCTGTTTGTGCTGACGGTCGCAGGGATATGTCAACCAGGAATCTGCGATGGGATCGGTGGGGGAACCCGGCTGAATCGTGAGGATGTGTGTAGGAGCTACGGTCCCGATCCCCACATTGCCACCCGTGACGGATATAGGACCAATGCCATCGACCGGATTTGGACTGAATGCAAACGGCATGGGACCCGGCACCGCCATCGCGCCATCGACGTAGCTTAGAGTCTCAGGGAATTGTGAGATCTCAAACGAGACACTTGCCGCCGATGCCTCGATCATCTTCGTCACACGAAGATATTCCCATTGGCCGCTTCCGCTATGTGCTTGTACCGCGCTCGCCCCGCTGGATTCGACGATCTGAATACGTGGTTTGTTCGGAGTGGTTGAAAATACCCATGCTGAGAATGTCACCGGATGCCCTCGTAGCAGCGTGACGTCGGCTTCTTGCGAAAGCCATCCTCGGACGAGGCTGGCGGAAAGCGCACCTATTTTTACGACGCCTGTCTCCGGTTGGATAGAGTCCCAGGCCGCAACAGTACTTGTGATGACCCAGTCGGTCAGCACGGGATAGGGCTGCTCCCTCCATGATTCAAAGGACCCGTTCTTGAGCAGATTTACCGGTGAGATATTCTCAGATCCGATGATCCGCTCGGCACTTTCAGTCTGGAGCGCTAATGGCACGCTGGTAATTTGCTGGCGAGGCAGGAGTTCAGAGTCACCGTTGACCTGCACAGACAGCCAGCAAGAGTGGCTCCACTCCATGGCGGAAAGAGAAACGTGTTGACCTAACAGGACACTGAAGTGGCCGTTGGAAAGCGGCACAGCAGCATGGGCTTCCTCCCACACTTTGTTTCCGGAAGTTTCAGCGTTATAAAGCCTGAAGGTCAAATTATAGGGCCCTTCAAGGGGAATTCCTTGGCTATCGACCGCGGTTCCTTGATACCGGACCAACTGGGGGACGTCCGCTGCCGCCAGCGGCATGAACCACAGACTACTGACAACGCACACGATAAGATTACGCATGGGCCCTCTCCTCGACGGCTGAATCAATGCTCAGCATCCTGCCGATCACCGGATGATGGGGATAGCTTTTGGCCACATGCGCAGCAATCGAAAGGCTGGTGCTCCGCAATGAAACGGCCAGGTCGTGATTCGCTTTGACAGTCGCAGCGCATCGCAATATGTAGATTTCCCCAATCAGCTCTTTTGCTTTCTGCCGTGCCCGGCATTCCATCGCGGCTTGTATCCTGTTCATGGGGTTCCTCCTGTGATAATGGCACCATCTGCCGGTGCGGTGATCGTCAACTGTGGCGGCGTCTCATCTAACGTAATCGTGTCATTCACCGGAACAGACCAGTTGCCCGCCGCATCAGCAAACTTGACATAAACCTTTTTGTCGCCGTCACCGCCCGCTAATGTCCAGCCCGGCTTTATGGGACTATAGGGCTCGGCAGGCATAAACGACACGCCATCGTTAGATGCTTGCATCTGAGCCACCGCGCCCGAATTGTCATTTGCGACCAAGCTGAGAGTCACCGTAAGATTGTTGGTGGCTGCTGCGCCGTTATTGATCGACATGGAGCCGGTGGGTGCGATGAGATCTGTGTTGACTGTGACTCGTTGACTTTCAGCAGGCCCCATTCCGGACGGCGGAGTGGCCGAGCTGCTTGTTCGCAAATGAATCTTATCGACGCGAACCCCGTCTTCCCGCATCCAGATATGCACGGTGTGTAGGCCGGGTGTCGACACTACTAGGGTGGCCGGCGCAGCATCCAAAGTTGCCTGAGTCCACGTCCAGCCGGTTGAAAAGGGAGAAATTCTGTCGGCTGAGGCCGGTCCGGCGCCGTCTAATCCCATATGGATTGAGTCATCATTTCCGGTCGGGCCCGCGCCGCGCACCCAGACATAGTAGGTACCCGTAGTCGTGAACTGAACGTTATACGCGAGTTCCGGGCTTCCTGTAACATATCCCGTGTTCTTTGTAATCGCGCTATTTGGGTAAGCTTCCATATACCCTGTACCGGCAAACCCTGCTTGAGTCGTCTTTGGGGCCCAATCCTGGCTATTCCGGGGAACTCTCTGGTCATAGTGCTCCGCGTCCATGGTGACTTTCCCGGCGGCTTCCTGGAAGGCCTGCGCTGCCCAGACCGAGGAGTCCTCTAATATTATGAATGCAGTAAATGCTGCGGCCGCCATGCCGAACCTTTGCAATTTTTGAATTACCAGCCTCTGATCCATTAACCGCCTCCGAGTTAATTAAAGAATCAAATTTTATTTGTTAAATAAACAATTACCATATCTTGGACCGATCTGTCAAGAAGAAGTTTGATAAAAAGTAAAATATTATTTGACAGTTTACAAATCCTATGGCACACTATGCCTGATCCGCTACAAGGACAGGAGGATACCAGTGGATGGGTGCCGCAATGAAAAGCGCTAGGCGGGAAAAGAAGGCAGGAGTTTCAGCGCAGCAAACGGCCCGGCATGTGGGGGTCCGCTTGCGGTTTTTGAGAAAGTCTCAGAAGGTCACGCTGGTTGAGTTAGCCCGCAGTTCCGGAGTAGATGCCGCGACGATCTCACGCATTGAAACAGGAAAGATGAGCGGCACACTTGAATCACACATCAAGCTCGCGACCGCCTTGGGTCTGAAGCTGACGGATCTCTATGCAGGGATTGAAGAGGCACGAACCAAGGAGGCGGTGACATTACAGTCTGCATCCAGACGGAATGACGTGTATGTCCATGAAGCCGGGAAATCATCCATCACAATGCTGACAACGGACATACTCAACAAAAAACTGATGCCCGCATTAATTACGATTCAGCTGGGCGGGAGTACTCAGCGAGAAGAAGCGAAGGTGGGCACGGAGAAGTTCTTCTACGTCCTTGAAGGGACCTTAGAGGCTGTTATCGCTGACACAGTTCATCAGCTTAAAAAGGGAAGCAGTCTTTATTTCGACGCTTCAATTCCACACAGTCTTAAGAATATTGGTCGATCAGTAGCTAGGTGCCTGGCGGTCATCACCCCGCCAGTATTTTAGGAGGAGAGATCTATGGCGAAATCCCGAATCCTTATTGCCGATGATGAAGAGGGCATTAGGGAATCCCTAAGTTTAATACTAGGAACTGAGTATGAGTTATCTTTTGCAGTTGATGGGGAAGAGGTATTGACAAAACTCGAGCATGAGTCTTTTCAGCTTGTGTTACTTGATATTAAAATGCCAAAACTAGATGGTCTAGAGGTTCTCAAGCAACTTAAGCAGCAAGGATTAAGCAGCCCTGTACTTATATTAACAGCCTATCAAAGTATTGAGCTTGCTAAAGAGGCAATAAGATTAGGAGCTATGAATTATTTATCCAAGCCATTTGAACGAAACCATATCATGAAAATAGTGCATGAGGTGCTTGAGAAATAAAATGCGAAGTTTTATTAATTTTTTATGATGCGTATCACTCCTTTCGCAATTTCTGGTTTATTTATTGCAGTTTCTTGTCTCGGGGTTGCGCTTCTTGTCTTTTTTCACCAGCCAAAGCAGAAGCCACTTAATACATACTTCATCTTTTTTGAGCTCACTGTTTCTCTTTGGGGTGCTACTGCTTTTCTTGCGGGGATTGATCTAGGACCAGATATTGCGTTATGGGTTTGGAAATTTGCTCATATCAGCATTACTTTCATTCCAGTTTTCTGCTATCAGACAGTTTACTCTTTGTGTGGTCTTAAAAATCAAAAAATACTCAAGCTTATTTATATTCAGGCGCTAGTGTGGTTATGTATTCTTCCCTCAAATATTTTAATGAATGGAGTTCAGTTTCTTTTTAATTCATATTACTACCCGATTAATGGGCCGCTATATTTAGTGTATGTGGTGTGTTGGCTCGGCATTGTAGTTGTGGCCCACTATGAGCTTTGGAGAAAATATTTATTAGTTAAAGGATTTGAAAAGAAAAGTTTGGCTCTATTTTTTCTTGCAAACTCATTAGCTTTTTTGGGTGGCCTAACTAACTTTCTTCCAGTTTTTGGATTGAATATTTATCCTTGGGGAAATTTCATAATTCCTATTTTCCCATTAGCTACAGGATATGCGATATATACGTACAGGTTTATGTCTATTAAGGTTGCGATTACAAAAACAGGAATTCTACTTGGAACATACTTGGTGGTTTTGGGAATTCCATTTGCCGTTGGTTGGAAACTGAGACCTCAGCTCGAATCATGGCTCCAAAATCAATGGTGGCTTGTTCCTTTAGGTCTCTGCACCACCCTAGCAACTATTGGTCCTTTCGCTTATGCCTATTTCCAAAGGCAGGCGGAAAACAGGTTATTCAGAGATCAGCAACGATATCAACGCACCCTTCAATTAGCGGCGCGCGGCATGACTCAGGTTCGAAATATTCACCATCTAACCAAACTTATTACTAGATTAGTAAGTCGTACTGTTCGAGTAACTCATGCGTCGATTTTTCTTTGGGATGCTAGCCAGCAGCGCTACGTTTTACGCTCTAGTCATGGATCCAAACGACTAGCGCCAGAATCTCGTTACGGATTAGAGAAAACTCATCCACTCATCGTATGGCTTAAAGAACATCGGCAGGTTCTTAGCGAAGAAACTCTGTTCCGTTATCCAAACCAACTGGTGAATCAAGAGTTATCCAATTTAGAGGCAGCGATTGTTATCCCTGGCTTAATTAGTAAGCGCTTAATCGGATTACTTGTGCTAGGTTCTAAACGGTCAGACGCCGAATATTCCCCGGACGATTTTCACGCTTTTTCCACGCTGGCGCATGAAGCCGCTATTGCTCTTGAGAATGCCAGTTCTTATGAGGAGTTAATTAGGATAAACGAACAACTTAAGGCAGCTTCAGAGCGGCTCGTGTTTCAAGAACGATTAGCTGCTGCTGGTCAGATTGCAACAGGCATGGCCCACGAGATTAAAAACCCTCTGTCAGCTATCAAAACATTCGCACAGTATTTACCGGAAAAGTATAATGATCCGATATTCCGAGAAAAATTTTTTCGTATTGTTCAGTCAGAGATTGATCGAATTAATAATATTGTTAAGGAGTTGTCCGATTTCGCCAAACCATCCCCGTTGCAATTACAACCGGTGCGCTTAAAAGAGGTTGTGGAAGATACCATCTCTTTACTTTCCGATCAGTGTTTAAAACATGGCATAGAGATACAAAGCGTTTTGTCAGGAGATGGCGCTACAGTTCAGGCTGACCCACAGCAATTAAAGCAGGTTGTTCTCAACTTGGCTCTCAATAGTCTTGATGCAATGCCTGGTGGGGGACACCTGGAAGTTCGAACAGAATTAGATCAAGGATGGATTAAATTGCGGATATCTGATTCGGGGATTGGTATCCCATTAAATGAACAGCATAGGATATGGGATCCATTTTTTACTACAAAAGAGCGTGGAATGGGTTTGGGACTTGCGATTGTACGAGGAATTGTTGAGCGACATAGCGGCCAAATTACTCTAACTAGTACCTCCGGTAAAGGCACCTCAGTAGAAATTTTACTCCCTTTATTAATTTGAACGCATCTGCCAAATCTAATCAAAAATTAAATAGTTGCTTTTTAAGTCAAATAATATATAATAACTAGCAGCAACGAGTAAAACTTGTTGCTTTTTTTATGCCTATGCTAACAGAAACCGACATTTTGACAGTTGAGGAGCTGCGAAGCTACCTCAAGATCCCCAAGCCGACCCTCTACGCCTTGGCGCAGAACGGGCGGATCCCGGCCGCCAAGATAGGGAAGCATTGGCGGTTCCGGCGTTCCGACGTCGATGAATGGCTAAAGTCCCAGCAATGGAGTCCTAAGCCTTTCCGGCGACGCACCCGCGCCAAGAAAGAAGCAAATGCCCAGTAACCGCGTCGCGATTACCGGCTTAGGAGTTATCACCGCTATCGGCGCTGGCAAGGAGGCGTTTTGGGAAGGTCTGCGGGCTGGCAAGTGCGGCATTAAGCGTGTCAGTAAGTTCGATCCCTCTCCGTATCCCACCCAGTTCGCCGCGCAGCTCAACGGGTTCGATTTTAGTGCCTATATTGATCCTAAATGGTCACGCCGCATGGACTTAACATCTCAAATGGCGGTTTCGGCTGCCAAGATGGCTGTAAAGGATGCGGCTATTGACTTGGATAAGGAAGATCGAGAACGGATGGGTGTTGTGGTCGGCACGGCCATGGCCGGGCACGCCTTTATCCTTGAGCAGCATGATGTATACAAGGAAAAAGGGCCCATGCGGATCAACCCGTTTACCGCCTTAACAGTCTTTCCTGACGCACCGGCGAGTTTCATTTCCATTGAACTTGGGCTGCATGGCCCCAGTTTTTCGCTGGCCACCGCATGTTCTTCAGCGTTAGACGCAGTGGGCTACGCCTTCAATGCTATCCGCAAGCGGGAATTGGATGTCATCCTGATGGGGGGTGCAGAAGCCACCGTGTTTCCCCAGGCATTTTCCGCTTTCTGCATGCTGCGCGCGATGTCGCAACGCAATGATGAGCCTGACAGAGCCTCCAGGCCTTTTGACAAAGAACGGGACGGTTTTGTGCTTGGAGAGGGTGCTGGGATGCTAGTGCTGGAAGATCTGGAACACGCGAAGCAGCGCGGGGCACATATCTATGCCGAGATTGTCGGCTTCGGCATGACATGCGACGCGTATCACATGACGGCGCCGGAGCCCTCTGGCCGCCAAGCCACGCGGGCCATACAAATTGCCCTCAAAGATGCAGGAGTTCAACCGACGGATATTAATTACATTAACGCCCACGGCACCTCGACTCCCCTCAACGACAAGACGGAAACGCTTGTCATCAAACAGGTTTTCGGTCAGCACGCGTATCAAGTGCCCGTTTCTGCGACCAAATCGATGATCGGTCATCTCATCGGTGCGGCGGGGGCAGTGGAGCTGATTGCCACAACCCTCTCCCTTGAACACCAACTCATCCCCCCAACCATCAATTACGAAATCCCCGACCCTGAATGTGATTTGGACTATGTGCCAAATGTCGCCCGGCGCGCGACAATTAATTACGCGCTGAAGAATTCGTTTGGTTTTGGCGGAAAAAATTCCGCGTTGGTGATTAAAAAATATGAAAAGTGAGTGAGCATGCCTAAGTGTCCGCTGTTTTCTAATGATAAGGTTCTTTGCCGGGTAAAGCCTGGCAGCCAGCACCGATGGGTGGGAACCGAACGCACCTGGTACATTCGCAATTACTGCGAAGCGGACTACTACGTCGACTGCGAAGATTACGAGGCTTATCTCGAGCAGAAGGCGATCGTGAAGGGAAAGATTTTGGTGATCGACGATGAGACTGCCATGCTCGAAACGCTGAGCAGCTTCTTTGGCAACCGGGGCTATCAGTTGATGACGGCGGCTTCTGCTGAAGCGGCTTTGAAGCTGATTGCCGAAGAGCAGCCGGCCCTGGCACTCATCGACATTAAACTGCCCGGCATGAACGGCATTGAACTGTTGAAGATCATTAAGCGGGATTACCCGAATATCAAGACCTTCATCGTGACGGCGTATGACGAAGAAAACAAGAAAGCGGTTGAGGCTATTGGTGTTGACGCATTTTTTGCGAAGCCAATTGGTTTGGATGCCTTGAAGAAAAAAGTTGTCGAAGTTCTCTCAGCATCCGAACGGCGCATGATGTCATTCGCCAAGACGCAGATTCTTGAGGGGACCCCAACAGCCAAATTGCTGTTTGTGTTAGAAGTGCTGCCCAGCGAAGAGGATCGATTAAGCAAGTACCTGCGGGACTGCTTTACGGATCGGGGCCAATGCGGCGGGAATTATGAGGTTGAGTTTGCCTATAACATTAACGATACGCTGCAAAAATTGATGTCCTTTAAGCCAGATCTCGTACTGATCAACTTCGATTCGTTATATCAAATTCCCTGCGGTCAGCTGGCTTCTCGTATTGTAGAGTCTCCCTATCGAGCGAAAGAAGTCATTGTGTACGGGTTGAATCTTGAAGCCTCGGATAAGCATTCACTCGAGCAGTTGGGCGTGCAATATGTTGATCAACGGAAGTCATTCGCCAAGCTGATCACGATGGTGAAGCAAACCGCTCTACGGTATGGATTGAAAGCAGGCGCAACATAAGATGCGGTTTCATCGCGATCGGATAGTGGTAACCGGAATAGGAGTTGTTGCCCCTAACGGAATTGGAAAAGAAGAATTCTGGGAAAATTGCCTGTCTGGCACATCAGGAATTAAACCAATCACTCTTTTTGACACATCTGCCTATCGTTGCCACCTTGCGGGAGAGATTAGTAATTTCCAACCAGAGAAATATCTTGGATCGAAAGGTCTTCGTAACTTAGATCGAACCACTCTTCTTGTTTTGGTGGCTGCCAAACTTGCAATAGAAGATGCGAAATTAAATATACCTGAAGAGGATGCCCATAGCATTGGAGTTGTTCTCGGCTCAACCATGGGCAGCATTCATTCCATCAGTTCTTTCGATATTGAAAGCCTTCGTGAAGGTCCACGATTTGTTAACCCCGCAGTTTTTCCAAATACGGTAATTAATTCTCCTGCTAGTAGAATAGCAATCCGGTTTGGAGTTAAAGGCCTAAACTCAACCATCGGAACTGGTTTTACAGCTAGTCTTGATGCATTGGAGTACGCCGCAAATATGTTGTTGTCTGGGCGATTAAATGCTGTGTTGGTCGGAGGGGTGGAGGAGCTTTGTATTGAAACATATTCAGGATTCCATGAGCTTAATTTATTAAATGAGTCTAATGGAACAAATGATAATGAGAGCTTACATCCAACAAAACCAAGAGTAAGGTTTTTAATTGGTGAGGGCTCTGGGATTTTTCTTTTAGAAGCTGAGAATAAGGCAAAAAAAAGGAAAGCGGTCATTCAGGGATATTTAGAAGCAACTAAAAGCACGTTCATGGCTCCACCTGCTTCACGATTTCACGTGTGCAAAGAGGAAGAATTAGACGCATTTCTAAGTGATATAGATGGAAATCGTAGTTGTCTGAAAAATATTAGCTTTGTCAGTTTTTGGACTGGTAATGTTTCTAATGAAGGTCGAGTCGATAAGGTGTTGAAGAAGCTACTCAGAAAGAAGTTTTTGAAAATTTCTATCAAAGATCTGATCGGCGAATGTTTTAGTGCAACCGGCATTCTCCAATTAATTGCAGGAATTGGAATTGCTCGAGAAAACGGCGGAGGGCGCTTGCTTGTAGCCAACCTTAGTCCGGTTGGCAATCATTCATTAGCGATTTTATATGTCTCAAAAGACAGCGAGAAGCAATCCAATAAATAAATGACAGACCGTTTTGCGTTTCTACTACATTATCCAAATATTGAAGCTGCGATCGAGGTGGTAGAAAAACGAAAACCATTTCTAGGTAAAGCACCCAGATTGTTGACTCGAGGATCAGAACAGCACTTGAAGAGGTTGTTGTTCAGTCTTCCACCGTATCGATGGTTTAAATTTGATGGGGTTTCTTCTTCTAAAGGAAAGACGGTAGACGGCGTGGCTATTATATGTCCTTTTTTTCCTGAACAATTGGTTACCCTTGGGGAAGATGTAATCTTAAAAAAGATATTTCATGGTGGCCGACTAGCTAAGCGTTATGGCGCCAAGCTTATCGGTCTGGCTGGATTTTGCTCGATCGTTGGAAATGAAGGTCTTGAATTTTCAAAATCGTCTACAGTGCCGGTTACGAGTGGAAATACTTATACGGCTGCTTTGGTTATTCAAGGTATTCGAGAAGCGGCCCGATTATTGGATTTAAAACTTCAAACAGCCACCATGGCTGTAATAGGTGCAACGGGAGATATAGGAAGTATTTGTTCGAAAATTTTTTCTCAGGAAGTTCTTCAATTGAATCTTGCAGCGAGGAATGAGCACCGGCTTGAAGCTTTTTCACAGAGCTTGAAAGGCCGAGCGCATATTAATGTAAAAAAATATATTTCAGAAGCCATTCAGGATGCCGATGTGATCTTAACTGCAACGAGCGCAATTACTACGTTGATTGAACCAAAAGATGTAAAATCTGGTGCCATTATTTGTGATGTGGCAATCCCACATAATGTCGCTACCAACATAGTTCGAGAACGACCAGATGTCTTAGCATTTGAGGGAGGGTTAACACGTCTTCCAGAGCCACTGAAGATTAGTGATCGAAAATGGTTGAAGTGGATTTCACCTGATGGAAGGACCATCTTTGGTTGTTTGGGAGAAACGATCCTTCTCTCACTGGAATCGCACTGGGAGGCGTTTTCTATCGGTCGAGGGAATATTACTCCCGAACGAATAAAGGAGATTTCTGATATCGCTTCTAAGCATGGATTTTCCTTAGCCGATTTCTGTTATGACGGGAAGGTTTTTAGTAGTGATGATATTGCAGAGATTCGACGATATGCCAAAGGCCATACTAAAGCCAGCTTTAAGCAAAAACATTAAAGATTTGTTGCCCCTTAAGCATCAGGTCGTATTAGTTACTGGTGCGAGCAGAGGATTGGGGCGGTCTATCGCTCTTGAGCTTGGTCGGCAGGGCGCCGGCGTGGCTGTTACTTACTTAAAAGAACAAACGGCTGCCAAACAAGCTGTCCAAGAAATTAATGATTTTGGGGGTAAGGCTGTTGCTTACGAAGTTGATGTGCGGGATTCTGAAACAATTCAGCATGCCATTGAAAAAATTATAGGTCAATTTGGGAAATTAACCGGATTGGTTAATAACGCTGGAATTATTAGAGATAAGGCTCTCATGTTAATGGCACAAGAGGAATGGCAAGATGTAATCGATACTAACTTAACAGGAGTGTTTAATGTCTGCCGGTCCACAATCGTGACATTTATGAAGCAAAAACAGGGCCGTATAATTAATATCGCGTCGATTGCCGGAGTCGTCGGTACCGCACGACAAGTAAATTATTCAGCCAGCAAAGCTGGCGTTATTGGTTTCACAAAAGCATTAGCCAAGGAAGTTGCCTCTCATGGAATTACTGTAAATGCAGTAGCACCCGGCTATATTTCAGCCGGGATGGCAGGCATCTTAAATGAGAAACAACAGGAAGAGGCAAAGAGAAAAATTCCACTTGGTCGTTTTGGTGAACCATTAGAAGTTGCAAGTATTGTGGCTTATTTACTGAGTGACTCAGCAGCCTATATTACAGGACAAGTCATTATTGTAGATGGTGGTTTGTCTATTTGATTGAGGGGGAGATATTTAATGGCAAAGGATCGAGATCCAAAAGCCAAGAATGATCCCGTTTCAGATAAAGTTATAAAAATTGTTTCTGAAATTCTAGAAGTAGAACCAGAAACCATTAATCCTGATGCTCAATTAGTTGAAGATATGGGAATGGATTCGATGAAGGCTTTAGAAATTCTTGCAGCGGTAGAAAAAACGTTCAGAGTTAAAATTCCAGAAAGTAGCCTGCCGAAAATGACAACTCTAAATCGTATTATTGAAATTACGAGGCAACATGTCGCCTAAACAAAAAATTCCAGGAAGTTTAGATTTCGAATCCTTAAAAACTTTTATTCCACAACGTTTCCCCTTTTTAATGCTAGATAAGATCAGCAAGATCATTCCTGGTGAATTGGTAATCGGGATAAAAAATCTTACAGGGAATGAATGGTTTTATCAGGGACATTTCCCGACTAAAGCTATAACTCCTGGTGCAATGATCTTGGAGTCCATCGCTCAAGCAGGAATCATCTTTTTTCAGTTTTCTATAAGAGAAGAGCCAAGAAATTTCACGTATCTTTTGGGTAAAGTAAAAATTCAATTTTTTGAGCCGGTTTTTCCCGGTTCTCAACTTGTTATTGAAATCACTCCTGTAAAACTAATCTCGCGCGCTGGTATCTTAAAAGGCAAAGCCTCAGTTGAGGGACGCACAGTCGCGGAAGGGGAGTTTGCTTTAGCCGCGAAACCCAACAACTCATGGTAAAAAGAAAACGAGTCGTGATTACTGGCGTAGGAGTTATTTCCTCTATAGGAATAGGTCGAGAAGAATTTTGGAAAAGTTTGCTAGCGGGGCGTTCAGGTATCTCACGAGTTGAACGCTTTGATACCTCACAATATGAAGTACATATTGGTGGAGAAGTTAAGGGGTTCCGATCCGAGGATTTTCTTAATAAGGCAGAGACAAAGCGTTTAGGAAGAGCTGCGCAATTGGCAATTGCTTCATCTCGCCTGGCTTTGAAAGACGCAAATATTTCGTTAGAAAAAATAGCGGGTTCAACCACCTCTTTATGTTTAGGAACCACAATGGCGGATATCCAAGCTCTGGAAAACATCGATGATGCGGTTAGCCATGAGACTGTTATGAAAGGACATTCGGTTCGCAAGCATGCTCCTCAATATCCAGGTTTTATGATCGCGGCACAAGTAGCAGCTAAGCTTTGTCTTAAAGGAAAGGTATTGATTATTCCGACGGCATGCGCAGCTGGTAATTATGCCATCGCTTATGGAATGGATCTAATTTCTTTTGGGAGGTGTGACACGGTTTTGGCTGGAGGAGTAGATCCATTTTCTAGAATAGCATTTACTGGTTTTAATCGGATGTTTGCTGCCGCGCCAGAACGTTGCCAACCTTTTGATAAAAATCGTAAGGGAATGGTAGTGGGGGAAGGGGCAGCTGTCTTAGTACTTGAGTCTTTAGAGTGCGCGTTGGACCGTAATGCTAAGATTTATGCAGAGATTCTAGGGTATGGTACAAGCTGTGATGCTCATCATATGACGATCCCAAGTGTTGATGGGATCAGCAGGGTAATGCAAAATGCGTTAGCAAATGCGTGTATTCGTCCAAGCGATGTGGATTATATTAGCGCCCATGGAACAGGCACTCCAGCTAATGATAAGACAGAATGCTCCGCAATTGGTCGAGTCTTTGGGAATAAAGCAAAAACTGTCCCAGTTAGTTCAATTAAATCGATGCTTGGTCATACTATGGGTGCAGCGAGTGCACTTGAGGCAATTTCATGCGTGCTGGCTGTTGATGACGGATGGATTCCGCCAACCATTAATTATGAAACTCCAGATCCGGAGTGCGAAGTAAATTGCGTGCCCAATCAATCTATAAGAGCTAGTGTCGATATTGCATTGAATAATTCGTTTGCTTTTGGAGGAAACAACGCATGCGTGGTATTTGGAAAATATGATGGCTAAATCTGAAGACCAAAATTAATAAATGAGTGGGCTTACTATTACTGCAGCGATTGGATCAATTTTTATTTTTCTAATAGGCTCTTATGTTGGCTGGCATAAGATTCATACCCAGATTGGTAGAGCTTTTGCTGTTTTCTGTTTAAGTTTTTTCACATGGCTGTTAGCTTATGCAGTTGGTTTTTCTTTGTCTAACGAACATATAGCGCTATTTTGGTTTAGGTTAGGTTATACTGGTGTCATTTTTATTCCGGTAACATCATATTATTTCACCTCTCTTTTTCTAAACATAAATAAACATAAAGAGATCGTGTATATCGCGCATATTTTAGGGGTCATTTTTGTTGGCTTCCTTTGGTTTTCTCGGTGGTTAATCGTTGGGCTTCATAGTTATTCTTGGGGTTTCTATCCAAAGGCTGGAAAACTCCACCCAATTTTTCTTGCATTTTTTATGCTTCTTTTATCAGGGGTCTATGTGCTTTTATTAATCGCCTATCTTCAGAAAAAGAGAAATCAGCTAACGGTTGATTCAAAAAGAATTATGTATGTGTTTTGGGCATTAGCAATTGGCAATTTTGCCGCAGTAGATTTTGTGCCTAATTATGGTATCAGTATTTTTCCTGTTGGTTTTATTTTTATGATCGGTATGGTTGCGATCTTTGGTTATGCCATCCTTGCTTATCAGTTAATGGATATCCAGGTTATTATTAGGCGGACGGCGGTGTTTGCGGGGATGGCGTTGGGCATGATGGCGATGATTGCGGTGCCGACGGTTGTTGTGCAGACATGGCTGGGACTACAAGGCAAAATCTCTCCGGTGTTCCTGAACCTGATCGGCGTGCTCTTGATCATCTTGACGTATGAGCGCATGAAGACCTGGCTGGTCAACGCGACCGAGCGGTTTTTATTTCAGAAAACGTATGACTACCGGGTGCTGCTGAAGAAGTTCACCGAGGAAGTCATGGTGATGGTAGATTTAAAGCAGCTGGTTCAGATGACGGTGACGACGTTGTCGGAGACGATCAAACTGGACCAGTGCACGCTGCTGCTGCTTGACAAGGACAGCCGGACCTATGGCGTGGCGGCTTCCCGGAGCAATGGCCGGGCGGTCACCCTGGAAGAGCAGGAGCCGTTCATCACGTTCTTGCGGGAGACGCATGAGCCCATCGGACAGGATGGGGCGCTGGGCCGGGTGCGGTTTCCTGAGGCGGTGACGAACCGGATGAAGGAGTTCAGCGCGCGGCTGTGTCTGCCGCTGAACCTGCATGAGGATTTGATCGGCGTGCTGTGCCTGGGAAAGAAAAAGTCCGACGAGGAGTTTACGCCGGATGATTTGGCGATTTTAACGCCGCTGGCCAAGACGCTGGCGATTGCCATCAGCAACGCCCAGCTTTTCGAGGAATTGGCCAAGACGCAGGCGGAAGCGGCGCAGAAAGAGAAGCTGGCGGTCATCGGCACGCTCTCCGCCGGGATCAACCACGAAATCTGCAATCCGCTGGGCATCGTGAAGGCGCAATGCGAGGCCTTTTTGCTGGATCAGGAGGACGGGATTTTGATTGGCAAGTCTTCTCCGGAGCTGCTGGAGCGGATGTCGAATGTAATGCGGGTGGCGCTGAAGCAGATCGACCGCGCCACGGCGATCACGCAGAAGCTGTCCAACTTCGCCAAGCCGATCAAGGAGCCGACCAGCCAGCCGGTGGCGGTGGAGCAGGAAGTCGACGAGGTGCTCACCCTGGTGGGGCATGATTTGGAGCTGGGCAAGATCACCGTGAAAAAGGCCATCGCCTCCGGCCTGTCGCCGATTTTGGTCGACCGCCGGCAGCTGCAGGAAGTGCTGTTTAATTTAATCCGCAACGCCGGGCAGGCGATCACGCCGCCGGGGTCGATTACCGTGCGGGTCCAGGAGCGGGCCGGCACCGTGCGCATCGAGATCGAAGACACCGGCTCCGGGATTCCGGCGGATAAGCTGGAGAAAATCTACGACCCCTTCTATACGACCAAGGAGCCGGGCAAGGGCACGGGCCTGGGCTTGTTCATCGTCCGGCAGATTGTAGAGCGCAACCACGGCCGCATCCTGGTTGAGAGCACGGTGGGGAAGGGGACGACCTTTTTCCTCGAGTTTCCGTCGGTCAAGGGCGCTGCAGCACCGGTGGCCGGGGCGCGCTGATGCCGACGTTGGTGGCCATTGATGATGAGATGGAATTCACCAGCACGATCAACTCGTTTTTCAGCGCCCGGGGCTACACCGTGCATGTGGCGCTGACCGGCACCTCGGGGCTGCAGCTGGTGAATGACCATCGTCCCGATGTGGTGCTGGTGGATTTGAAGCTGCCCGGCATGGACGGCGATGAGCTGCTGCAGCGGGTTCGGGCCTCGCATCCGAACACCCGCGTGATCGTCATTACCGCCTACAACGACGGCGGCAAGACGCGCGACCGGCTGCTGGCGCTGGGGGCGTTTGCGCATTTTGATAAACCATTGTCGTCGCTGCGGGATCTGGCCCGCACGATTGACCAGGCGCTGAACCACCACTGATGAGCATGCGGCATCCCACCGGCTACCCGCCCCGCCTCAACGGACGCGGCTCGCGTCCGTTGACGATCGGCCGGATCCGGATCAGCAAGATCAAGGTGTTCTTCGGGCTCTACACCATTGTCCTGCTGGTGCCGCTGCTGGTGGCGGTGTTCGGGCAGGACTGGCTGCGGCAGTCGCTGGCCGGGCCGTGGTGGGTGGGGCCCTTCGCGCTCTTCGGGCTGTTGGCCACCGTAGCACCGATCATCTATCTGGCGATCATCCGCCGGCTGGAAAACCGGCTCTTGCACGATCAGCGCCGGTATCACCGCACGCTGATCATGGCCTCCAGCGGGATGACCCGGATCAAGGAGATCAACCGGCTCTGCGGGCTGATCGTGCACATGGTCAACCACGCCGTCGGCCTGACCAACACCAGCATTTTTCTCTGCGTGCCCAAGGAGCACCGCTACGTGCTGCAGGCCGTCCGGTACCGCTCGCTGTTTCCCGGCCAATTGGCCGTCGACGATGCGGATCCGCTGGTGACACTGCTGCAGGAGCGCAAGGATCTGCTGATGCTCGACGAGCTGCATCAGGAAATGCAGAAGCTGGGCAAGGAGCGGGGGCAGCGGGCCGCCTGGGTCTACGCCTGGATGCGCAAGCTCGAAGCCCGGCTGGTGGTGCCCAGTTTTTCCAACGAGCGGCTGCTGGCGTTTTTGGTGCTGGGGGCGAAATGCTCCGCCGAGCCGTATTCGACGGACGATGTGGCGATTTTTTCCGGGCTGGCCAACCAGGCCGCCCTGGCTATTGAGAACGCGCTGTTCTTCGAGGAGCTGCGCACCAGCGAAGCGCACATGATCCAGTCGGAAAAGCTGGCCAGCCTCGGGCAGCTGGCCTCGGGCATGGCGCATGAGATCCACAACCCCCTGACGATCATCTCGGGCGAAGCCCAGCTGTACCTGGAGCGGTTCAAGGGCAAGGATGGCAAGGTGGATGAGCTGCTCAAGAGCATCATTGAAGAGTGCAAGCGGGCCGCGGATATCACCCGCCGGATTCTGCGCTTTGCCAAGCCGGCCCCGCCGGAAGTGACGGCGGTGGATTTGAAGTCCACCGTCGAGGAAACGCTCTCGCTGGCCGCCTACCAGGTGCGCATGGAGCACATCGAGCGCAAGGTGGAGATGCCGGAGGGGCTGCCGAAAGTCCGCAGCAACCAAAACCAGCTGCAGGAAGTGGTGCTCAACCTCATTCTCAACGCCTGCCAGGCCATGGGCGAGCAGGGCGGTTCGCTGGCGCTCTCCTCCTCGGCCAATGGCGCCTACATTATCCTGAAAGTGGCGGACACCGGGCCCGGCATTCCGTCCGGCAAGCTGATGAAGATCTTCGATCCTTTCTTTACGACCAAGCAAAGCGGCACCGGCCTGGGATTATTCGTGAGCCAGCGCATCGTCCAGTCGCACGGAGGGACGATCGAGGTGGAATCCACGGAAGGTCAGGGCACCTGCTTTACGATCCGGCTGCCGATCTGGCAGGAGCCGGTGCCGGCCCTCAGCGGCATGGGCAGTTAGGCCGGATCCGAGGGTTCCTTCTTGCCAAGGCGATCGGCGGTCAGGTAAGGTAAGACTAGAGGAGATGGATGGTTAAGTTACTGGTTGCGGACGACGAGCAGAAGATCTGCCGCCTGCTGGAGACCTTTTTTGCCGAGCGGGGGTTCGAGGTGTTGCTCGCGCATGACGGCAAGACGGCCATCTCCTGCATCCGCTCCGAACGGCCCCACCTGGTGTTCCTCGATCTGCACATGCCCGGCGGCAACGGCCTCGACGTGCTGAGGGAGGCCAAGGCCGTGGACCCGGCAATGAAAGTGATCGTCATCACCGCTATCGAGGACGAGGAGACGATCAAGAAAGCCCGGCTGCTAGGGGCCTCGGACTACGTCATCAAGCCCTTCAGCCTGGACTATCTGAAAGAGGAAGTGCTCACCAAGGTCAGCGCCTCGCTCTATGAGGATCTGCGCCTGGCCAACGAAGAGCTGAAGAAGTCGCTGGCCGAAATGCGCCAGGTGACGCGCGGCATCGTGTCGGCCTTCTCCATGGTGATTTCCAAGATCGACCCGCACTACACCCATGAGCACGTCTCCCGCAGCGTCGAATACGCCAGCCAGATCATCGCCAAGCTGCGGCAGATGGGCGTCTCCTTCGGCGGCATGTCGGAGGAAGTGCTGCTGGCGGGCATCCTGCTGCACGACGTGGGTAAGATTTTCACCCCGAAGGAAATTCTGTTCAAGCCCGGCCCGCTCTCCGACGAGGAATGGCGCATCATGCGCCGGCACCCGATTGACGGGGCGGAAATCCTGGAGCAGATTGCCGGCCTGAAAGAGCTCTCCAAGGTGGTGCGCTACCACCAGGAAGCCTATGACGGCTCCGGGTATCCCGAAGGCCTCAAGGGCGAGGAAATTCCGATCGGTGCCCGCATCGCCACGGCGGTGGACGCCTTCGATGCCATGACGACGGACCGGCCCTACCGCAAAGGGATGACCCTGGCGAAGGCCATTGAAGAGCTCAACCGCAACCGGGGCTCGCAGTTTGACCCGGTCGTAGTGGATGCCATCGTAGCGCTCTATAAGGAAGGCACCTTAAAGCCCGTGCACCTGCCGGACCCGGTGCATGGCGGCGCCCACGTGGACGGCCTGCCGCCGGTGCACTCCAACGGGCCCACCGCTTCGCCTGTGATCGCCCGCACCCAGACCCCCACGCCCGCTGCGCCGGCCTAACGGCCTCGGGCTTGTGTTGCGCCGCACTCTTCCGTATAATACGCCCGTTCATGCCACTTAAGCAGCAAGTCGCCATTATCACCGGGGGCGCCCGGGGCATCGGCCGCGAGATCGCGCTGGCCTTCGCCCATGCCGGCGCCGACCTGGCCCTCTTCGATGTGAACCCCGAGCAGCTGGCTCAGACCGCGCAGGAGCTGCGCGCGCTGGGCCGACGCGTGGAAGGGTTTTCCGTCGACGTCACCGACGGAAAACAGGTCGATGACGGGGTGGCAAAAGTGCTTGACAAGCTAGGCAGAATCGATATACTCATCAACAACGCTGGAATCACCAAGGATGGTTTGTTGGTCCGCATGGATGATGACCAGTGGGACCGGGTGCTGAACATTAATCTCAGAGGCACCTTCCTCTGCACCCGCGCCGTGGCGAAACACATGCTCAAGCAGCGCCGCGGCCGCATCGTCAGCATCGCATCGATTGTCGGGCTCATTGGCAATCCAGGGCAGGCCAACTACGCTGCGTCAAAAGCCGGCATCATCGGCATGACGAAGGCGGTGGCCAAGGAGCTCGCCAGCCGCGGGATCACCTGCAACGCCATCGCTCCCGGATTTATTCAAACGGAAATGACCCAGGCGCTCCCCGAGGCAGCCAGGCAGAAGCTTTCAGAGGCGATTCCCATGGGGACGCTGGGGGAGCCCAAGGATGTGGCGCAAGCCGCCCTGTTTTTAGTCAGCGACGCCGCCCGGTACATCACCGGCCATGTGCTGGTGGTGGATGGCGGCCTCGCGATGTAAGCAGATCTCTCGGAGAACAAGGAGGACGGTATGGCGGAAGCTGTTGCGGGTCGGGTGCGTGCGATCATCGCAGAGCAGCTCGGCGTCAAGCTCGAAGAAGTCACCGACTCGGCCTCATTTATCGAGGACCTCGGAGCGGATTCCCTGGATACTGTTGAGCTCGTCATGGCGCTGGAAGAAGAGTTCGGCATCGAAATTCCCGACGAGGACGCCGAGAAGATGGGCTCCGTCGGCGACGCGATCAAATACATCGAATCCAAGACGGCCGGCGCCAAGTAACCGGCCGGAAGTTGCGCACCGCAATGGAACGTCCCGCTTCGGCGGGACGTTCGTGTTTCTAGGACACGGATGATCAACGGCATCAAACGAGTTGTCGTCACGGGATTGGGCGCGGTGACCCCGGTGGGCAATGACGTGCCCGCGCTGTGGGCCTCGCTGCTGGCCGGCCGCAGCGGTGTTGCGCGCATCAGCACCTTCGACCCGAGCGCTCTGAACTCGCAGATCGCCGCCGAAGTCAAAGGCTTTGACCCTGCCCTCTATTTAAACCCCAAAGAGATCAAGCGCACGGAGCGCTTCTCCCAGTTCGCCGTGGCCGCTTCGAAGCAGGCGGTCAAGGATTCCGGCTTCGACGTCTCACAAGGGGATCCGTTTCGCGCCGGGGTGATCATCGGCTGCGGGATGGGCAGCATGCGGCTCATCGAGCAGGAGCATACCGTGCTGTCGACCAAGGGGCCCGGCAAGCTGAGCCCGTTCATGATTCCGATGCTCATTGCGAACATGGGCTCGGGCCAGACGGCCATCAGCCTGGGCTTCAAGGGGCCCAACTTCTGCACCACGACCGCCTGCGCCTCGGGCGCGCACGGCGTGGGCGAGGCATTCCGCGCGGTGCAGCGCGGCGAAGTGGATGCGATGATCGGCGGCGGGACGGAGAGCTGCATTACGCCGCTGTCGGTGGGCGGCTTCTGCGCGCTGCAGGCGCTGTCACGGCGCAACAGCGACCCGGCGAAGGCGAGCCGGCCGTTCGATAAGGAGCGGGACGGCTTTGTCATCGGCGAGGGCGCTGGCGTCATGCTGCTCGAAGAGCTCGAGCATGCCAAACGGCGTGGGGCCAAGATTTATGCCGAGATAGTGGGCTACGGCATGACGGCCGACGCCTTTCATATGACCGCACCCGATGAGCGCGGGGAAGGCGCGGCGCATGCCATGAGCCGGGCGCTGGAGGATGCCGGACTGCGGGTCGAGGATGTGACCTACATCAACGCCCACGGCACCTCCACGGCGCTGAACGACAAGATCGAAACGCTGGCGATCAAGAAGACCTTCAAGGCCTCCGCCAAAACGGTGGCCATTTCCTCCACCAAGTCGATGACCGGCCACCTGATCGGAGGGGCCGGAGGAGTGGAGGCGGTCATTTCGGTGTTGGCGATCAAGGAAGGCGTGATGCCGCCGACGATCAATTATGAGCACCCGGACCCCGACTGCGACCTCGACTACATCCCGAATACTCCCCGCAAAGCCAAGGTGAATGTGGTGCTGTCCAACTCCCTTGGCTTTGGTGGCCACAACGCCACCGTCGTCTTTAAGTCCTTCCAGAACTAAGCCTTCCGGCCGTAACCGCTTCACCGCCTTACTCTTGTTGCCGCCTGACGGGTATGGTAAGGTACTGATTATGCCTCCTGTCAAACAGCGCCGACCCCTCGGCGATATGCTCATCGAGCGGGGGCTGATCACCGCAGACGACCTGGATCGCGCCTTAACCGAGCAAAAACGGACGGGCGAGTTCCTGGGCGGCATCTTGACGCGGCTGAAGCTCCTGACGCATGAACAGCTGCTGCCGGTGCTCTCCGAGCAGGTGGGGATCCCGTATGTCCAGCTGGCCCAGGCGCGCATCACGCCCGAGGCGCTGGCCAAAGTCCCCCCCAAGTTCGCCAGCCGCTACCGGATCATGCCCCTGGCGCTGACCAACGGCGCGCTGCAGGTGGCCATCGCGGATTCCTTTGACATTCAGACGCTGGATGAGCTGAAGCTGCTGCTGAATTGCGACGTGAAGCCGGTGCTGGCGGACCAGCGGGAGATCCAGGAGGCGATTCAGCGCCATTACGGCATCGGGGCCTCGGCGGTGGAGCGGCTGCTGGACGCCGGCGGCGGCCATGAGACCTCCACGGCGAGCCTGGCCGAAGATCTCAGTGCCAAGCCGGATGACGCCTCGGTCATCTCCTTCGTCAATCAGCTGATGCTCTCGACGGTGCGCGAGCGGGCCACCGACATCCACATCGAGCCCTTCGACCAGACGCTGCGCATCCGCCAGCGGATCGACGGCGTGATGTACGAAATTCCGATTCCGACCGACTTGGTGAAGCTGCACCAGGCGATCGTCTCGCGGATCAAGGTCATGGCGCAGCTGGATATCGCGGAGAAGCGGCTGCCGCAGGACGGGCGCATCAAGGTGCGGCTCGACGGGCAGGAGCTGGATCTGCGCATTTCGGTGCTGCCGACGAACTTCGGAGAATCGGTCGAAATCCGCGTGCTGTCTTCGACGATGCTCCTCAGCCTCCAGCAGCTGGGGCTGGGCGTCGACCATTTGGACGCGCTGGTGAAGCTGATTGAAAAGCCGCACGGCATCATTTTCGTCACCGGGCCGACCGGCTCGGGGAAGACCACGACGCTCTATTCCTGCCTCAACAAGCTCAACGTGCCCAACGTGAAAATCATCACCATCGAAGATCCCATCGAATACCAGCTGCTCGGCATTACCCAGCTGCAGGTGCATCCGAAAATCGGCTTTTCGTTTTCGCAGGGGCTGCGCTCGATTTTGCGGCACGATCCGGACATCATGATGGTCGGCGAGGTGCGCGATCCGGAGACGGCCGAGATTACGATCCGCAGCGCGCTGACCGGCCACCTCGTCTTCTCGACGCTACACACCAACGACGCGGCCGGTGGTGTCACCCGGCTGCTCGATATGGGGATCGAACCGTATCTGGTCGCCTCTTCGGTGCTGTGCTTTGTGGCGCAGCGGCTGGTACGCGTGGTGTGCCGCGCCTGCGAGGAAGAGCGGCCGGCCCCACCCGGACTGCGCGAAGAGTTTCAGCTGCAGGGCGAGGTGCCCAAGATGCTGCGCTACGGGCGCGGCTGCCAGGAGTGCAAGGGCACCGGCTACAAGGGCCGCACCGCCATCTATGAATTTCTGGCGCTCAACGAAACCGTCCAGCATCTGGTGCTGCGGCGCGCCTCCTCCCATGAAATCGCGCAGGCCGCCCAGCAGGCCGGCAAAATGCGCACGCTGCGCCAGGACGGCTGGCAGAAGATCCAGGACGGGATGACCACTCCGCAAGAAGTGCTTCGGGTCACGTGAGTCTCATGCCGAAGTTTTCCTACCGGGCCAGAACCAACGCCCTGCGCGTCGTTGAGGGCACCATCGAGGCGGACAGCGAAGCGGCCGCCCTCGGCCGTCTGGGCGCGGAAGGCGTTGCGCCGATTTCCATCACCGAAATCGGGGGTGCTGCCGCGGCCGGACGGCGCGTGAAGGTGCGCCGGCTGCCGGGCCGGGTGCTCGCCTACACGACGCATCAGCTGGCCGATCTGCTGGGCGGCGGGCTGCCGTTATTGAGCGCGCTGAATTTGCTGGCGAGTCAGACCGAGCAGCCGGATTTGAAGCGCGTCATCGAATCGGTGGCCCATGCCGTTCGCGATGGGCGCTCGTTCAGCGAAGCGCTCGCCGAGTATCCCCAGGTCTACCCGCCGCTCTACTGCAGCATGATCCGGGCCGGTGAAGTGGGCGGCGGTCTGGAGCAGGCGCTGCGCCGGCTGGCCGAACTGGGCGAGCATGAAGCGGACATACGCAGCCGCCTGATCAACGCCTCGGCCTATCCGCTGTTTGTGCTTGCGATTGCGCTGCTCATGATGGTCTTTCTCATCGCCTATGTGATTCCGAAGCTTTCCCTGGTGTTCATCGAGTCGGGCCAGCTGCTGCCGCTGCCGACCCGCATGCTGTTGGCGGTCAGTGCTGCCTTCACGCGCGGCTGGTGGGCCATCCTGCTGGGTCTGGGGGCGGTGGGTTGGGCGCTACGCCAGTGGCATGCCAGTCCGCACGGCCGCGCGATCATGGACCGCGTGGTCTTGACGGTGCCGGGGATCGGCCCGCTCATCAGAAAGCTGGAGACCGCCCGGTTTACCCGCAACCTTGGCATCATGACCAGCCAGGGCGTGCCGGTGCTGCAGGCGCTGGAGGTGGTGGCGAGCAATGTGTCCAACGGCGTGCTGCGCCAGTCGATCGGCCGGATTCAGGAGGCGGTGCGCGAAGGCACCAGCATCGCCGCCGCCCTCGAGCGCAGCCGGCAGTTTCCCGTCTTCGTGAGCAACATGGTGGCGGTGGGCGAGGAATCCGGCACGGTGGATGCAGCACTGCTGAAAGTGGCGGGCACGTATGAGCGGGACGTGGACCGCGTGATCCGAACCTTGACGACGGTGTTGGAGCCGCTGATGCTGGTGGTCGTGGGAGGAATTGTCATGTTTCTCGTGCTGGCCATGCTGCTGCCCGTCTTTCAGATCGGGCTGGTGGTGCAATGACCGTGAAGCGGCGGGGCGGATTTACCCTCGTGGAACTGATGCTCGTGGTCGTGATTATCGGCGTGCTGGCGGCGATGGTGGTGCCGCGGCTGGCCGGCCGCAGCGAGCAGGCCAAGACAGCCCGGGCCCGTTCCGACATCGCGGCCATCGGCCTGGCGCTGGACCTGTATGAGCTGGATCTGGGCGGCTATCCGGCGAATCTCGAGGATCTCGTCGCCAAGGAAGCGCCCTCGAGCCTGAGCCAGGACGCCAGAGACCAATGGGCCGGGCCGTATTTGAAGAAAGGGCTGCCGCAGGATCCCTGGGGCCGGCCGTACGTCTTCGCGAAGGATTCACAGCACAATCAGGATTACGATCTCTCCTCCCTGGGCCCGGACGGGCAGCCGGGGAACGATGACATCACGAACTGGGACTGACGGGTTTACGCTGATCGAGGTCGTGCTGGTCTCGGTCCTCGTCAGCCTGCTGCTCCTCGCCACCATCCCCCGATTTCAGCGCACCGCGCAGCGGCTGCGCCTTGAGCGCTCCGTCTTCGAGCTGGCCCAACTGCTGCGTTCCGCGCACGCACAGGCCGTCTCCGAGGGCAGCGAGCATGTGCTGGTCTGGGAAGACGAGAGCCGGCGGGCGCATTTGGAGAAGGTGCCCGAAGAGGGCGCGCCGGTGCGCCTGGAAGGGCGCGCGGCCGCCAGTGCGCCGCTGCTGGAAGGCGCGGTCGTGGAGATCGCGCAGGACGGCAGCCGCGTGGCGTGCGAGTGCGTGCGGTTTTTCCCGGACGGCACCAGCGATCCGGCGACGGTTACCGTGCAGTTGGACGAGCGCATCTACCGGATGATGATCGATGGCACAACCAGCCAAGTGGCGGTCGCAGCAGGGCCTGCTGCTCGTTGAAGCGGTGCTTGCCGCGGTGGTGATCGCGGTGGGCCTGGTCTTCGTCACGCGCGGCTTTTCGAGCCACGTGCGGGCGCTGGGCGCCATCGAGGCCTACGACACCCTGGTGCCGCTGGCGCGCGGCAAACTGGTCGAGTTGGAAGCCTCGCGTCTCTACACGCCGGATGTCTCCTCGGATGATCCCGCGGGAACGTTTGCCGCGCCGTATGCCGCGTATGAATGGAAAGTCTCCGCGGCGCTTCGGGAAGAGCCGGGCGGAGAATCGCCGACGAGCGTTGTGGCGGTAAGGGTCTGGCGCACTGCGCCGCCCAGCCGCCAGGTGCGGCTTTCCACCGTGTGGCCCACCGATGAAGTCCCCCCCGCATGGTACTGACCCGGAAGGGTTTTACGCTGGTCGAGCTGCTGATCGCCGCGGCGATGATTTCGGTGCTCTTCGTCGGATTAGGTGCTCATCTTCGCGGCGGGATCACGCTGTGGCTGCGCTCCACGCAGACCGTCGAGGGGCTGCAACGGCAGCGGGTGGCGCTGGACCGGCTGGAGCGGGATTTGGCCAACGCGGTCGTCTACGGCGGCGCGCTGCCGGTGCTGGAGTCGGACGGCAAGCGCATGGTGTGGGCGACGATCGAGCCGGCAGGCCGCGAGCAGCCGGCCCGCCTGCGGATCGTGGCGTATGAATGCGCGGAGCGCGGCGGCGTGCAGGGTTTGTGGCGCGGCAGCCAAACGGCCTCAGAAGCGCTGGCTCAAGCCGAAGCCTCGCCGGTGCTGCTGCTGCCGCAGTGCGAGGCGCTGACATTCCGTTACGCCTACCAGCCCGCAGCACCCTCCGAGCCGCTGGTGTGGGAGGGCAGCTGGGGGCAAACCGACCACTTGCCGAAACTCATCGAGATCACATTGATGCGCAGCGGCCGCACCGTGTCCCGGACGGTGGAGATTCCCTCCGGAGTGCTGGAGCCGCTGGAGCCGCCTGCGCCATGAGCCGGCAGGGATCGCTGCTGATCATGACGCTCTGGGTGCTGGCGATTCTGTCGGTCTTTGCCATCGCGATTGCCCGCTATCTCTCGCTGGAAACGCACCTGACCCGCTACCGCGTGGCGCGCGAGCAGGCCAAAAGCCTGGCCCGCGCCGGCGTCTACCTGGCGGCGATGCAGCTGACGAAAGATGCGCAGGACCCCGGCGAGCAGTATGATTGGGTGGGAGACGACTGGGCGGCGACACCGCCCGACGTGACGCTGCCGGAGGGGCGCATTCATGTGCTCTCGGTGACCGATGAGCAGCGACGGCTCGATTTGAATTCGGCCCGCAGCGACCAGCTGGAGCTGATCACCGGCTCGGCGGAAATCGCGCAGGCGGTGCGGGATTACGTTGACCCGGAGGATCCGACGGAGCAGCGCCAGGCCAGCCCGCCGTATGCGCCCAAAGACGCGCCGGTGGTTGCGATGGAGGAGCTGCGCGACATTCCCGTCATGACCCCTGAGGCCTTCGCCGCCCTGCAGCGCGCCACGACGGTGGGTGCGGGCACGACGCTGAACATCAACACCGTCACACCGGAAGCCTTGGCGGCCATCGCCCCCATCCTGCACGACCAGCCCTCGGAGGCGATCATCCAAATCCTCGCCGCGGCGCGGCAAGACCCTGCGACGATGGACAGCTGCATTGTGAAGGATCTTGCCGATATGGCCGACCAGCTGGCCGCCTGCACGATGCAGGACCCCGAAGCCTTTGTCGAGTTGAGAACCAAGGCGAACTTCAGCGTGCGGTCATCGGTTTTCCGGATCGTGTCGGAAGGGCTGGTCGATTCGCCGAAGGTGACCTATCGCGTGGAGGCGGTGGTGCAGCGTTCGCAGGACGGCACCGAGCCGCCGAAGATTCTCTCCTGGAGAGAAAGCTGATGGCGACACAGCTGATCGTCGAATGGACGCGCACGGTGCTGCGCGTGGCGGTGGCGGAGCGCCAGGCCGGAATCTCCCGGCTGGCAGCCATTCACAGCCAGCCGATCAGCTCGATGGGCGAGCTGCCGCAGCGGCTGCGCCAATTGGTCAAAACGCTCAAACCCACCTCCACCGATACGATCGCCGTCATTCCGCGGGAGCAGGTGATCACGCGCGTGATGAAATTTCCCGGCACGCAGCCCTCCGAGCTGGCCCAGATGGCCGAACTGTATGCCCGTGCCCAGCTGCCGTATCCGCGGGAGCAGGCGGTGATGGATTTTTCCGTGCTGCAGCAGGAGGGCGGCTTCAGCACCGTCGCGATCATCGCCTGCCAGCGGGATATCATTGACCGGGCGATTGCGGTGCTGCAGGAGGCCGGATTGACGGCCAGCCTGCTGACGGTCAGCTCCTGGGGCGTATTGGGCTGGTACCAGCAGGCCGGATCGACGGGCGGCGCGAAGGAGCCGGTCTTGATCCTGAATATCGACGATACCCGCACCGATCTGGTGCTGGTCTCCGGCGGCCGCATCCTCTCCAGCCGCAGCGTCGGCCAGGGGGTGAAGGATTGGGATGCCTCCGCCGACACGATGGAGCTGCTGGCGCAGGAAGTGGAGCGCAGCCGGGCGGCCATCCGCAAGGAAATCGCCACGGCGGAGGTCCATTCGCTGGTGGTCACCGGCGCCGGGATCACCGGAGAGTCGGGCGAGCGGCTCTCCCAGCGCATCGGGCTGCCGGTCTTCGTCGTGGAGGGGCGGCGGGCATTTCCGGAGCGCAGCGTGCACGGCGCCGACGGCGGATCGCTGGTGGTCGTCGGAGGGGCGGCCAGCAGCCCGCCGCGCGGGCTGCTGAATCTGAGTCCGCCCGAGCTGCGCAACCGCCTGCATCATCGCGAGCAGGTGCGGGATTTGGTCCGCGTCAGCGCGCTGCTCGTCGGCGTGCTGGCGGCTTCTTCGGGGCTGCTGGGCCTGCAGGTCGTGCGGCGGCAAAAAATGGCCGCGCAGCTGGATCAGGTGCTGGCGGATCTGGCCCCCACCGCCAAGCAGGCGCAGGAGCAGGCGCGCACCGCCCAGCTCGTGCAGACCGTCACGGCGAATCGGCGCCAGCTGGCCAAGACCTTCGCCGCGGTCTTCCACGCCACCCCGCCGGACATTTCTTTGGATGTGCTGACGTTTGAGCGCCCCCGCCGCGAAGTTGTTGTGCGGGGCCGCGCCGGCTCCACCCAGGATGTGATCACCTATATCGCCCAGCTGGAGGCGATGGAAGGCGTTGAGCGGGTGGATTTGAAATATTCGACCCGTCGCTCGACTCCGATGGGCGAGCGGACCGATTTCGAGCTGGTGCTGCGCTTATGAAACAGCTGCTGAATGAGCTGTTAAAGAAAGTGCTGGCGCTGGATGCCCGCGAACGGCGGCTGATCCTGATGGCCGGCATCGCCCTCGGCTGCTGGGCGTTCATCTCCTGGATCGTCCAGCCGTTGTGGGACCGGGCCGGCGAGCTGCGCGAGCATATCCAACGGCAGGAAAAGAAACTCAGCGCGATCAGCCGCCTGCTGGCCCAGGCCTCGGCGGCGGATCCGGCCTCCGGCGGCGCGGCGGTGGATGTCGCGGAAACCGACGATGCGCAGCGCTCCTTTTTGGGCGAGCTGGAGTCGCTCTCCAGAAATTCCGACGTCCGGGTCAACCTGAAGCCTCGCCCCGGCACCATGGACGGGAAGGTGAGCCGCTTTGAAGTGGAGCTGGACGTCGAAGGCTCGCAGGAGCAGCTGCTGGGATTTCTCGATGCGCTGCTGCAGATGCCGCGCCTGTTGACCATCGAACGGCTGCGCCTTTCCAGTGTTCCTCTGAAAGAGAACTACCTGCGCGCTTCGCTGGTGATCCAGCGCACCGCCCTCCGGCAGTAATCCCCTTGGCGGCATTTTTCTTGACTTTTCACTTTCAGATCAGGTACTCTCTACTTAGAGAGTGAGCATGGCAGAGCCACCTAATTTCTATTTAATCAAGGACTTATCGCGCTTGAGCGGCCATTCCATCCATACGCTGAAATTCTACCTCAAACTCGGCCTGATCCGGGAATCCGGCCGCAGCCCCCAGACCCAATTCCGCTGCTTTAACGACTCCACCGTGGAACAGTTGGCGCGCATCCGGTCGCTTCGCAAAGAGCAAAAGAGCCTGGCAGAGATCGGACGCCTGCTCACCGCGGCGGTGGACGCATGATCCCTCGACTCGCTGCGCTCGCTCGGGATCATGGTGAGCGAGGCCGCAACAGCGGCCGAGTCGAACCATGAGTTATTACACCGTCCTCGGGCTGACGAAAGAGCCTTTTTCCAGCAGCCCGGACCCGGCTTTTTTCTTCCGCTCCACCTCCCATATGCAGGCGCTGACCCGGCTGGAAATCGCCATCCGGCTGCGGCGCGGCCTCTCACTGATCCTCGGGGATGTGGGTACGGGCAAAACCACGCTGGCCCGCACGCTGCTGTCGAATTTTCCGCAGGAGGACGGTTTTGCGTTCCACATGATCCTGGATCCGTCGTTTGAATCGGAGTATCAGTTTTTGATGCATCTGTCGCGGATCTTCGGCATCCGCGCGCCGTTTAAATCCACCCTCGATTGCCGCGAGGCGATCGAGCATCATTTGTTTCAGAGCGGGGTCACGGAAGGGAAAACCACGGTGCTGATGGTCGATGAGGGGCAGAAGCTCTCGCTCGACATGCTGGAGAATTTGCGGGTGCTGCTGAATTACGAGACGAACGAATTCAAGCTGCTGCAGGTGGTCATCTTCGCGCAGATGGAGCTGCTGGGCCGCCTCGGCCGCATCAAGAACTTCATCGACCGGGTTGCGCTGAAATACATCATCAATCCGCTGAGCGAAGAGGAAACCTCCCAGATGATCCAGTTCCGGCTCAAGTCGGCCGGGCTCAACAACGGCCATCGGGTGTTTTCGCCGGAGGCGGTGCGGGCGATCCACCGCTTTACGCAGGGCTACCCCCGCCAGATCTCGCTGCTGTGCCACAACGCGCTGGAAGCGCTGGTCATCCATGACAAGGACACGGTCGATGAACCGCTGATTGAGGAGCTGATCCGCGATGAGTCCCGATGGGTCGATAAAACCGCCTCCTGAAGAAAAATTGCTGCGCCTGATCCGCGCCAAGCAGGCCCGGCCGGCATCCGAGGCCGGAACGGCTGCGGCTTCCGCGCACGCCGTGCCCGCACCCCTGGCGCTGCTGACCGGCGTCGCGGAGCGCGCGGTGAAAGGACAGATTCCGTGGCCCAAGCTGGCCGCGGCCGGATTGGCGGCCGCGCTGGGCATTGAAGTGCTGTGGCTGCTGGTGCAGCTGCTGCGGCCGCTGCCGCCGGTGGCGCTGCCTGCGGTGCAGGATGCCGCCCAAACGGAAGAGCGCGCCTCGGCGGCACCCGAAGCGCTGCCGTCGCTGGCCGGCAGCGTGTCGCGGCCGCTGTTTGCCGCCTCGGGCGGCTCGAGCGCGCCGGCGGAGTACCGGCCGCCCAGCGCTCCGGCCAAGGGCCTGGCCTCGCGGCTGTCGCTCATGGGCATTGTCTCGGGCGATCCGCCGCAGGCCATCATCGAAGATTCGGAAACCAAGAAGACCTATTTTGTGACCACGGGCCAGCCGATTGTCGAGGGCGCGGTGCTCGAGCAGGTGCTGGATAATCGCGTGGTGCTGTCGCTGGACGGCGAACGGATCGAGCTGTCGTTATGACGGATCAACTTGGGAAGGGGGGTGGGCGTTGATGGTCAGGCGTCGCGGTGCGGCTCTGGCGGTGGCGATGGGGCTGATCGTTGGGACCGGGCCGGGCGCGGCAGCCCAGCCGCCCGGAGTGCTCAACAGTCCGCTCAAAACCGGCCAGCGCATTTCGCTGGATTTGAAGGGTGTCGACATTCTCGATGTGCTGAAACTGCTGTCGCAAAAAAGCGGCCTGAACTTCATCGCCGGCCGCAATGTCAGCGGGCGGGTGACCATCTTCGTCCACGACGTCGATGTGTGGGAGGCCTTCGAGCTGATCATCGGCGCCAACGACCTGGCCTACGAGCGGCAGGGCGACATCGTCACCGTCATGATGGCGCGCGACTACGAGCTGCTCTACGGGGCCAAATTCCTGGAGCGCAGGCGCAGCGTCGTCACGCCGCTGAAGTACGCCAAGGCCATCCAGGTCGCCACGGTGCTGAACCAGGTCAAATCCGCCGTGGGCCAGGTGGTCACCGATGAGGGCAGCAACACCATCATCCTCAGCGACGCGCCGACCCGGTTGGAGGAGATGCAGACGCTGCTGAAGCAGCTGGACCGCCCGACGGAAAGCCGCGTCTATCATTTGAACTACACCGAGGCGGAGAAGCTCAAGGAAAAGGTGCAGGAGATCCTTTCGCCGGTGGGCATGTTCAGCTTCGATCAGCGGACCAACACGGTGGTCATCACCGATTTGAAGGAGACGCTGGCGAAACTCGACGGCGTCATCCGGGCCTTTGACATGCCGGATGGGGAAGTGCTGATCGAGGCGAAGATCCTGAAAGTCGAGCTGACCGATGCGATGGACCTGGGGATCGACTGGCAGCAGGTGTTTGCCAAGGCCAATGTCGATACCCGGACGAATTTCCGGGTTCTGGGCGACATCGTCGGCGCGAGCAGCCCGGTGACCGGGGCGGCGCTGAAGTGGGTGACGACGTCGACGGACAAAACCACGCTGATCATCGAGGCGCTGAAGAAATTGACGAAGACCGAGACGCTCTCGAATCCCCGCATCATGGTGTCCAATAATCAGGAGGCCAAGATCCTCGTCGGCACCAAGGAGGCCGTGGTGACGGTCACCACCACCGTGCCGGCCACCGGCGCGACGGTGTCGGCTCCGGAGATCCAGTTCGTGGACGTGGGCACGAAGCTCTTCGTGACCCCGAACGTCAAGCGCGACGGGCATATTCAGATGAAGATCCGGCCGGAAGTCAGCACGGCCAAGGTGGAGACGTTTCAGACCAACCGCATTCCTATCGTCACCTCGACCGAGGCCGAGACCAGTGTGTTGGTGAAAAGCGGCTCCACCCTGATCATCGGCGGACTCATTGAGACGAAGAATGAGCGCACGGACAACCGCGTGCCCATCCTCGGCGACATCCCGATCATCGGACGGGCCTTCGGCGGCACCACCAGCTCCAAGAAAAAGACCGAGCTGGTGGTCTTTTTGACGCCGCAGATCATTCTGCCGGACGGCACGGCGTTTAACCCGACGCCGGCGGAGATCGGCACGCCGCTGCCCGACCGCACGCGGGATGCGGTGCCCGCGGCGTACCGGCAGACGGTGCGGCAGCGCCTGCAGGCGTATCTGCTGAGCGCACTCCGCGGAGCGAAGCTGCCCAAAGGCTCGGTGATGCTCTCCTTCGTGCTGCATCGCAACGGGGTGCTGCTCGGGGAGCCGGAAATTTCCAGTCCTGAGGGCGGCGAGTTCATCCAGGCTGCGATGAAAGCCCTCACGAATGCGCAGCCGTTTCCGCCGTTTCCTCCGGAGTCCTCGGCGGAGGAAGTGCGGTTCAAATTGACCGTCGACTACGCTCCATGAGAAAGAGATTGCATCGCCCTACAGGCGGTGTTAAGCTACCCATCATTTCATCGTTTTATTCCCATATTTGATCAGCAGGAGACGGATGGCGACGGGCAGCTTGACGGGCAAATGGGCGCTGATTCTCGGGGCCTCGAGCGGATTCGGGGCGGCAGCCGCCCAGGAGCTTTCCCGCCGCGGGATGCACATCATCGGCGTGCATCTGGACCGCCGCGCGACCCTGCCTAACGTCGAAGCGCTGGTCAAAACACTGCAGGGTGCAGGATCGCAGGCGCTCTTCTTCAACGTGAATGCCGCCGATGAGGTCAAGCGCCGGGAAGTCCTCGATCAGGTCCAGCCCAAGCTCGGCGGCTCGCCCATCACCATCCTCATGCACTCGCTCGCCTTCGGCACGCTCAAACCCTACGCCGCCAACGAACCGAAAGAGCAGCTCACCAAGGATCAGATGGAGATGACAATCGACGTCATGGCCAACAGCCTGGTCTATTGGGTGCAGGATCTGCTCGGCCGCAAGCTGCTCGGGAAGGGCTCGCGCATCTACGCGATGACCAGCTCCGGGGGCACGAGGGTGTGGCCGACCTATGGGGCGGTCTCGGCGGCGAAGGCCGCGCTGGAGTCGCACATGCGGCAGCTGGCGCTGGAGCTGGCCCCGTTCGGGGTGGCCGCCAATACGATCCGCGCCGGGGTCACCGACACGCCGGCGCTGCGCAAGATTCCCGGCAACGAGCAGATGATGGAATTGTCCAAACTGCGGAATCCTCACCACCGGCTGACGACGCCGGAGGACGTGGCCAAGGCGATCGCGGTGCTGTCCGAAACCGGCACCGACTGGATGACCGGCAACGTGATCGGCGTCGACGGCGGCGAGGATATTGTCGGCTGAGTGACACGGGGCGCTGGCGCCCCACCATGGCATGCGGGTTAAAAAGCTAGAAGTCTTCGGGTTTAAATCCTTCGCCCAGAAGACCACCATCCAGTTTGAGCCGGGGGTCACCGCCATCGTCGGCCCCAACGGTTCGGGCAAGTCCAACATCGTCGACAGCATCCGCTGGGTCCTCGGCGAGCACAATCCGCGCGACGTCCGCGCCCCCCGCCTCGAAGACGTCATCTTCAACGGCACCGACAAGCGCGCCCCGGTTTCCGTCGCCGAAGTCCATCTGACCATCTCCAACGAAAAAGGGCTGCTGCCCATCGCCTTCAGCGAAGTCACCATCACCCGCCGCGTCTACCGCTCGGGCGAGAGCGAATGCTTCATCAACCAGGCCCCCTGCCGCCTCAAAGACATCCACGAGCTGTTTCTCGGCACCGGCCTCGGCGGCGGCACCTACGCCATCATCGAGCAGGGCCACATCGACATGATCCTCTCCTCCAAGCCGGAGGAGCGCCGGGTCGTCTTCGAGGAGGCCAGCGGTGTCGCCAAGTTCCTCTCCAAGAAACGGGAAACGATGCGTCGGCTGGAAGAAACCGAAGAGCATCTGGTGCGCATCGCCGACATCATCAGCGAGGTGCGCCGGCAGGTTTCGGCCCTGGAGCGCGCCGCGAACAAGGCGCGGCAGTACAAGACGCAGTGGGAGCAGGTCAAGCAGTACGAGCTGCGGCTGGCCGTCGATGAGCTCTGCGCCGGGGAGTCGCGGCACCAGGAGCTCGAGCAGAAGCTGCAGGAGCTGACCTCGCAGCGCGAAGGGCTGGAAACCGACAAGCAGCGCCATGTCTCCTCGCTGGAGGCGTGCAACGCGGCCGTCTCGGCCGTGCAGCAGCAGGTGCAGCAGGCGCACACCAAGATCGTGGAGTGCACGAGCCAGATCGAGCAGCACCAGAGCCAGTCGTCGCTGAAGGAGCGGTGGATCGGCGAGCTGAAGGCGCAGGCGGAGTCGCTGGCCTCGGAGGAAGCGCAGCTGCGCGCGCGGCTTTCCCAGGTCGAGGAGCAGCTGGCCCATGTCGGCGGCGGCGAAACCGAAATCCGCGCCCAGCTGACGGCCGTCGTCGAGCAGCTCACGCACGGCGGCGGGGAGCTGGAGCAGTTGGAAGCGGCGATTACGGCAGCACTGCAGGCGGTGGCGGGGGCGAAGGCGCAGGTCTTCGAGGCGGCGGCCGATGCGTCGCATCAGCGCAATCAGCTGGCGGAGTTGACCTCGCGCCTGCAGCGCCTCGAAGCGCAGCTGGTGCGGTTCGATGAGCAGACGATGCAGCGCACCGCGAAAGCCGACGAGGTGCGCCAGCGCCGCGAGGCGGCGGTGCTGGAGTGCTCCGCGCTGCAGGTCCAGCACGACGGCATTCAGCAGAGCCTTGCCGCGGCCCAGCAGTCGCTGGACGCGGCCGCGGCGCGCCGGCATGAGCTGACCGGACGGGCGCATCAGTTGCGCGATCAGCTGGCCGGTGAGCGGGCCCGCGTGAAGCTGCTCGAAGATTTGTGGCACCGGTACGAAGGATTTCCAGACACGGTCAAGCAGCTGATGAGCCGATCGATTCCCGGACTGATCGGGCCGCTGGTCGATTTGGTACAGGCGGTGCCCGGCTATGAAGAGGTGGTGGAAGCTGCCCTTGGTCCGCTGTCGGAAGCGCTCGTGGTGCAGGACCGCTCCGCGCTGTCGCGCTGCCGTGAAGCGCTGACCACGCAAGAATTGGAAAGCTGCCGGTTTCTCGTGCTCTCCGACTGCCCCTCGCCGTCGACGGCGGATGCGGCTCCGGCGATGGCTGGAACCGGCGAGGCGGTGAAGCGGTTTGTCCGCGCCGAAGCGTCGTATCAGCCGCTGGTCGACTGGCTGCTGGATGATTCATGGATCGTCGAGGATCTGGACCGGCTGCTGCGCGATCCCTCGGTGCCGCCGAACCGCGTCGTGAACCGGCGCGGCGACCGGTGGGACCGGCGGTCATGGCGGTTCGGCGGCGCGCGGCGTCCGGCCCATGGCCGCATCGGCCGCAAGCAGCGATGGGAGCAGGCGCACTCCGGGTTGCAGTCGCTGGAAGAGGAGTTTACCCGTTTGGACTCCCAGGCCCAGCAGGCGGAGCAGGCATGGCAGTCCGTTGTCAGGGAACAGGAGTCCGCCCGGGGCCGGTTGGCGCAGGCCGCACCGTCGCTGCAAAAAATCGATGCACTCGCGGCCTCGTTAAGCCATGAGGCCTCCCGTCTGGAAGAAGAGCAGCAGTCTCACGCGCTGGATGTGCAGCGGCTTGCCGGCGAGCGCGAAGAGCTGCGCGCGGCAGTGCTCGCCGCTCAGCAGGCCGCCGAGCAGGCGGCCCAGCGGCAACAGGCGAGCGAGCGGTCGCTGGCCGAGGCCCAGGCTTTGCGCGAGCAGTCGGATCTTCGCAAGCAGGAGCTGGTGATCGCCAAAGCGCAGGTGGACGCCACCCGGCAGTCGCTGGCTGACCGGCTTTCCGCGCTGGAATCCCGCCGCGCCGAGCTCTCCGCCGACCGCAATCAGCAGCGGCAGCAGGCCGACTCGCGGGCGAGCCAGCGGCAGGATGCGACCCGCCGGTCTGATGAGCTGGCGCAGCAATTGGAAGGCCACCGGGAGAGCGCGCAGCACCTGCAGCAGCAGCGCGCGCAGCTGGAAGCCGACGCCGAGCGCGCCGCCGGCGCGCTGCAGGAAGAAGAAGCCAAGCGCGGCCAGGTCGTCCCCCACTTGTTGGCGGTCGAGCAGCAGCTCTCCTCGCTGATGCAGAAAGTGCAGGAGCAGCAGCAGCAGCTTTCGGAGCGCGGCTTTCGCCGCTCGCGGCTGGTGGAGCGGCTGCGCGAGCTGTATCAAATCGACGAGGCGACGATTCAGACCGAGGTGCAGGCCCACCCCGAGCCGCTGAATGACGAGCAGCGGGCGTCGATGGCCGAGCAGGTGCAGAAGCTGCGCGGAAAACTCGAGGGATTGGGGCCGGTCAGCCTGGGGTCGGTGGAGGAGTACGACGAGCTGAAGCGCCGCCTGGAATTTCTGCAGACGCAGCAGCAGGATTTGATCCAGGCGCGGGATGATTTGAAAGCCTCCATCACCCAGATCAACCGCGCCGCCCGCACTCAGTTTCGCGAAACGTTCGAGCGGATCAAGCAGGAGTTCCAGCACTACTATGCCCGGCTCTTCCAGGGCGGGGAAGCGGACCTGATCCTGCTGGATGAGGAAGATGTGCTGGAGTCCGGCATCGACATCGTGGCCCGGCCTCCCGGCAAGCGGCTGCAAAGCATCAGTTTGCTCTCCGGCGGCGAACGGGCGCTGACCGCAGTCGCCCTCTTGTTCGCCCTGTTTAAGGTGCGCCCGTCTCCGTTTTGCATTCTGGATGAGATCGACGCGCCGTTGGATGAGGCCAATGTGGACCGGTTTACCCGGGTGCTCGAGGAGTTTCTAGCACTCTCCCAGTTCATCCTGATCACCCACAACAAAAAGACCATTACCAAGGCGGACTCGCTCTACGGCGTCACCATGGAAGAGCCGGGCGTGTCCAAGATTCTCTCCGCCAAGCTTACCAAGACCCCCGCCGCTTCCGCTCCTGTTGCCGCCCCCGCCTGACAGGGGCGGGTGTTGAACCTTCTGGCAGAAGGAGTTATACTAATCCACTCATGAGCGATCCACTCTTCCATCCCATCCCCGAAATCATCGAGGAGATCCGTCAGGGCCGCCTGGTCATTGTGGCGGATGACGGCGACCGCGAAGACGAAGGCGATCTGGTCATGGCCGCCTCCGCCGTCACCCCGGAGCGGATCGCCTTTATGGCCAGCTTCGGCCGCGGCATCATCTGCGCGCCCATGGAAGGGGCGGCACTGGACGCTTTGCGGCTGCACCCCATGGTCAGCCCGTCCGAAGATCCCATGAAGACGGCCTGGACCGTCTCGGTAGACGCCAAAACCGGCATCACCACCGGCATCTCCGCCCACGACCGCGCCCGCACCATCCAAGTCCTCACCAACGCCGCGTCCAAGCCGGATGATTTGACGCGGCCCGGGCATATCTTTCCGCTCCGGGCGAAAAACGGCGGGGTGCTGCGCCGCGCCGGGCATACCGAGGCTGCCGTGGATTTGGCGCGGCTGGCCGGGCTGCCGCCGGCCGGTGTGATCTGCGAGATCATGAAGGATGACGGCACGATGGCCCGGACGCCGGATCTGCAGGAGTTTGCGCGCCGGCACGGGGTCAAGATCTGCACGATCGCTAGCCTCATCGAGTACCGCCGTCGGTTCGAGAAGCTCGTCACCCGGGTGGTCTCGACCCGGCTGCCCACCGAGTTCGGCGACTTCGAAATGGCGCTCTACCAGACGAGCATCAATGAGCTGCAGTACGTGGCCTTGATCAAGGGCAGCCTCGCCGACGGGGCTCCGGCGCTGGTGCGCGTGCATTCGCAGTGCCTCACCGGCGATGTGTTCGGCAGCCTGCGATGCGACTGCGGGGCGCAGCTGCGAGGCGCCATGAAGAAGATCGCCGAGGCCGGCCGCGGGGTCGTGCTCTACATCAATCAGGAAGGCCGCGGCATCGGGCTGGCCAACAAGCTGAAAGCCTACGCGCTGCAGGACCAGGGCATGGACACCGTCGAGGCCAACCGCGCGCTGGGCTTCGGGCCGGATCTGCGCGAATACGGCCTCGGCGCCCAGATCCTCGTCGATCTGGGGCTGAAAGATCTGCGGCTGCTCACGAATAATCCCCGGAAGATCGTCGGCCTGGAAGGCTACGGCCTGCGGGTCATCGAACGGGTTCCGCTTGCCGTGGCTCCGCATCCGGAGAACGCGAAGTACCTCGAAACCAAGCGCGAAAAGCTCGGCCATCTGTTCGATGCCGAGCCGCTCTAGAGCCTCCCGCGGCGCCATCCGACGGGCTCCACGCATGAAACGGTTTGCCATCATCGCCTCCCAGTTCAACCGGCCCATCACCTCCGCCCTGGTGCGCGGAGCGGTCGAGGTATTGCGCCGAGCGAAGGTGCCGAGCCGCTCGGTGCAGCTGTGGTGGGTGCCGGGCGCTTTCGAGCTGCCCGTCGTGGCGGCCCGGCTGGCGCGCAGCCGCCGAAAGCCCGACGCGATCATCGCGGTGGGCGCGATTCTGCGCGGCGAAACGCCGCAGTACCGGGCGCTGGCCCACGCGGTGGCCGAAGGGCTGGGCCGGGTCGCGGTGGACGCCGGGCTGCCGGTGACCTTCGGCGTCATCGTCGCGGACACGCCGGCGCAGGCCAGAGCGCGCGCCGGCGGGGCGGTGGGCAACCGGGGCGCCGAAGCGGCGATGGCGGCCTTGGCGGTGCTGAACCTGTTTGAGCAAATTCCAACATGATGCGCAACCGGACCCGATCGCGCGAATACGCGCTGCAGATGCTCTATCAGGCGGATATCCGCCACGCCGACGGCCGGCAGGTGATCCAGGAATTCTGGCTGGAAGGGCAGGAGCCCAGCGGAGAGATCCGGGAGTTTGCCGACGCGCTGTTTCTGGGGACGGCCGAGCGGCTGCCGCAGATCGATCCGATGATCGCCAAACACGCGGATAATTGGGATCTGAAACGGATGGCGGTCATCGACCGGAACATTCTTCGGCTGGGGGTCTACGAGCTGCTCCATCTGGACGACGTGCCGCCGAAGGTCTGCATCAACGAGGCCATTGAGCTGGCCAAACGCTTTGGCGACGTCGAATCGGGCAAGTTCATCAACGGCATTCTCGACGCGATCCACAAGGCGAATGCCAAATCCCACCGCTGACCTGCACCTCCACACCACCTTCTCCGACGGCATCGATGCGCCCGAGCAGGTGGTGGTGCTGGCGCGGCAGGCCGGGCTCTCCACGATCGCCATCACCGACCACGACAACACCGAGGCGCTCGCGATTGCCGCACCCGCCGCGCAGCGCCTGGGGCTGGAGCTGATTCCTGGCATCGAGATGTCGGCCAGCACGGCGGGCTGCGAGGTCCACGTGCTGGGGTTTCTCTTCGACGCGGCGCATCCGGCGCTCAAGGAGCATTTGAAAGTGCAGCAGGCCCGGCGCATCCGGCGCGTGCATCAGATGGTCGAGCAGCTGGCAGCCGTGGGAGTGACGATCAGCGCGGAGGAGGTGCTGCTGCAGGCCAAGGACGGCACCGTCGGACGGCCTCATGTGGCCCGCATCCTGATCAAGCACGGCTATGCCGCCACTAACGCCGAGGCGTTTGAGAAATATCTGGGCAACAACGGCCCCGGGTTTGTGCCCGGATCGCCGCTGCCGCCCAAGGAAGTGATCGGCGTCATCCGGGCGGCCGGCGGCGTGCCGGTCCTCGCGCATCCGATCTATCTTGGCAACGATGCGCTCATCGATGAGTTTGTCCGCGACGGGCTGGCCGGCCTCGAGGTGCATCACTCCAGCCACACCCCGGAGCACATCCGCCATTATGCGCAGATCGCCGCGCGGCTGAAGCTGCTGGTCACCGGCGGCAGCGACTACCACGGCGCGACGGTGAAGGAAGGGCTGCCCATCGGCGCGGTGAAGGTGCCATGCCAATTGATTGAGGCGATGAGAGAATGGCAGCTGGCGCACAAGGTCTGAGGTTCATGCACCGCGCGCTGCGGCTGGCCGGCCGCGCGGCGGGCCGCACCTCGCCCAACCCCATGGTCGGGGCGGTCATCGTGCGGCGCGGCCGCATCGTCGGAGCCGGCTATCACCGCCAGGCCGGCCTCGCCCACGCGGAAGTTGAGGCGCTGCGCCAAGCCGGGCGGCGCGCCCGCGGAGCCACGATGTACGTTACCCTGGAGCCGTGCAATCACCAGGGCCGCACGCCGCCGTGCTGCGAGGCGATCCTGGCCGCCGGCATCTCCCGCGTGGTGGCCGCCACCCGCGATCCGAATCCCATCACGAAGGGGCGGGGATTCACGCGGCTGCGGCGCTCCGGGATCCGCGTCACCTCGGGCGTGCTGGAGCGGGAATCGCAAACACTCAATGAACCGTTTGAAAAAGTGATGCGCACCGGAGTGCCCTGGATGCTGGCAAAAATGGGCCAGAGCCTGGACGGAAAAATCGCGACCCGCGCCGGGCAGTCCCGCTGGATTACGTCGGACGCGGCGCGGCGCACCGGCCGTGAGTGGCGCGGCCGGGTGGATGCGATTCTCACCGGGGTAAACACGATCCGCCGCGATGATCCGCTGCTGACCGCCCGCACCGGATCACCGCGAGCCGGCAAGCCGGTGAAAATTATCGTGGACAGCCGGCTACGCATGCCGCTGGCCGCGCGATGCCTCTCGCCCAAATCGCCTGCGCCCACGCTGATCGCCACCACGGTGCACCCGTCGGCCGGGCGCCGGCGGGCGTTGTTGCGCCGGGGCGCAGAGGTGATCGTGCTGCCCTCCCGACGGGGACGGGTGCCGCTGCGGCAACTGGCCAAGACGCTGGCGCGCCGCGGCATCCATTCCGTCTTGATCGAAGGGGGCGGAGAAGTGCTTTCCGGGGCGTTGGAAGAGCGGCTGGTGGACCGGGTCGCCTTCTTCATCGCGCCGGTGCTGATCGGCGGGCGCAGCGCGCCGGGATCCGTCGGCGGCCTGGGGATCAGCCGGCTCTCACAAGCGGTGCAGCTGCGCGATGTGTCCATCACGACCGCCGGATCGGATCTGCAGGTTGAAGCGCGCGTTGTCTATCCGGGATAAGGCCATGTTCACCGGCATCATCAAGGAAGTCGGCACCGTCTCGCGCCTCCAGCGCACGAATGGGCTGGTGCGCCTGACCGTCCGCGCGCCCAAAGCCGCGGCGGCCATGTCACCGCTGGAGAGTGTCGCCGTCAATGGCGTCTGTTTGACGGTGGCCTCGGCCCGGCGCGGCGCGCTTTCCTTCGACCTGATTCCTGAAACACAGCAGCGCACCGCGCTCACCGGCCTGCGCGCCGGCTCCGCCGTGCATGTGGAGCCGAGCCTGGCGCTGACCGACCGGATTAACGGGCATCTCCTGCTCGGCCATGTGGACGGCGTCGGCACGGTGGTCCGCCGGCAGCAGGCGCCGGGAGAGCTGCGGCTGGAAATCCGCGTGCCATCCGGGCTGCGAAAGTGGCTGGTGCCGAAGGGGCCGGTGGCGGTGGACGGCGTGAGCCTGACGGTGGGCCGCGTGCGGCCCGGCGGTATCTTTACGATTCATTTGATTCCGGAGACGCTGCGGCACACGCGGCTGGGAGCGTTGGTCGCCGGCGCAAAGGTCAATATCGAGGTCGATTACCTGGCAAAGCTGGTGACGCAGCTTGCGGGTTTATGATATCTTGGAAAGTCACCGGGGCGTGGCTCAGTTTGGTAGAGCGCTTGGTTCGGGACCAAGAGGTCCTGGGTTCAAATCCCAGCGCCCCGAGGTTTTTCTTGGAGGGCCCGTGAAGCATCCGAGAGTTCTTGGTGTCTTGCTCCTCGCGCTGGCGGGCGCGTGGCCGTCGGCGGCGGATGCCGCGGCGGTGCCCGTGGGCGCCAGCGACGTATATGTGCAGGGCAAGCAGGTGATCGTCCGCAAGCGCCAGGCGGACGGTTCCTTAGGCGAGCCCCGGGCCTACGCGGCCAAGGGGGTGGCATGGGCGCCGGCCACCCGCGCGCCGGCTGCCGGACCCAATCCGCTCAACCCTTCGCAAAGCGTGCCGTATGGATTTTTCTTTGACTGGCCCGGCCGCATCCCGCAAGGCCACGACGTCCTCCGGTTCTGGCAGCAGGAGGCGTTCAAGACGCATTATCCGGAGGACTTGGCGCTGATGGAAACGCTGCACGCCAATACCATCCGCGTGTATGACGAAATCAATTCGGACCCGGCGGTGACCCGGCAGGTCCTCGATGAATGCTACCGGCGCGGCATCATGGTGATCATGACGGTGGCCACCTCGCGGACCGATTTGCAGGCCGGGCGCCATCTGCTCGTCGTCAACCGGTACAAGGACCACCCCGCGATCCTGCTGTGGGCGCTGGGCAACGAGTGGAATTTAAACCGGTATTACGACGGCTGGACGATGAGCCAGGCCATTGATGCCACACGGGTTGCCGCAGCCGCCATGAAACAGCAGGATCCCTCGCACCCGGTCAGCGGCTCGCTGGGCGACCGGTTCAGCGGGGTGCCGCCGGCGTGCGATCCGCAGGATCCCTGCTGCCAGCCGCCGCCCGCCGACTATGCCCAGACGGCGATCCCGTTCATCGTGCAGGCCGCCCCCGAAGTGGATCTCTGGGGCATCAACGTCTACCGGGGTGCCAGCTTCGGCAATCTGTTCGCGCAATGGCAGGCGGCAGCGCCCAAGACGCCGATGTACCTGAGCGAATTCGGCACCGACGCGCTGAAGACCGCCACCTTCCAGGCGGTCAACTGCGGCCAGGCGGATAACGTCACGGGAAACCAGGATCAGGCCGCCCAGTCGGGTGTCGTCACCGGCCTTTGGCAGGAGATCGTGCCGCATCTTTCCGCCGTCAATTCCCAGCAGCCGGTTCTCGGAGGCTTCGTGTTCGGATTCAATGACCAGCTGTGGAAGGTCGGCTCCTTCCATGCGGGGCTGGGCGGGCTGGTGGATTACGACGGGCCGGATAACCTGCCGGACACCGCGGACGATGACACCAGCTATGATGAGGCGAATCCAGAAGGATTCGCGGCCTTCAGCGGGATGGACCCGGTGCTCAACGAGGAGTATTTTGGGCTCGTCAACGCCGATCGCGTGCCGCGGCAGGTCTTCGGAGCGCTGCAGCAGCACTATCTCTCGCTGCTCAATGCGGTGCTGAACCCCGGCTTCGAGGCGGGGACGGCGAACTGGTCGTTTCCGGCCAACGGCTCGGTGGTGACGACCGGGGCGGCCAGCGGCACGCGCTCCGCCAGGCTCGTCAACGCCGGGACGATCACCTCCACGCCACAGGTCGCGGTGACCAGCGGCAAGCATGTGATCAGCGGCTGGGTGAAAACCCAGGGGATGACGGGCTCCGGCAGCTCGGGGGCCAGGATCCGGGTGCAGTGGTATGCATCGTCCGGTGCGCTGCTGGCGTCCCAGAATGTGGTGAGCGCGCTGCGGGGCACGACCGGCTGGACGCGGCATGAGAGCACCCTCGCGGCTCCGTCGGGAACGGCAACCGCCCGCCTGCAGCTGGAAATCGCCGGCAACTCCTCCGGCACCGCCTGGTTCGACGCGCTGTCTCTCTCGCCGTGACGGTTCGCGATGGCATGAAACGACGGATTCATATCTTTTATTCGGGCAAGGTGCAGGGCGTCGGCTTCCGGATGACGGCCGAGGAGACGGCCCAGGAGTTCGGGGTCGTGGGCTGGGTCAAAAATCTCCGCAACGGCCAGGTCGAGCTGGTGGCCGAAGGCGAACAGACGGTCCTGGAGCGGTTTCTCGAGGCGCTCCGCCAGGGATCGATGAAGAATTTCATCTCCCAGGTCGATGTGACCTGGAGCAACGCCTCGGAAACGTTTGACGAGTTTTCCATCCGCTACTATTGACCTGCCGGAGGCACCGGACGCTGATGCGCTACGCGGTCCTCTCCGAGATCCGCCGTAATCGTGAAGCCCTCACCATTCCCAGCCGATGAACAGCCGGGAGATCGCTAAGCGTCTCGAGGCGCTGCGGGAGCAGATTCGGCGCCACGACTACCGCTATTACGTGCTGAATCAGCCGGAAATCTCCGACGCGGAATACGACCGGCTGATGCGCGAGCTGCAGTCGCTCGAAGCCCAGGCGCCCGCCTTGGTCACGCCGGACTCGCCGACCCAGCGGGTGGGCGGAACGCCGGACCGCGCCTTCCGGCCGGTGCGCCACGGCGTGCCGATGCTCTCGCTCGACAACGCGCTCTCCGAGGAAGAGCTGGACGCCTGGCATCAGCGCGTGGTGAAAGGGCTGCCGACATCCGCCGAGCCGTCCTACACGACGGAGCTGAAGATCGACGGCGTGAGCCTGGCGCTGACGTATGAGGACGGCCATTTGACCCGGGCCGCCACCCGCGGCGACGGGACCACCGGCGAGGATGTCACCGCCAACGCGAAGACCATCCGCGCGATTCCGCTGCGGCTGCAGGGCAAGGCGCCCAAGCGGCTGGAAGTGCGGGGCGAGGTCTACATGACGCTCGAGGCGTTTGCCCGCTACAACGAGGCGGCGGCGCGGCAGGGCCAGGAAACCTTCGCGAATCCGCGCAACGCGTCGGCCGGCAGCCTGCGGCAAAAGGATCCCCGGATCACGGCCTCGCGGCCGCTGCGGTTTTTCACGCACTCCTTCGGCCGGGTGGAAGGGGAGCCTTTCGCCTCCCACTGGGAGTTTCTGCAGGCGATGCAGCGGCTCGGCCTGCCGGTGGCCGCGCACGCGGCGCTGTGCCGGTCGTTTGCCGACGTGCGGGGGCAGTGCCGCCGGCTGGAGCAGATGCGCGAGCGGCTGCCCTATGAGGCCGACGGCGTCGTCATCAAGGTGAACGATCTGGCCCTGCAGGAGCGGCTGGGCTTCACGCACCGCTCGCCCCGCTGGGCCATCGCCTACAAGTTTCCGGCCCAGCAGGCCACCACACAGATTCTCGACATCGTGCCGTCGGTGGGGCGGACCGGCGTCGTGACGCCGGTGGCGCGGCTTGCGCCGGTCGCCTGCGCCGGGGTGACGATTTCCAGCGCGACCCTGCATAACTATGATGAGATCGACCGGCTGCAGGTCAAGATCGGCGACTGGATCCTGCTGCAGCGGGCGGGCGACGTGATCCCGAAGATCGTCAAGGTGATTGAGAGCAAGCGCACCGGACGGGAGCGGGTCGTGAAGCCGCCGTCGAAGTGCCCGGTGTGCGGCGGCCGGATCGCGCGGGATGAAGAAGAGGTCGCGTATCGCTGCGTGAATCCGCTCTGCCCGGCGCAGGGAGGACGCGCGGTCCTCCATTTCGGCAGCCGCTCGGCCATGGACATTGAGGGGATGGGCGAGGCGGTCGTCGAGGAGCTGGTGGGGCGGAAGATGATCCGCGACGTCGCCGATCTCTACCGGCTGACCGCCAAGGAGCTGCTGGGGCTGCCGCTGTTCGGGGAGAAGCGGGCGCAGAATCTGCTGGCGGCGATTAAGGCCAGCACATCGCGGGGGCTGTCGCGGCTGCTCTACGGGCTGGGGATCCGCCACGTCGGGGAAAAGGCCGCGCTGGATCTGGCGCAGGAATTCCGGTCGATGGACCGGCTGGCGGCGGCGGACCGCGAGCAGCTGGACCGGATGGCCGGCATCGGGCCGGTGCTGGCCGAGGCCATCGCCGAATTTTTCCGGCAGCCGGGCACGAAAACGCTGCTCAAAAAACTTGAGGCCGCCGGTGTCAAGATGACTGAGGCGGTGGCCAGCGGGCCGCGGCCGCTGGCGAACCGGACCTTTGTCTTCACCGGCGAGCTCTCCAGCATGAGCCGCGCGCAGGCGCAGGCGCTGGTGCGGCGCCTGGGCGG
>Ga0209515_10000216_pt1 | contig 109942 bp, 100 predicted proteins | sample Subgroupgradi54m_FD_187454 | JGI IMG/M metagenome (GOLD analysis project Ga0209515, IMG submission 187454) | Subsurface groundwater microbial communities from S. Glens Falls, New York, USA - GMW60B uncontaminated upgradient, 5.4 m (SPAdes)... ... | reverse complement strand
TACCAGTCGTAGCTGCTACACTGATGTTCAAATTAGTCACGTTACCAGCTGCGGCTGTATCCGTGCCAACAGCGGATGCGTTCTGACGAGTGACCACGCCTTTTGTAAGAGTAGCGCCAAATACTTGATTGACCACATTCTGTGCTGAGAGAACAAACGAAGACAACATGACTGTAATGATTATGATACTGATAATTGTGATTGATTTCTGTTTTACCATATTACACCAAAACTAAGATTAAACAAAAAAAAAAGAAAAAAAATAGTATTGTTTCCAATACTCTTTTGGTTTATTTCAATGCTAACCAGAAGTTAACTGTACTACCAACAGATGGAGAGTTACCAACTACTGGGACAATTAATTCGTAAGTTACTTCCGTCTGATTATCAAAGCTTCTCCAAGGTCCAAAGCTGTTGTTAACACCAACTGCATACTTAGCCACAGTAGAACCATCTGCAAAGATACCAACTTTGAACTTCGCAGTACCAGCTGTTCCCTCCTCATAATCATTCAATGCAGCTGATGGTATTGAAGTGAACGCTCCCGCAATAATTGTAGAAGAGCCAGTCATCGTGTTTGTCATTGAATCCGCATCAGTTGTTTGCCAACCGAGAGATGTATCAAAATTTGACGCAGTTGCCGCAGCCATAGAAGCAAAATCAAACCCGGAATCATTTGAAGCAACAACACCTAACACGTTTGATTTCAACGCTTGCGCACCAGACCAACTATATAAAGCAACAGGCGAAGCCGATCCTAATTTAAGACTAGAAAGACTCGCGTTACCGTAGTAACCCTGCCACTTACCAGTCGTAGCTGCTACACTGATGTTCAAATTAGTCACGTTACCAGCTGCGGCTGTATCCGTGCCAACAGCGGATGCGTTCTGACGAGTGACCACGCCTTTTGTTAATGACCCACCTTGTACTTGTTCTTTAATGTTTGCTCCTAAAACTAAAGAACCCATTAGAACTACTCCCACTAAAAATAGGAGGATTCCCATATTCTTATTCATTTTCACACCTCTTTTTTGTTTTGTATTGAACAACAACAACAACAACAACAACAACCTGAATCAAAAAAGAGGTTTACAGTTATTGTTCTTGAACATTGTTCTTGATCATACGTTATTCATCAGGTATATATAATGTCCTTAATAAAGGTTTCGCTTAACAATTGTTTAGTACGGGTAACAAAAATTGATCGCCTCGACGGAAAAACAACAGCAGTAGAGTTAACTGCAATCAGTTTATTCCATTTTAGATTGTCAAAATAGGCAGGGGACCACCGGTCAATAGACCGGTGGCATGTTCGCTTCGCTCACAAGAAAATTGAAAACTATCAATTTTCTGTGCTGAAATGAAATCGTCGTTTTATTTCATGCACCCCTGCCTAATTTTGAGCACAAGAAAACAAACAACGATTTGTTTTCTGTGCAGAAATGAGATGGTTTTCTCATTTCTTGCACACAGAATACCACAAAATCATTTATTGGATTGCAAACGCAATCCACCACTCATTAGAGTGGTGGTATTCTCGCGTATTAAGTTAACCACAAGATCATATAATCAAAGAATTTTCAGATAAGTCTAAAACCTTATTTTACTGACGACAAAATATCAAGAACAACCATCCAAATATAATTTTGTCATCAATTTTTTCCCATTCAAATCAATCTGATCAATACATTTTTTCGCTTCAGCAAAAGTTAAAGGATATGCAAAACCATCAGAAATTCCCCACCCTTTTTTCTTCACAGAGTTAACATACACCCCGCAAAGTTTATCTTCCCAACCAATACTGCTTATCAATGATCCCCCTTCTTTCACCATACCAAAAAGTATTTTTTGGCCAGATGACTCCGCAAGCCCCAGCAAAGGAATACCTCTGTAAACGCCAACACACGCCTCACTCTGAACTAAATTATCTTTAATTATAACCGAAACCAGATCAGCCCGCTGCGCGCAAATACTATCTTCTTTTATTGAACCAACTTTTGTATTTGGTTTTTCCACGACATCACAGAATTGTTTCAACAGTGCAGGATTAACCCAGCCTTGCGTCGTGCAAACAAAATTATTGACAACATCACCCGCTTTACTCATAATTCCGCTTTTCCCTTTCTTCTCAACACCACAACCATACCAGCTCTCAAAACCATGATAGCCTTTCTGTTCTTTCCCTGCCGTTGATGTAAACGGCGCGCAGAGGTAGTGAGCATCACTCTTTGAAATCCCACCGTTTAACGGAGGAGCGCCTTTCGTGCTTTGTTTCTCCGCTGAAGAGCCATCGGCGTTGCATTCCACCCAAGAACTAGAAATGCTATCCGGAGAACAGAGCGCATCGAAATTGTCATTGAGATTAATTATCGTCCCATACTCTTTCGGACTGCATAACTGAGGCATTTTGTTTAGACACATCGTTTCTTCAAAATAATTATAGGTTATGGAATTCAAACAAAATGGGTCCATACAATCCGCCAACCCATTTCCATCATCGTCAAAACCATTCCCACAGATTTCACTGATCTTAGAAAACTTTGATTCGACTTCGCTCCATTTTTTACAAATTAATCCGGTTGTAGAACGCTTCCAAACCCCTTTTCCATTTGTCGCAACATAGAGATACTGAGAATCCGTGTCTCCCAAATAGAGTTGTGAAAAACCGGCAATTCCTTCGCCAAATTCCTGCCAAGTCAGACCAAAATCCGATGAAACTTTAACGGTGTGAGTGTCTACTCCCGATTTACTTTCGCTATCGGCGACTCCATAAAGCCTCGTTTCACAAGATTTGTCAGCGAGAATGGATTGCAATCGATCTTTATTTGGCCACGCTTGAACTTTTCCTTCAGTAATTGAACCAACAAAAGAAAAATCAGAGAGAAGAACATACGATAATCCATTTGCCGTAGCGCTCGTCATATTAAACAGAGCGCTTACTAAAACTGGAAAAACATCATAACCCCAACTTTCTCCATCATTCGATTTCCAAACGACGCCAGAAGAATCGACCGCATAGAGAACGGTATCGCCAACACTTTTGAAAATATAATTAATGTCTTCCAAGACTAATTCAGGAGAATAGGATGGAGCAAAGAGATCTAATCGTTGCAGTTTATTTTTTTCATCAAGAACATATAATTTATTCTTAAAATAGACTACACTTCCCGCAGTTCCTCGAAAATCTTTAAACGAAAAAGACAACTCGTAAGACTGCGAATTTTGCACATAATTACGAATATCGGGATCATCACCAGCTCCTAGAACAAATGCCGGCGCAGTGGCGCATTGAGAGGGATCAGTCAGAATAAATCCTTGTTTTTCCGGCCCTTCTGCATAATAATAGCCTTCTTTAGTCTTGACAACAGGACTTCGATGCCAAACTCCATAATAGAGGTTTCCACAACCATCCACTTTGATATCCCCAGCATCTTCAAAACTAAGCGCCTTGGCAACGTTCTGGACAGTAGGAATATCGCTATTCGAAGCCCTCGGAAGAAACAGAAATAATCCCTGATCAGAAGCGTACAAAATGTGATTATAATTATCCGAAAATGTTTCTCGTATATCGCTCGGAAGTCCGCAACCAACGCAATTAATTTCTGGAACAAGATCTGTTTTTAACCCAGAAATGAGATAGTCCCGACCCCACGATTTCCCCCCATCAAATGATTCACTGGGACCTTCCATATATTGAAAAATAATCAGATGGTTGTTATCATTGGGATCAACAATAAACGATTGGATATTGCGCGATGAAGGAAAGCTTACTCCAAAAGAATTCCACGCTCCTTCGCCATCTTTTTGATAAACAGTTTTGGGATTTGTGTCACTTTGAGAAGCGATAATATACATCCTCGTACCAGTAGCATCAATCGCATATGAGAATTCCTTCTTGTTATTAACAACAGCCGCGGCGTCCCATGCCAATATCCAGGTAGCCCCAAAATCATTACTACGATAGATTTTCTTTTCCCCTAAAAAATAAACCAGGGCATTTCCTTTGGAGTTAAATGCTTGAGTTTCTCGAGCATGCTTATCAAGAACACCTTTTTTCGTATTCTTCCATGTTTTCCCTGAATCGGAAGAAACGAAAATCCCGCTATGGTCATGCATCAAGATGAGATGAGAAGCATCAAAAAAGTGGATCGTTACCCTATCGTCATATTTCAGAGAAAGAGGAAGTGATAACACAGAATTCCAATTCTTCCCGGCGTCAAGCGTGGAATAAACAGTCAGTTTCTTAGCATCTCCTGTTAGAACAACAATCCAATGATTTTTATTAAATGGATCTATCTGCGCTTCAATCATCCCATTACTAATACCATTTATCGTTACTTGTTTCCATTGCGTCGTGCCTGAATCCCAATTCCACAGTTGCCCCGATGCAAACGTCAACCCTGAAGCAATTGTCAGAATCTCTTCAACTTGTTTTGTTTGAGGATTGGTATAGGCGCTAACCCCTGTATAAACACCGGCCCCTGATCCCGTTATTTTTTCCCACGCTCCGGGTTGATAATCAATCCCTTTCATATTCAAAATGGGGGGTATAGAAATAAAATTAATGGCAAATGGTTTAACCTTCTCTTCGCCTTGTTCATCCCTCTCTTCTCCACGCCAAGATTGACTCTCTCGAGCTGCAGAGAGAACTCGCCCTTTATTCAGAACCGATTCTTTCTTCTGAAATTCCCGCGCTTCAGAAGACGTTAATTGTTCCCGAAATTGCACAACAGAAACATCTTCAGCAGTAGGTATCCTCGTTGCTTCACCAACAGCAGTCTTCTGACAGCTCACTATCGTTAAGGAAAGGAACACAAATAACACAACTATCAAAAAGCTATTTTTCATCGACAGATCTAACCTCACTTGGTAAAGTAGAGAAGAGTATTTAAAACTTATTTCTTAATCCGCACAAATAAATCTTCACTGAATCCCCGATTCAATAATAATATCATCAAAACTAGAACCAACCAATTAAATTTTATTTTGGTCGACGTTGTTTTACCCCAGAAATAACCGGCATACCCCACTAAGTTTCTTTTTCCAAGATGAATTGTAAAGTTAGTATGATCAACATCATATTTATCTCCATTAATAGCATAGGCAGAGATGTTATATTCTCCCATCGCAAGAGCCGTGATATTGAGATGTTGAATAAAAGCTGATTCAGCCTCAACACTTACTTCACCCGTATCTTCCACAACCATTTTCCCGGTCTTATCTTGAATCACATAATACAATAAAAAGTCCGTCGGTATCCATTGATTGCTTAATTTTGTAACAGTAACATCCAAAGGAAGTATTGTTTCAAACGTACTAACATCTTTTTTCTCAGGAGGAAGAATAATTTTGATATTAAAGAGCAGTTCTCCTTCCATCGGCTTTGCCGGTTGTGGTTTCAAACAAATACCCCCAATACGCGCAAAGCCGGCAGTGCAGATGTTTCCTGATGGAGGTGTCGCTATCGGCGAACTAATCATACAATGTCCACCAGTGATGATCATCTGTGGTGGACAATTTCCTCCACCAGCATTACCCCCTCCAGGAGTTCCACCGCCGCCGCCGCCAGGTGTTCCACTAGAATCATCAGCCATCTCAATAACTCCAGAGTGATTCGCGCCCGTCACCTTAAACATCTTCCCTTGATCCATGCAAGTATATCCATTCTTTGCCGCACCTTCCGTCGTACAGAGAATCTTTGTTTCATTTGCCGCTGAGCAGTCACTCGATACTTCCGAAATATCCGTAAGCTCTGCGTCTTTTATGCAAATACTATTGCTCGTTAAATCAAGATTATCGAGATAAATTGTCTTCGTATAACCAGAAGGTAAAGTTATTCCTCTTACCAAGAAACTTCCCCGCGTACTCGTACTATTTTGTTTCTCAAAAATAAGATTGTCCATGGCATTTCGCTGCTGACACTTTCCGAAGTCGTAATTAAATTCTAAAAACGTATTGGAACTGTTGCCTAACTTGAGTGGTTGCATCCCAGTGTATGTACTGCCCAGCGTTCCATTACTAAAATTACCGCTTGGAGTAGTGAAATTTGTTGCGGTATTATTAGTGTAGAAACTCATCGTGCTTTCAAAGTTGACGGGCTTAAATGAAAATGTTGTACTTGATGTACTACAGACTCCGCAATCAGCAAAGAGGCGATAAGTCGTTCCCAGCGTGGGCACAGGAAGAAGCATTTGATAGTCGTAATTCTGGGCATCAAATCCCGTTTGATCTTGAACAATGTGTGTTATCAGAGTTACATTTCGAGTGTTGTTGATAATCCCTAAATCGAATGTCGTGTTCGTCGAGTTGTAGACCAACGTATACATCAGGGGGAGATTCAGCGAGGGAAGGCCTGGTACATCAAAGGACTTGTTCAACGTAAACATCCCCGTCGCCGATTCCGCATCGGGTAAAGAGATATTAAGATAGGTATCCACCAATCCCGCTGTCCCCGCAACAAGATTACTCCAATCTACTGTTGGAGAAGCAGTGGCATAGAGTTTATCTGCATAACAAGGAAGAGTGATGTTCTGCATCGTTGTTTGTCCACCCGTCAGAATGACCGTGGTATTAGCACCATAAGACGTGTTAACCGTAATTTGACCGTATATCCCCGCCCAGCGCGTTGCTGTGGCGTTAGTACTAAGATTCAGATTGGTAACATTTCCCCCCGCCGCAGTATCATCAGTAGCGCCATGGCAGGAGTATGAATTAATCAACATTATTTCAACAACAAGAAGCAAACAGAAAAACAGTGTAGACCGATGGAATGACATCATGACCCTTCAAGAATAAAGAAAGAACATCGAGTTAATATGGTTTATGTTTTGCGTTTTTCTCATCTTCCTTCTTTTTCTTCCGAACTAAGAAGAACAGCCAGAGGATGACGATGATCACAATGATCCAAATATAGGTCATACTGCTGCTACTTGTTAACTCCAACTTGAGGATAGCAATTTTTGATTTAATTAAGCCGTCTTCTCGCTCACCATAGCGGGCATGAACTGTAATCGAAGGATTATCCTTAATATCTTCATCAATCAATTCCAGAGGAATGTTAAACACGGCATTGCCGCCAGAATTAATATGCTGCATTTCTCCTCCTGCTGTTACTTTTTGACCTGCAACGAGAACATCTTCAACTTGTGGATCAACAAACGCCCCAACCGTTCCAATGTTGCTAATCGTTACTTCAAATCTCTTTGCCCGCGTATTATAGACAACATTGGTTATATCAATATCAGCATTATCGTCTTGGGAGATAACACTAAGATCGTTTTCCGCTGATAACAAAAAAGTCAGCTGGCTCGAACTCTCCCCATACAACACGTCGCTCTTTACTTTAATTTCATCTTTAAGATAATCATTAAGATTGACATCATAGGTTTGCGTGCTGCGATCTTTGTCATTGAGAAAGAAAGCCGCTTCATCGCTCGCTGAAGCAACACTTTTATCACCGACAATAAGATCGTGTTTTAATGTTTGGACGTAGGTATAAATATCACCGATGTTACGGAATGTGACTTCCAATTTCTTTGTTGCAGCATTATAGTGAACTCCCTCAATCTTAATTGATGGTTTATAACTCGGCAACGGGAAAATATTGAGCGCATAGAGCTCCCCATTCCGTCCTTGCGCATGTTTGAGGTAAATGTTCAATCCTGTATCTTTACGCAGCCGCAACGCATTACTGAATAAATCGTAGCCAATGACCATTCCTGTCGTAAAGCTACTACTCTTAATATAATCAAAAACTTGCGGCGGGACATTCGTTGTTCCGACAAACAAAATCGGAAATTCTGGTTGGAACAAACCATCCTCCAAAAACTCTCCATTAGTCATATAGACCATTTTCTTGGGAGATTTTTCTTCAAACAATTTTACGATTTCAATATTATCCTTGTAACGATCGGCATTGTTAATGATCTTGGGATTAAACTCCTGCAACGTATTTTTGACTTCCCGATCAATATGACCATAAAGGATAACTTCTTTATTTTTATTCTTAGAAATGATCTCATACACTTTATCCACGTTCTCTTTATCCGCAAAAATAACAACAAAGTCACTAAGAAGGGCATAGGGGATAACCGAAACTGCACTATATCCTAAGCTACCATCGACCACAATAAATCCCGAAACATCTTTTTTGTCAAGAATTTTTTGCGCCAAAAGAAGGTTAGTATCCTTTGCTCTTGCCGATGACAACTTTTCAACTATAAATCCATTTTCTTCTAACTTGCTTTGATAGCCTTTGATAACCGGACGGTCTTTGGATTCTATCAACAAGATGTTCTTGTTCTTGGGATTGATCACGTACTGGTTAATCAAATCCATACCTTGACTTTCTTCAACAATATAATGAGTCTCTCCGCCAATAGTATGTTGATACATCTCTGCCGAATAGATATCTTGCCAATCTTGAGAATTGATCACGGCTTGATCGGCAGAGACAAGTTGCGATGTCATAACTACGAACAGTAGAAAGAGTAAACCTATTAACACATCTCTTTTTGTCATCGTGTGGAAATGGAGAAACAGGAGCTATATAAAGTTTTGTTTTGGCGAGAAGGTATTAACAGAAAATACTCCCTATCTCACATCCATATAAAAATCAATCGTCGACGCCGTTCCCACATACGAACGCAACAACGAAGGAACAACAAACTCATAATCATATGTCCCATACGCGCCCGCTCTAGAATTATTGACGCTCGTCACGAAAATAATATTCTCTTTGTCCGTAGAACCAAACTCCCCATCTGTATCATTTGATGTCTCCCAAAGTATACCCGTGACAAAAGAACTCGTATTAGTACTATTGATGATGGGAATACTTGAAATCATCTTACTGCCGACACGCAGCGTCGTTGTTTGTTTAGCAGACGATCCATCTATCCCCCACAGATTCCGAATTGAATCATTAAACCCAGTCATCCCCAGAAGAGTATCCAACTCACTAAAATCATTAGACGCCGAACCACCGCTCTTTCTAACACCTAACGCCTGCAAAGAATCAAAGTTAACCACACTGTCACTATCCACTGCTAGCACATTCGCCGAAGAACCACTGAGATTAAAGATGGCAGATGCACTTGTTAAACCTAAAACAATACGGCTTGTAAAAATATTTCCGACATACCAAGAATAGCCGCTCAGAGAAATATTCTGGGTGGCATTGTTATTAGTCTCATTTGTTTCGGCAATCAGATTTTGCGGATCAACAATCAGGGTAATATTATTCGGTCCAATTTGCGCCGACCAATTGAGAAAGGCAATCGCTGTAGAATTGCATGAAACGTTGAGTGTCACGTTATTTATTCTCGCAGTATTATCGAAAAATTGAACCACGGCATTCTGCGCGCTTTTATTTCCCGTATTCGTAATCGTCCCATTAATCGTAACAACTTGATTTTCAAACGGCTTGAGATTACTAAAGTTGATTGCCGACGAATTAATCTCCAAGTCGATCGTGCTTTGGTCATCGCAGGTCGAGAAAACGCTAAACATTAATAGCAATAAGAAGAAGAGACTACAACTGACGAGAAACGGTCTCTTACTCATGCTCTCTCCCCCGAAAGAGTATTGAGTTTAAGAAAAAGAACGCGACTAATTCGAGGGTCGTACTTCGAGATAAAAGTTGACTGTGTTCCCCCCCCCCCACAGTTACTCCTTTCTGGGTACGAAGAAATGAAGGGATATACGCCACATAATCAGCAGTGCCAAGAGGAGTTATCTGTGTTTTACGAACCTTAATCACAAAAGCCACATCTTCATTATCAACAGCATCAAACTGACCATTGTTGCTGAGATCATCGCTGGTATCCCAGAGAATGCCCGTCGTATAAACACTACTCGTTGTGGTATTGACAACCGGGACGGACGTAATCGTCTTATCACCAATCTTAAACGACTCCGTACTTTTGGGTGCGGTGCCATCCGTACTATAGAGACTGCTCACCGTCTCGCCTTGATCATTGAGACTGATGTTAAAGAGCTGATCTATTTCCGTGAAATCCGCCCCCGCGCTAGTATTTGTTGTTGTACGCCCAAACGCTTGAAGAGCGCTGAAATCAATCTTGCTGTTATCATCAACGACGTAAATCGTACTCGTATTCGTCGATGGAACAGAAAGTAGTATTTTTTGAGAAGTTGAAGTAGGAGTCGAACCAAGAGCAAGTCTCTCCAACACAGAACCATAGAACGTACTAAACGCATTGCCCAACACTCTCCGCGTAACCGATGTTCTTCTAATTTCAGAACCTTGCGCTTCATCGACAATACTATACGTCACGTTCAACGTGATATTCTGCGGCCATTCATTACAATAGCGGACGATTGCCGCGCGTTCATTTGCTCCGCCTTTAACCAGATTAACATTGCTGTTTTCAATCTCTTGGATAAACGTTTTATTTTCTAACGACAGATTAACAACCAATGCTGCCGTAAAATTCTGATTCCCATCATTAGAGAGATTATAATTAAACGTAATATTTTCATTGCAGGTGTAATTTTTGTTTAAAGCAGAACTTGCCACTGTTCCTTCAAAATCAGTCAGTATTGGAAAGATCAGGTCAGTTGCTTTTTCATCAAAATGATCGACAGCGCGCCAAGAAATAGTATAATTTCCTGGTTTAACACTATTATTTTGATTAATTGTTACCCCATCTCCGCGATTGCCACATTGAAATGATTTTGTTGGTTCTGTTGCGGTGATATTAAAGATAAACGAATCTTGCAAGACAACCGTTCCATCAGAGTGCGTAACATTGCAGGTGGCATTTGCATTAGTAATGTCTAGTGATCCCGTATTGGCAAACTCCGCCGTAAAATTAATTCCACTATACGCCCCGGCGCTGCTTTTTTTAATCCCCGTTCCTGCTCCAATAACACTCGTGTTAATAAATGAAAATTCCCGCGAACCAACCGGTTCTGTCGCTCTGGCGTTCAATTGGATATTAGTCGTGCCATAAGCATTGCCAAAGAATTTCTTAAACGTCGCCCCTGACCTGGTTAAGTTTCCGTCAACAATACGAATGACAACGGCATCATCATTCTTATTCATCGTACTGCTCGAGGTGACATTTATCTCTTCGGGAGGAACTTCCCTTTTCCCATCCGTATCCGTACTGGGATTCGTGAACGCAATGTACTCTCGGACGGCTGTTCCTTTCCTAAACTCTACCGATGCCCCCACAAAAATATCATTGCCGTGAGAACCCGTCCCCAGATGCTGTTTGATCGTAAACGTGTCGTTCGTCGTATCACTGCATTTCTGCAGGTCTATTTCATTGGCAGCCGTGCTATCACAGCGAACAATCCCTTCTGTAACAATTTGTTCTTCCGTACCCGCACCAAATTGACTGCTATTGACAATTGCTTTGATCTCGTCTTCCGATTCTTCGCCAGCAACTGCAGCAATATCATAATCAAGATAGGTGGCATGACCAACAGAAATCAAACTCGTTGACGATTTACTTTTGAGACTGGTAAAAGAAAAGAATTGCTGCGAAGAGTTATCAGCAATATAACTGACAACTAACGTGACATCATTATTGTCATAGGTGCAGTCAATTTGCTTTCGCACGGAAGAATTTTCTATAACCGCGCAACTTGAAGAGTTGGCATTACTCGTCGTCAGGACTTGATAAACCCCGCTCTTGTTATAAAACGTCATCGGTCGTTGCAGAAAAAGCGTATCTCTCGATCCTCCCCCGCCATCACCAACGATTAAATCAACAACATCACCGGGATAGAGCTGCGATGTTTTGTTATGCACCACACTCGGTCCGGCATTATCACTGTTAGCCACACGACGACTCATTCCCGTGATGTTGATGGAACCAGATTTAACAATTCTCGCCGAAAAATTATAATGATTAAACTCATAATAAGTCATACTGCCGTTAACCGTCTCACTGAGATTAAAAACCCCAATTCCTTGCGCCGCCAACGTAGAGTGACTCAGCAAAATAACCATGGATAGAAGCAAAACGACAAAGAAGAGATGACTGTGCAACATTCTCAGTATCGCTGTTCCCCCGTTCATTGAGTAAAGAGAATAGTTTGTTTTTAATTAATTTTTGGTGATGGAGACATCGGCCAGATTTCTGAATCACTTCCTAGGCACTGCTGGAAAACGCATACTGAATCCAATAATCAGGAAATATCTATCGGGGACGTGGGATGATTATTGTATCAAGTTTAGTCAAAAGTGTTACATAGTTTGTATCACTACCAAAGATTTGACATCCTCCTCGCACTGAAGTGCGTTCGTCCACTCAACCACTAACGCAGGTTGAGTGAACAGGATTTCTGGCTAGAATATCTTAATCTTAAAAGGGGGATGATTTTGACTTTTGACATGGAACAAGAAATAAGACATAATGGGGTGACTATAACGGTTAAGCCAATCTGGAAATGGTTGCTGGAGTGATGATAAGAGTGCTTACCATAGTAGACTTGATTACGTACGGTGATCAGAATTTCATCCATACTTCTGAATCACTTCCTGAGCATAGCGATCATACACTTCTCTCACCCTCAGCGCAAACTCCGCTTCCGCCGCAGGCAGCTTGCCCGCCAGAGTTTCATTATAAATTGCCGAAATCTTATTGAGAATACTGCGCATCTGGTGATGATCACGTCGCTCCAGAGAAAAAGGAAGCTGTTCCATCCACGCCAGAAGATTTAATTTCTTCTCCAACTTTTCCAACTGCAATTTCTCTTCTTTATCTTTCAGTGTTCCCTGCGGAACGAGAGCTAGTTGATGATGAAACTTAATCGCCGCATCGTAATCGAGCTGGTGAATAAACTCTCCTAATTTGAGGAGAAGGTGCTGATTTGATCCTTCCGCTAAACTCGATAATCCGGCTTTTTGATAGTCTGTTGAACTATACAACGAATAATGAGGAATTGCGGATCTATATCTATTTTCAGGAGATGATTGCCCCATTGCCTCACTTTGAACCTGGTGAAGTCTGTTCTCCACAGGAGAGAGAGAATTATTCAGACGAGAATGAGCAGAATGGTCGGAAGGTAGTTGTTGCGGTAAATGATGATTCTTGTGTTTGATAAAACTAAACCGTGAATTAACCAGAGTATGAGACAACGCGCCCGTCGAAGAACTATGAACAGAATGAGCCGAATGATCCCCAGAAGAATGCCCCTTAGCAGAAGAAGAAGAACTCTTCCGATTTAAGTTTAGATAATACCCCCCTAAACCACTGACCAAAATAACACTCAGGACAATCATCAACGTATTCATACTCCACGACACGGGATTAAGTGAACCAACCGCAAAACCAGTAAGACTGTTGCCACTTTTTGAATCAATATTTTGGCTAAAAGAGAACGGAATGACGACCACTTCCCCTTCCTGAGTAGAATCAGACTTGTCCGCGCTTTTAACCGCATAGAGTAATTCAATATCTTTAAACTGATTAATATCATAGAGAAAACCATTTCCCCCGCCCAGACGTTTGAGATTCTTCCCCATTAACAGAACATCGCGAGACGCATTAACCGTCTCCGGAAAAAGAGCAACGATCGTGGACGATGTCAGAACTGCTTTGAGGGGAGTTATCTTTTCAGAAATGACCGAGAGAAACTCTTTTCGAGAATCTTTATAAGAGACAACATAATGTTCTTCTGTTCCTTTAATATTAAAATTCTGCTGAACAGCCATTAATTCTCGAAGTAAATCGTCTCGTTGCGACGGCGTCAGTGTTTTCTTTTTTTCTTTCTCAAGAGCAGCAATACTGGCATTAATCTGGATTGAAGACGGCGCCGTCCACGACAATGTCTTAAACGCATCGCCTTCCATAACATCTTCCGGGATACGCTTTCCAACAAGCTCTATTCTGTTCTGAAGAGATTGAAATGTCGCCGTAACTTCTGGCGATGCTGCCTTCCCAAAGATATCGTTGACATCGTTCTTCAACTTAAGCAACTCTGTCTTCTCTTCACTTAAGACTTCCTGTACACCCGTCTTTGCGGCAATTTCTCCTTTCTGTTCTTTGAAATAGGTTTTCTTCTGGTCGATTTTATCGAGAAGTGAGGAAATCGTATCGGATAATAGAGTAATGTTCAACGTCGCGCTTCCCCCCTCTTTATTCTCCTGCCCAGTAGTTGCCCCGGCTTCCGGATTTTCTGTTGCACCATCGACGGAAGTCTGCACGCCGCTGCCGGCCATCACCCACGCTTCCTGTGATAATAACCCTTCATCGCCGCTGCCATCAATCACTGAAATGGCATAATGATACGTCACCCCTTTATCGACATTACTATCTGTAAACGTCTTAATATTAGAAAGCGTATTGGCAACATTCTGATAATAGTCTAAATACGAAACATCTTTTTTCAATGAACGATAGAGATTAAACGAGACAGCATTAGTATTACTATAAAACCATTTCAGAGTAATACTCTTGTCGCCATCGCTCGACGCATCAACGAGTAACGGCGGATCTAAACCCTCCAGTTGAACAAGAAAGATATTATTCTCCGTTATTTCCGTCCCTTCATTATCCCCCAGATCTTTTCCTTTGAATAAGAACGTACCTACTTGATTATTACTGTCGGCAGAGAGAACCATATATCCTTTCCAACTATTTCCACTGCCACTTAACGGAATGGAAACTGCTAAAGAACTTCCTAAAACATACTGCAGCGATGGAGCTAATTTCATCGTTTCGGAAGTCGTCAGCGTCACCGCAATAACACCCGGTTTAACTGGAGAAGGATCACTCAGCGTAATCTTTGCCGTTGGTTTAAAGTCAACCGTTAGATCAATCTTATAATCCTCTTGGTTAATATTTCCCGCCGCATCGCGGCAGCGTACAAAAAAAGATTTTTTGCCTTCCGCCAGACCACTAATTTGCGTCTCAAAATTCGTCGCATCAACCTTTGTGAAAAGAGAAGTCATCACATCAAATGCTGTGTTCGAACTAGTGCTATATTTACAGTCTGCAACTTCATTGGTGGTGAGCGTTATCTTCGTCGAGCTTTCTGTCAGCGTGGCGAGAGGACCATACTTCATGATTTGTGGTGGAGTAGTATCGATCGGTAATGGAGAGTGAAGAATAATTGTACTCGTCGGTTCAATAGACCCATTTCCCGCAGTTTCTCCAGAGTTAGTGTATGTTACAGTAGCCGTGCGGCTGCCACTGCTCGTGCCAGTGCATTCGAGAGTCCACTGCGGATTAGTAGAAGAATTACTAAACGGAGAAATTGAACCCAATGCAACATCTTTAGAAGTAACAAAACGTAACCCCGAACTATTACTGAGATTAAGCGTTGCCACAACATTAGAAAGAGTGGCGTTATCGCTATTCTGGACACCAAGCGCAGAAACAACAACTGCCTGCGAATAATTTCCACAAAGATCAACAGAACTTGGCGTAAGTATCTTAGTTGATACAGTACCTTCTACAAAAATCAAAGATAGAGATATTAATAGAGCACACACTAAAATGATTTTGTTCATATCTGCCTCTTTAAGTAAGATTAGTTTACTTTTACTTTATTTATACCTTTCGGTTTAGAAGTTGTCGACCTTAGACGATTATATCTTGTCTTAGCATATTCAAATAGTTTTTTATGTTTCATTTTCACGTTCAACAACAGTGAATCGCTCACATTTTCAAAATCAAACCCATATTTCAACAAATCAATCCTCCCTTCATCATCAATCAAAACCCCCTCTTCCTCCAACATCTTCCACTTCTCCGCTACTTTTCCCCCTTCCTTCCAGCCCATAAAGCCACCCAGAGAACCATCACTACGCACCACACGATGACAAGGCACACGCGGAGAAAAAGGATTGCACCGTAAAGCCTGTCCCACCGCCCGATACGACTTAGTGCCTAGTTTCTCGGCAATTGTTTTATATGTCGTCACTTTGCCTTGCGGAACTAACAAACATAATTCATAGACCTGCTGAGAAAATGAACTCATCGTTTCTTCCTTGCCTCGAGAAAATCTTCTACCCGTTGATCTCCTTTGGCCATCGCTTTGCTCCCTAAAGAATAATATTTCTTCTCAACGACACTCCCCCACGAGAAATCTCCCTGTTCTTGCTGAATCTTATCAATCGAAATCTCTTTTGTGAAAATCCCTTTTTTTAAATGATAATAGATCACTCGCTGTGTCGCCCGCGGAAAAATCTCATTATAAATTTTGGAAATCTGATAACCATAGCCTTTGCCTAAGTGAAATAGAATCTCCACAATATTTTGCCGAATTTGGCTTTTAACCGGTCTTCCTCTTCTCATCCCCCTAAGAAGAGAAAGAAGATTTATAAGAATTGTTGTCTTTTGTAAGTATTAATGAGTAAACCAACCATCCCAAAAGCAAAACAGAAAGAAATTGCCCAAGAACGAATTCAAATTCTCTTCGCTGAAGCAGAGAAAATCTTCTCAGAGAATATATCTCTCGCTAACCGCTACGTCACATTGGCGCGAAAAATCGCCATGAAGACAAAAACCCGCATCCCTTTAGAATTAAAACGCCGTTTCTGCAAGCATTGTTACAAATATCTCCAACCGGGGATTAATGCCCGCGTCCGCACGCGTGCTGGAAGAGTAATTATTTCTTGTTTTGAATGTAAGAAATTCATGAGGATACCGATACGATAGTTCTGTTTCTTTTAGTAAAAAATCCCAATCACAGCAGAGCACAAAATAAAGCAGCGACTTTATTTGTGCACAAATGAGATCGCTGTCTCATTTTGTGCTGTGGGGCATTCCCTAAAAAAGAGGCATGGGATTTTTACTCCCAGAAATGGGGATGGAACGTCGCAGCAGAGCTGCGGGGTATGTACCCATTTCTCGGGAATCACCAATTTTTCTTTGTAAAACTTTATATAAAACACATTAAAATAACGATAAAATGCATAAATATCTTCGTCAAACTCTCATTGGACTTTGCGTTGCCGTTCCATTAACCATCGTCGGTGCCGGAGTAGCCTTCATCAACGCAGCAAATTGCATCAATCATCTCACCAACAAGAAGGATGAAGATGTCGAAGAATTTGTCAATGAGAACATCGAACAACTCATCCATGCTCAAGAACAGAAAGTGGGATTTAGTTTATTTCCACCGCCACCGATTGAATTTATGTTACCACCCATTACCAGACTCAAAAACGCCGAAAACAACGGTATAACCTATGGTCTGTATGATCTTCAAGAACACGTACTCTATCTCAACAGTGGTATGCTCACTCTCCCCACTTTTGACATCAGTGACATCGCCGCTTGGATTGGCACAACGGGGGAAACAAAACTTGTCACAAGCACCCTCTACCATGAACTCGGTCACTATTATTGTGATCGCCTCTATGAACATATGCTAGCGGACTTAGCTGCTGATGATCGACTAAACGATCCCTTCCGCTTGGACAAACTCATTGGATTAAAAATCATTCAAGAGGGAATTGGACGATATTTTGAGAACGTGATGAGCGGAGAAGAAGATTCTTTTAAAGATAGTGAATGGCCAACAACTGTGGGGGATTTTTTTGATCCAGTAGCCCTCATCATCGATCAGAATTTAATCGTCCCGGAGCATCTTGTGTATGATGGCGGTTATCATCTTGTCAAACCCGTCATCGATCGCTACAAAAAAGAAGGACTCGTTTACTTACTTCACCATCTGCCTCAAAATGTTTTGCAGCTTCCGCAATATCAACGGCAAGTTTTAGAAGAACTATCTCGACAGTAAAGATTTCAGAACTATTCTCTTTCCGTCTCTGTCAACAATCTTTTAATATTCACTTCTTCACAAATAACCCGTGAAGAAATATCTCAAACGTCTCCTTCTCGGAGCATTAGCCGGCGCCAGCATCTATGGTACAGTTCGTTATACACCGCCCGTCACACGCTATCTCCTCTGCCAATACAAAGATGATCAAATTCAAGAGTACGTTGAACAGAATCTAGAAAGTATCATCAAAAATCAAGAAGAAAAACTAGGAATTCACTTTCCAAAACGCCCCAGAATAGAATATCTCCTTCCCCCGCAATGGCGATTAAATGGAGCAGATGGTATTCTTGGTTTGTATAAGCCCGAAGAGAACACCATTTATCTAAACAGCGGATTATTAACTCATCTTGTCCCCGATTTCGGAGATATAGTTGCTCTTTTCTTCAGCAACGGCAGAATGGATGATGCCATCAGCACAGTTAACCACGAGCTCGGCCATTTTTATTGTGATTCTCTTACTGAAGCCGCCGGGTTTGGAGACTGGCCCCTGTTCGAAAAGGGAATGGACTCAGGAGAAATCATGGGAATGCGTCTCGTTGCCGAAGGGATTGCCGAGTACATCAAAAAAAAAGCGATGGGAGAGACCGAAGATAATTTTAAAGATAGTGAATGGCCTCAAGATCCGGATTATTTTTACGGTAATGGTTTAGGCAACATCTATCTCATCTATGGTGGGGGCTATCATCTTGTCAAGCCCGTTATCGATCAATACGGAAAACAAGGAATGCTCTATCTCATGATCTTTCACCCTCTTGAAAAAGATTTAACCAACTTGCCAGAATACCAAAAGAAAATTCTCGAACAAATAAAAGTAGAACATTTTCCCCTTCCGGAGGGAATCTAAAAATAAGAACAATCATATCGTCTTCAACTGCACCACTAACTGTTTAATATTCTCATCAATCACATATTCTTTCCCGTACGCCATTTGATCGAGCATAAACAACAACCGGCTGACAAAAATAAGCAACAAGACAAGAATAAAACCTAAAATTAAAAGGGATGGATGCGATAACGTTAACAACAAAATCATCACTGAAAGAACTCCCGTAAAAACAAGATAGACTATCTTCATTTCACCGACCAAATAACGATGACCAAATAATTCTAAACTTTCACGATTGGCAGTAAGCGCCGTCATCTGCTGGAGAATTCGATTATAAATCTGTTTATCTTCTTCCGTTTTGATGGAATAATAATTGATCGCGGAATAAAGAGAAGGGATCTTTTTCTGTGTTCGATGATAATCATCCGGATTTTCGCTGACAAACATTCCTAAAAAAGAACAGAGTGATTTTTTCATTTCACGAATAAATGTGGGCTGTTTTGTCAATGGAAGCATTGCCCCAATCGCTAATGCCCCGCCTTGAAATTGACCCATATAATCACGAAAGCGGCTCGCCTTGCCGTCCACAAACTTAAAAATAGAATTCAAGAAGAACCCATAGACAAACGTAAACAACGAGGCAATAATCCCTAACTCTAGTGAAATATCACCGATAAAGAAAGACAGACCAATGGTCACAACTGCAAGCAAAGAGACGAACACTAACAGTGATTTCCAACCGATAATCTTCTTGTAGGTCATCCTCTCACAACCATCATCTAGCGTCTCTCTCTATCCAACAATAATTTCTTCTCTACTCTCGCCACCACTCGTCTAATTTCATCAACCGCATCCACATTTGAGGAAATGGAATCAACTCCTTGATGAACCAAGAAGTCCGCCATCTCGGGACGTGAACCAGCTTGCCCGCAGATTGATGTTTTAACATGATACTTCTTGCACGTTTTAATCACCTTGGCAATCTCTCCAAGAACAGCCGGATGCATTTCATCAAATAATTTTGCGAGACGTTGATTATTGCGATCTAATCCTAATGTCAGCTGCGTTAAATCGTTTGTCCCAAACGAAACAAAACTAATTCCCTCACGACATAGATCTTCAATAATCCAACACGCCGCTGGTGTTTCTACCATCACCCCAAAATCAATTGCTTTGACTGGCTCAAGACCAATCTCACGCATGATTTCTTTCGCCTGCCGTACTTCATCAACGCGAATGACAAACGGCAGCATCACGCCGACATTCTTCAACCCTTCATAATGCAAATCACGAATCGCTTGAAATTCTGCCCTAATGATTGCCGGCTCGTCAAGTAGTCTTCTAATCGCATGCCAGCCAATCATCGGATCTGTCTCTTTTGGTTCCTTATCCCCACCCTGTAAATTACGATACTCATCACTGCGCATATCTGAACAGCGCACCCATACTGGTTTTCCGGCAAATGCTTTGGCAATCTTGCGGATACCATTCTTTAACAACTCAACATAATCATTTTCTCGTCCACGACGAATATATTCGGCAGGATGAATTCCTCCATTAGCAATCATTATTTCGAGACGAACTAGACCAACACCATCCGCGCCCGTCGCTGCCGCATGCTCGGCAAGATCAGGTAAGTCCATAATCACCTTTACTTCCGTCGCCGTAATCATTCCTTCCGTCGATATTTTTCCATTCTTTTGTTCAGGTAAAACATCCGTCTTTGCTGTTTCAATTTTTCCAGCATAGACAATCCCTCGCGACGCATGAACTGTAACAATCTGATCATCTTTCAACACTTCCGTGGCGTGCTCCGTTCCAACGATACATGGTGTACCCATTTCTCGTGAAACAATTGCCGCGTGGCAGTTCCACACTATTAATGGAGTATAGTTTTCAGTGAATACCGCGTAAGTGTGATTATCTTCTACCTCAAAATTATAAACTAAATGAGTATCTAATTCTTCTACTTTTCCTATTCGTTGCATTCTAAAATCAGCATTGATTAGATTATTTAATTCGTTTCTAAGAGAATCATCTTTAAGAGTTGGTAAAATAATATTTTTTATCTTACGTGCATCTAACAAAAGATTACCATTGATATAGGGTTTTATTTGTCCTTTAACATTCACTTTTTCAGCAATGTCACTTAAAATTTGTTTTGCTCCAAAAAACTTTGTGCCTAATGTTTTCTCTTTAATTTCACCTTTAACTCTTTGTGTATATGCTAACAATTGTTCTAAATGATCGACAATTTGGATATTATAACAATTACCTCTTTGCTTACTAATCTGGGGTAGTATCCCTAATCTTAAACATGCTAAAATAACCCCCTGTGCCAAATATTCTTTAGAAGCATAAATATGAATTCGACCGCTTTGATGAGAAATATTAAATGAACCATCTCCATCAATAACACCTGCAAGAAAATTCTTTAAAGAGAGATCATTAAGATGTAAAACCCAATCCACTATGTCTTCTTTTATCTTAGCTAACTCTTGTGCTGGTTTCTTTTTGAAACAGATAAAATCGGAAGCGGATCCATTAATTTCTCTTCCCCGAATCATTTTTCCGGCAGTTGATCTAACACGAGTATAACTCATTCTAGCATCAAAAACACGAGAAAACTTTTCTTTGACACTATTAATAAACAGTCGCTTTTCAGGAATATCTTTTTGAATAAAAGTCACATAGCCTTTATTGCGTGAAGTATTGATATAACCATCCGTAAACAATGCACCGCATAAATAAGCTTTCTCCGGTTCATCCAAAACATGAGGATTCCGATGTGCAGGAAGAAAGTCCGCGACACAGACCATCTCCTCTTTGGAAATTAAATCCTGCAATTTTCGCTCAACAATTTTTCTATTTTCTAAAGTGACCATCTTATGGTCTGGAGTTATTTTGATTGTATTTTGTTTAGATCTACCGGTCTGTGAAATTTCAACATTCCATAGTTTTCCTTCTTTTTTCTGTGGATGTAGTGCTTTTTTCCACTCCATTTTCATCGTATCTGGATTGAATGAGAGAACTTTAATATTTTCTCGAGATAACTTTTCATAAACTTCGGACATTACCATAAATCCTTTTGTCGTTAAAACTTTAGTATCGCCAGAAAAACAAGTCATCCCCCCCTCGTCCGTAATAATCGCACCAGCGCGCTGCATTGCGGGAACCATATCAGGAGTAGTCATCATTGTAACCAGAACATCTCCTTTCTGTACTTTACTTAACTCCGAAGGATCATGGACAATCCGCACTGGACCGCTGTACGCCCCCCCCGAAGCAGTTTCACCTTTCAATAAAATCTTCCCTTCCTCTTCAGAGATTTTTGCCGTCGTCTGTTGAGCTGCGGCTTTAAACGTCGTGACGGCGCGAGTTTGTACTAAATATAATCGTTCTCGCTCCACCGCCCACTCCACATCCTGCGGTTTGCCATAATGTTCCTCTAATTTTGTTCCTAAACGCGCCAACTCTTTAATTTGCGCATCACTTAACACTTGTCTGCTCTGTTCATCAGCAGGAATCTCCTGCTTTTCATTTTCACCGCTTTCATTTTTGAACAAACCAAATGGTTTTTTACGCACTTCGATCTTCTTAATTTCTCGAGAATTTTTGTCAACAGTATACATATCGGGATTGATTTCTCCTCCAACGATTAATTCTCCTAAACCATAAATCGCTTCAATCACAATCTCATTAAAACTATTTGTCGCCGGATTAATCGTAAACATGATCCCCGACTTATCCGCATCAACCATCCGCTGCACCACCGCGCAGATATACACTTTAAGATGATCAAACTTATTTTTTTCACGATAATAAATCGCCCGCGCCGTAAACAACGATGCCCAGCACGCTAATACTGCCGCAACAACTTTCTCTTTTCCCTTCACATTGAGATACGTTGCCTGCTGTCCCGCAAAACTCGCTTCCGGAAGATCCTCTGCCGTCGCTGAACTACGCACCGCCACAAACACATCTTTAGCATGAACAATATCACTCGCCTTCTTCAAGTCTGCTCCCAGCAACTCATAATTCTCCATAATCTCTTCAGCCACATCATCAGGAATTGGTGTAGAAATAATTAAGTCTTGAATTTTTGTTGCAATCTGTTGTAGTTTATCAGTATCTTCCCTATCTAATCCTTGCAGAAGTCGTTTAAGTTGATCTTTAATCGCGGTCTTTTCAATGTATTCTTGATACGTCTGCGCCGTCACACAGAAACCATTGGGAACGGGAAAACCCAGCTTGTACATAATCCCTAAGTTTGTCCCTTTACCGCCCGCTACAGGCAGGGAATCAGTATCTAAATCTTTGAACCACGCAATATATTTACCCATCTAAGCACCTTTTTGTAGAGGAAGGGAAGAAGGTTTTTATATCTTTGGGAATAATTGTCATTGAAAAGAAAAGAATCTTCCCATGGACCAAAACCATACCGATTTTAACACTATCGCCCAGCGTTATGGAGAAAGCATTACAGACACCAAAGAACATATCACTCTTCCCCTCTTCAAAAAAATAATTGGAGACGTTAACGGAAGGAGAGTCGCTGACTTCGGTTGCGGTGATGGTTTCTTCACAAGAATAATCGCCACAAAAAAGCCTTCCTCAATCATCGGAATAGACATTGCTTCTAAACTTCTCGAGAAAGCCATTCGAAAAGAACAACAAGAACAAAGAGGAATTCTCTATCAATGTCAAGATATCCGCTCTTTAGAGAAGAAAGAATCATTCGATCTTATCACTGCCGTCTATCTCCTTAATTTCGCCAAAACAAAAGAAGATCTTCTTCTGATGATCCAGTCGATCTACGACAATCTTAGTCAGAACGGTAAATTCTCTGCTATTATTCCTCATCCGAAATTGAAATTGACATCTGGTTTCGAGTTAGGAAGAAAAATATCTTCTCCTTCGGGAAAAAATAGATTTTCTGAGGGTGACGAAGTAGAATATCAAATTGGAAACGAGAGAAAGAATATCCACATTATTTATTATTATTGGTCAAGAGAAACGTACGAGAACTGTTTGAGAAAAGCCGGCTTCAGTAGAATAGAATGGCAAGAACCAACCATCTCCCCAGAAGCAATTGCATTATTCGGAAAAGAATATTGGTCTAACTATCAACATAATCCTTCTTCCATCGGTGTTATCTGTTTGAAAGAATAATTTTCAAAATCCAAGCCAAAGTTCTTTAAAGTAGCCTCCAAATCACACCCTACAATGAATCTCACCATCATGACCTACAATATTGAACGCGGCTTCCATAGTAGAGATCATACTCTCGAAGAACAGCGCCTCCAAGCCGCCCAACGCGCCGTTCAAGCAGTCAACCCAGATATTCTCGCTCTTACGGAAGCCTGTTATGGAGGTCCAAATTCTCAGCATATTGAGAGGGATTATGCCAAACTTTTTGACTTTCCGCAGAGCCACTTTGGATCTTTTCCAAAATTCGGACCACGAGGCGGAGACGAAGGTGGAAATTGCTTGTTATCACGCCTTCCGATGGAAGCAGAAACCGTGCAACTCGCCTACAAAAGTGCCGTGCGCGCCAAGATAACATTGGATGACAAACTCCTCAACATCGACCTCATCCATCCTTCACCATCCGTAACTGACGCCGAGAAAATAGAAACGCACCGCCATCTCATCACCTCTCGACAAGCACCCTATATTCTCACCGGAGATTTTAACACGGTTCATCCTCAAGACCAATATCATTTTAAAAATCTAGAACAAGACATCAGATCATATAACCCCAAAAAAGCAAAACTAATTATTGATAATTGGCGAAAGGCACAATTTGTGAGATGGCTTCTCCAACTCGGTTTGAAAGATGCGTTCGAAAAAAGAGATCGTCAATCAACCGTTCCAACACCTTATGCTTACGAAGGAAAAAAAGTGGGTGTTCGAATGGACTTCTTCTTCACATCAAGAGATATAGGAGTCGAGAGAGCCTACGTCCTCAAGAATCCCCACACAGAAATCGCTTCTGATCATTATCCGATTGTAGGGGTATTTAATATTTGAACACTAAAACTCTTCCGAATCTTGATACTGTTGTGAGGCTTCTTCAACCGGCTTATCCATTTCTTCTCTACTCACCGTTGCAAAACGAGAAGGACGAACTGGTTTTTCTAACTTCTCCACAACTTCGGCAAAACCAACTTTTGCCAGAACTTTGGTAATTCTAATCTTGACATAGTCGCCTTTCTTCACACCAGGCACAAAAATAACAAACCCTTTGACACGCGCGATCCCATCGCCTTTTTCACCCACTGACTCAACACCAACTTCATGTATTTCCCCCATTTTCACAGGAGCAACTTGTCCTTCATTATTCATAGATATTTTCCTCCAATTGTGAGAACTGTTTAAAATTCTCTGGTTTTAAAGCTAAAGCGAAAGAGAGTATAAAAAGGTGATGGTTAAAAAAAGTGAGAAATTGAGATATAGTAAACCAACTAAGTAATTTGGTATTGATATCGTTGGTTTACTATCTGTCATCCAACATAGGATACCGATAAACATTGTTGGATGACTATATTTTTGAATGATAATCCAAGATAGAAATACTTAAGAATGGTTATTTACTCAATACTAACCATGACTGACGAATTGAATCTCACTGAACAGGTAAAAAACATCATTAATGCTGCGCTCATTGGAGGCGATACTAATCCACTAAACACATCAATAATGATTGAATTAGAGCAAAACACAGGTAAGCCCTTACTGGTAGAATTGCAAGACGGCTATGCTCGAAAAGCAAGCGACTGTTGGAATCCTGGCGGAACGAGCTCCGGACGTCTACAATTATATTTAGGAATTATTGATCCAGCTACTCCATTTAAAATATCACCTAAAAATCAAAGAATCCATCTTCCCACAACCACTTATGTGAAATATGATGGTTCACCATATCATCCCAATATGACAGAAGTCTTAGAAACAGAAGAAGGAAATATTGTTCTCGGCTGGAGCGAAATTCCCGATACACATACCAATTGGAACTTGAAAAGTAAATTGTCCTCCAGAGACGAAGCAGGAACAGTTCGTGAGATGCAGCTTCTTGAAGGAGAGAAAGTCGAACAATATTTTTCAGAAAAATTCGATGGGGAATGGATTCCATTCTATCTGCATAGCTGTGTTCTTCTAGGCTACGATCCTAGTCCACAAACAAAAGGAAAAATTGTGGAAAATATCAGAAGAATGGAAGAAAATGCAAAACCATCATTAGATCACAATGAACAAATCCAGAAAAAAATAGCTGAAGCTCGTGAATTAAAATTAGATCAAGGAATTTGGAGTTATGAATCACAACCCGGTGTTACGATAAATGGCCCGGTATACTTAAACGAACTCTGTAGAAAATACAAAGTAGAATAAAATAAAAGAAAAAAACCTAATTCACATCTTTTAATCCGCCTTCCGTCACTTCAAAACACACTTCACCATCAGCTAAGTTAGGGGCATCGATCAATTTCGCCACTCGCGTTCCTTTCTTTCCTTTACGTAAGTAAATACGGAACGTCGATGCATGAGCAACCACGTGCCCGCCTATTGCTTGGGTAGGATCACCAAAAAATTGGTCTGGCTTAGCCATCACTTGATTCGTAACATAGACGCAAATATTGTTGCCATTCGCAATTTTTGATAGAGCATGCATATGTCGATTTAATTTCTGCTGTCGCTCTGCTAACGTTCCCCGACCAATGAACTCCGCCCGGAAGTGGGAAGTCAGTGAATCAACGACCACCAATCGCACTTTCTTACCTTGCTCCGTAATCAGGCTATCAACCTTCTCTACCAATAACATTTGATGATCGGAGTTGAACGCTCGAGCGACCATAATTCGACTCAAAACATCTTCACTATCCAAATCAGCCCCTTCCGCGAACTGCTTAATTCTTTCGGGACGAAACGTATTTTCCGTATCAATATAGACCACATATGCTTCTGGATCCTCTTTAAGAACATTCACACACAAAAGATGTCCTATTTGAGTCTTTCCTGAACCGAATTCACCAAAACACTCCGTAATAGCCCCCGTTTCAAATCCACCACCCATCAGGGCATTGAATGCTTCTGAGCCAGTGCTGAATTTTGAAACGCTCTCCCTCTTACGCAGAACATCCATCCCCGTTTCAAAACCCATCTTCATACTGTCTCTCGCAGCGTTAATCATCTTACGGGCAACGGCATCAGAAATACCCGCAGTTTCAACGAGTTCGCCCAACGTTGCCACCGCAATCGATAATAAATCTCGAAATCCAGCCGATTCCAATTTCTCCGCTGTTGCTGCGCCGACACCGGGCAAATCAGTAAGTGATAATTTCTTTTGTTCCATTTTCATCTCCAATTGTAGTTCAGCCATATTTAGGCACCTCCTTTAAATAAATCTTGCTCCTGGAGTAGCAGGAATTCGTATGCTTTCTCCAGAACTAATTTTGCTTTCGGCAAGTCATTGATCCGTAAAGAATTGGTCGTATGCCACTTGCTCTCCTTATCCATATAATTTCGATCAATAGAAATCGTCTTATATTCCGATTCTTCTCCCGTTACTCTTTGCCCTTTATTGAGCCATACCGTTGCCGAGATTGCTCCCGCGCGAAATTTCTTCTCAGGCAGATTTCCTTGTTGCTTACTTTCTGTCACATTACTTTCTTTCACACTTTCTATGTTTGTCTTTGTTTGTATTTTTGTTGTATTCATTTTCTATCTCCTTCCTTTCGGTTTTTTTTCAGCCGCTTCCGTTCTTCTGGAAGCAGTGGAGGTCAGCAAGTTATTGATGACAGAACTATTGAGAAGCCAGAGATATTTAAGCCCTGCCCGCGCTTGTCCAGTGGGGAGTGGCTCCCCTTTTTATGCGAGAATATGAGGAGAAATGTGGTTGTCCAGTGGGAATAGAAAGAAGTAGAAAATTGAGCGATTATTTGATTCCCAATTTTGCTTTCACTTGTTGATGAGTATAACACTTTCCGGCTTTAATTTCTGCTCTAGATTCTTCTAAAAGACGCTTGAATTCTTCAATTTTAATTTTCTTCTAAAAACATATAGCGAAGATTTAAATTAACGAAACTACAATCGACAGCTATGTTTAACATCCTCTTTGCCCAATACCCCCCCAACTTCTTCCTCGGATTAATCTTCGGCTTATTCGCCGGTGTCATCATCGGCATCGAACGAGAACTGAGAGGAAAAGCAGCGGGTATCAGCACTAACTCCATGGTAATTATTGGTTCGATGCTCTTTACTTATCTTTCTGCAACCACTGATCCAGAATCCAAAACACGTATTGCTGCTCAAGTCGTTTCGGGGATTGGTTTTCTCGGTGCAGGGTTGATTATTCGCGATGGTGGAACGGTCAAGAATCTCACTACCGCCGCCAGTGTCTGGTTTGCCGCTGCTATTGGCATGGCTCTGGGTTTCGGTTATTATGGGATTGGTCTGCTTACCGCAGTCGTGGGAGTTATTTTACCGAGAATTCCCCAGGTAAAGATGAGATGAGTAGGTTTTTATAGTCATTTAAACTTATCAACAAAGAATGAAACAGTGGAAGAAAATTATTCTCGGCGTTCTCGCTATTCTTCTCCTCTTCAGCATAATCTACATTCAGCAAATTGCATTTCTCATTAGTTTATTCAGTGATCAATTTTCTTTAATCAGTAAAAGCGAAGATCTGCAACTAGCCATTAACAATGAGCAAATCCCAGCAGAAATAAAACAGCAATTGGTCTTTGTCCCAAAAATTATGGCTTTCGGCGACCGATTCGGTTTTCCCGAAACAAAAGCATACTCTAGTTATATCCAACTCCCGCGCGAAGTCTTCCTTCATTCACTTACTGCTTCGAAAAAAGATTCCTTTGAAGAATACTTCTGGTATTGGCCGTTCATCGGCAAATTACCCTACAAAGGCTTCATTGATAAAGAAGATGCCCTTCGAGAACAAGCAGAACTAAAGAGATTAAATTATGACACCGATCTTGGAGAATCATCAGCAATGAGCACCCTAGGCTATTTAGACGAACCAATCATCACTACGATGATCAACAAGAATGATTCCACCGTCTTAATCAATACCCTTTTCCACGAACGAACACACCAGTTATTCTTCCGTCAAAATGATATTACCTTTAATGAAAATGCCGCAACGATGATTGGGGCAATTGCCGCGCTGGACTTCATTAAGCAAGAATTAGGCAATAATTCCCTTGAATATTTACATCAAACTCAGAGAATTCACGACCAAATCATCTTTTCTCAATTCATCAACGAATTCTATCTTGACCTAACAAAACTGTATCAATCGAACTTCTCTTCCGAAGAAAAAATACAGCGGCGTGATCTTATTTTCAACGGATATAACGAGAAATTTAAAACCATAAAAGAAAAACAGTTGCAGCGCTACTTTACACGATTTGATCAAGAAGAGATCAACAATGCCTATATCTTGTCCTACTATCGCTATTATGGTCGCTTGTTTGTGTATTACCGGGTATATGAGAAATTCAATCAAGATGTACCGAAGACCATCCAATTCTTCAATCAAATCGCTACGGGAAATGAAGATCCAGAAACAGCAATTAATACCTTTCTCGCTCAGTCATAAAGAACTTTGACTCCGTAATAGGCAATAAACGCATTAATTGTGTGCCAGACAAAATGTGTTCCCAAAGGAAAGAATGGACACACAACCAAATCCAGTTGACGAACGATAAACGCCAGTAGAAAAAGAAGAAAAATAATACTTGTCTCTTTGAAGAGAATCTTCTTGAGAAAAGCGGCAATAGCAGTTCCTCCTAAAAATAGAAGTGTCAAGATATATATCCCGCCATAACTCGAAAAAAATGTAGGGAAGATAATGAATCCCAGAATAACAACAAGAAGATAAACCCCCATAACTGACATCGCAATCATCTTTCTTTTTACAATTTTATCCAAAAGAAAGAAAAGATAGAGTATTAAGAATAGGGCAATCGGTATAACATCCATAAAAAATGTCGCCGTTGTTGGAATAATATGCCAGATTAGGCTGCCTATGCCAATCAATAAAATGAGACCAACAAACAATTTTGATTTAAGATCAACGACTTTCTTTTTCTGGAAATAGAGAAAAAGCAGAACTGCACTAACAACAAAGAACAAATTTGAAATGCTATTCAGCGGCTCAAGGAAATGATTGATCAATCCCTGCTCGCAGTAGACAACTCCAAATGGCATAGAGAAAGAATGATGTCAGAGAATAAATAAGTTTCTCATCAGAAAAAAAGAATGCTCCAATAATAATTATCACTTAACCCCGTAAGGGGACGTACAAATACTAATACAATCAGGACAAGTGTTTGTTATCTGTTTACATATTGTTGACAGTCCAGAATAGACATCCTGACAACTCTTCTCACCCGTACAAAGAGGAGCGCAATAACCACCTAAACTTGGAAGATTATAGTGTTTATCAATACACCATCCATCTGCGCAATCTTTATTCTCCTGACAGAAATGTCCAGATAATCCTAAATAGGAACTGCCAACTTTTTTAGCCCCATTATCAGGAAGCTGCCAGCATTTATTTTTTCCATAATCTTTACTTCCAACTACCATGTCAATTTCCCAACAATCAACATCGTCACAATCTTTCTTACCATCACCATCATTATCAATACCATCGTGACAAGCCAATTCTTTTTTAACACACAGTTTTTGAGTACAGACACCACTCACCGCCGCAGTTGAACCACAATCTTTTCCATCGCAAGAAACATCAGCACAATCCACAAGTTTATCATCATTATCATCCTTCTGATTATTGCAAATTTCCGCTTTCGGTAAGATCAATACAGGAGGAACAACAATCGCGCTCATGGGAGCAGTTTCAGTTTTTGCAGCACCACATAAGCATTGTTTGAATTGAGCAAAATCTGTATCTGGAGTTATCGATGGAAGTGACCCTGCTTGACCAGTAGCAGAAAAATTACTCTTCCTCACCTCTAAAAACAACGCCACCATAATAACCAAAATGATAACCATAAAAGACGAAAAAAGATAGAAATACTTCTTACCACAATCGTGGTGATCTTGATTCTCCTCTTTTTTCTTTTTTACCATAAATCAATTCTCGATAAGAGGAAGAAGTATAAAAAGGTGTGTGATCCTTTTAAAGTAGTATAACCAACACTAAACCTACATCTTCTCCTTCGTCACACCTTCCGGCACAGCATACTCATACCACACTACTCGCTTCTCACGCACAGCTTCTCGCAATGCCTTCTCTTGCGAAGACAAAGTCGACTTCCCACTCTTCACTTCCACAAAGACAACCTCGCTGATCGCTTTTTCATCCATTCCTTTAAACACAATAAAATCGACGGGTTTGCCAATAAACCGGCATTCCGTCGGTGAGAATGGAAAATCCGGCAAATAAGGAGCAAGTTGCTCAGAAAATTGCCCGCCTAACACCGCCCGCGAACGCTTGATCGCATCTTGACGGATAGATTCGATCTGTGACTCCCAATAGAGATCACGCATTATTCTTCCCAGAAAATACGCTAGAATTCCAACTACTAAAATAATGATTAGAAGCGTTACTACATCAACAGAGATCATTGTATCTTTTTATTACCCAAGACGTGCTAACTCTTCCTGGGCATTTGCCTTCTCCACGATTTGCACGTTAAACTCCAACCGATCAAACATCTCATTCTTCTTAACTCTTCCCAGAAGTTTAAATTGTTCTCCCAGTAAATCATTCTTCACATCTTCAAATAATGGTAGTTCTTCTTTATATTGAGCAACCTGCGCATCATCTTTCCCCAGTAAGTGATTCGTCTGCTGCTTCCAAAATACACCCCGAATCATCCCCGTACCATCATCGAGGACGGCGTTAAGAACATATGATAATTGCGCCTCCACTGTTCCATGCTCATTGCATTGAAATACCCCATCACTTTCCACTGCCCGCTTACTACACTGTGGACAAACATAAAAAAAACGCGGATCAAAAACCTGCACCACCGTACCAACAATCTCTGCTGCATCATCTCGATCTTGTAACTCTTCAATCTTCTTCCGTTCATACGATTTTGCTGCTTTACGCACAACCCCCACCGTTTCACCGGCAGGATTAATTTCGATTGAACCTTGCGAGCCAAGATGAATCTCAACCTGATCGCGATTCTCCCGAACGTAGGCATCTTTAACCAACAACACATCATCTTGGTTGACTTCTTTCAATAAATCAACTTGTTCATTCCAAAACACCACCCGAACCGTTCCCGTTTCATCTCCCACTACCAGCGAACAAACTTTTCCTGTTCCTTCACCTTTCACAAACGTACGCGGCTCATACTTCTGGAGTACTTTTCCCACCGTAGAAATATTCTTCATTCCGGCATAGATTTCTTTAATCTTCAACTTTTGAATTGTTGCAGAAATTAATTCTATCTCCAACTCATTGGCGATAATATGAACTGCTCCCTCCTCACTGATTAAACCAGACAGTTCATTGATCTTCTCTTTCATCCGTTGTTCTAATTCTAGCGTCGATAATTTGCCGCTGCCGACGATTCTGTTCTTGAGCTCTGCGAGCGCTACTTTATACATAAATAAGACCCCCTGTACTAAGAAAAACATAATGAAAATAGTTTATAACCATTTGGATAGTGGAAGATAGAGATTATTTAATAGATGCGGTTGATTCGAAAGCGTATGGCCGCGCAATCTTCAAAGAATGAATGTGATGAATCGGAAAATGAAAAAAAAGTAGTGGAGATAAAGAAAAAGCATCTCGCCAAAGAGTATTTTGGAATTCTTTCAGATTGGAAACGACCAACCGCAGAAATTAAAAAAGAAATGAGGAAAGGGCGGAACTGACCAAGAAGTTTTTCTTTGATAGTTATGCTCTTATCGAATTAACGAAAGGAAATCCAAAATATTTAATCTACACGCAAAATCAAGTTATTATTATCTTCAATTTAGTAGAGTTTACCTCTTCCGTTCTCAATGATTATGGTGAAGAGAGAGCGAAAGAAATTTGTTCTCAGTTTAAAGAATGTGTAGTGGAAATTGACGAGGAAATTATTCTTGCCGCAACAAAATTCCGCAAACACTATCATCAGAGAAATCTATCATATGCCGACTGTATTGGCTATGTTTACGCAGTGAGAAACAATTTAAAGTTTCTGACCGGTGATGAACAGTTTAAAGACTTACTTGGAGTAGAATTTGTAAAAAAGTGAACCTCATCCAACCACAAACTCCGTCACTTCTGATTCTTCTTTACCAACCATTGCCGTAACCGTAAAATAATAGTTTTGACCTTCCACCAAGGTATCGTCATGCAGCACATACACAATTGAATCACCACAATGATATGCTTTGCCTACCTCTTTAGAATTAGAACAAGCTAGAAGTGAATTAATCTCTTTATGATTTAAGTTATGTTCTGTTCCAAACAATATTCCCGACACTTTGCCTCGATAATCAAGAACATTGGCATCCGTGTAATAGATAGTATAACTTTCGGCATTTTGATCGAAAGGAAACGTAATTTGATAATTTCCATTCTCATAACCAACATTAATTCCCGTAACCGAAAAAGGAGCTGTCGGGGTAAAATCTAATGTAAACGAATAGACTAATGGCACAGATTGAATTATCATATCACTCGGACTCTTGACACAGAGTGTCCATACACGTGTATCAGTAGGTGGTTCTTGCGGAGATAAACAGGAGTAACCATAAAACCAGCGCTCATTCTTTTCTTTCTTGAAACAAGTCGGAAGATCTCTCTGGTTGCGACAGCCGTTAACTAACTTTCTCGCTTCCGCAAAAATCTGATTGTACTCGTCAAAAGAATAACCCAGATCAACGCTAAACGCGTAGGGATAACTATATTCTTGGAAATAAATCACATCCTCTTTAATTGTCTTTATCTTTGTCTTGCCCTCAGCACTAATCCTCCTCCCATCAATGGTTAATGGAGAAAAAGACTGTTTATTAAGTTCTCCAAACTTCTGCCAGAAGATAGTCTCAGCGTTTTTCTTTATTTCCGGAAGACACCACTGTTCCCCGTCATTCCACGTCTTAGTTCCTTTTCCTTGACTACACGGAGAGTTCTCAGCAAAGCCGCCATGTTCGGCAAGCAAGGCTATTGTTTGCCAACCCGCCCCCTGCGCTTGCGCATCGAGTTGTAACAGATCAAGATCAGATCGATAAAGTAGATTGATCATTCCCAACTGCCACGGCCCTTTCAATTCCTGCGGAATACCCGTGCCGTAAGTATAAATAAAGAACATACCAATCGCTGCTAAAACACCAAACACAATCCAATGAAATAATGCTCCTCGTTTGTTCATCATTTTTATTTGTTGTGATACCCCGCTACTTGCAGCGAGGGGGTATTCTCCAATTATGTTAGCGAGCGGGGTTCGCAACATTGAAATTTCCAACTAATAAGATACCCCTCCCTTTGGAGTTATTGGAAATTTCATTTCTCTTTGACTATCGTAAATCCCGGCTTAAGCGCTTGTTCTGTCAGTCGATCCTGCCGCTGTTCAATCTTTTGCGTCAGACTGATTTTTGTCATCTTATCTAATGTATCCACAGATAAATCTCCACCCTGCTCCAACGTAAAGCGTTGATCAACTAACGCTTTTTGATCAGCAACAACATCCTGAACAAGTTTGACCGACTCTTTGTTTCGATTATCTACGCTTTGCACCAGTGCAACATGAATAAACAGAAACGCAAACAGCGCAATAAATACTGTGAAGAAGAAATCAAATAAATCGTCCATCATTGCTTTTTTCGTTTTGGGAAAAATCATCTTATATCTTCGGACCATTGTCCACAAATTCATGTTGTACTTTTTGTTGTTCTTTCTGGGTTTGTTGTTGTTCTTTTTCTTGTTTAATGTCAGTGGGAATGTATGGAAGCGTCTCTTGCACTTCAATCAACAGCGTGTCACGCTCAAATTTGTTCCCATCCCACACCAAAACGTTATATTCTTTTTGAGACTGCGGTGCTTCAAAATAATTATTTGTTCGTACTGATTCATATTGACCTAATGAGAGTTTAAAATTAAACGTCTTATAGCCTTTTTCTTTTTCCGTTAGATAACACTTGTCCATCCTCTTTTCTTCTTTAAACTTTGCCACATCTATTGAAAAAGGGAAAACTCGTTTCGTAGAAGGGTCTTGATAAGCAAAACAATCAAGATTATTGACAAAACGCAGCGCGATGAATTCCGATTTTATCTCATTTGGCATTTCTGTTAAGCGCGCTTTATAGCCACCGATAATCATCACATAGGCAATCATCACCATCGCCATCACAAAACCGGCAATCATCCAATAGATGGTCTTCCGTCCGACGTCAAAAATATCGTCTTCGCTCATGGTTTAAGACAATCCTCCACAAAAATTGTTTTACCTGACTTCTTCAGACACACTTTAGCTTTGTGTTCGACAATACCAACCGCAGTATAGCAACTCTTCTGTGCCGTCTCCGTGGCAGCATGACAAGAAGGAAGAATAAAATTGCGCGTCTCTCCATCAATCTTAGCATCTTTTTCAAAGATAATAACATGCTGCGGCGTTAGTGCTACGCTAAATTTAGATAAATCACGAGGATATTCCACCAGCGCATCACCTGGCAAAGCAACGAGTGTATTGACCATCATCGCGATATCTTCCGCAGCATTAATCTTCCTCAACGCCGTTTCGTCAGAGAACTGTTTGGCAATCGTCAGTGCAATAACGATTACGGCAATAACAGCCACAACTTCAAAAATCCAGAGGAGGATACTTGCTGCTTTTGTGTTCATGGGAATTATTGTACAGAGTCCACGTGGACTTGCCATTTCACTGATTCATGATTCTTAAGATACGACATGATTCCAGGTTTGTCATACACAAAACTAATTTCTCCATTGACATTATAATCACCAGGAGAGGAAAATGTGAGAGGAAGTTCAAACTCGACTGAAGAATCGCTGACCACAAATCCTTTGTTAAAGATAATATCACTTATACCTGCTTGGTGATTATCTTTCAATTCTAGGCGTAGGGGGAAATCTTTGATGATAGTATACCCAGAAGATACCATCACCGTAACTTTAATTTTTCCTTCTTGCCCACTCGTGAAAGAAGTGCTTTCAGTTTTAATCGTGTATGCTTTAAATCCCTCATCATTCTGTTGATATTGAGGAGCATTACTATATTGTTGCTCTACATGCTCTCCAAGAACAGAAAATACAGTTTTTCCATCTTTGTTCTCTCCTTTATTAACGATACTAATCGGAAGTCGACGATTAGCCGTGCCTGAACTTTCAGTGACAGCGTATCCTTCAACAAAAATTCCTTTATACTTATAATCAAATGTATTAAAGAAGTGACGAATAATGATAAATGGTTCAATGATGATATTTTCATCTACAACTTTAACAATGGGTTCTTCACAACTTAGCGAGCCACTTTCATAATCAATAGAAAATTTCTGACAAAGAACAAAACAATTTTTTCCTTTGCATTGAGATGGTGCGATGACCGAGAAACGCGCCATTACGTCAAACGGTCTCGGACCACCTTCATATTTCCTTGTGAACAGAAGATCGAGCGGCTTTCCATTATCAAACTTGGCTACATACGTCTCGTCATCGAGGATGGTCATAAACCCCGTATAATCACCCACCTTTGATTTCTCTACCTGTTTTGTGACTAAGTCCGTAAAATCCTGAAAACTATCTTTCGCCTGTGCACTCAAACGAAAAAATTTCGACGTCAAAATACACGCCGGGGCGAAGATGATAATAGCCAAAATCACCGTCAATAAAAATTTTAACATAATCCCCCGCGTATTCATCTTAATCATCTGTTATTTCACTCTAATTTCACTTTAACTTTGTTACTCTCACTTCACCGACAGACACGACTGATCTTGTTGTGGAGTTTTCAATTTTTCAGCTGAATCAATGGAAGCAGGACAACCATCGTACTTCGCGCCATCTTCTCCAGGCGTACAAGGACATTTATCAAATAAATCTGCAACATTATCTTTATCGTGATCAGCAAGTCCTTCCGTCTTTCCTCCGATCTCGCCAAAGAGGCTTCCCGCCCCGCCTTTAAACCAGACTAAAATCAAAATCAACACGATGATGACCAATATTGCCGTCATAATAATCCACCACATCTCTGAAGCTCCTTTTTTGTTCATCTTAATATCCCCCGCCGCCAGCGACATCCTGTTCAAAAGCACATGCGGATAGTACATCATGACGTAAGTTTTCCTCACTCATATCTGAAATAATAATGCCATCAACTTGTGGTTCTGCATTAAATGCATCACGAATCAATGAGGATACGCCCCCATACGCGAGCGAAGCACCCGCAACACCCGTACCAACACTTTTAGTGACAAAACTACCAAGTAATGTTGCACCACCAATCCCCGCTGATGCCCAGCAATCCGTACCACAATCAGTATATTTTGCCTTAAACAGAATCGCATACGCTCTTCCCGGTTTAATTCCTTCCGGAGTTAAAAAACTAGTAACATAACCACTTCCCCCGCCATGTTGAAAATAATCAAGGTATTTCAACTCTTCCCTAGTTTCCTTTTTATTTTCATCAACAGGAGCAGCTTTTTGAAAACCATACTTAGTCGTTCTCAAATAACTCTTAAACTCTAGGTCACTAACATATTCCCCACCTTTTTTATTGAACTGAGAAGAATCATCAATAATAATCGTATAACACATAAAACACTTGGCATCTCCACCATAGAGGTTGATATTATTAAAAATATTTGCTTTGTATCGCCCTTCACCAAACATCTGCCAGCACTTAACCATCTTGTCGGCAATCGTTTTCTCTACATCTTCCTTCTTTCCGGAGATCTTTTGATCAAGCGTCTTACAAAGAACAGGCACGGTTTTCAATTCCGTACTCTTATCTTTTCCTAACGATAATGTTGCTGCTGCACGTAACGCCACACTATCTTTACACAATGTTTCCGCGGCAGTATCGCCGCTCTTGGAAGTAAATTTATAGATTGTCGTGGCAATCAAGAAGAACGCCACGAGAGTGATAATTAGTACAACTAAGAAGCCGGCCGTCATTGCTGTTTTTGAGTATAATTTCATGTTGTTTTAACTAGAGTGACATAAGTCGAGTCACAAATATCCCCCACGCCATTATTATTTTTATCCTCTTGATTATGATTCGCACAATCAGCTGCAGTGAGTTTGATGTTCTGACCTATTTCTTTACGTGTCCAGCCAACACAAGCAGAAGGAGGACAGTTATCTTTAGTATCAGAAATTCCATCTCCATCTCCATCATTAGCATTTACTTTAATTTCAGTTGTAGACTGTTGAAGAGTACATCCATTATTCCCAAACCAATCCATCATTGTTATTGGTGCTTTCAAGAACGTTACAGCTTCATTAACACACCCATCACAAGCATCTCCAACACCATCACTATCTTTATCTTTCTGATTGGGATTAGAAACACCGGGGCAATTATCGTAACAACCCTCTTTCCTTCCACCCACACATTGACCAAAGAAAGGTTGTTTGCTATTGCTTCCGTCTTCTATTTTATCACTATCACTGTCAAAGAATTCTCGCCAGCGTAAACGATTATGCTCATCTCTACTGCAACGCATGTAAACAGAAGTTGAAGAGTCTTTTGCTTTGACATCTATGATGTTGCCTTCAACATTACAAGGATACCAATAGTGATTGTCACCACAAATAAGTTCCTCAGAACTCCACCACGTAAAATCTTTAGAGAGGATATTTTCAGCATCAGGATCGCCAATGACATAACTAATCTTACTACTGGATGTAAATTTATTCTTATCTCCTGAAATCTCGTTACTGGATGTAAATTTATTCTTATCTCCTGAAAAGGAGATAACACTTCCCGCCATCGCTTCCCCAGAAGCACAATCAAATGAATCAAAACCACGATCAATATCTGTTGCTCTTACTGTACACCCATTTAATCCAGGAGAAATTACTAAACGATTGTCACAACCACCTTCAAATGTATGACAATCAGGAACTCCATCGATACACTTATCAGCGATGGTTTGTGGATTAAGAGTAGCAGGATCATCTTCCCCTTGTGTGGCAAATTCAATCCAACTATAGCGAATTTGTTGTTTCTCTTTAGCACAATATTTAAGCCAGCCGGCAGATAAACGATGTGCAACGGAATCCGTATCTCCTGAGTCCGCTTTCTGTAAACAATCATCATCAAGACCCCATTGATAAGCACCATTACAATCGGTTCCCCCTTTAAACGTTGGAAAAAAACAAATATGTTTATTATCCGGCGTAAATAAAAAACCGTCATCATACATATTATTTGATTTTCCATCCAAATAGTTATTTCCCAGAAAGACATTACCTTTAGAGGCAACACCAGGATTGTCATAAGCCATTGTGAGTTTGTCCATTGGAAAATAATTTGCACCATTCACTTTACCGACATTAGGGCCTAAGAAAGTATAATAAAAATTATCGGCAATATAATTTTGACCCGTATATTGTCCCGCAATCACACATGGTTTTATCCCTTTTAGTTCTTGATGATATTGACTTAATTCTTGAACTCCTTCTTTTCCACCGAGAACATCAACTTCTGTGCTATCTGTTTTAGGATTGTAGGTGAAAACAAAGGACGTGCCTTTAACACCTAAATCTGGAAGACCATTATTTCCCTTTCCAAGATCATAATTTCCAAAACAATTTTTGTCCTTACTATCTCTCATATCTTCCATCGTCTGGATTAACTTTTTCAACGCCTTCTGATGTTCCTCCGGAATCTCCGGCTTTGCTCCTAATTCCTCTTTCGCCCCAACCTTAACATATTGAGTTACTCCCTTTGCCGTATCTTTAATTTTATCAAAAACTTTTCCCGGTCCAACAATCATAATCACCATCACAATAATCGCGATGATTGCCCCCGCCAGCCACTTTGTCGTGTCAACCATTACAACACACCTATTAATTTGTCAAACAAATCGGGCAGCTGTTTATTTAAACCGCCATACCAAGCAATCACTAAAACGAGTAAAACAATCGCCAGAATCAATAACACTAACTGCCATACTTCCATTCCTTTCCTGCTTCTTGGAAAAAAAATCATGGTGTCAGTTTCCCCCGCAATTTAAAGATAAAGAAAAATAACGCTAATCCCAACAGAATAACTAACATCACCACAACAAGGAACTCTGGATTAGACCAATCTACTTCTCCTTTTGTTCTCAATTTGAAGTTCCATTTTGAAGTTAACATAGGAAGTAATCATGGACAGTAATAATCTTTTCCAAATTGTTTACAACTAATGCTATCTTTCCCACAAGTTGTTTTGTCATCTAAGGCGGTACATTTCTTCGGAATCCCAATACAGCACACACCATTACCAGAACAAGAGAATGTTGATGTCTGTAATGTATTAGAAGGACACGTTGGATCAGTAGTAGTTGAACATATCCCACTCTTTCCTTCACACTCCGTCAGACCAGCCTCTAATCCTCGCGTTTTTCCCGTGAAAAGGACAAGCAGAATAATCAAAACAATCAGGGCGATAACCGCCCCGATAATAATCCACCACATTTCTGTTGAACCTTTACGAGCCATACAAGATCCTCAGATTTAACTCTTCCACTTACAAGCGCCAGCTTCACAAGCGGACTTATCTGCCACTGCTTTACACACATCAATGCGCTGTTCAAACTTTGTTTTTGCTTGAACATGAGCAGTCTCATCACCATTGGCAGCAGTAACGTCACCAGAAACATATTCTTTCTTAAAAGAAATCTCATCCAAATCTGTTGGTCGACATGAACCATAGGTAATTCTCAATGGAATCAATATTGTATCAGCCGCTTTCTGCGACTTAATATCGACATCTGTCGTTCTCGTCACGAACATAACCACAAGAACTACCAAAACAATCAAAGCCAATAACGCTACAATAATCGCGTTAACCGATAAACCCTGCCCTTTTTTGTGAAACATCATACCTCAACACCTCAGTATTATACTAAATGGAAACAATGAACAAACATATATAAATCTTGCTATGACTTTCAACCTCTTAAAAAGTTATTTCCAACCGCAACCTTTATTAGAACAAAATACTCTTCTTCCCCCATGAAGAAACCATACCTCCAGAAACACGGCATCGTTTCTGGTTTCACCGTCTGGATTGTCGACGGCAATTACATCCGCACCCATCTCCACGAAGAGTTTACTAATTTTGGTCAGCATTTAGTCTTTCAATTTATCCCAAAAGATGAATTCTGGATTGATCACGAAGCAAGTAAACGAAAAGAAATACCATTTTACATTGACCATCTCATTGAAGAAAATCGCCTTTTAAAGCAGGGTAAGAAATATAATCATGCCCTCCTCAAAGCAGATCAGCTCGAAAAGATGGAACGCCAGAAGTCCCCCATTTATCAAGAATTTAAAGACAAAATTCTCAACGGAATAAGAATTAAGAAAATAAAAAAGTATTGCCACAAAATTGATATCTGGATTGTCGACGGAGAATTAGTCCGCGATCGCTTCTTCATCGATTTCACCGAAGGAGGCCATCATTATCGTTATCGCTTCATTCCCCACCACGAAGTCTGGATTGATGATGACATCTCTCTTCGCGAACGGAAATATGTCATTCTCCATGAATTAACTGAGCGCAATCTCATGGCTGAGAGATTAGAAAAGAGAAAGAACTGGAAGAATCACCCCACTCCCTATAGAGTCTATAGCTGGGCCCATCTCAAAGCTAGTCAAGCAGAACATTATTGTCGACTTCATCCAAAACAATTAGAAATTAAATTAAAGAAAGAATTAGAGAAGAGTAGATAGAAAGAGATTAAATAGGACCAAAACCAAAGATTTATTTCACCAATTCTTCAATCGCAATCCGATAATGCATCTTCCCCACTTCCTCACGCGTAATAAATCTATCTTGCACTAATTTCTTCCGCAGAGCAGGATACGCTATATCAAACTGTTCCTGCGCCCGTTTTACTTCTTGCTTGATCTTGCCTTCATCAACGTGCTGATAGCCTAATCTCCCCAACTCTTCTTCAATTAGCCCAACATAATTTTCTTTTCTCTCATAAATATCGGCATGCAAAACTAATTTCTCCCCATTCTGTTCCACAACTTTGTACTCTAACTTCAACGCAACCTCTCGCTGCGCATCTCCCCGTTCTTGTTCAGGAATCACCAAACCATATAACTTCAACATATCATCAACACGTAATCCAACACAACAATGAGAGGACGCATTTCCTACCGTATGACTATCCGTTGTTGCATGAATTACACAACGTGTCGTATAATCATTCTTCCTGTCAGAATAAATCTTCATCCCTAATGAGTGCATCCAAGGATATTCAATAGGGACAGTCATCATTTTTCCCTCATCAGTAAACGTCGTTGTCTCTTTAATAATATCTCCTTTGTGATGAACCAACACTTTTCTCTGCTCAACACACACTTTTTTATGTCGCTTGTTTTCTTCGTAGCGAACACATTTGTTCTTAAAAACATCATCAAAGTAGCGAAACGTACCGCTCCATTTCTTATCATCAATTGATCCTTCACCGGTTGGTGTCTCGAGGTCTTTGCTTACTTTCCCGAAATGTTTCTCCCAGTGTCTTCCAACACGAACGGGAAATGTTTCTGTAGAACAAATGGTATCACCAACTTTATTTTCTAAACGGAGATAAAAACCCGGAAGATTAACATAAATCGATTGTTTCACTTGATCTACTCTAGCATCTTTGCAATCCCCTAAAACCGTTTCAATACTCCCCGCAACATGCTCAGCATAGAATGTCTTGGGGTCACCTTGCGGATACAGTGGATGTCTCTTCGGCCCATCAGCAAAAGAAGCGCTACCCCATAACGTAACTAACGTCGACAAAAGTGCTGTTGTTTTTCGCAGATTCATAAGTAACCCAAGTAAAGATCCATTTTTAAAGATTGTTTACAAGTACGTATTTAGCTAGTTGGCCAAGACACAAGAAGAAGCAACGACTTCTTCTGTGCACAAATGAAGTAGATTCTTCATTTTGTGGGTTCGTCTCGCAGTGGCTAGCGAAGCAGAAAGGATAGGAACGGAAAATAATCTCTTCATATTTCTCTTTTGGAGGAAGATGATCCACAACCTATTTTCCGCGAGACGAATGGCCAACTAAATACGTACGTTTACAGTCATTTCCCCATCAGCCACTTCACATAGGAATAAAGAATAACCGAAAGATTAACTACCCGCATATTTGCTTTATACGCAATATCGATTCCTTTCTTAATCTGCGTAATATTTTTCTCAATCGCCGCAACAGCTTCCAACTCCTCACTAGGAATACGTAATTTTATCTCGTTATAACCCAGTTTCTTTGTCTCTTCTTCAAGCGTGAAATGAAAAAAGTAGCCTTTCTCCATCCCTTCCTCTAAACTAACCCCTGTCGCAACTTGCCCTTCGTTAATCACATCGTGATAATTGAAAAAGAAATCTTTATTTCGCAATAAAAACATAAACAGAGCATTAACCTGCCCATTAGCTTTTACCTTCTCTTCCGTCATCTTTAATTGCGGAATCCGATTCAATAAAGAAGCAACCTCTTGATGCGAAGATCCTTGCCAGATCTGAAATTCTTGCAAGAACGTAAGATTATTCTGTAAGTGAGTGGGCAATGACCCCAACATCTGTATTGTTCTCTGTAAGTTAATAGCTTCATACAAAGGTAACTGTTTCTCTAACAATGCTTTAACTAACTCCATCGTCGGCTCAACTAAACTGAGTGACTGATCGACAGCTTGAAGCTCCGTTGGCGAGACGAAAAAAGGAGAAAACAACCCCGCTAACTTTTCTTCACGAAGAGGATACGGTGTTTTCTCTTTCAGTTCTCGCACTAAGTACACACTTTCCAAATCGGCCATCCTTTGCGAGAGATGGTTTAATTGATGGATGTATAACATGGTCTATTTTCTCTTTTCTAATTTATCATTCTTACCGCAGTAAGGACAATTAAGGTTGTAAGTTACGCCCGCTCTTGATCGATCTGCCTTAAAACGATAGTTGCAGCGAGTGCATAAATAATTGATCAATTCTGGTGGAGCTAATCCTTTCACTGCCGTTGCTAAGTTACCAGAAGTCTTTAACTTGACTTCCGTACAGCAAGGCTCACACAGAAGGAGATTTCTATTTTCATCTTTGGGATATAATCGCACTTGATCCAAAGGTACAACATTCTTGCAACGTTCACACGTTCTCGTTTTACGAATATCCATCGTCTCACCCTCTCTTAACATATTTAGTCACCCACTTGCCCCATTTTAGTGAGAAAGGGTATTTAAAGATATCGAGAGTGGGGAAGAGAAATAGAAAAACGGACCCGGGGAGATTTGAACTCCCGATCTATTAAGCGAAAATTGACTACGTCAACTCCCTCAGCTTAGAAGGCTGTCGCGCTATTCGTCCTATCGGTCGAATCTCGTCGCCTCGCGCCGATATCCAGGCTACGCTACGGGTCCTTACGATGATGAAACCGAAAACCACTTTTAAACGTTTCGGCAGTAATTGCTTTGTGTAAAACAGAAATGGTGCGAAGATGTGCGTGTTGGGAAGCAAATCGTAAGACCAAGTTAGGTCTGATTTTAATCGAGAAACAGAGGAAGATACTATTTTAAAACACACCTAAAATCAGCAACACGCACCGCACCATCGAGTGATAACGAGTGTTTACACAAAGCACCATCAACCATATAAATCACCACTCCACACACATATCCCATGCCCAACATCCTCAGCTTCTTCCCCCGAAAAATAACTCCAAAAGGAATAAAACAGAACGCACTTATTTCAGAAGAAAAAATGAAACAATTCCTCTTCGACGACGACTATGAAAACATCCAAAAGATAATTCCCATTAATCATTCTTTTCCAACAACACCATTATTATTCTACCCCGGCTGTGGCTGCGACATCCTCACCCCTTTACTCTTCATTGAAAAACTTCTTCCAGAACTATCAGAACTAAAACTCCATCTTGTCGACGAGAAAGACAATCTTGATCTGATCAAAACTATCCTTGATGATATTGAAATCTCGTTCTCAGAACAAAACAACACCATTACTTTCTACTGGCACCACCTCCATGTCTCTCTCATCTTCACCCAAGAAGATGTCTTCGTGATGAACCTTCCTCCATTTAACATTTATTTCGAACGCGCCTTCCGCATTATGAAAGATGCAGACCAAACCTATGAACCGAGAATCTACCAACAACTATCAGAAAATGGTTTGCTCATCAGCGACTCCGGATTCCAAGAACAGCAACTGAAAAGAATATCCATCCCAGAAAAACTTAGCGCTTATCAAGAAATAATCTTAGGAATCAAGAACTGATCTTCACCGATGTAATCACCACATCTTGTAATGGCCGATCCTGAGCATCACGCTTTACCAAACTAATCTTGTCCGCAATGTCCATTCCTTCCACGACTTTTCCAAAAACGGGATGTTTCCCGTCGAGAAAAGTATTGTCAACAACATTGATAAAAAATTGTGATCCGCCGGTATTTGGCCCATGGTTGGCCATCGCTATCGTTCCCCGAACATTAGACAACCCTTTCACAAATTCATCTTTAATTTCATATCCCGGACCACCTGTGCCCCACATCTTTTTCTGATTAATATCTTTTGTCAGTGGATCGCCCCCCTGAATCATAAATTGTGGAATAACTCGATGAACACGTGTTCCATCATAGAATTTTTTACTACTAAGATCAATAAAATTTTGTGTAGTTAGTGGCATTGTATCTCTAAATAATTCAATCTTAATTGTTCCTTGGTTTGTTTCGATTATAGCTACGCTGTTTTTCATCGTCTCAGTACCTCGTAAATATGTTGTGAAAATAACTGCAGCCGTCACCAGCAAAATTAAAATAATTGATTTCTTCATATTGACACCTAATCAATCCAATCTTTATTCTTAATTTTTTCAGGAAGATATTTCTCTGAAATAAATGTAATTCCCCGCGAACTCAGAGCCTGAATTTCCACTTTCGCGCCAAACTCTTTCATCATCTTAAACTGACGTTGCCAAGCTTTATTTTTGACAAACCATTCGTACTGCTGCATCTGTTTCATCCGCGACGTATCCTGATCCGTTAACTTGATAAAATGACGCTTTAAATCATAAGTCTCAATATCATCACAAGTCACACCCAAAAAGCGAACACTAGGAATTGCCATTTCCTCAGCCATATGGGCTAAGCTAATCGAGCCATATTTTATGACTGAATAAATATACCAACCCCAGACATCACAGTCAGCTAAAACATAGATTGGTAATTGATGTTCGTTGCTTAGACGCTGCAACAATCTTCTAATTCCCCGCGTCGTCTGACCTTGTGAAGACATAATGATACAATTTTGCTTGTCCCAGAAACGATCTTCATGCAACCTTTCCCAAACTGCTGCTTTTTCCATATACAGAACATATTTTCCTTGGACATTTTTGAATTTAATATTTTCCACATTGCTCGGAATTGACCAACCCCCAGATCCCAGTTTAGACCAATCAATGGTATCGCCGGAGTCTTCAATAATTACCCTGCCCGCGACACTGCCCATTTTATTAGCATTAACATGAAGCATTTCCCGAGGATAGCCTGTAATTAATTCTAAATCCTCAATCGCCTTATCCGACTCTTTCTGTTCATCGACAATATTTGTCTTGGTGTTGGGAATCGTTCTCTTAACCATGTAGAACACGTCCCGTAAACTGGCATGTTTACTCACTTCCAATAATGATTTACACGTTGCCGCTACTTCCAGCGTTTGGAGAAACTTCTTGGTGTGACCTACATTAAAAAAATAACGTTGGGCAGTTTTCTCCCCCAGAACAAGAGTTTTTGATTCTTTATCAAATAAGACATTACTTAAGCCGCGCACCGTTAACTCAATCTTGGGATTCTCTCCCCGCTTGATATCATTGACAATAAGAGTGCCTACTTTAACCAGTTCGTCCGTCACTTTTGTTATCGTGTCTTTTGTTTCTTTTGCCATCGTGCTTACTCATCCTCCTCATCGGAGCGCTCTGCTAATTTTGTTCCTTCCTCAACATCCCCTTTTAGTTCTTCTAAAGAATGAATTTGTTTTTGGATCTCTTCTTTTTGCACCATTTCTTTTAATTGTTCAATGATTTTTTGTTTATTTTCTCCCGTTAAGCGAAACAACGCATCAGCAACTTCTGGGATATAACATTCAAACAAATTTGCTCGTTCCAATTGATTTTGTGCGCGAACTTTTTTGTTAACATAGGCTTGAAGTTTACGCCCTGTTTCTTGCAATGCCAACTTTATTTCTTTAATAATCTCAGGATAGTGCGCCAGAGCTTCCTTTGATTCCGACGTGAATGGCACCCACACCGAAGCAATATGAAGAACAATTGTTGCCGGACCAACGGGCATAGAATTTGCGCTCTGCTGTAAACCGTAGGGTTTAAGTGAAGTTGATGTTACTGCTTTTGTAAACGCACATGCCCCCTGTTGATACATTAACGGAACTCGGTTGGCGAAGCGTAATAGACTAACTTGTTCTTCTTTGGGTTGGTTTCCACCATAGGCAATCGCCGCTTCCACTTGGAACGGATTTCCACGATAAACAAAAACCGGTCTGCTCACCCCGCAATAGAACTCTGCATTAATTTCCTTTTTGAGACTCTTCTCTAACAGTTCTTGCCCGATCGGACTTAAACAATCAGTAGGGGGAGCAAGAATTTTAGTATTAAGTATTCCTTTCTGCAGTTGCTCCGCCGTATCCCGCGTAATCGCTGCCGGTTTCGTTGACGGAAGAAGCGCCGAGTTTTGACAAATTTCTTTTGCCGTTCCTACCCCAACCCGGCTGAACTCATCTGTTAAAAACTGTTGTAATGTTTTTGTCTGAGTCAACTCCAACATCTTAATCAAACGTCCTAACTCTACCCCATACGGATGTGGTTTAATTTCTTTTGCTTCCGGAGGAAGATGATCTGCTGCTCGCGCAAAAATAACTTGTTGGGCCTCAGGATTGGTATAAATAATCGTGGCATGAGGATTAATAATCGCCGTTTGTTTGAGAAACTCATCGACCGATTGGCGTCCTTTCATATAGGAGGCATCAAGATCAACTTCAATCTTGGTCCCATGTTCTTTTCCTTCCCACTCCTGTTCGCTATCTTCAAGAATATCGGGAGTGTTCGTCTGCGTATTGATTTTGAGTTTGAATTGTGATGCTTTCTTTCCAACACCTGTTTTCGAGAGAATTGTTGCTGGTTTTCCGGTCGTTAACTGACCATAGAGAACTGTTGCAGAAATACCAATTCCTTGCTGCCCACGACTTTGTGCCAGTTTATGAAATTTTGAACCGTATAGCAATTTGGCGAAGATGTTAGGAATTTGTTTCTGCACAATCCCCGGCCCATTATCTTCGACAATCACGCGAAAGCGAGTTTCCGATAACTGTATTAGTTCAACATTAATTTCCGGAAGAATGCGCGCTTCCTCGCAGGCATCAAGAGAATTATCAACTGCTTCTTTGACCGCTGTAAGCAGTGCCTTCCGTGGATTATCAAAACCTAAAAGATGCCTGTTCTTTTCAAAGAATTCCGCGATTGAGATCTCACGCTGTTTCTTGGCCAGCTCTTCTGCAGTCTTTTGCGTCATGAGGATTAGAAAAAAAGAAAGCGTTTATATACATTGTGGTTGGTTTTTAACCGATGAAACTTCCCATCTCCGAGATCTATCCAGCTGTTCAAGGCGAAGGCCTCCATAAAACACCCGCCGTTTTTGTTCGCCTCTGGGGCTGTAATCTGCGCTGCGGCTGGAATAAACGCAGAGACGGCAAGATACAATGTGATACACCTTATGCTGTCTTTGAAGGAAAGAATAAATTAATGGATATTAACGACATTATCACAAAAATAAAACAATATCCCATTAAACACGTCGTTTTCACTGGCGGTGAACCCACCCTCTTTCAATTTGCTATCCTCAAAATCATCAAAGAGTTGCCAAATTATTTTATCGAAGTAGAAACCAATGGCACCATTAACCTCTTTAAAGAATTCTCAGAAAAAGTCGATCAATTTAATATCAGCCCTAAACTAAAAAGTAGCAATCAATGGGAAGGATATGATTCTAAAAGAATAAACCTCAGCGCACTTCAGACTTTTCCTCCTGAAAAAAGTATCTTCAAGTTTGTTATCACATCAAAAAAAGATATTCCTGAAATCCAACGGATTACGAAAAACTTTAGCATTCCCATTTATCTCATGCCACAGGGAGAAACACGTCAACAAATCATCAAGAATCTTCCTCTCGTTCTCGATTTATGTTTACAATACAGTTATGGATTTACTAATAGAGACCATATCATTGCTTATGGAAAGAAGAAAGGAGTATAGAAATAGGTTTTACCTCTTTGTTGCGTGCATTTTAGATGTAGAATCCGTGATCATCAAAAAATCATGGATAGGATCTTTACTGTTAGTATTAAGCAACGCCTTTGCCGCATCAGTAAATTCCATTCGTATCATCAATAAATCTTTCACCAATAGCCGTGCAATATTGTTTTTTCCCTGTCGTTCTAACTCTCTCTGAAATAAAGATAAATCATCAATATAATCTCTAAAGAAACGATAAAAATTTCGACACTCCTCTAAATGATCTTTTATATCTTTTTTATAAAAAATACGCGTTCCCGGTAATATCTTTCGCGAAAACGTCTCCGCTTCTCTCTCAAATAAAAAACGGTAATAAATGTAGTGTGGATCATGTTGGATTACTATTGCCGCTCCTCGCTCATTATTAAAAACGGCAATGCCAGTATAGTCTCTCACTCCCGAATCACTAGCAAGATAAAATAATGTTTCCCCAGAACCCAATGGCATAGTTTCTAACACTTTATACTCCTCAAAATGAGGATCGAGTAGGACTGGGACACAAAGAGAGTCTAAACTTCCCATCTGTTTACCCCAACAACATTTCTTTATTCTTCCGTTCTAAAAACTGATATACTGTCTTGTGCATTGAACCCTGTAATAGCATCGCCACCGCCTGCCGCGCCAGAGCAACATTATCTGTTTGACCGATAATCCCAATTGTTTTCCCATACACTGAAATATGACAATCAGTCAATCGCTCAATCTCTTCTCTACTCTTACCGGCTTTACCAATCACTCTTCCTTTTAAGCGTTCCATTGTATTCTTACTCTTCCCGGCGATATCTTTCATGTCAATCATTTCTAAAGCGTAATCAGTATGATGTAAAAGCATCGCCACCTTCGGATTAAAACCACGCGCTACTGCTCGCACAATTTCTTTAACCATAAACATTTCTAAACCATCACTCCCTTTGATAATCACATCTCCTTCTGCAGAAATATCCAATTGACTGTGAGTAAGATCTTCAATTTCTTTTTTGCTAGACCCCTCTTTTCCGATGAGCACAGCTACCCGTTCTTGCGGGATCTTCAGTTCATACGAAAACTCATCTTGTTCCATAAGAGAGTATTTTGTTCAATGTTTTTTAAACCTTTGGCTTGTTTTGGTAAATATGAAACCATCGCCAAGTGGCCAGCGAACTAGTCTGGTGTCTCGTTAGACAACACTCGGTGCTCCATTATTGTTAACATCCATTGGAGCAAGTGAGCGAGATGGTTTCATATTTATGCCTTATTTCTTCGTTTTCTTTTGTTTGAGAATCTTTGCCAGCAGTTCTTCCGTACTCGTTTTAACACCTAATTTCACAAAATAGCGAACGATATTTTCTACATCTCGTCGCAATAACTCCTCAGAATTTGGTGCTTTCGTCAACGTCGACTGCGAAAAATCAATAAGATATGGCTTCTCGTTATAATTTAAAATATTAAATGAAGAAAGATCACCGTGAATTAAACCAAATTTATACAACTTAACCATCGCTTTAACTACTTCCTCAAAAAACTTTTGGGGGTTTTCTGGCGGCGCATCTTTTAATGGCAGAGCGGCTTCTTCATCGCCGATAAATTCTTCAATAATAATGTGATTCAACCAACCGAGTGGTTTGGGGATAGAAACTTTCGCCTCCATTGCCCGATGTAAATTCTTATATTCCCTCTGTGCCCAGGCTAAAATAATCTGCCGACGGTGATTCTGCAAATAGACATAACGCGGATCTTTGCGAATGTAATCATACATCTTCATAAAGTTAGCACATTGAATAAAATAAATTTTGACGATTATTTTCTTCCCATCTTTAACCGCAACGAAGACACTGCTTTCCTTACCAACTTTTAACGGACTAACTAATTCATCAAACGCCCCTCTGCTCTCCAATTCGAAGAGTGTTCTGTTGGTGAATTCATCGAACACTCCTTTAATCGTTTTGAAACGTTCTTGATAGGTTAATTGGGTCATAAGTTTAATAAAAGAATAGTATGCTTATAAAATCTATCTTTGACTGGCAAGAAGATTATCATAGAGATGTTGAAGAGTAGGTGATGTCTTTCGGATCATTCCTTTTTTGTATAGTGCAAAAATTCCCCCGACATTACAAATTTCTTCTTCATCTCCATATCTCTCAAACGGATCAAGGGAGAAATGATATTCATTGAGGGCATCAAGAAATGCTTTTTCTTTACCGAAATAAACTAAAGCATGTGTTGATTCGTGACCTAGTGTAAAGAGAGCATCCGCTGGAAATAGGCTCTTCTTCACCGCAACCACACATCCTTTATGAGTATAAATTGCTTCTGAGGTAAATGTATACGTCATTCCTGTAACTCTTTGACCAGTACTAAATCCTGGAAAATATCCAGGTAATACCATATCTAATTCTTCCTCTAATTTTTTTTTATGTCTCGGTAAACTCCATTGCGAGCCATCATTTCTGAACCATTCTCTCTTCAGATCTACTTCAATCTCCAATCCCGGAAGAGTCACTCGTCCTGTTTTAAAACCGTGTTCTGCCCAGTTCATAATATTATCAATTTCACCATTTCTTTATAATCATTTCCAGAGAAACCACTCAAAAGTAACAATTTCACCGAAACATTTAAATATAAACACTCTTATTGAGTAGTAAACACACCTCAAAACCACCTCTTTTCCTCAGCGAATTGTTGGCTTCGGTCAATGATTTGCTGAGGTTTTATTTTCATCTTATCTCCATTTTTCTTTCTTCAAAGAACACTTAAACATCTACAGATTCAATAATCCCTACATTTCTCATACCTCAAAAGAAATGTCCCACGTCACTTAAACACCATAAAGAGTGTGCGACGTGACTGGGGTCGTGCCATCCGGGCTGTCACGTAGGGCGTGAAACGACCGTCGCACTACCAAAAATAACGTAAAATACAAAATAATATTTTAAACACTAATTCACGAATTCTCCACCAAAATGTTTATATAGTAGACCCTATAAAATCTACACAGAGCCCGTCACGAGAGTACCTGAGGGAGTAAACGGCAACGTCCCTGCGGGGATGCTAGAAATCGGATGATTTCTGCGCACCAAGCCATGAACTTAGGGGTTAGTGCTGCGGGCTTCATAATCATAACGGCGAGTCTCAGTTTAGGCTTTCACGATCATCATTCATCAACAATTTAGTATTAATTGTTGGTTCAACCTAAAGTAGTTGGTTGTTAAACCTATTGAAAGTTCTATTTCTGAGTTACCCGCCTAAGGAGGAAATTAACATGGCAAAAATTAGTCCAGTAGCGGCAAAATATATTATTCATTCAACGATTAACATTGACGGCGTAGTTGACAGACCAGATGTCATTGGAGCAATCTTTGGTCAAACTGAAGGACTTCTCGGAAATGATCTGGAACTGCGTGAACTGCAACGTAGCGGTCGAATCGGTCGGATCGAAGTAAACACCAATACCACCGGTGGTAAAACCATAGGAGAAATTATTATTCCTAGTTCTCTCGATAAAACTGAAACCGCTATTGTTGCAGCGGCAATGGAAATCATCCAGCGTATTGGCCCTTGTAATGCTAAGATTCATGTTGATAAGATTGAAGATGTGCGAACCAGTAAACGCCAATTTGTCATTGAAAGGGCAAAAGAGCTTCTCAGAGACTTGACTGAAAACACCCTTCCCGATTCGCAAGAATTGGCCGATGAAGTCGCTCAATCCGTACGCATGATGGAAGTCTCAGAATACGGACCAGATCGCTTAGCTGCTGGTCCGGCCATTGATGAAAGTGAAGAAGTTATCATCGTCGAAGGTCGCGCTGATGTTCTAAACTTGTTAAAACACGGCTTTAAGAATGCCATCGCCATGAATGGTACGTCTTGCCCCCAAACAATTAAAGATCTTAGCCACAAGAAATCAATCACTGTCTTTGTTGATGGAGATCGTGGTGGGGACCTCAATATCCGCGAACTCCTTGCCGTTGCTGATATCGACTTTGTCTGTAAAGCACCGGATGGTAAAGAAGTGGAAGAAATCACCAAAAAAGAGATCCATAAGTCTCTGCGCAGTAGAATTACCGCTGAACAAGCCCGCTTGGATATGGGTATTGATGAACAGGGTGCTTTAAGAGAAGATCACCCCGATCAGAAACAAAATAGTTTCAATCGAAGCCAACGTACTCCATCACAACAGCCGCGCCGCTTTGATAACAATCGACAGAACGGATCGAGCAGTCCCTCTTCTCGACCAACTACACCTCGTTATTCAGAAGGAAATATGACTAATGGGAATAATAATGGAGCAATAGAAAACGGAGCATCAGCAGCCGCTAAACCAGGAATCAGCGCAACACTTACCGCTACTCCTCGTCCAGTAGCAGCACCACGCAAAGGTCTCTCACCCGAAGAGAAAAAGAATCTTAAGTCCACGATGGAAGACCTCGTTGGAACGCGTGGAGCGTGTATCTTTGATAACAGCTTAAATGTCTTAGGAAAAGTACCTCTTAGCGAACTAGGCAGTACAATCAAAAGCCTTAACGGCGGGATCTATGGTTTGGCATTAGATGGTCCCGTTGACATTGACCTCTTGAAAGTAGCAGAGCGAGTTGGTGTTAATTTTGTCATTGGTACATCAAACAAAGTCAAAGAACCATCAAAAGTGACGATTATCACTGACGACCAATTATAGGTATTTATTTTCTTTTTTAGTATTTTTCTTCTCTTTTTAAAGAAACCTTTTTATCCTCCATTTCTTTACCTCTCCTAATGGTGTTTGATGTTATCATTGGTCGTTCTAAGAAAGACGTTGAAAAGTATGGTAAAGAGGGGACCCTTCTCATCGGCAAACAGTATATCCAGATGGGACAAACCATGTCCCTCTCAAATCCAGTCTACATCGATGTCGCCGGATCTCATGTTGTGTTTATAGTTGGTAAAAGGGGATCAGGGAAGTGTCTCGATGGAGATAGTCTTATCACTCTTAATGATGGTTCTCTGAGTAAAATAAAAGATTTAGAAAACGATAATCGAAACATTTTTAGTTTAGATCAAGACCTTAAAATTAAAGAAAGTATTAAAACTAATTTTTTTAAAAGAACCGTCTTGAAACTTCTCCAAATAAAGTTAAGGACAGGAAAAATAATCAGATTAACGCCAGAACATCCACTATTAACTGTAAAAGGATGGCTCCCCGCCGAAAAATTACATTTCGGCGCTCGAATAGCAACCCCCAGAAAAGTAGAAGTCTTTGGAAATAAACCATTACGAGAATGTGAGATTAAACTTCTTGCATACCTCATTACCGAAGGCCATCTTGGCAATAATTTTGTCTTGTTTTCTAATACAGATGAGAAAATAATTAATGATTTCAAATACGCAGTAACCGAGTTTGATCCTAATTTGCGTATTAATCCCCATGGTCAAAAAGCCAACTTTAGAGTTAGCCAAATCAAGAAGCAAATGAGATCGTGCTCTTTACGAAACGAAAAAGGGCAATTCATTAATAACCCAAAATGGGATCATTCTTCAATTAGGAACTGGCTGGAAAGCCTTAATCTTTATGGAAAATTATCTTTAGATAAGTTTATCCCCGAAACGCTATTTACTGTTCCAAAATATCAATTGAGTCTGTTTCTAAACCGTCTTTTTTCTTGTGATGGAACTATTTATGAAAAAGCGGGGCACTGGTTTGTCAGTTATTGTTCATCTTCCGATCAACTCATCTCCCAAGTCCAGCACCTTCTTCTTCGCTTCGGAATTGTTTCAAAGATTCGAAAGAAGTGTATTAGACAAAAATTCTTTAGTAATGAATTAGAGATATATGGAGAAGGTGTTCAGCAATTTCTACAAGAAATTGGATTTTATGGAGAAAAAGAAAAAAGAGCAGTACGCGCCATTGCTGAGGCTCCTTTGATTCTACGAAATCCAAATGTAGATACCGTTCCAAAAGAAATCTGGGATTCATATCACCCCGAAAACTGGGCGTCTATCGGAAGAAAAATAGGATATGCTCATCCTAAAGCTTTACGTGAAAGCATCCACTATTCACCATCTCGACAGAAATTAATGCAGATAGCTTTAGCTGATGAGTCTGACCTTCTCGCAAAGTTTGCAACATCAGATATTTTTTGGGACGAAATCATCTCTCTAGATATGTTAGAAGGAGAATTTGAAGTATATGACCTCACCGTACCAGAGAATCATAATTTTATTGCTAATGACATCATCGTCCATAATTCTTACACCATGGGTGCCATCGCCGAAGGCTTAGCCGATCTACCAAAAGAAATAAAACAAAACCTTTCCATTCTTCTTCTCGATACGATGGGCATCTATTGGACAATGAAATACCCCAACTATCAAGATGCTGCCCTCCTCCAGAACTGGGGTATGGAAGCAAAGCCGCTGGATGTCAAAATTTATACTCCAAATGGGTTCTTCAATCAGTATAAAGAAACGGGAATTCCCACGGATTTTCCATTCTCCATAAGACCAATTGATGTCAACCCTTTAGATTGGTGCAGCGCTTTCTCAATCAATCCCAACTCTGCCGAAGGAGTTCTCATCACCAAAGTTGTCCAACATCTCAATGAAGTTGGAACAAGTTATAGTCTTGATCATCTCATCGATCTATTCAAGAAAGATAACGAAAGTGATAAAATTGTCAAAAGTATTATTATCAATCAATTTGAAAAAGCGCAGGGTTGGGAAATTTTCTCTGAGACCGGAACTGCCCTTAAAGATCTTGTTGCCGGAGGTCAAGTTACCGTGCTTGATGTTTCACCCTATGCCACCATGGCTTCTGGTTGGGAAATTAAAGCGTTAGTTGTGGGGTTGATTTGCCGAACACTTTTCAATCAACGTATGCTCGCTAGAAAAACAGAAGAATTCAAAACCGTCGATGCCGCCATGCATTACTTTACCAAAGAAACAGAAGAGCAACTCAAAGAACCACTAGTCTGGCTCGCCTTAGATGAAGCCCACGAATTACTGCCTAGAGAAGGCAAAACCGCCGCTACTGATGCGTTAATCACTATTTTGCGAGAAGGTCGTCAACCAGGCATATCATTAATTCTCGCATCACAACAACCGGGAAAAATTCATACTGATGTCATGACCCAATCTGATACCGTTATCTCCCATCGCTTAACCGCACAGATGGACGTCGAAGCATTGCAGCAGTTGACACAAAGTTATATGCGCCACGGCTTAGAGCAAGAGATAAATATGTTGCCACGCGTCACCGGTGCCGCCGTTGTTTTTGATGACGCTAACGAACGTGTCTTTCCCGTGCAGATGCGCCCACGATTTACCTGGCACGGTGGTGGTAGTCCTCTTGCTATTCCTGAAAGGAAGAATTACATTGAGAAGAAGTTGAGGGATTTAAAGATTTGAGGATTAAAAATGCGGGATAGATATTCCTTTTGTTTGAATTAGTGTAAAATACCCCTCACGTACCCTACTCGCTGAAAAATGATACACAATATCACTTTCATTCTTCAAAGAACACACTAAAAACTACGATTATTAATCAAAAATAAACCGGTTTTAAAAACTTAACTGATCTATTTTGCAGTATCAACACACTCATCAAACGTAACCCATTGATGGTTCTCACTACAAACCATTCCCTTGTAATATACATCTTGAGATAAAATCGTATCGAGAATTGCCGGTATTTCAGACGCCGATTTTGCATAATAACTATTTTCCACTCCCGCCAGAGCAGCATAATCAGGAGAGGCAAAGAACATTGCATCCTCAAATAATTCAAACGCAATCAGCGTAATATTCTTTGCCGCCGCCATCTCCTGCACATCAGAAATAGTATAAGTCATACTCTGATCGGCAAAATGAGAATTCCCACAAAGGATGAGATATTTCTCTTGCGCTTCCGGCCAATCTAAGGCGATCGCTGCCACCAGCGCATCCAAATGTCCTTCCGGAGAACTTTGATTGACATAACCACCGAGCCACGATTTAAATTCCTCGTACGTTGTCGGCCAGCCGCTCGGAGAGAGCACAACATCTGTAAACGCCACCAGTCCCATTTTCAGTTCATGCCCCGCTTTCTCTTCCACAGTAGCATAATCAGTTAACTTTTGCTGCACGAGCGGTGTTGATACATTTGTACTCCCAGAAAAGTCGAGAGCGAACACCCGTGCTGGTTGATCACAGACTTCTTTCTCTTTTACTTCTCCTATCGTCTCACAACAGTCAGAGCTAGGAATAGGAGTACACGTCCATCCACCGGCAACACATTGAGAAACACCTTTCCCGCAATACGTTTCACAAGAGGAAGGAGTATCTAAAAGATTATTATCGACGACACCATCGCAATCATCATCATAATTATTACAAACCTCTCCACCAGGAATACCTGCACTGCACGTACTCCACGTCGTAGGCCATGAGCCATCAACACAATCTTTATACTGATAGCCTTTTCCACACGCCGTATCGCACGATTTTGTTTTGGGAATAATATCTTCATCAGTATTGCCATCACAATTATTATCCAGACCATCACATAATTCTGCTGCCCCTGGATAAATTGTTGCTCCAATCACGCCTGATTTATCATAACAGTCAAAAAAAGGGATCGTCCCGGGAGGAATAACATCTTCTTTGAGAAAATATTTGATTCCATCCGACGGTGGCTGGCAAGCAACGACACCTTTAGCATAATAGCTATCTTTATCTTCGTCTTTGAGATATGTTTTAGGAGAACTTCCATCTGGACAGAGATAATTCTGTGGATGAGAGAACGAGTCTTTACTACTATCCCCATTATCAGCGGGAAGATCTATTGAAGTGGCATCGGGAGTAGTTGCATCCGCAGCATACCTAACGGGGATATCGGACAGAGAATTATCCTCTTTTTTGGAACTAGAACAACCACCCAGTCCTAGACTCAACACCATCGCAATGTTCACTAATTTTTCTAACATAATATGTACCTGATAATAAAATAAAAAATGGTTGGTTCTATTTAAAAAAGATATTTACAGAGAAAATGACCCCAGCGGATAACTCCCCGAATCATGGTCATCATCGGGGCATTGCAACGCTGGGTTTAGAATAGAAAAAGAGAGGATTATTTAAAAATCTTTGGGATTAATTTTTAGTAAGATATAACCCGTAACCGTTCTGAACACAGTAATTCTTAATCTTGGAAACAATTGCTTTTGCCTGTAATTTTGTCTCGGGAGAATAACTATAAACTATCTGGAGATATGGATTTTCTAATTTTGCTTGATGGAAATTATGTTCATTTATTTTAACTTTACGAAAAGCTTTTCCAAATTTATGATTCAAGAATCTAATCTCTAAGTCAACCCAACGAAAAATAGATTCAAGTTGATACTTATTATCAAAACGTGCACGGTATCCCCAAGGAATAAGCGCATGAGAACTATCTAAATATTCTTTTTCAAATCTAACACCCATCATTAATCCTAGTTCCTTTACTATCTCTTTTCCTTTATTTTCCATCCACTTCTGGTACTCTACCCACGGCATCTCTTGTATTTCCGAGATGGATCTAGCTTTGCTCTGTTCCTCGTGAAGAAGATCGACAATCTCTCCAACCAGCGCTTCAACTCTCTCAGGAATATGCTTCTTTTGTAAACCTGCTAATACATGAGTAGGATCATCTCTTTCCCCTAGCCTTAATTCCGTAACCGCTTCTGCTAAGAGAACATTAAGATCTTGAACTTTATCTTTCATATCACTATAAATAATAAACAGACCACCTACTTTTTCTTGAGCAACAATTTGTGGATTCATAAAAGATAACAATCAAACTTTAAAAATCTTTGGGCAAACACGCTCCAACTTGACCAACCACCCTACTCGCAATCTCACTGCCGTAATTACCACAATCAGCATAAGAATCGCCCCCCCTATAACGACATAAGAATCCCGCCGCATAAGAATCACCTGCCCCATTCGTATTTACTACTGTCGTTGGCACCACCGGAATTGGTATTTTGAAATTTTCCGTAACCACCAGTGACCCTTCTTTTCCATACTTTAAACACATCACTCGATGTTTAAATGGATGTTTGTCATAGGTCGTAAATGGTTTTCCAATTGCCGCTTCATATTCTTCTGGTGAAGCAAAAAGAATATCTGTCATCCCCAGAATCGTCGCTAAGTTTTCACCCATCCTTTCACAGATTCGTGGATTTGCTAAATCGAGACTGATCCTCACACCATCTTTTTTGGCACGGTTAAAATAAAGAATAAAATCCTTAGATCGAGCAACCATCTCGTAACAGGAGGTGTGAATAATATTTGCTTGGTGGGGCGCAGCAGCCAGATTAAATGTTGGTGCAGCATTCATCAAATTCAAAAATGTCCTTTCTCCGTCTTCTGTGACAAAGGTGTAACAAACACCGCTCTCTCCAGATACTGTTGACAGATAATCTTGAATGCCATATTCAGCTACTTTTTGTTTATATGCTTGTCCTAAAGCATCACTTCCCACACAACCAATAATGCCCACCTTCAATCCCAAAACAGCACTGGAAAAACCAACATTTGCCGGAGAACCGGCAGGACTCTCAAATTGTAATGGATAGACCGCTAATTTTTCCGCCAGCACTCGTGGATCTTTTACTCTTTTTTCACTCCCTTTCTTTAATCCCAGTGCTTCCAACTCCGTAGCGGGAATAGTATAAACTCTATCCGTAACGGCATTCGTAATAACGAGTAAGTCTAGTGTCATTGTTCACCTTTGAGATAAATTTCAATGCGTTCTTTTCCTTTTCCAATATTTACTCTCTTCAACGTGACCATACCAATCTCCCTGACAGATCTAACGTGTGTCCCGCCGCACGGCATTTTCCATTCCCCACACGTCCACCACCGTAGATCCTCTTTCTCTTCATCATTCTTCATCACAATTTTATGCTCTTCACTAATAAAGTTATTCATTCTCAATTCTAATTGTGGAAGAATATTATTCAGCGGTTTTTCGTAGAGAAAATCCATTCTCGCTTTCTCCGGAGCAACATTAGAACCAATAATCTTTACTTTTCCAATAAAATCTTGTGAGAGATAATACAAAATGTGCGCCGCCGAGTGCAAATTACGGAGTTTTCTTCGCCGTTCAGGATTAATTTTGATGGTTATAATATCTCCAACTTTAAATGACGGTTCTGCCTCAAGAGTATATTCAATGTCAATAATGTTCTCTTTATCTCCTTGTTTAACCGCTTCAATAACGTTAATGCCGCCGATCGTTCCCTCATCGGAAGCCTGTCCACCGGAAAATGCGAAGAAGATTGTTTGATCTAGTTTGACTTTGTTAGCGTTGCTTTCTGTGACCACGGCGGTACACTGTGTTAAATACGGATCTTCCCAGAAGAGTTTGAGCGTCATTTCATCAAAATTGTTTGGATATTATCTTCTGTGATTTAAAAAAACGGGTTGTAAAATTCACCGCTTTCTTTGTGTTAAATTTTTTGCAAGTGTAAATCACTGTAGAAAAGAATTTAGCATTTCCCCAGACATAAAGAGCAATCCCTGAATCTATTAAGGGTACAAAAGCGTCAAAACCCTGATTAATACTTTTTCCGTTATTACTTGTAGCATGGATCGTTGGCTTGTCATAAGTTCTTAATTTTAACTCTTTAGTAATCCCTTTAAAGAAAGCAAGAATCTCCTTCTTATTAACGGAAATAGTAAAAAATCCTTCTATAACTAATCTTTGTCTAGTAATCTGCGGAGCAATATTCTTCACCCTACATCCCCTCCAATCTTTTAATCCTCTCAGTAATATCCGGATGTGTGCTAAACAAATTTGTAAACGTCCCTTTCGTTTTCCTAAACGGCGTCGAAATAAATAAATGCGCCGTCGCCCGATTCGCTTTATCAACCAATGGATCAGGATCATCTTTTATTTTGCGCAACGCGTCAGCTAAGCCTTTCGGATAACGCGTCAACATCGCGCCGGAAGCATCTGCTAAAAATTCTCGCTTCCGTGAGATTGCCAGCTTCATTAACTCACCAATAATAGGAGACAAAATTGCCAGCACTAAACCAACGACAATAAACACAACCGTAATTGAACCGCCTTCGCGATCGTCTCTTCCTCGCGCTCCAAATAAGAAACTGCGCAACAAAAAATCCGATAACAATACCGTCAAACCAACCATTACTGATGCTAATAACATCACCCGAATATCAAAGTTTTTTATGTGTGAAATTTCATGAGCAAGAACGCCTTCTAACTCTAACTTATTCAACTTCTCCAACAAACCAGTCGTCACCGTCACCGCTGCATGCTCTGGATCTCGTCCCGTGGCAAACGCATTCAACGCGCTATCATCAATCACATAGACCTTAGGCACGCTTGGTAATCCTGCTGCAATCGCCAACCCTTCAACTGTATTAATCAACGTAGTATACTGTGGTTTCGTCGCCTCTTGCGCTCCCGTCATCGAAAGAATGGCATTCGCTCCGCCATAATAACTAAATAGAAAATAGAGCACGCCAATAACCAACGCTAAGATCAAACCAAAATAAGAGTTGCCATAAAGCACACCAATCATCAAACCTAACCCTATAACAAATAGAAAGAAGAAAAAAACTAAAAAATACGTCCGCCTCTTGTTAGAAGCAATCTCCTCATAGAATCCCATCTTAGAACTCTACTTTAACATTCTCCTTTTCTTTGCCTTCGGTTTTAAAGAATTCCTCTTGTGAGAAACTAAACAGTTTCGCAAAGATATTCTTTGGAAAGACTTGTACTGATTCGTTGTACTGCATCACTGAATCATTGTAAAATTGGCGCGCGTAGGCAATCTTACTTTCCGTACCCGACAATTCTTCTTGTAGCTGCTTAAAATTTTCATTCGCCTTTAACTGTGGATAGTTTTCAGCTACGGCAAAAATAGACTTTAATGCATCGGTAACTTGATTTGACGCTTTCGCCTTGTCTTTCATCGATCCAGAAATGAGAGCCGTACGTGCTTTCGTTACTTCTTCCAAAACACCTTTTTCATGTTTCATGTAGCCTTTCACTGCGCTCACCAGATTTGGAATCAAATCATAACGGCGTTTCAACTGCACATCAATCTGCGACCAGGCATTCTTCACCCGCATGCGCAAGCGAATCAAACTGTTGTAGATGTACATAAAGAACAGTACAACAGCAACAATAACAATAATAATCCATGTTGCAACCATATTTTTCCCTCCTTGTATAGTGAGCGTCAAAAATAATTGTACATTCTGACGCTCATTATATACAGGGAAATAAAAAAACTATTTATTTCCCGTACTAAAATGGGATCGCAGTCCCATTTTATGTACCAGCGAACGATTAAATAAAAAAACGAATCATTCGTTCGCTCAGTATTTGAGATGATCTTAGTTGTTCGGGCTCTTTAAAAGCTTTATGGAGAAAATGGCGGCAAAGGATTAAGTGACTCCTTTCCGTTGCTCATGGATTACACCTACTTTCAGAGAATGATAAAATATTTGAAAAGTACTCTTCTTTCTGTGTTTTGCCTTAACACTAGCGAGAACACAGTTAATTTCATTGAACGTAACTGATTTATCGTTTATTTTCTGTATTATTTCTTTAAGCTTATCATTTTCATTTCTTATACAACACCTTATTTTATCGGCTCTTTGTCTTGAAATAATTTCATAAACAGATAATTGATTAAATTCTATGAGCTGCGCGATATGCTCCCAAACTGTTGATTCCTTAATATTTCTTCCCAACGCTATATCCTTAATAGAAACTCTCTTTTTCAATAATTGCAGTGTTTTCTGCTGTGAAAATTGAAAACTGCTTTGCTCAACTTTTTTTGTAAATGATTCATGCTTTTTAATATTAATAATCTCAACTTTTTTGTCAATTGGAAAATCACGATTTATTATCTTTGTGATGCTGCGCTTATACTTGTAGGTGTTTGCATGGGAGATATATGCAAGCCACCCTTCAAATCTTTCTATCACTTTTTCTCGCTCGATTAGATTCTTTTCATATAATCGCTTCATTTCTTTTAACTTACCATGAAATTTTCTGATGTTTTTCTTTCGTATCAATTTATGATAATAAAAAATACGAAAACCAAGAAAAAGAATGCCAGAATGCAATTTTATTATCTTTGATTTATCGGGATGTAACTCTAATAACAACTTTTTCTTCAGAAAATAATCTAATCGTATTCTATATTTTTCTAACAGTTCTTCCGAACCATCTAAAATTACAAAATCATCAACGTATCTAACATAATATTTTGCATTGAGTGTATGCTTAATAAATTGGTCAAGTTCATTAAGATAGACATTTGCCAGAAATTGCGAAGTAAGATTCCCGAGTGGCATTCCTTTGCCTTGTTCAGTTGTGTTGTGATTTAAAAGAATGATTTCAATCAGCCATAAAGTTCTTTCATCTTTGATAGTTCTCTTAATAACTGACATAAGAACAGCATGATCGACCATATCAAAGTAATGCTTGATGCCTGCTTTAAGAACATACGCAATTCTTTTATTATTTTTTGATACTTTTCTTTTAAAATAATCAAACCGTTCAATTGCTTTGAATGCTCCTTTACCGATTCTATTTGCATAATTGTCAAAGATAAATTTCTTCTCAAATAATGGCTCAATAACATTGCATAAAGCATGATGCACAACTCTATCACGAAAATCAGATTTACTTATCTTTCTTGTTTTTGGATCACGAATAATAAAAGTCTCTAATGGTTTCGGTTTGTAAGTTTGAAGAAGTAATTCCTTTCTCAGTCTTACTAAATTAAGCTTTAGATGTTGTTCAAATTCAATAACATAAAGCTTCAGTGTTTTTCCTCTTCTTGCTTTGGTGAATGCTAACTCAAGATTTTCATAAGAGCAAAGAATATCATAAGAAAGTTGAAAATCCATTGTATCATCAAAAGTAAAGTCCCAGCAACTGTTAGCTTGCCTATTCCGAGGACACGCCCATTGTTGTTGAGGTTGTTGTTGCCATTAAGACCATTGTTGTAGTTATCGCCAACGAACAAAGGACGCCCCTGAGTAGCCCTTCCACTTACGAATTCACTGCCCCTTCAGTGCAAGAAATGTAAAGACCATCACATTTGTGCATCAAGTTGAAGCTGTATTTTATGACAACTTTGGTTGTCTTCGTGAAAGAGCGTGTAGTTCCAAGCCACTTTCGCAGCTGGGACAGTAAATACAAAAAGAAAGAAGTATAAAAAGTTAATTGAAAAAATTACAGTTTCAAATTTGATGCTAAAACTTGAGCATATAATCTTCCATTAAACATAAATGCTTTTCCTCCACTTAAATCAGCTAGAACTTTTGCATCTAATGTTTGATTCCCATTTTCGCGTTGCGCTTCGCGCACAACTGCTTTATGCGGCTCCGCCGCTACTACCCCGAGGACACGCCCAACGTAGTTGAGGCTGCCGCCATAAAGACCAAGGTAGTCGAAAACGAACAAAGGACGCCCCTGAGGTACGTCTCCTAAATCATCAGAATGCCAAATTCCAATAGAATCACCATAAAATTCGTTATGCTTTGCAAGATATCTTTCAGCTCTATCTTTGCCACCTAAGAATGGAATTGTTTGAGGATGTTTCATTGCTTTATTTACTTTTATAACACCAGATTCCGAACTCCGTAATGTATTATAATCTACAACAGAAACGTTCTCACCATCCTCTAACTCAAGTAAATTGTAAAAATCTAGTAATGGCATTTTACCAGCGCCATTTACCAAACCGGCTTCTCTCGCAACTTTAATATTTGCTGGATTTGAGAAATGATTAGGAACATGCCCATATACAACAACAGCTTTTCCCCCTTTTGATCTTCCCGTTACACGAACGCTTGGAGTTGAGAACCAATTTTGTACCACATAATCATTTACTGATGCACAAATTCTGCTATCAGCAACCTGAGGAATAAATAAATGAGTATAACCTGCTTCTAAGCATTGAGTTAATGCTTTTTCTACACCATTTGTTTCTAAAGCTTCAAAAGATTGAGCTTCAGTCATCATGGGAATTAAAATTTTAGTGTCTGCCATTGTTAATCACGTCTCCATTAATTTGATTGTTTTAGAATGGTATGAATGGGAAGTTTATAAATCTTTTGGTTAATTTGTTACTTTATAGTGATACACCTCAATCACACACCAACAACACCGAACTCACCAACCCCTTATTGGTATTCAATGGAAACTCCCCCGATGTATCCGTATCCCTTCCTTTACACCCCAGACCAGACGTAATCAACGGATGTGTCGGATCATCGACTAACACAGATTTAAATTCGTAGCGTTGTTTATACGAATCCAAACTCTTCTTCAACAACTCCGGAACTAACACTTCTTGTAAGAATTGACAACTATGCAGCTCCTGCCCATCAGCACTCCTGCAGTGATACACCGACTCAAAATCACGATTCTCTGCGCAATCATCTAACAATATTTCCTCCACCGCCAGCGGTTCCGTCTCCTCAGGAGAGCACCCCAGCACCGTCGTCCTCATCACCGCCGTTAACGTACTGACGGCCAGTTGTTTTCGATCAAACGTGCGATGATCGGTCTTGTCATTGAGCGCAAACTGGGTCAGGAAGAGAAACGCAATCGTGATTAAAATAACAATAATCACCAAACCAACCATCTCCATCTGTCCACGCTTCAGGAAACGACTCATGAATAAACCTCCACCACGACTTGTCCAAAAGAATGTTTCACTCTTCCACTAAATTGTCCGCGCACCGCATCATCGCGCAGCACAACATAAAACGAACTCTGTTTTTTAAACGTAAAATCTTTTTTTGGATTATCATAGATTTTCCACGTTCTTCCTTTCCCCTCTTTAGACAGCGGATACAATTCCTGCACCGTAACCGTCGCAAAAGAAAAAATACTAAAGTAATAATCCTCTACATGCCCAGATACCAATGTGGGTAACACATTCATCTTCATCACATCCAAACAATAGACATTCTGGAGTAAATTTCCCGTCGTACATTGAATCTCCGGCATGAAGATTGTTTTTGTCACAACCTCCGCCGCTCTCCGTTCCACTGCTGCCTGCTGTTCTTCTTTCAGACTGAAACCAACATACTTGTAATAAAAAATCATCCCAAATATCAACAGTACAAAAAAAATAAACAGCACGGCAATTGTTTCCGTCATTTGAATTTGTGCTTTTGTTGGTCTCATCATGCACCTTAATAGAGAGGGATACAGCCATCTCCTAATTTTGAGTTTAATTCTTTAAGCTGTGCGCCATTAGCCACCAAATCACTACAACTATCGGGATAGAGAGCAACACAACTCTCCGCCAGTGATTTTTGTTTCTCAATCATTTCTGTAAGCCCGCTCACTTTTACCGGACAAACACCCTGTTGTGACAGTGCCGCCCCCATCACTTGCTCTGCCCTTCCGGCATACACCGCCGACACTAACTGCGCTCGCTTAAACGCCTGCATCATCCCGCAGTCAAACATCTCTTTATTCGCTGCAAAGATTGCTGCATAACGCACCGCATCAAGATCACCATTCAACGAAAAGAGCGTTGCCGCCCCCTCTAACTTCCACACCTTTCCTTCTTTTTGAAAGAACGTAACTTTCTTTCCATCACCAAACACTACCGCACTCACTTCACGATCTGCCTTTTCCTGTAATGAAAGTGGAATCGGAGAACCGGTCTGAATCGCCCCGCCCGAATAATCAACGATTCGCACGGCAAACCCCTGAGACGAAGAAATAGAATTGACATCTGCTACTTTCTCCACGTTAATCTTAAATTTAATCTTTGATGTAGGATCAACGACAGACTCCGCTTCTTTCAAAAACTCCTGCCCCAGAGCGCTCTCACCAACCAGCACATACTGCATCGTTGGTCCTGTCACATAGAGAAAATCAATAATCTTAAATGGTAACGTGTAGGGGAGACTCCACAAGAACAATTGCGTTCCTTTAATTTCTGCTGGAGCAAATAGTGGTAAGATCGTATCTTTTACAGAAACGCCTTTTTCTTTTAAGCCGTATTCCATCACCGCCTCACGAGAATCCCCATTCTTGCTAACTACACATTGAAAATACAATGTCTCATCAGCCAGCCCCGCCGTAGAAATAACACTCTTTGTCGACTCCGAAACAGATGCCGCCCCTACAATCGACTCTAAGATACGATTTACTTCTGTTCCCAACTGTTGTGTTGCCGAATCTTTTTGCTTTACCACAATACTCACAAAGAAAAGTAAAATAACAGCACCGGCGATCAGAACATAAATCCAATGAAACGGCATTTGCATTTGCCCTTTAGTTGAGGTGGCCATCATTTTATCAAAGATGATTATTAATCATCAATTAGCGGGAAGCGAAAGTTGTGTCCGATCACCTTTGCCTTCCAAAACAATCGTAAATGAGCCCTTCACAATGGGAACACAAAGAAAACCTTCCTCTCCTTCTTTTGCGGGAATAACATTAAAATGAAAAATGTTGATCTGCTGCGCCGCTGCTGGTTTCAAAAAAACATTCTCGCTCGTCGCATCATAACCCCCCTCTGCAGCAGCGCTGTCTTTCCAAATACTGCACGCCACGGGATCATAACTACACAACTGTTCATTATATTGAGCAGCAAAGTCAACAAAACATATTTGATTAAAACTACCAGGAAGATGAAACGTTTCTTTACGACTGGAACCATAATCCGCATAGATTTTCTTCACCGAACCCTCTAAATTATTCTTGAACTGAAGAAATTGCACTTCTTCACCACGATGAATAAAACTATTAATAATCGAATAACCAAAGATCATGATCACGGCGAACGTCAGCGCTGCAACAATATAGGTAAAGACTTCTCCCACGCCTAATCCTTTTTTACCGTTAAATATTCTTTTTGTCATCGTTATTTCTCCAATTATTCTTTGTTCTCTTCCAAACTTATTGTTCTTTCCTCTTCTTGCTTATCTTCTCCAACTTCGTAAAAATAGTATCCGCTTCTTTTTGAGTTACAACATCCGCGATATCTTTCTTCTTCGTCTTCTGCGCAATATTTTCCAAACGATCAAAAATATTCTTCTCACTTGCTTGTAGTCCCGGCTTAATTTCTTCTTTATGCTCTACATATTTCTCTGCCAAAGATTGCAATCCACTTAAACTTTTATTTCCATGCAATGCTTCCTGCACGTGTGGAATTTCTGTTGAACTCTTGCCAAACTCGCTAAAGATTGATGACCTTCCCTTCTCTTTTGCCCGTTCTTCACGCGTCTTCTTCCAATTCGCAAACTGTTGCGGCCACACCCCCTGTTGTACAGGAGCTCTCGTCGTCGGAGGTTGTCCCCCCCGCGACGAGATCATCGGAGACCCCCCCTTTTTCTGTCCTTCTTGAAGATACCCATAAATTAAATATCCCATGCCCCCACAGAACATCAGCAATCCTAACAGTAATAACACCCATGCTAGAGTATGTGATGAAGTGACCGGTGGAGGAGGGAGAACAGGAGTAGCAGGAGGTGTTTCCGTCTTTTTCTCAACCACATCTGCTACACACGGGTTTGTCCCGTCACTATATTCTTTATAATTCATAATTGTATCTTTATCATAATCTTCTTGCCCATCACTAACACTATTATTGTTGCTATCTTTATTCAGATATGATAATGGACAAAGAACAGAATTAAACTGTTTCTCCCAAGCATCTGGTAAGCCATCATCATCGCTGTCAACGGCTGCTTGAACTCCATCAACCTGACCAATCGCACAGCCTTTGCCATCCACTATTTTTCCTGCTAGAGAATTTTTACACTGATCACAGGAATCAGCCACCCCGTCGCCATCAGCATCCTCAAACGTGATTAACTCTGTTTTTGCCTTGCTATTATTGACTGCATCTTTAGTGATAAAACAGATATAACTCGTCGACGTAACACTAATCTCTTTGCCATTGTAAGGTAGACTAGCATTACATTTATCTGCCGTTGCCGCAACGCCATAGATAAAATGTTGACAGGCTGTTGCGTCGTTACATGGTAAAGATACGGATCGAGAAGTGCAAGATGTGCTATTGATTTCAGAAACCGTAACAACCGGCTTTTTAACATCATTCTCACATGTAGAATAATTTTGCGCCGTCACTAAAACACCATCACTGTCTTTTGTTTGCCCAGCATTTCCCGCTTTATCCGTCGCTTTGACTGAAACAATTAACCCTTGCGATTTGTTTTTATCAACACCGACCGTATTGATGGGAATTTCTAACGTTGAACTGGAATTTAACCCGCCCTGAAAAAGAACCTCTCCCTTCTTGAATGTCGTTGTATTAGAAACAACCATCGTAGAACCAAAAAGAGAAGGTGTGGCATTATAAACTAGGTAAGAATAATTGGCAATTGCCGTTTCATTAGAATAAACATAGACTTGCCAGGAATCTTGACCACACGTAACATTTCCATCATCAATTGAATTAATAATAGGAGCTTGACGATCAACAGTGTAGGAAATTGCTTCTTCCTGCACGGCATCTCCAAAGAAACAACGGAACGGTATTTTGTACTCGCCTTCAGCCGAGGAATTGAGTTTAAGATGATGGATTTTACTATTTGTTTCATCAAATAAGACAAAGTTATCATTTTTTTTATATTCACAATAACCGGTTTTTGTTGTTACTACTTCTGCCACAATCTGATTCCCCGATACATAATCATCGTGCGGCCAAATGCTGCTGATGCTTCCTTTCTGAGTATAATCAACATTGATCGTAACATTCTTCTCTAGAGAAATATTGCCCGCCCCATTTTGACACTGAATAGTCAGTTGGTAGTCTTTCTTGCCGTCAACAAAATTGCCGCTGCCAACATAAAAAGAAGCCTCATGGATGGTATCAAGTTGATGTTCATCTCTTCCCGGAAAAGGCATAACACTGCCGTCTTCATTATTTCGAAACTGACACACCGTCTTATCATCAGTGTTAACGGTCAAAAGCGTACTTACCCCTTCAATCAGCGGATTTGGATCAACCCCCACAGATAAAATAGTTGGCGCCGTTGGATCATATTCCAAATTCATTTTCTGCAGAGGACTAAGTTTGCCATCCCCATCTTTACAGATGACATACACCTCTTTCACTCCGCCGCTTGAACCGTAATCTGTAAAAACACTTGCCGGGAAATTTTCGAAGAGATATTTATCTTCCCCATTCTTCTCCTTGACTTTATATGGCGCAAGAGTATCATAGCTAAACGTTGGAATAAAATCAAAGCGGCATTCTTGAGTTGCCAACTTAGTATAAAACTGCCAGTCAAATGTCGGCGAATTACTAATCCCCCACATCTCATCTTTATAGGTATATCGTGTCGGCTTCTCTAATGTGATTCCAAAACCTTCAATATTAATCTCACCACAGAACACGTTATTATATATTGTCCCTTCATGCGTCGCAAAATAACAGATCTTTGTTGTCTTGTTAACAATAAATGAAGAAATAAATGTAAGATATGAAGCCGTATCTGCGGGATTACAATTCGCACCCAGACAGTACATTATTTTCTCACAGGGAAGACTACTACTGCTGCATTGTAAACTAACCCCTGCCTGTTGAATAAACGCTTCCGACCAGCCATCATCCTGATGGGCAACATTACGATTTTCTTCAGTTAATACTATGCTTACACTCGGCGGCGTGAAATCAATCTTAAAATCAAAATAATCTTCATGGCTTTTCGTTGTTAACAGTTCTTGACAAACAACTTTCTGTTGCGCAACATATTCTTTCTCAATTAGTTGAATGGGAGTTGTCTCGTGAACTAAACCCAGTTCATCCGTGATAAAATCGGCAATTTTCTGATTAGTGGTAGTATCATATAAACTACACGTTGAACCCAGTTGGGTTTGAACTTTAAACGCCACTTCTTTGGCAATAACAAGTTGTCCTTTTGCCGGATAAATAATATTGATATTTTGTTCTAAATCAAACGAATATTCTTTTTGTTTAACGTTAACGTTACCGTGATCATCAGTACACAAAACAGTAAGTTGATATTTAACACCTTTCAAATCCGTAAAGCTCGCCTCTTTATTTTGCTCCGTTCGCGCTACTGATATTGTTTTTGTTTCTCCAATGGGAAGTACTTGTTTCAACGCAAAGTCACAACTCATCGCTTCGTTGATATTCTCCAGATGAACATCGAGCTGCGAAACAATTCCCAGCGTGGAAGGACTTTCTTTAATTTCAAAATCAGGAGCAACAGCATCAACATAGACCGCCACTTTCTGACGCGGTCCTTGATTAGAATAAATATCTTTAGAGAAATAATAAAGATTGTAAACCTCCCCATCTGCTTTTGTTGATGTAAAAAATGGATACGCCGTGATGTTAACCGCCGCGCTATCTTTGGGCAAGAGACCTTTAAAGCTTACGCTGACAAATTTGTCGTTGCTGCAGGTATTTGGACCATCTGCCGGACTAAGACAATAACGCAGCTCTTTAACCGGACTTTGTTGCCCCGGTTTGGAAGAACTATCATCAGCCGTGAAATTGACAAACGGATTCTGTTGATTAAGTACCGAAGGAACTAACGCAGTTGTTGCCGGCGGAGTATTGTCTACGGCGCAGGCAACGTTATCTCCTTTTGCGTCAAGACAATCGTCTTTTTTATCTGCATCCCCATCTTTAAAACAACTATTACCATCCCACGCGCAGCGACCCCAGTTACAACGATCTTTTGACAATGTTAATAATTCATACTCATCTTTAGCCACACTGCCCGCTCCAATACATTCTTGTTTCGAACTATAACTATAACACGTGGCATCGGGCGCCGGATTCTCTTTACATTGTGCGCAACTGGTCTGTTCTGGATTGGCAAAACAACGTCCCAAACTAGCACAGACATTAGGAGTACAAAAATAATTCTCAAACAAACTTGAACCTGAACTACACAACGTACACTGATCGTCCTTTGCATACTCTTTTTCGACACAATAACCAGAACCGGTTTCCACGCTGGTCATCAGAGGACTATAAATATCAGACGAGAAAATGGCGCTATAATCTACTAATTGCGGATTAGAAGCAACATCGACCCACTGACATGTTGCGCTGAGACAAGAATTTTTCTCGCACGCTTTCTTACTCTGAAAATCAAAACAGCTCTTCACAGACGCGCAGCTTGTACATTGATTGGCAAGTGTTTTACTGGAATCATAATAACAAAAGTTCTCATTATTTGCGCCATAACACTGCTGCTCCGAGGCATACAATCCAAACGGGTTAGTTTCAACAGAACAAATGCCTCCATCTTTACAGCTTGCCGTCGTTGCCGTTGCTTGCGCGCAGTACCAGGTGTTGCCCAGAGGCAAACATTCTTGAACGGGAGTTATCGTGTTTTGATCCGTGCAGGTGTACACTGTCTGGCGTTTATCAACAAGGCAAAACGATGCCCATAGTCCCGTATCACCATTAAATTTACCTTCACATTCTTTGTCGCCAAGGGTAATTATTACGGAAGTCGCATCTTTTGATTCCAAACCAGAATCAAAACTGGCTTTTATTGTATAGGTATATGTTTTCCCCCATTCGGGATTAACATCATCCCAAAAAGTTAAAGTTCCATCAACCGTACCTGAAGCAACAATCTTATCATCTTCATATTTCTCAAGAGAATAGATCTTTACTTCGGGACAAGGCTTCTGCCATTCTAAACGCACTTGTCTTTTACCAGGCACGGCCTTTGCCGTAAACACCGCAACATTCTTTTGTGGATCTGTCCCACCTGCAGTACATTCACCCTGCAAAGGAGCAAGAAATAAATCCTGGATTATTTTTTGATCTGCCTGTACTATTACTTTCTTGATTTCAGAAACAAAACCTTGATACGTTGCCGAAACAGTATGTTCTTTTCCATCGGCGGGGAGAGAAACACTATACGTTCCATCAGGATATTGTGATTTTGCTTTGAAAAAGCCATCCACGTAAATTGAAACATCATAGGTTTTAACAGTTTGCACATACGTCGTTCCTTCGATCCCTTGAAATGCCGATTTAAGTAATGTTATCGTGAGAGGATTATCACCATTAACAACAACTTTTTTCTGCTCTTGGGAGTCATAACCAATCATACTCGCCAAAATAGTATAGGTTCCCGCAGGAATTGTAGGAATTGTCAACAGTCCCGTCTTATCAGTTTTTGTTGTTCCGGAGACTAGTCCTTGCCAGCTAACTGTAACATCAGCAAGAGGCTTGGCGTTAACATCGTTTACTGTAATTAACAACGTTGCTTCTCCCGCCGCTTTCTCTAATTTAAAATCATGCGTTGTCGTTTCACCGAGAGAAATAGATATGGTTTCAGTTTTATCCACATATCCCTTCGCCGTAACTTTAATTGAATATGTTGCCGGAGGAATCAAGGGGATCAAATATTTTCCTTGAACATCAGACGAACCTGAAGAAATAGTAGTGCCTAAGATGCTGACCCCAGCATTCAAAATGGGCTGCCCAGAAATATCTTTTACCGATCCCGTTAATCCCCCCATAACACCTGTGGTTTTACAATATTGCTGTTGACAAAGCTCGACCGTCATCGAACTAGGATTATTAAATTGAAACGTTCCTCCACTCCCCTGTTTTTCACTAGCCAATTCTGCGCACTGTGATTTAAACAATAATTGCGGCGCGCAGAAAGGTTTGTCAGGCAATGGAATAACACAGCAGCCTTGCGTACACTCTGCTGTCTTCTTATCTGCTGGAATTTCTTTTCCACCCGCTACCGTACATTTACCAAGAGGAACTTCCTTACACGTTAGCAAAGGATCAGCGGCATCACATGTCACACTTTTACAATCTGGGATTTCGCTACAAGTCGAACCTGCTTTATAGACATTCGCAAAGACACAACCAGTCTTAGCATCACAATCTTTTTTTGCCAATTCCTGAGTTGTACCCGCTTTACAATAGAGGTTCAAACTGCCTTGTGAATAGAAGTAACAACCTGTCGATTGAGTTGCTGTTTCCGCTGCCAGAACTGAAGCTATAATGAATAGGAAAAACAAAGCACCAGCTATCACAAATCCCCTTTTTTTGCTTCTCATAAGATGGATTCATAAATGCTTTCACGTTTATAAATGTTTGGAGGCTGTTAGCGTCTGAAAAATGGAAGCTTCAGCATTATTTACTGTTGCTAAATAGAGAGAAGTTGAACTCGGCGCTATGTTCACTATTAGTGATTCTTTAGCAGAATTAAAATGGATTCCAAAAATTTACGAACAAAAATAAGTATAACCAACCCACCACCCATTTCTTTGACATTTCCCTTGTGAATTAGTCTTCAAATTAAAACAACTATTACCTAGATTATGCTCGCCATCGCCAAATTTATTCTCCTTACAATTGCAATCGTATTGTGTTCCATCATTAATATTCTCAAATCCCAAATCTCTAACATTAGTCACAATTTCCGTGGTACAAGCGGTCGTCTTGTCTTTATCTTCTTCTCCACAACCAACATTTCCATCACACCAATAGCCACCTCCTTTTGACCATGGTTTTTGACCAGCGCAGTGTGAATCTATTTCTTTACAATCTGTTTGTCCATAACGCCCGCAAATGTTTTTATAATTAGGATCAAATTCAAACTCTTTTTCCCCCTCGCAAGTATTTCCGCGTGTTCCATCACAGTATGTAACGGTAATAATTTTCTTTTCAAGAAGAATGCCATTTCCCAAAGGATAATTTTTATTTTCAAAACAACCAACTGCCTTGCTCTCATCCACTTTGTCTTTAAAGCAGGCAACCTGTTCATTTGGTTGAGCAATACTCCATACCTCTGACGCACCCGGATCGCCAAGACAACAAGTGTGATTCGCTAAAAAAGGATCAATAGGAATACGTATTTCTCCAGAACTATCTCTATCCGGCAACCCATCGTGATCTTTATCCACTAAATCCTGATTAGGATAAGGAAAAGGATGATCTTGATTACGATACGGCAAACACGGTGCAACATGTATGGGAACAGTACTCGTACCGGTCTGTTTTTGCAATCCACAATAATTAATTGTGTAATCCAATGTCAGCTCCCCCGACGCAGGTGCAGGAACAACTGCAAACGGATGAAAATCAAAGAGAGAAGGAGAAGTTATGCTGTTTATGAGAATATTTTGATTTTTTAATGAATAAGGAAAAATAAATGAAGGAAAACTTAATCCGACATTGACTAACGTGTCTAAATTAACACTTTGCTCATTGGAAGTGTATTTGAAATGAATCTCTGGCGGGATTTTTGTTAACGAAGGCTTGGGAAGTTCTACATTCACAGAAATTGGATCTTCGGCTGAAACAAGAGCAACCCCCTTGTCTGTTTCTAGAGGCAACTCTTTCTCATAATGATGTTTTACTATTAATGTTGCCGTAATTGGATTATCAACTAACACCCGAACATCTTGGTTATCTTCTAGCCGTCCGTCAGATGCCGTTGCTTTTACAATATAATTTCCTGCTTTTGGTTTACTTACTAGAAAATGATCTTTATTTGTTTTATCTTCATTAACTAACGCCGATGATGAATCAGCAACAATTGTATTTACCGCCACCGTTTCATCTGGATCATGTGATTCCACGTTAACATCAATACTCCCCAGAACCGGATCTCCTTCAATCGCCAGATAATCATAACCCCCAGCAGGACAGGCAAAACGTTGAATATAATCTAACGCCGGTGGTCGATTTTGTCGGGCAAAACGATACGATGCTTGAGGAGAAGAGAAAGAATAAATCACATCCCCTTTCGCTGTCATTTCAGTCTTCATCTCCACACCCAGAGAAGCATAACCAGAAACTAACTTTTGCGTGCAGAGAAGATAATTCTTCAATGGATCATCTGTTGATTGACAAATGCTCAAACCCAGCGAATCTTTCACATCCTCAATGGAAGCAAAAGTATAATCACGATTAATTAAAATATCTTCTTTTGAAAAATTAAAATCAACATAATCACGATCTGCTTGCAGTGGATAATATCCTGCCGTCTCAACAATTCCCAGAAGAGTCGTTGGATGAGCTAGAGCGAACGAAGAAGTTGTAAAATAATGTACACCGTGTAGTGTCAAAGAAAATGGAATCGTCGCCTCAACCGAGACAGCATCCTCTTTTAAATGAACACTAAACTGTGGATCTGGCACTTCCACAGACGCATCCGCTGAAATTTTATTTTTAGCTAAACTTTTTGCGCAGTTGACAACTTCATCTTGCAGATATCGCTGAATATCCTCTTGAATAATCGATGGATCGAGTGTCAAAGAACCAAACTTTACGGTCGTATCGGGATAGTGATATTGACAAAACTGCGGATTATTTTCTTCGCTAGAACAGGGATAGGCATTGGGATACGTGGAAAATGGTGTGTAGATTAATCCATACGCCACAGGAGTTCCATCCGCCGCATACGTGCCACTCTTTCCATCTTCAAACGCAATAAAACCACCCGGATTTAATCCCATCCATAGTCGCCCCTGTTTGCTAATTGTTGTAATCGCACTGGCTAAAGGATCTTGCAAACAATCCTCTAAATAAAGATTAATTCCAGCTTTTGGATAAATTGATTCAAAAATCTTTTCCTGTTCTGCTTTAAGATTAGATTTTTGAGAATTATTAACAATCGCCATCAAAAAGAGAAAGACAACGAGAATAACAATCCCCAAAATCATGAAAATCGTGATCTGCCCTTTCTGAGTATTGTTCCTAGTAGTACTACTAGCGCAATCATCCCTCTTTTTGTTCATACTCAACAGAATAAATAGTTTATACTTATAAACATTCTTTTTCGAGAATAGTTATGTAAAGGGAGGATCCTCGAGACGAAACTACTCTTCTCACTCTCCAACCCGTTCCTTTAATAATTTCTCTTAATTCTTTTTGAGAAACAAGAAGATAATCAAACCAATCACCAATGTATTCCCGAAAACGCACGCGAATTCTAAGTTGCCCCCCCATCCTTCCTCTTTTACGATTAAACTGATGATACAATAAATGCACCCTGTCTTTGGTGTTATACGGATCAACGTTTTCAGTAATAATTAAAGCTTGAGGAGTAGTAATTTGATAAAACATCTTCAGTAGCTTTCTCGCTTTATTGAGACTGCCAAATAAACCAAAATTATTTCCAAACATCATGATCGTATCGAAAGTTTGTGGCTTGAATGTGCTTACTTTTTCAATCGGTAAAACGAGGGCGCTTTTGACTCCACGCAATGTACAAACTTTGATCGCAAGGGGAGAATTATCAATGACCGTTACCTCTAGACCTCTTTTCTGCAAGTACAACGCAACACGACCAGCACCGCTACCAACATCGAGAACTCTTCCTTTTGCAAGTTTAATTACTCTTTTCTCGACCTCTGACCAATCTTTAAACTGAGCAAAATAGGAAGCGGGTCCACCCGATAAATCAATAAAACCATCATCTCTCTCTATGATTTCATACGCTTCTTTCTTCTGGAAAAAAGCTAAAACCTCTTGACCATAAGCATCTTTTGTGGAATTCATGGTTTACTTCACTTCATCGCTATATTGGCTAAACCTTGTAAGATAAACATTATTGATATCAACATAATCAATATTGATAAACCCCAAAAGAGACAAACGAAAGAAAAAACTGTTGTTCCAAGCGTAAATATGTTTATAGTTGAGTGAGTCAACATCTCTAAATCTTCATTGTTGCGTTCGGTAAAATTTTGTTCTTGATAAAATTTATTCTCAGCATTGTTTGCAACCTGTAATCCCGAATTAACGACATCGATATATCGATAATTAATAAAGAAAATTGAAAAGGTAATAGTAGTGATTAATAATATTAGACCGAAGAGTACCTGAACTTGACCAATTCTTTTCTTCTTAATTTTTACTACCATCCTATTCCACCCTTAACTTCCCCGTCAACTGCGGCCAGAGATACCCCACATCTTCCGTCGCGAAAACATTTTGTGTCCCATCCACCGTTGTACAGACAAACCAAGTCTTCCCCGCCAACTGTCCCAGAACGCCTTGTCCTTCCCCCGAGGGTGAAGAAAGATGTTTAACAAACGTACAAATTGGTGTTTTGAAACCAGAATAATTTGCCTTCAATGTTTCATTGCCCTTCCCCGATCGTTCTACAAACGCCTGCACTGTTTTGTCTCCTTTTTTAAGAAGATAAATTTGCGGAACAGCCCTGTCAGCAGGGATTACTGTCGTCGTCTCTTCTTTGACGCCAAACAAGCTTTTGAAGAACGAGGCAATTTTCTGCAACAATGAAGGTTCAAATGTTAATCCTTCTTTACTGTAAATCAACGCGTTTAACGATGCCGAGTAATAGATCTGTCCGCTCACTCCCGCCACAACACACGTCTTATAATCACCATCACCCGTACAAGAATTCAAAAAGTTTTCCGGCGAAATACCCAATGCTTTGACAAATGAACTCGTCGGATCAGCAACATCTTTATTGAGCGTCGTCGCAAAAGAAATTTTACCATCTTTATCTTCCAGCAAACAAACATTGTTAATACACGTGTTCTCACTGCCATCAACGAGTACTTTCCCATTCTCTCCTAAGTTAGGAAAACATAACCGCGTCGGCGCTGGTTTCTGTGTTCCGAGTAATCCACTTGTTTGTTGTCCGCCAACAGCGGCAATATCCCCTAATACAAACTGATCTTGGTTATCGAGATTGACCAATGCTCCCTCTGGATTAGTGCAGTAGAGTGTAAAATCATTACCCTGCGTCGCCTTTAATAATTGTTCCGCCGCAAACTGTGTTCTGGTTACCCAAGTACCATCACTGCAATAATGATCAAAAACGTATTCCCCATTATTCACACACAATGGATACTTGCCGTTATAGAAATCATTAGGCTTGGCTTCGGCAGAAGCATCTTTCTCTGAGCTCAGAACAAAACACTGACCTTCATTGGGGCAAGAACCAAACTCTTTGTGATTCCAATCATACAACTGCGCCCGGAACACCCAGTTGCCATCGACACAACGATACACTGCTTTCTCTGTCACACTTTCGGCAATGAATGTGTTGTCTCTCATATTTTCCACACACGTAAATCCATTCCAACAGGTATCGCGAGAACAGCACGCCGCTGCCGGAAAAGATACGGCTTGATCAACTGGCAAAGCAGTTGGCTGCGTCGCATCGTTATACTCCACCGGTTGCACTTTTCCTTTCAAATCAAGTTGAGGATTACTCAGTTGACAATCCTTCCCTTTGACATCGATAAAAAGAGCTGCATACTCTGCTTCTTTGGAATTTGCAATAACCGAAAGAGAATCTTTTCCAGTGATAGAATTTGTGAGTGGTGTGCCAAAGAGAAAACTGAAAAATCCTCCTTTTTCTTTTTCTGCTGCTGTGTCATCAAAAACTAACTGCACTGTTGCTTCACAAGAAGAAGTTACTCTTGCCACATAATCTTTATTCTTTTCAATCTTTATTTTTTGAGAAAGCAGACCTTTCCTACTGGAATCGGTAACTGTAAATACTTTTTGTCCAGTTTCTAATGTTTTCACTTCAACACCTTCTGGAGTGTACGAACTGAATTTTTCTTTATCCGCTGCCGGTGAAGCTTGATACCAGCCTTTGGGAAACATCAACATCGCTGGATCATCGCCATCGATCTTGCCGTTACAATCATTATCAATGCCATCCGCAATCTCTGTCGCACCCGGATGAACATCTTTATTATCGTCATCACAGTCTACATTGGCAGAGTAACCATCGCCATCTTTATCCGACGTCACAGAACAATAAATTTTGTTGTTATATACTACTCCTTGCGCGTCATCACAGCCGGCAATATGCGCATTATTTTTATCTGAAAAAGAAAGTAAACACGTCGAACCAGAAAATGAATTGGTATCACATTTAACTTCTCTTAATCCACTGATACAAATGGGAAGACTATAGGTGGCATCACTTTGCATTGCCACATGCGAATTTGTTGTGTCTTTCAGCCACGCTATCTCTGCATGATTTCCCGTACATTCATTACCCACAAAATTATCTTTGCAGCATAATTTCCAATCATAATTAGGACAGCGTGTTACACCGTTGATTGACTGTGGTAATTCGGCGTGAGCGTTACTTTGGTCCCAAAGACAGAGAATTAATGCTTCTCCGGGCTGGTTGCAGGCATTCTGAGTAACGGAACATTCTAATGCAGTAGCTAGAGAGATGCTGAGGAGAAAAAGTACAAAGGAAAAAAATGGTTTTTGTCTCATGAAGTTTTACAACAGAATTTTAATAACATGGAACCATGACCTGCTTGCCCCGTACAAAGATCACCATTAGCACCATACGACCCCACTCTTTTATCTTCATTATTTTCATCTTCCGTATCAAAGCAAATGGAGCCGATCTTAAAACCATCTGGACACGAATCACCAATTTGTAAAACACAATAATTTCCTTTTAACCATGTCCCATCTGTTTCTAACGCATCAACTCTATTTATTAAATCATTTAAACCTTCCACTTCCCCTGCACTATGCCCTGGATTAGGAACTGTCGAACTCACTGCAAAAACCAGAACACCAACCACCAAAACTAACAATGTAGTCAACACCCAAAACTTTCCCTTTGTAATATTAATTTCTAATTTCATCATTAATCACCCTTTTTCGAAGAAAGACATACGTACCAGCGATAAAAAATACTCTACTCAAAACCTCTTTTGTCCAGTTCATGGTACTACTTAAATTAAAGCTAAAAACTATATAAATGTACCGATGGAAGAAAGAGAAAAAGAAAATAGAAAAAAGAACTTACTTATGACAAGCTTCATAGACTAAGTCTTGTTTATAATTTTCTGGACATTTGCCGCGTGCCGTGCATTGTTCCCATGGTGTTGAGGGTAAATCAGAATACTTAGGTTGATCAACACATTCGCTTCCGAGTATGCAATCAATGCAATCTTGACTAAAATGGGCTTCACAAGCTTTTGTTATACAACCAGCCCAATGACCATCAGTATATTTAGAAGAATCACCAACAGTAGACAAACATAACACCTCTGCCTGACCTGCATCTGCGCAAGAGAAACTTCCACCCTTGCCCGTCGGTGTAATACCATAATAATTCTTCTCTATTTTTGCAGGACCACAGGCTAAAGCACCATACGCCAACATTCCAGCAACAAGTATCTTTCGTAACATTTTAATCTCCTCCAAGAACACTTCAAAACACCAATATTCACCTCTTAAGAGGGGTACTTTAAAAAGCTTTCTAGGAAGAATTCGACTTTCAAGTTTTCAAAATTTTACTTTGTCAAATCTAACATTGGATTCATTAAAATATTCCGCCCAAAGACAATTGAAGAAGTATGATTGCGATCTTCCGCTTTAAGCAGTACTTCAGGAGAAAGCGGCTGCAACTTGTTGTCTTTATCATAAAGCATTGTTGGCAAAGAATCTTTCTTCCAGCCATAATCAGGAGCGCAATAGAAGCCATCAGTCGTTGTCTTCTGAGCAAAGCACATTTTCTCATTCGTTAATGGAACTGTTCCTAAAGCAGTAGTGTCCCCGCAGCCTAAAAAAGCCGTGCCATTAAAGACAACTTGCTGAGGAACATTCTCTGCCTCCAACCAACCCGAAGTTGCGTAGATTGTTTTCTCTGGATTAATAAATGTTCGGCTCTCTTTTCCATCCACAACATTGACAAAGTAGAGATTATATTTTGCCGGATAAACGTTTTTAATCGTATATGGCGGACTTCCTTTCAGGGGGAACGTACAGGGAGGAGTTGTACAAGAATATGTTAGTGTTTCTGTCGTTGACGGATTATAGGTGTAAATCTGTTTCAGCGTATCTGCTTTAGCCATAATGTAATAGGTTGTTTTTTCTTGCGTTAAATCGTCGTATTTGATTGTTGTTTTCTCATCATCATAATTATTTTGATCATCTTTGAGTGGATCGAAGAAGAATATTTTGCCGCCTTTGCTCTCTTTCAATGATGCTTCGATGAAGTTTGTTTTACTAAACGTAATTTCGCCAATTTTTGTGGGAGAATTACTGGTTATTTTTTCAGAGTAAGAAGTACTTGATGAAGAATCGGTAATTGACTTTATACTTAGTGTCCCATCTTTCATAAACACATCTGGAAATTCTTTAGAGTTTAAATCTCCAAAACAGATTATAAAATTGTCTTTATTCTGACAGGTATATCCTATGCTAGAGAGGCTGATCTCTGGGAAATAAAGATATGTTGGACTAGCACCAAGAGGAGTAGTTGGATTGATAGAAAGAGGAGTAGTTGGATTGATAGAAAGAGAAGTATCCAGACAGTAGAGGGAAGTAGAAATAAGAGAACAGGAGTTTAAATTTGTCGGAAGAGAGGATAACAGAAAAAAATGTCCTTCTCTAAAGTAGAGGTCTTTTAATTTTGTCTTAACAGAACTCCCAGAAGTGAGATAACACAGTTGGTAATTAGAAACAGTATCACAAGTGTAACTCGATGTTGCCAGTGCTAGGATAGCCTTTTTCTCTTTTAATTCCACATTCGTCGACACTTCCACCGCCGTACTATCATACTCCCACTCCCCCTTCCCATACGTCAACTCTACTTTTACATCATTAACAGTCTGACTAGACGTAATTCCCTGCGAATTCCAACACGCACCTTTCGAACCGACACCATATTCCCCCTTATCATCACCACAGCAGCGATTCACCGCATCATTTCCCAGCCACGTCAGACCTAAATCTTTGCACATTTTGCCTTCTTCAATCGCTTGATCTTTCTCATCAATATCTTTCAGCCAGGTATTACTTCCCGAACAAACAGGATTAGTATCTTTTTTTGCCAACTGAATATTTTTAATTTCAAGCGGAACAGTTGTTGGAGTCGTCTTAAACGTAATCAACGTAATATCTCTCCAACCCGAAACTGGAATCTGCGCGTGATATACTTTCTTCGCTTGCAGCGTAGCGCCGTTAATCACATCTGATAAGACATTTTCAGAAGCAATTTTTCCCGTTGTGGACCATACTTCCATCTGCAATCCTGTACCTGCCTCAATTGTATCGCCGGAAAAATCAAAATAAACATCAAGATAATCATATCCGGCAAAAGAGAGATATTGTTGCCCGTAGATATTTTCATACACCGTAGTTTCTTCAGAAGAGAAGAAACCACCCGGTTGTCCAAACGGAATACTATTTTTACCAGTGTTCTCATCCACTTTCAAAAAAGGCATTAAATTAAACACTCCTTCTCCAGCTTTCCTAATCTTCACACCATTACTGTCTTTGTTTGTACAAGAGCCTTCTTTACTGCAACATTCCGCCCAAGACCATTGCTCACCCGAAGCATAACAATAAAATTTATCACCGTTTTCAGGATCAAATTGCGACGTCATCTTTCCTTCACTATTTACAGAACATTGCTGCCAATCCTCACCACTTGACGCAACATCATACACTGCTTCACCCGGCTTTTTGATGGTGTAAATTGTAAACTTGGCATCGCCGCTAGCGCGCACCCACTTCCACGTCCCTGAATTACTGCTCGTTGGAGCTGTTCCATCAACAGGAGGAATCACCCCGCCCACCGGAGGAGAAACAGGAACAGCAGTATTCCAACTTTGTCCCACGCTATCGGGAGTAGCACCCGTGCCTGTTCTCACTAAATCTTTATTTAAGCAGATATAATTTCCAGATTTTGCTTTAATCTTTTCTCCTACATCTTTAATTCCATCATCACCGCAGCAGAGATTTGCTTCACCACTACTTTGCGGATCGGAAAGAGAATCAAAATTAGCTTTACATTCTGTTTGATATGCTTTCAAATCACAATCATCATTAACAGAAAGAGCTGCTTGATCTTTTGGACCAGTTCGACAGCTGTTATCAATACCATCACCACAGACTTCGGTTATGCCAGGATTAATACAGACCGCGCAGGAAGCAAACTTAAGATTATTACAGTCAGTTGTGGAATCAGTCATTGTACTGCAAATCGCCGGATCAAGAGCAGGATCGTCTTGGCAGTCGCCCATATCCGTTGTGATGCCATCATTATCTTTATCATCGCCAGGTAATTCTCGCCAGGTTACAATATCTGTTTTCTTTTTAGCCGCGTAATCATAGTCAGTACAGTTGTAGACTTTATTGTTGGCAGAAACATATGATCCATATATTTTATCTTTCTCCTCTTTATCTTTCGCAGTACTATCATCAACACAGGTGTGCCAATATTTATCATTGGAACAGATAAATGTTTTTTTATCCGGAGCACGGAATTTGGCAAAATGCAATGCCTGGTTAGCCGAATCATCTCCGCAGTGAGATTGACTCAGAAAATTTACTGGTTCGTCCATGAAAATCCAGCTTGGAGGTATAATCTTACCATAATTAGAATAGACTACAGAACCGTCATTAGTCTGAGAAGGGTCTCGGTCTACGATTGCAACTTTACAGCCCATTTTATTATTATCTGGAGGATTAGAAATGGTTGAATCTAAACAAGAACCGCCAACGTCTGGCGCTCCTTCTTGAAGAATAATTCCCGCCCTTTCATTGTCCTCCAAGTATTCAATATTTTCTCCATCATGATACAATCCTTCAGAATCACGAAAACAATCTGTTGTAGTAGAAGAATCATACTCACAGAAAAATTTTGGCGTCGCCCCATTCACTTTTCTCCCAATAATAACATTCTTCTGATCATTTTTCTTAAATCCACCATCAGCCAAGACACCAACAGCAAAGAGAATTAAAACTAAAAGTACAACAAACAACCTCCCTCTTTTCTTATTCATAGATAAATTAAAAATAAGCAGTAAATCTATATAAATCTACCGACTTAAAAAATTATTTTTTATATTGTTGGGGAGGACAAGCCCCTTGCTCTAAGCAAAAGTTTAATGGATCTTTGCCATTACCAGCAGTGGTAAGAGTACAAGGAGCAGTCGCAACACAGTCAATACAATCTTGAGAAATTCCTTTCTTCCGACAAACATCTGCAACCTCCGTTGCATAATCTGAACCTAATGGTGTTATTCGACCAATACAATCCAATTGAGCTTGCCCTAAGTCATCACACGTATAATAACTTCCACTGACGCCAGAACTACCATTTCCACCAGCACCATAATAATTAGTCACACTATCTGGTCCACAAGCATACACGCTTAACCCAAAAGCCATTCCCATAATCACTGATTTTAATGTTTTCATTTTTGACAATCTCCACTCTCAACACAAAAATCATAAGTACTCTTTCTCTGAACTGGATCACAATCTCCCATCGCTAGACAATCAATACAATCTTGACTCGTGCCTTGTTTAAGACAACTCTTTTCAACAGAATTAACAAAATCTCCATCGTAATTCTTGTAATCATCCCATCCAGGTTGACTCATACACCATTGAGTGCGTAAAGCAACATCTCGACAGGTGTAATTTCCACCAACATGCGAACCACTATTTCCTTTTCCTTGACCATAATAATTATTCACACTATCTGGACCACAAGCCAACGCATTATAGCCTAAAGCCAGACCAACAACAATTGATTTTAAAGTTTTCATTGAAATTTCTCCAAACACACAATAATTACTACTTTATAGGTGTACTTTAAAAACCTTTTGCTTGAAAATTGGAATTTTCAAAAATCTCCCTACAAATTAATTTCTGCGTATAATGCTTTATGATCAGATACTTCTTCAGAAATACATTCAAAACTTAAAAAAGAATATTTCTTGGGGATAAAAATATAATCATAACTGCAATTATCTTCTGGAAATGAAATATAATTATAATCCGAACTAGAAATATAATCATTTTTTGGGGCTAGTTTCTTAATTTCTAACGGATACTTAATGTTAAAATCACCAAGAATTATCGGTTGAATTGATTTTGCTTTATTTAATGTTTCTTCAGCATGCAACCGAGCAAACAAATCGTTGTTAGAGAAATGAACCACCCATAAGGGGATAATCTGACTACCTACCCGAACATTCGCGACCAAGATTTTTCTATAATATTGATCACCTTCGTGCTTCTTTAGTAGAATTTTATCACTAGAAAAAGGAAACTTAGAGAGAATCGCCAAACCCTCATAACAAGGAGGTAGATCAATCAAATTTTTAACTTTGTTTCTATTATTGACTCGCAGAAATTTAGAATACTTAAAATGTAATTTGCTATTCAATTGTTTAGCCTGATCCATCCCCACTTTATTTTTTGCCCGATCATCCCTTATCTCCTGTAATGCAACCACATCGGGGTTATATTTCTTGATAATGGCAATTATTCTTGGTTTTCGTTGCGTAAAATTGTGATAGTTATGGATATTCAAAGTCATTATTTTTATGTTTACCACAGTTTATTAAAAAATATTTATACTTATAAAACCTATCACAAAAAAATACTCACTTCTTTCCGTTCATCAGTACCCGTTCAAACGCCGCTAAATCTTTAGCCGAACGCATCTCCACCAAACTCGAAGAAAAATTAGTCAAAATCACTGTCACATCATATTTCCGGCACAATCGAAGATTAAACATCATCCGCGCCAATAGCTTCGAACGAAACGAAGAATTCAACACTGAAGAGAACGAGAACACCACTACCTTTCCTCCTTGCCCCGCAAACGTACAAAGCATCTGATCCAATCCTCCGCGCAGATAATGCACCGAATCAGTTGGATGAACTTCTTCAACGCCAATTACACCATCAACGGGTACTTTCTCCAACGCAAAGCGCAATAATTCCTCGGAAGAAGGTTTAAAGAAAACACGTACTTTTTTCTGTTTCAACTGCCGCGCTTTCAACAACAACTCTTTCTTAGAAGAAGCAGTAATAATTTCAAAATCTTTACCTTGAAAGAATGTGTTTTCATAGCCCAAACTAGCACTAAGCATGACCGCTTCTTTTGTCTCTTTTAAACACAAGTAATTATCCATAATTCTAGAATAATCACCTACTTTAAAAAAACTCTCAAGAAAATTTATAAAGAATCAATTAAAAGTGAGACCAACCAAGTTTTTGCCTCAGTTAGAGACGAAAAGGAGGAACTAATGAATATTACTGTACTTAACGAACGAGAACATACTACACAGGACGTAACCCTTACGGGCAAAACCCTCATTGATCTTCTTAAACAACTAAAAATCAATCCCGAAGTAGTTATCGTTGTCCGCAACAACGAAGTGATCACTGAAGATGAAATCCTCAATGACAACGACACCATTGAACTATTAAGCGTCGTCTCGGGAGGCTAGCGATGAATTGTCTCCACTGTTCAAAAAATGCCGTGATTACGTTACAACACGGCGGTCTCTGTAAAAATCATTTTCTCAGCTACTTTGAACAAAAAGTATTTCACACCATCAACAAATACCAACTCATCCAACGTAACGATAAACTCTGCATCGCCACCTCAGGAGGAAAAGACTCTCTCACAGTTCTTCATCTCACAAAAAAATATCTCGAAAAAAATAACATTCCCGCAACCAATCTTTTTGCCCTCGCCATCGATGAGGGTATCGCCGATTATCGTGAACACACCCTCATCGACTTACAAAAATTCTGCAGTGAACAGAATGTCCAACTAAAAATTGTCAGCTTTCAAGACGAATTAGGAAAACCTCTTGATGAAGCATATCCCATTATCAATAAAGACACGCAAAAGAAGCCGTGTAATGTTTGCGGTGTCTGGCGACGTTACCTCCTCAACAAACACGCCGCAAAAATGGGTGCGACAAAAGTTGTAACTGGTCATAATCTTGACGATGAGGCTCAAGTTATTATCATGAACATCTTCAAAGCAAATACAAAACTTGCTGGAAGAATGGGACCTATTTCCGGCATTGAAGAATCAGAACACTTCATCCAACGCGTTAAACCTTTATACTTCTGTGCTGAAAAAGAAGTTCGCCTCTATGCTCTGCTCAAGAACTTTCAAGTACAATTCACCGAGTGTCCTTATGCCAAAGAAGGTTTTCGCCATCATGTCCAAGAAATGCTCAATAATTTTGAACAGCAATATCACGGCACGAAACAGAGCATCATCAATTCGTTCTTAGAACTTCTCCCCCTTGCCAAAGAGAAAGAAAAAGGCCTCTCAGAAGAAATAAAACGCTGCCAACACTGTGGCGAAGCGGCCAACAAAGAAGTCTGTAACGCCTGCCTCATGAAAGAGATGATTGCCCGTGGATAAACCCCAAGAGAAAATAAAAACAGAACTAGAATTACGTTATTCTCGACAGACAATTCTCCCAGAAATAGGAACGGAAGGGCAGGAAAAAATAAGCAAAGCAACCGTTGCCATTGTCGGTATCGGCGCTCTCGGGACTGTCGCAGCGGAACTTCTCGCACGCGCCGGTGTAGGTAGTCTTATTCTCGTTGACCGAGATATCATCGAAGAGACAAATCTTCAACGACAAATGCTCTTCACGGAGAAAGATGTTGAAAGAAGTAAAGCCGTTGTTGCCGCAGAAAAAATAAGAGAAATTAACAGCGCTTGCAACATCACCGTCCAAGCAATTCATCTTTCAGCAAAGAACATCAAATGTTTAGAACAGGCAGATCTCATTTTGGACTGCACCGATAACCAACAAACACGCTTCTTAATCAACGATTACTGCAAAAAAAATAACAAACTGTGGATTTATGCTGCGGCGATCAAAACAGAAGGCTATGTCATGCCCATCTTTCCAAACCAAGCCTGTTTACGCTGCTTCACCAAAGAAGCTCAATTAGAAACATGTGCCACTGCTGGCGTATTAGGAACAATAACCGCCACTATTGCTGCCATTCAAGCGACACTTGCCCTAAAAATAATCACCAACGCTCAACTCGAACAAAGGTTATTTCACATCGACATTTGGAATGGTCAATTTAAAACATTAACGCTAAAGCAGTCAGAGAAGTGCCCTGCCTGTAACGGAAAATATGAATATCTTACCAAATCAGAAGAGACACCGATAACAATTAAATTTTGCTCGACAAATCGTTTTCAGATCAAAGGAAAACCGAAAGATTTTTCAGCGCTCATTAAACGCTGGAAAAAAATTGACACAGTAGAATCAGATGCCAAAACACTTCGTTTTAGAAACATTGTCTTATTCAAAGACGGCCGGGCGTTAATCAAAGCCGCAACCGCAGAAGAAGCATTATCAGTTTATTCGGAGTGGATTGGTAATTAAATTTAAATAGCATAACGTGTTCTTAAAAATATGAAACTGATTTTTATTTATGGTCCTCCTGCTGTTGGAAAATTAACCGTTACGAGAGAACTTGTAAAAATAACGAGATTTAGCAATTTTCATAACCATTATGCCTACGACTTTGTTAACGCATTGATTGATCACACAAATCCTAACTTTTCTAAATACGTAGAAAAAATAATGTTAGATGGAATTGAGATTGCTGCAAAAGAAAGAGTTAGGGGAATCGTTTTTACATTTTGTTATGAACATAAACAAGATGATATATTTATTAAAAAAGTGATAGAGATTGTTAAGAAAAATAATGGATTGGTAGACTTTGTCCAACTAACCTGTCAAAACCAAGAATTATTTAAGAGAGTAAAAGAAAAATCTAGAAAGAGTTATAAAAAAGTCAAAACAGTAAAAGCATTGAAAAACATCTTAAAAAAGTGGACTTTAGATCAAGAGATTCCTTTTGTACGAAGTCTCAAAATAGATAATAGTAGAATAGAACCAAAGAAAGTAGCACTGATGATTAAACAAAAGTATAATTTGTAAGAAAGATAGTTTCTGACCATCAAGCTTCCCCATATTTTTTCAACAACTCTTCAATCTTCTCCTCATCCAGCGCCATCAGAGGCGATAAAACTGTCAATGAAGTTTTAATCATAGATCTTCTCCCAAACGTATCACCCAACACTAAAATATCCAAGCGTCGATCGAGAGCATACTGGTCAATTTCAGAAACATTACTTATTACTTTAAGAGAAAGAGGAACGGGACTAAATTTTTGCAGTAAAGATAAGTTCGCTTTTGTGAGAGCAATAGGAAAAATATTCACCCCTCGCTTCATCATTAACAGCCCTGCCAAAACACTCTCTTTGCTATCAATAAATAACAGCACATTTCCTTCGGCTCCCGTCGGCAGCCCGCCAAAACAAGGGATTATTTCTAAGAAGAGATAAGCACCATCTTGATTGATCTCCACACCAACCAGATGATCATAATTTAATCCATCAAAACGCAGAGAAGTATGCTCCTCCACAAACTTTCCCAATTGGATATTAATCTCAGGAGACGTCAACGGAAAACTCTTATCGGAACGTTTTGGCTCAATCTTAAATGTTCCAACTTTTCCTGCCAACAAAACCAATACATTCTTCTTAATCTCCTCAACATTTTTTGCCACTCTCAAAGCCGGAGAATAGGAAGTTAGTCCAAATATCCTCTTCAAAAGATGATGTTCAGGAAAAAATGGAAGAATAAACCGGCCACGCAACGCTTTGACTTCTTTTCTTCCCGTAACACCACGAATATTGGTAATTAGTTTCTTCTCAAAGAAAGGATAGTTCTTACCCTTCAAGAAAATTTCTCCGCCGCGCAGTAAAAGAGAGCTGAATGTCATTTTTATCTATTAAACAGTAGTTATTTTTAAACATTTGCTAAGTATATAGGCCATATAGCTTAAAACAGGAGAAGAATAAAAAAAATCATTTATAAAGCGAATATTTAAATACTAAGCTTGTCTTTATAAATAAAATTCAATCAAGAGGATGTATACTTATGACCAAAACAAGTTCTACTAAGACCGCAACAAGTTCTAACAAAGCAGCAATCAGTTCTGCCAAGAAACAAATACGAATCGTTAACATTGTTGTATCAACAGCGTTAGAAAAAGACATCCCTTTAGAAAAAATGGCTGCAACTCTGCCTAACACAGAATATAATCCCGAGCAATTTCCTGGTCTTGTCCTCAGAATAAAAGAGCCAAAAACATCTGCCCTTATCTTTTCAAGTGGAAAAGTAGTCTGTACCGGCGCAAGAACGATGGAAGAGGTTGATCTTAGTATTCTGAGTATCATAAAAAGTCTCAAGAAAATGAACATTAATGTTACGATTAAACCGATTATCACAGTTCAAAACATTGTTGCTTCTGGAAGTATCGGCATGGCTCTCAATCTCAATGTTTTAGGAGTTAAACTTCCCAATACAGAATATGAACCAGAACAGTTTCCCGGATTGGTTCACAAGCTGAAAGGCACTAATGCTACGTTCTTGCTCTTTAGTAACGGAAAAATTGTCTGTACCGGAACGAAAACAGAAGAACAAGTCAATGACGCTACTGATAAGCTTATTGAGAATCTCAAGAAAGTGTTGGCAAAATAACGAGTTATTCTTTTCTTTTCCCATTATTTATTCTTTTTTTAAATCATTTTCTTCAGTGTGTTATTCATCAACTAAATCTTTAAATATCCTCTTCCAGCCTAAAAAAGGTATGGAAGTAGAAGAACAAATCAAGACATTTAGGGAATTTATTGAACAGACCTATTATCCCCAGCTCTTGGAATCCGTTCGTAAAGGCCAGATGTTCTTAGTCCTTGATTTCACTGACCTAACTAAATTTAACACGGAATTATCAGATGAGATATTAGAAGATCCAGAAAATGTTCTCAAAGCTGGAGAATTAGCCATCAAAGAGTTTGATCTTCCCAAAAAGATTGTTAAATTCTCCCTCCGATTCAGAAATCTGCCAGACTCCCAAAGAGTTAAAATCAGTGAAGTACGCAGTCGTCATCTCACAAAATTTGTTTGGATTGATGGTATCGTCAGAAATAAAACAGATGTACGTCCCCATGTTGCGGCCTCTAAGTTTGAATGTCCATCATGTGGTAATATTTTGACTGTACTTCAATTAGATACCAAATATAAAGAACCAAGTCGTTGTGGCTGTGGGCGAAAAGGAAAATTTAAAGAAATCTCAAAAGAACTTGTCGATGGACAGGGTATAGTTCTTGAAGAGGCTGCTGAAGATCTTGATGGTTCACAACCAAAAAGAATTAATGTTTTTCTCAAAGATGATTTAGTCTCACCAATTTCAGAAAGAAAAACAGGTCCTGGATCAAGAGTTATTGTCTGTGGTTGGGTAACTGAAGTACCAATCACCTTACGCAGTGGTGGACAGTCTACTAAATTTGATTTAATCGTTGAAGCTAATCATGTTGAGCCAGCAGAGAACGACCCAAATGAAATTCAAATTACAGAGAAAGAATTGCAAGAAATCAATCGTATTGGAAATAGCCCTAACCCCCTTTCTATTCTGGCTAAAAGTCTGGCCCCCTCAATTTATGGTCACGATAAAATAAAAGAAGCGTTGGTGTTACAGCTCGCCGGTGGCTGTCGAAAAATCCGTCCCGATGGTGTTGTTACACGAGGAGATATGCACGTTTTGTTAATTGGAGATCCCGGTAGTGGAAAAAGTCAGCTTCTCAAACGTCTCGCAAAAATAGCGCCCAAAGCTCGTTTTACCAGTGGAAAAGGTTCAACAGCGGCAGGTCTTACTGCCAGCGTCGTAAAAGACGAATTTTTGGGAGGTTGGAGTTTAGAAGCAGGAACATTAGTTCTCGCCAACCAAGGCTTTGCGATCATTGATGAAATGGATAAAATGGGTAAAGAAGATACCTCCGCGCTTCACGAGGCATTGGAACAGCAGACCATAAGTATTGCTAAAGCTAACATTCAAGCCACATTACGCTGTGAAACTACCGTTCTTGCCGCGGCCAACCCAAAATTTGGCCGTTTTGATCCTTACGATCTTATTGCCTCACAGATAGACTTACCCCCTACTTTAATTAACCGTTTTGATCTTATCTTTCCCGTCAAAGATCTACCCAGTAGAGAAAAAGATGAATTAACTGCTGATTTTATTCTGAGTCTTCATAAAGATCCCGAAAAAGCCGTATCTGAATTATCAACGGACATCCTCAAAAAATATTTTTCCCATATCAGAGCAAAAATGCATCCAAAAATAACTGACCCGGCGATTGAGGAAATTAAAAAATATTATATTAGCATGCGTAACTCTGGCGCCGCTAATGAGGGAGGAATTAAAAGCATTCCCATAACTGCCCGACAGTTAGAGGCATTGGTACGTCTCTCTGAAGCTAGTGCTAAAGTCAGACTTTCTAAAACAGTTAGCAGAGAGGATGCCCAAAAAGCAATTGAATTAATAGATTATTGTTTAAATCAAATTGCTAGAGATAACGAGACAGGAAAAATAGATATTGATCGCCTAAGCAGTAAAATAACTGCCAGTCAACGCGGTACAATTAGTGTTGTAAAAGAAATTATTAGTGCGTTAGAAGAACAGCAATCCTCAAAAATAGTTTCTGTTGAAATGATCGTTGAGGCCGCAAAAGAAAAAAGTATTAGTCCAGAAACAATCAATGAGACATTAGATAAATTAAGAAGATCTGGAGATATATTTGAACCGCGAAAAGGATTTGTCCAACGACTTTAAGATGAAAGAACAAAACACCATAAATCCTGCACCAAAACCAGAAATAAAGAATCAACGACAAATTGCCCGCAAGATTTTCTTAAATACAATTATAAACAGCGAATATGTCATTGAAAAAGAACAAGAACCAAATTATCTGAGAATATTACCAGACTCAAAAATTTATCGAGTAAATGTTATTGCTATAGTTGTAAGTAAAGAAAGAGTAGGTATGATTAGTAATCTATTATTAGAGGATGGTACGGATAAAATTACGGCACGAATTTTTGAAGAGAGTAAGGCTATTAAAAATGTAGAAGTGGGAGATTGTATTCAACTGATTGGCAAAATAAGAGTTTACAATGAGGAGAAGTATCTCTCACCAGAAATAATTAAAAAAATAGATTTAATATGGTTAAAAATAAGAGATAGGGAATTAAAAAAGGTAACTGAAATAAAAGAAGTGAAAGCAGAATCAAAAAAAGTAAAATTAAAAGAACAAAACAGAGAAGAAAAAAAAAGCAGTGACACCATAGAGGATTTATCTTTACCTTCAGAAAAAATAATAAAAATAATCAGAGAATTAGACAAAGGACAGGGAGTATTTATTGAGGAACTCATTGAAAAATCTCCCATGGATCGCACGGAGAAGATTATTGAAAAAATGTTAGAACAAGGTGATATCTTTCAGAACCTGCCAGGAAAAGTGAAAGTATTATAAAGTTTAAAGAAGTAAAAAATCCCAACCACAGCAGAGCACACAGCGAAAAAACTATTTCGCTGGTGCATGAAAATCATAAAAATACGTGAAACCGTCTCACCCCGCATGAAAACTGACGGCGATCAGTTTTCTGCGCAGAAATGAAATCTCTGTTTCATTTCTTGCGTCTTGAAAGAAGGGGTTTGAAAAGAGACGGTTTCTCGACAACGCATTTTTAGGATACAGAAAATAAATAGTTTTTTATTTTCTTGTAGAAAATTAGCCAGAATTATACCATTCATCCATTGACTACAAGAAATACAACCGTGATTGTATTTCTGTACAAAAATGAAGTAGTTTCAAGAAATGCGAAAACGATCACATTTCTGAACAGAAAACTGATCGTTGTCAGTTTTCTTGTTCTTCATTTTTTGTAAAGTCAATGGTTTTCTGGCTATTTTCATATAAACAGCGATTTATTTTCAGTACAGAAAGCTTAGGCTTTCTTGTATCAGACCCATTTCTCAGGAATGATAAAGACACTTTAAAATTTTTAAAAAAATAATATTTGGGCGATTGGTAATGAGTAAAAGTACTGAAGCGATAATAATTACTAAAAGTGGAAACCTATATAAGATATTATTTATACCGGGACTTGGTGGAAAAATAGGTCCGTTTAAAGTAGGTAATGAACCTATTTTTTCGATCATTTCAATCGGTTCGACCGTAATTACAGAAGTTAAAAGAATTGAAGAATTTCTGGGGAATCCTGTTTGTTATGATATTATACGTGGTGGTAAAGTTACAATAACATCAAAAATAGTAGAAGTATATCAGAAAATTGATTGATAGTCTTAAGAAAAAAGCAGTGGAGTAATATATACTTCTACAATCCCCCCCACAACCAATATTCCCACACTAATCAGAACAAGATCTAATACATCCAAATAAACTCGTGGTTCTTTTAAATTCTGTTTGACGAACGCAATTGAGATAATACCACCAGCTAAACCCGCAATAAAATACGCCGCAATTTCAAAAATACCATGAGTCATATAACGAAAGACACTAAACGCTGCAGCGCTAAAATAAGTAGCAGCAGAAGTAAATCCTATTAAAGAAACAGCTTTACCAACTTCTGTTTTAATTAAATTACCCATTGCTGAAGCTATAACAGATGCATTCCATGTCAAAATAAAAATAGAACCGGCACCATATAAGAATGAAAAAATAACACAGAAAAAAAGAACTTTAAAATTATTCATTAAGATACGAAGAAATAATCCAATAGTAGTAATATCTCCCGTTACTGCTGCACTATTTGGACCTGTTTGAATAACATTATTAACGTTGGTTATTGCTGCTTGCTGAAGATTAAATACAGAATTAACCATCTGTTGAGGAAGGAACACATAAGCCAAAACCATTGCTGTCATAATCCCAAAAAAGAGAAAAAGAAAGAAGATTAACACTTTTCCGTGTTCTTTTAATAATCGTGACTCAGGGTATTTAAAATCTAATTCTTCTTCTCGTTTGATGGTAACATAAAATAAAGGCAATGTAGACATAACAATAAGAAAAACAGAAAGAAGTCCAGCTGCATCTTTAAAAACAATATAAGACAAAATTAAAGCAATAATAGTATTAAAAAAACCAACCACGAATAATTGCCATGGTTTTTTCTTCAATGAAAAAGGATTGAATAATAATTCTAAGACCATCGATAGAATTAGTCGTTAATGAGTATATAAACATTTCTCGAGAATTAAAATAAAAGATTGCATTTAACTATACTTAATATTTTAAAAAAGAGCTTATTTTGAGAAAGCACCATTACCCTATCATTTCCGATGGAAATAAATAATTAAGAAAAATGAAAGATAAAGATTGTAAAAAAATGTTAGAGATATTTGAAAATTTTTTTAAAAAAAAAAGAATCATTTTAAAATAGCAGTAATGATCTATAAATAATAGTAAATGTAATCAAATAACAATGTTAAATGTAATCCTAATCTAAGAAAACTGCCCACCACCAGGGTATGAAATGAAGCAGGAACTTCATTTTAGCATAGAAATGTGATCTGCTTCACATTTCTTGTGATCACCTGCGGGCTCAACACTAGTGGAAAACTCACATTATAAAATGAATGTTTCCAGCAAAGCTAGAGCTTTGTTGCCAATGAAGTCATTATAGTCAGCCGAGGAGATTCACACTGTGAAAAAACTATTTCACAGGTGCACCAACAAAATCTTTGTTTTGTTGTGTGTTCCAACACCAGAAAATGTAGAAAAGAAGTTATCACTATTTGAACCCTGTATTTAAATAAAAATTATAAGAAATTGAGTTGCAACTCCAAACTAATACAGAAAATTAACACCCCATTCTTCTTCTTCTTCTTCTTATTATTATTATTATTATTATTATTATTATTTACTATATAGAAAAGATTAACTTTGATATCCACTCAAATTGCATTTAACTACTATTTTTAAATTAAACAAAACAGTCATATCAGCTCTTTGATAATCCTATTCTCTATTTACCAAAAAACATATCTAACGCCCAAAGTCTTTATAAGAGATCATCATTTTTTATATCTATCACATAATCATCTATTTAATTAAAACTATTTTTCCATCGGAAATGAAGGGGTCTCTATGCTTAAAATCGGAAATTACTTTGAGTCTTTTTTAAAGAAGGACTCTCTTTTTAAAGAAAAAGTAGTCTTACTCTCATCTTATTATCCAGATGATATTCCTTTTCGTGAAGAGCAAATCCAAGAAATAGCCAATATCCTTGCTCCTGCTCTTCGTCTAGAGCGTCCTTCAAACCTATTTGTTTATGGTAAAACTGGAACTGGGAAGACTTTATCTATCAAATATGTTCTTCTTTCAATGCGCCAAATTGCTGAAAAAAACAATATCCCTATTAAAACAATTTATCTAAATTGTAAATTGAAACGTGTCGCTGATACAGAATATCGACTTGTTGCCCAACTCATTAAATTTTTTGGGCAAGATGTCCCCTCTACTGGTCTTCCCACTGATGAAATATATAATATTTTCTATAGGATTATTGATCAACAAAAACAAATTATTCTTTTAGTATTAGATGAAATAGATCAATTAACAAAAAAAATAGGAGACGAAATGCTCTATAATCTCACCCGAATCAATTCAGAATTAAAAAATTCTCAAATTAGTATTATTGGTATTTCTAACAATCTCATCTTTTCAGAAAATTTAGACCCTCGTGTAAAAAGTAGTTTATCTGAAGAAGAAATTATTTTTCCCCCTTATAATGCTATTCAAATTCAAGAGATTCTTCGTAAACGTGCAGCAAGAGCTTTTCAAGATAATTCTCTTGAAACAGGGTTGATTGAAAAATGTGCTGCTTTCGCTGCGCGCGAACATGGTGATGCGCGTCGTGCTATTGATCTTCTTCGCGTTGCCGGTGAAATTGCTGAACGCAGTGGTTCTTCCGTTGTATCTGTAACTCATCTTGACGATGCGGAATGTCGTGTTGAGTCTGATAAAATAATTGGTGCTGCCACTAATCAACCAAAGCAATTTCAGATGGTATTATATACTATTTTACTTGTAGCTCCCCAGAAAAAACAAATTTTTACAGGGGAAATTTATGAATTATACCAAAACTTTTGTAAAAAAAGTAATTATAACATTCTTACCCAACGCCGGGTCTCTGATATTCTTGCGGAATTAGATATGTTAGGAATTATTAATGCCAATATAATCTCAAAAGGTCGCTACGGTAGAACTAGGCAAATTTCTCTTTCTCTTGATGAAGTAGTAATCACTAAACTCAAAGAAATCCTTGAAAAGTCATTAAACATCACTTAATTTCATATTTAAGAAACTTGTTTTACCCACCATGCCTCCCCCCACCACTGAAGAATTTATTGAAGAAATGTTTGAACGCGGTATTCTTGTAAATGAAGAACTCTTAGCCAAACATGATAGTTCTTTAGCTAAAAATCTTATCGCCAAAATCGAAACAGAAGAAGATCTCTTAGTATTAAATGAAGATTATGCCTCCCTCATTAAAAAATCTTCTCTTGTTGATTGGTATGAAATTGATAAATCTCGTGTTGAAGCCGAAAAAGACCGAGACGAAGAATTGTATCAAGCCCAGCTTCAGGAATTCACAGATACTACTCTTACTTTTCAAACACCAACCCAATCATCTGAACAAATTATTCAAAAACCAGAAACAATCATCAGTTCCGAACCAACCATTCCCTTTTCTTCTATCAGTGAAGAGTTTTCTCTTCCACAGCAAAATAATTCTATTCTTTCATTAGATATTATTGAGCAAAAAAAACTTTCTTTTATTCTCCCCTCCACTGCCACCGTGTCTATCATTCTTTCTCATAAAAACATTCCTCGAAAGTATCACGTTGAAGACTTTACTAATTATTTTATTTCCCGCTATCGTTTTTTAGAAGGTATCCTTCGTCACCGAAAAGAATTGTCCGGCATGCTCTCTATTAAACGCATCCTCCAAAAAAATGAAAAAGAAAAAATTGCTATAATTAGCATAGTTAAAGACGTCGGCGAAACTAAAAATGGCAACCTTGTTGTTACTGTTGAAGATCTTACCGGTGAAATAAAAATTATTGTTTCAAAGAGTAAAACAGAACTTTATCAAATTGCCAAAGATCTTGTCGTTGATGAAGTCGTTGGTATCACTGGGGTTTATTATGATAAAATCATCTTTGCTGAATCTTTTGTCTGGCCAGATATACCCCAAGATCACGAAATTAAAAAAGGTCCTGAAGAAGAATTTGTCATTTTTCTATCTGATATCCATGTTGGATCAAAATTATTTCTCAAAGATGAATTTCAAAAATTTATTGAATGGATCAATGGTCGAGCCGGAAATGAAGAACAACGACAAATTGCTCTGGCTGTAAAATATATTTTTATTGCCGGGGATCTAGTTGATGGTGTTGGAATTTATCCCTCCCAACAAGAAGAATTAGAAATTGATAACATCACCGAACAGTATATTGAATTTGTTCGTTTAATAAAACAAATTCCTCTTGCTAAGAAGATAATTATCTGTCCTGGTAATCATGACATTGTTCATCTTGCAGAACCACAACCCGTTTTTTATCCTGAATTCACACCTCATCTCTCTGAGCTTCCTAATGTCATTCTTGTTACTAATCCTGCTCTCATTAATATTGGAAAGAAAGATGACTTTTTGGGGTTTGATGTTCTGATGTATCATGGCTATAGTTTTGACTATTACGTCGCCAACGTTGAATCTATTCGTACCCAAGGGGGATATCGCCGTTCTGACTTAATCATGAAATTTTTATTAAAAAGAAGACATCTTGCCCCTTCATTTAAATCAACCCCTTATTATCCTTCTCATTCTGAAGATCCACTTCTCATAAAAACTATTCCTGACTTCTTTATTACAGGTCATATTCATTATTCCAAACAGGCAAACTATCGCGGTGTCACGATGATTAGCGGCAGTTGTTGGCAGGGAAAAACATCATTTCAAGAGAAACTTGGCCACGAACCAGAACCAGCGCGTGTACCTATTGTCAATCTCAAAACACGTCAAATCAAAGTAATGAGGTTTGGTTAACATGGGCATTGTTGCTTCTCCTGTCATACAACAATACTTTGAACAAATCACTACTGCTGTAAATCTGGCCTATTCTGTGGCTCAACAAGCCCGTGCCAAAGGCCTAGATCCGGAAAATACTGTTGCTATTCCTCTCGCTAAAAATATGGCCGAACGTGTCGTTGGTCTAATCTCTGTTGTCGCGCCCCAAATCACCAACACCACAATTATCCAACGTATCACCGAACTAGAAGCGGAATTTGGTCTTCTTGATTGGCGAGTCGGATTTAAAATTGCTGAAGAAGTTGCCAAAGAACAATTTTGTAAATTTGAAGATAAATTAACTGCAATGGAAGTTGGTATTCGTGTTGGTTTTGCCTACTTAACATTAGGTATCGTTTCTGCCCCATTAGAGGGATTTGTTGGTTTAAAAATTAAAAAGAGAAGAGACGGGGGAGAATATTTTGCTCTTCAGTACGCTGGCCCTATTCGGGGTGCAGGGGGAACAGCAGCGTCAACTTCTGTTATTCTTGCAGATTACGTCCGTGTTAAAATGGGATACGGTCTTTATGATCCGGAAGAGAAAGAAATAAATCGTTATATTCTTGAAGTAGGTGATTACCATGAACGTGTCACCAATTTACAATATCGTCCCTCAGATTCTGAATTAAAATTTATGGTTTCACATTTACCTGTTGAAGTAGATGGAGACCCTACTGAAAAATTTGAGGTTTCTAACTACAAAGATCTTCCCCGTATAGAAAGTAATCTTATTCGTGGTGGAGTGGCTCTTGTTCTTGCCGAAGGATTGTGTCAAAAAGCAGTAAAATTATGGAAGCGTCTTTCCAAGTGGGGAAAAGAAATGGGTCTTGAATGGGGCTGGTTAGCCGATTTTATTAAATTAAAAGAAGAGATTCATGCTTCTCACAATGCTCCCAAATTAACAGAAAACACCTTTCCTGCAGAAAAAATTGCTAAAGCTAACAATACTTACCTTATGGATCTTGTTGCGGGCAGACCGATCTTAACCCATCCTCTCGGCGTTGGTGGTTTTCGCTTGCGCTATGGCCGGGCACGAACAACCGGTTTTTCCGCCGCTGCTCTTCACCCTGCCACGTTGTTAGTCCTCGATAAATTTATTGCTATTGGCACACAATTAAAAGTAGAACGTCCGGGAAAAGCATGTACTATTACTGTTTGTGATTCTTTAGATGGCCCGATTGTTCGTCTTCAAGATGGGTCCGTCCTTAAATTTCAATCAGAAGAAGAAGCAAAACCCTATCTTTCCTCCGTTGAGAAGATTTTATTTCTTGGTGATATTCTATTTAACTACGGCGACTTTTCCGAAAATGGGCAAAAGCTAGTGCCCGCTGGTTATTGCCCTGAATGGTGGGCGTTAGAAATTGAAAAAAATCTAAAACAAAAAGACCCCCAACAATGGCTTCTCAGCGGTTCAATGATGCTTGGTTTTTCAAAAGAAAAATTAAAAGAACTATTGGAAAACCCCCTTATTTTTTTTCCTTCTTTTAATGAAGCCATAACCATCTCTCAAAAATTAAAAACACCCCTCCACCCCGAATATAGTTATTACTGGAAGCTTGCCTCTACTCAAGACATCTCTCATCTTCTACGCTGGTTTAAAGAAGGAAAAGTAAAACGCGATCAAGAGAATATTCTAAAGATAATTCTCCCTTATAATCAGGAATATATTTATCCAAAAAAAATTCTCGATAATATTGGTCTAATTCATAAAGTTATTAACAAAGATAGTGTTGTCATCAACACCACTGAAGCTCGAATCCTCGGGGCACTCTTTTCTTTTTCTAATCAACAAGAATTAGATGAGCTATCTCTTCCCGATCATACTCTGTTTCGCAATGCTCTTGACTTTCTTAATTCTTTTTCTCCCCTCATTCAGCGTGATAAAGCCGGCACATTTGTCGGTGCGCGGATGGGTCGACCAGAAAAAGCAAAAATGCGCCATCTTACCGGTTCTCCCCAAGTCATGTTCCCCGTGGGAGAGGAAGGTGATCGTCTGCGCAGTTTTCAGGCAGCGATGGAAACTGGCAAAGTCAACGGAGCTTTTCCACTCTTCTTTTGTGTTGATTGCCAAAAAGAAATGGTCTATCATCAGTGTGAGGAATGTGGCAAAGAATGTCTTCAACAATATCATTGCCGGACCTGTGGTAATCTTAATAGTGATCAGTGTCGACATGGAAATACCTCTCGCTTCAAATATCAGGATCTTGACATCACTTATTATTTCACTAAAGCCAAAGAACGTCTCAACGAAAAAATTCATCCTGATTTAATTAAAGGTATCCGTGGAACATCTAACAAACATCATATCGTTGAACACCTTGCTAAAGGTATTCTCCGTGCCAAAAACGATATTTATGTTAACAAAGATGGAACAACACGCTATGATTGCACAGAATTACCAATTACTCACTTTAAACCAAAAGAGATTAAAGCGCCTATCGAAAAATTAAAAGAGTTAGGATACACTTTAGATATTTATGGCGCAGAATTGAATGATGAAGAACAAATATTAGAAATAAAACCACAAGACGTAATCCTTCCTGGTTTTGATTCTTTAGACGAATCCGCCCCAAAAGTATTGTCACGTGTCGCCAACTTTGTTGATGATCTTCTCATTCAATTTTATAAATTAGAACCGTTTTACAACATCAGAACGGAACAAGATTTGATTGGACATCTCGTTGTTGGTATTGCCCCTCATATCTCTGCTGGATTAGTGGGAAGGATTATCGGTTTTTCTGAGACCCAAGGATTAATTACCCATCCTCTTTATCATGCCGGAATGCGCAGAGATTGTGACGGCGATGAAGCTGCAGTTATCCTCTTAATGGACGCCCTCCTTAATTTTTCTCGGCAATATCTCCCCGAGAGGCGTGGTGCTAAAACTATGGATTCACCACTTGTATTAACTGCTTTTCTCAATCCCACAGAAGTCGACGACCAAGTCCATGGTCTTGATGTTGTTTGGCGTTATCCTTTAGAACTCTACGAGGCAGCCCTCGAGATGAAAGCCCCCTGGGAGGTTAAATCTGGTCCTGAGCAAAAGAAAGTCGAACAAATCAGCGACCGCCTCAACACCCCGCCTCAATATGAACAGTATGGTTTTACCCATCCCACTACAAATTTCAATCGCGGGGTCCAATGCTCTGCCTACAAAATTCTTCCCTCTATGGAAGAGAAATTAGCCGGACAGATGGCCATCGCCCAGAAAGTTCGCGCTGTCAACATGGATGATGTAGCAAAATTAGTCATCCAAAAACATTTTATCAAAGATCTTAAAGGTAATTTAAAAAAGTTTTCTATGCAACAATTTCGCTGCGTCAAATGCAATGAAAAATATCGCCGTCCACCTTTAGCAGGAAAGTGCACTGCCTGTGGAGGCAAATTAATCTTTACTATATCTGAAGGCTCAGTCATCAAATATCTTGCTCCCTCTTTAAAGTTGGCAGAAAAATATGATTTCTCACCGTATCTCAAGCAGACTCTCAACATTATCAAAGCAGATGTTGAGCATGTCTTCGGCAAAGACAAAGAGAAGCAGGTGGGATTGGGAAGTTTTATGGAAAACTAAATAGATACTTTATCTCATCCCAACGCCACTTGCGCATGCGGCACCTTCTGAACATACAAAATCTTCTTCGGATCAACCAAATCTAATTCTATCCCTAACGCTACTGCTGCTTTTCCCGTCAGCATAATATCTCTCGCTCCCACCAATAACGTTTTCACTTCCTCTTTCGTTTTTTCTTCTCCTTTATAGAATGTTGAACGTAGATCTAACTGTATTTTTCCTTCTTCAAATAATTTTCCTAACAAATCTGAATCTGTAACAACTAACAGAAGACCATGTCCCCCCTCTTTTTCTGAGACAATAAATTTCATTCTAAATCGTTTTCACTGGTTTTTTTGCGCCACAGGCATTACAACGCAGGTAGTGTATTCCCTTTTCCTCAACTATTTTTGTTTCAGGTTTGTGACATTCTGAACAGAAAACAAATTCACTAGCATACTTCTTGATTTTTTTATTTATCGCTGTTGATGCCACCTTTGTTCCAAAAATAATTCGCTCACCAACAAACTTTCCCGGTGTTGCTAACTCCCGTAGAAGATACTTTAAGAGGTGGTCTGGGTCGCGATCCAAGTCTTTGGCAATCTTCTTAAGGTTACTCAGGACAGTCTTATTTCCTTCCAAATGTCCCATTACTTTATCAATCGTGAACCTTTCGTTTCCTTGTGTCACTTCAGGAAGTTCTTGCCGTGCTTTTTGCAGCATCTTTTCGTAGCTATCCATATTTGGCTTTAGATTTTCCTTGTTTTATAAATGTTTAGGCTTAAACTCCAGAAAATCGTTAGTTCTGAAGAACCACAATAAACCAAATTATCTCCAAAGCGACCCCCAAACCCACCGCAATATTTATATACCCTGAATTCTACATTACACTATCTAAATAAAAGAGGTGTTATACTATGGTTGGAGTTGATCTTGCTGAACTTATTCTTGCAGTCATAATTGGAACGCTTGCCGCGATAGTCTATTCTTTGCGTGTTCTGATTATGTTAGAACGTCGTGTCGCTTCGATGGAAATGAATATCCAGCGCATGACTAATAAAGTACTTCACGAGGAAGTTCTTATTGAGAAAATCTTTAAGGGGAAGAGAAAATAATCTTTCTTTAATTATTTTCTCTTAACTTTTGTTACCATCTTTTTCTTTATCTTTTTCTTCCCTTTATTATTCATCTTTTTACGAGTAATCTTCTTTGTTTCTTTTTTCTTTGTCTTTACTTCTTTTCTGCGCTCTTTTCGTTGTTCTTTCATTTCTTTAAACTCTGTCTCTAACCCTGCAATTTTTTCTTGTAGTTTATCCATTCTCTCTTTAGAATTATCTTGATTAATTAATTCGCCGCATTCTGGGCAGTGAAACTCAAAATCCATCGATTGATCAAAATTTAATCTTACACAATCATTTGGGCAGACAAAAAACAATTCTTTATTTTCATTCTCTAACTGTTTCTTTAATCTATCAAGAAGATCTTGCTTCATCTTGTAATAATTAAAACGAATACTCTCTGGAAGAAGCGTCCAATAATAAATATACCAGCCTTTTTGTTTATCTTTTTTTCGCGTAAATCCCACTAAGTTATAGTTATGGAGAATATATAACATCTTTCGAATAACTTTAATATCTTTCTTTGTTTTTGTTGCTAAATCAAACTCAGAAACGTTACTTCTTCCAATCATTTCTTTGATCAGCGGAAGACCTTCTGGGCTCAGAATTGCTACCAGTATTTCTTCTATTTTTTTAGGAGTAAAGCGCATTTTTTAAGTAATATTATCACCACAAGGGGAAACGTACATTTATGGGTAGTAACATCCCTTTTAAATGTTTCGGTTAAGAACCATTTCTTCCTTACCCATTAGCTCAGACATGGTCAAACCTCTTCTTTTGGCCAATTCTAATGAGACCGCCCAACTGCTGCCAGTATTCTCCAAATCTTCTAACATCAAAAAATACCATTGTTCACTAGGAAAACGGATACCCACCCATGACTCTGCTCCAAAGCGTTGGGCAAACGTCTTCAATTGGTTGATTTCATCCCCCGTAAGATACTTCTTTTGATCTTTAGTGACCTTACACTCAATCGCCACCCTCCTGATTGCGTTTCCTGCTAGAATGTCCGGTGCAGGGTAAGGAGAAGAACCACTTCCCGCCGCTCGAATTGCTGACCAGCCTTGCTCGTTAAACGCTTTAATTAATTCCCTCTCTCCACGCGTTCCCTTTGCTTTACAGTTTAATCCCATTTTATGTTTTAACCAATCTTTTTCTCATCTCAAATACCACTAACTTTTGATCTCCTATTTTGTGGATAGTTTTCTTAATCATCCTAAATCCATTTTTCTCATAGAATGGGCGTGCCGTGACTGTTGCCGTACACTTTAACGTTTTCCACCCGTTAGCATAGATTTCTCTTTCCATTTTAATTAATAATCGAGTTCCAATCCCTCTTCCGATAAAATTCTTGTGAATATACAACCCCATTATCTCATTATTTTTATAATCTCCAAAACCCACAATCTTGTCATTTCTCAGAGCAACATATCGAGCATTCAATTTTGCTAAATTTCGAAATCGTTTTGCCGAAGTCCTTCCTGACCACACCGCAATTTCTCTTTTAGAATAATCTTTCTTGTTAATCAAACGAATTGTTCCTCGATGTAATCGAGCCAGAGAAACAGCATCACTTAACTTAAATTTTCTGATTTTAATCATCTACCACCCATTTCACAAAACTAATTAATTGATTATATCTTCACAATTTAATCTTCATAAAATCTTCGGCCACAACAACATCATCAAAATAAGTTTGTGCCTCTTCCATAATTTCATTATTCGTTTTATAACGCTGACTAATATGAGTAATAACTAACTTCTTAACATTACTCTCAGATGCAATCAATGCTGCTTGCTTCACTGTAAGGTGCAGTGACTTTGCCGCATTCGCTTTCAAATTATCTAACAATGTTCCTTCGATAATCAACAAATCAACATCCTTCGCTAGTTCATATACACCGTTACAAGTCGTCGTATCTGTAACATAACTCACACTCTTTCCTTCTACGATGTAGGTCACATCATCCGCTTTAATCGTCTTACCATTCCAGACAATATCTTTGCCCTCTTGCAGTTGGCCCAGAATTGGTCCATCCAACCCCAACTTTTGCGTCTTAGCTACAGCAATTCTTCGTCGATCTTTTTCTTTAAATTTATAACCAATACAAAGTACTGAATGTTTTAATGGACGCGCCTCAATTGTAAATGACTCTTCATCAACAATAATTCCCGATTTAACCTCGTGGACTTCATGTTCAATAATATCTTTTGCGGCAAATGACTGCAACAGATTATCAAGATATTTCTTTGTCCCAAGAGGACCATAAATATGCAATTTACTGGCAAATTGATCCGCACCCATGCTGCTTAACAGCCCCGGAATACCAAACACGTGATCTCCATGAAAATGGCTGATACACAACCGCGTGATCTTGGATGGTTTCACACTGGCAATACGCATCTGCCTCTGGATTCCTTCTCCACAATCAAAGAGAATATGTTCCACATCATGGCGCAGCAAAACACCTGCATGATTACGCAGTTTTGTTGGCTGCATACATCCCGTTCCTAAAAAAGTAATTTCCACCATCTCTCTTATAGATTCTCCAGTTCTGAGAGGTTGGTAATTTTTACCTCTGCCTCACGTTGATTTCTTCGATCAAGAAGAACTGCCTTAATGCCAACAAGCTGTGCCGGAATAATATCACTTTGGATACTGTCGCCTACCATCATGCACTCTTCCGCTTGGACACCTAAATTCTTCAAAACAAGAGGAAAAAATTCTTTGTCAGTTTTAATCTTTCCGATCTCGTACGACAGAAAGACCTCTTTAAAATACTGACGTAAGCCAAACTTCTCTAACACCGAATCAATCGAGAAACCATCCGTATTTGATACCAGAACCAGATCATATTTTTTTTGAAGTCGTTGAAGGGTGCTTATTGTCTCATCGTAAGGCTTGGCCAACATCCACGATTTGTTCCACATCCCCACTAATGAATCCATTTGTTCATTAGTTGGTGTAATATTAAATTCATCACAAAGGGCTTGAAAAGCCTCTCGCAATGACTCAAATTTTGTAGTCATCATCGCTTTCTCCATTCGTACAACATACTCTTCAAATGGAGCATTAATTCCTAAAATAGTCCTAACCTGCTTAATCGGGCTCCAAACCCCGTTCTCCACTAATGTTCCCCAAAAGTCAAAGAAAATTACTTTTATCATATAGTTCAACCCCCAATCGATATAATTCTCCGTTCCTATTTATATTTTGCGACAAAAACTGTTCTCCAATCTCTATTCAAGAGAAAATAAATCTATTAATATTCCTCAATTTAAGCGTATTTGTGGTAGATGTTTTAGATCAATTAATAATTACTCATTCTGTTCAGAGAATGCTCTGGTCAAATTATAATCCCTATACAGAAGCGCCCCCTTCCGGAGTGCTCATTGCTGGAAGGTATCACTCTCACTACTATTCAACCGTTGCTGTTCAAAGTGAAGCTGCCTTTGATCTTCTCTCTCCAGAAAATCAACAATCACCATTATTTAACTATCTCTTATTTCATGCTCATGACGTACGGGTCATCCCTTGGTTTCAGTATAATTCAAAACACTATAGTTCTGATTTTCAAGCGTTTTACACAGCCTATGTTAAAGATCCTTTCTCTGGAATTATCGTTCTTAAGCCGACTTCGGAAGAAGGAAAACGCCATTTTGACATTAGATTTTATTCAGAACAAAGCGATCGTCCCATCTCAACAATCGCTGCCCAAGACGTTCCCCAACCAGCTCAGAAAAACATCTCTTCTCTGATGCGGTATTGGGTTACAGCTGATCGTTTTGTGAAGAGAGGATTGCAAGTGTTATGAATTTGCAATCCATTCCATTCTATCAACATTATAGAAAATCACTTTAATAATCGTAAGATTATCTTAACTAAAGTGATTTTCTTATTAGGAAATAACTTTGGTAGAGCTTTTTGTAAGACTACAAAAATTAAAGTTATTTCCTATAATTATTTAAACCACCGCCCGTTTCTACCACAGATGAATATCCAAGATCGTGTTAATCTTATCAAACGTAATACTCAAGAAATTATCACGGAAGAAGAATTACTCGCTCTTCTCAAACAAAAGAAACAGCCGGCAGTATATTTGGGAACAGCGATCACCGGAAGACCACATATTGGCTACTATATGTGGGTCCTCAAACTAGCCGACTTTCTTAAAGCGGGGTTCAAAGTTAAGTTGCTACTCGCAGACATCCATGGTGCGTTAGATAATTGTCCGTGGGACGTGCTTGAAAAACGTTACAATTATTACGCTGAAGTCATTCCTTTAATGTTTACTTCTATTGGTGCCGATATCAAAAATTTTGAAATCGTTAAAGGTTCCAACTTTCAACTCAAAAAAGAATACATGCTTGATGTCTTAAAGATGGCTACGTTTACATCTGTCCACGATGCCCAGAAATCGGCATCGGAAGTTGTAAAACTGGGTGACAATCCTAAACTGGGTGGTCTCATTTATCCCATTATGCAATCTCTTGATGAACAATATCTTGGCGTTGATATCCAGTATGGAGGTATTGACCAAAGGAAAATACTTGTCTTTGCTCGAGAGAACTTGCCCAAACTTGGCTATAACCCTCGCGTTGAAGTTATGACTCCCTTAATTCCTGGATTAATTGGCAAGAAGATGTCCGCTTCTGATTCCAAATCCAAGATCGATCTTCTCGATGATGAGAAAACTGTCGTTGAGAAAATCCGCGGCGCTCATTGTGAAGAAGGCGTCGTTGAAGACAATGGTGTACTCGCCTTCCTCCAGTATGTTATCATGACCATCAAGAATGATCGTGGCGAAAAGTTTATTGTTGAAAGACCAGCTAAGTTTGGCGGCAACGTTTCTTTTTCAACCTACTCCGAAATTGAAGATGCGTTTGTCCAGAAGAAACTTCATCCTCTCGATCTAAAAAATGCCCTCGCCCGTGAGATAAATGTTTTTCTGAAACCATTTAGAGACAATAAAGAAAAGATAGAAAAGATCGCCAAGACGGCATATGTTTGATTATTCTTTCCAAAACATTTAAAAACAATTCACCCATTTTCTTTTTCATGGTCAACAGAACAATATCTTCGTCTCGAACAGTTGCTGGTTATTCGCGTCTCTGTCAATCGAGTGGTGTTTCTCACGTTGAAGTATCATTACATCCTGCACGCTCGCTAGCCAATGGAGTAAAACCCTATTTTCTGGTTTTTGAAGGAGAAACACCTCGTGGAAATATTTTAACACATCTTGAATACGCTGGGGGAGTAGATCCTGTCTTTGGTTGTGGATACACTTCTGATGGTACTCAATATCACACTCCCCGGGAATTTGGTCACGCCGTCACTCGCTTCGCCGCCAGTGGTCTGGGAAACATTCCTCGTTCTCAAAAAAGAGATACGTTAGATA
>Ga0209515_10000215_pt1 | contig 110237 bp, 106 predicted proteins | sample Subgroupgradi54m_FD_187454 | JGI IMG/M metagenome (GOLD analysis project Ga0209515, IMG submission 187454) | Subsurface groundwater microbial communities from S. Glens Falls, New York, USA - GMW60B uncontaminated upgradient, 5.4 m (SPAdes)... ... | reverse complement strand
AAACTCCCCGAAATCCTGAAATGAAACAGAGTGCAGTCTCCATGTGAGGGGACATGCAGCTCCTTTTGACAGCACCAAACCCAATGGTTTAGTGCGGCTTCGGCAAGAATTTGGTGCTCTTGTCCGAGCCGGCATGGTATAATACCTTCACTGATTTAGATTTATCCCACAAGGCTGTAAACTTCCCACATCTTGGTTAAAAACCAAGTTCTTAAGGCTCGAAAATTCTAACTGTAAAAGTATGTATAATTATACATATAAATGTATTGACTCGGGGGAGAACCTATGATAAAGTTTGATTGGGACCCACAGAAAGAACTCATTAATATCGAGAAGCACGGTATCGATTTTCGGACCGCTTTGCGGGTTTTTGATGATCCATATCGTCGTGTGATTGAAGACTTAAAGCATCAAGAACGCGAGGACAGATATCTTTGCATTGGTAAAGTAGACGTTCGCATCTTAACGGTTAGATTTGTTTATCGAAACGATATCGTTCGAATTATCGGAGCCGGTTCGTGGCGGAGAGGACGAAAGTTATATGAAGAAAAGAAATAGTAAACGTGATTCCGACTATGAAATGCCGACAGGAAAGGTGAGAATCGTAAAAGACTTTCTCCCGCCGCCTGAGGAGCTTGCAAAGGCGAAAGTCATTGTGAAAGTGACCATTGGGCTGGATCTTACGACCATCCGGTTTTTTCAAGCGCAAGCCCGGAAACATAAGACCAAATATCAACGGATGATCCGCGAGGTCCTTGATCGTTACGCCTCTGGTTATAAAGCCGCGTAGCCTATGAATCCGTACCGGAGGAAACATGACTTCAAACAAATTTGAAAGTAAAGGCGGATTGGAAAAGCATCGGCTTGAAACGCTGAGTGACGGGATTTTTGCGTTCGCGATGACGCTCCTTGTTTTGGATTTGAAGATTCCAAAAATCTCACACAATGTAATGGCCTCAGGCGCTCTTGCGCACACGCTGCTTGGTTTATGGCCAAAATTTTTAAGCTACGCGACGAGTTTTTTGGTGCTCAGTCTTTATTGGATCGCTCATCACGGTTATTCTCACTTTGTGAAGCGGACGGACCGGTGGTTTCTCTGGCTCAATCTTCTTTTTCTGATGTTCATTGTCCTCATACCGTTCTCAACGGATTTGCTCGGAGATTATCACACGGAGAAAATAGCTGTGATGATTTATGGAGGGAATCTCGTGGGTATGGGGATTGCGCTTTATTTCCAATGGTGGTATGCCACGCGCTGTCATCATCTTGTGGGAGAAGGTTTAGAGTCTGAGCTCATTCGAAAAGGGAAAATGCGAATCTTACGAGGGATTGTTCTCTATGCTTGCGCGGTTCTAATTGCTTTAAAGAGCCCCACGGTGAGCTTAGCTCTTTATGTGCTGATTCCGATCAGCTATATTTTCCCAAGCCCTCTTGATCATCACTGGACCCACTCTCATGATTAGAAAAACTTGTTCTAGATGAACCGATGCTTAGATATACTATTTTGTATTAACGTTTTATGAAAATGGGAGGCCTTCAATGATGAAAATTCCACGAATCCATGTCATGGTGTTTATCCTTTTGATTTTGGCTTCATGCGTTGGCTGCGGTAGTGAGCGCGGCTGTTACTGTCCCGGTACTCGTACGATTACCATTGATACCAGACCTGTGAATATGACTTCTGCAAATCCAGTGAACCAGTCCGTCAATAGTAACACTTGGCAAAACACAAATAACTTTCAAAACTCTTCCGGAATTTCGTCTCGGAATATGATAGAACGCCGCGACAGAGAATAATCAAGATAAAATACGGCTGCTACCTGTCATTTGATGTTGATTGACGGAACCAAAGGGGCATACTATTATTCCCACCATGAAACGCACTTCGCCGGTTTTTTTGAGTCTTCTGATTCTTTGTTTTAACCTTTTTCTTCCGGCCTCCGTCTTTGCTACCGATGATGAAGCAGAATTAGGCCCGGGCGTTGCCTCTCATGTGAATCAAGAAGATGCTCCCCTTGATCACGCCGCAACAAAAAATGCAGCTCAGGAATCCGTCCGCATGACAGGCGTTGGTGATCCCCTTAAAAAAACAGAACCGATTGGCGACCATTGGTTTCAAAGCGGGAAATTTCCTGAGGATACTTATACGTTTACAGTCGGCTCTGACAAAAAAGTTTATGGCAAGGGCCAAAATCCGCCGAAAGGTCCCAGAAAAAGGCTCGACATTCGAATTAAATATGCCGGCGGTGAATCTTGGGTTGCTTATGCCGAAATCATCCACACCGAAGGAAATTTGGCTGTAACCGACGGATTGGCCGGTAATTTAATCAGCGAAAAGAGCTATTTGGAGTCCGATCAGGGAAAAGGTTTTGATTCACAATTGCGTAATGAAGCTCGAATGAAACAATTTTTTGCCCCAGATCCGGCCACAGCCGCACGCGTAGCTGTTGCGAAACTTCAAATGAAAGGTTTGCTTTATGATCCTACTGTTCCGGTTGAATCTCCAGTATTCCTTATACCGCCAGCAACACCTGGTGTGAAAAAAGAGGAACCAAGACTTGAGGAGAAAAAACCCGAAAGACAGGCGCATCCTGTGCACGGCAGCGGAAGACAAGCTCAGCCTCTTCACGGAAGCCAAACGCAAGCGACCGCTTTTGCCCAAGCGGATTCGGTTAATAACGGCGGTTCTTTTTCGACCATGATGGGCCGGGATATGCAAAGCGGGTTGGATGATAAAAAGGCGGATTTCGACAAAAAATAGTTTACAAGAGCATAGTAGGCTAGAATAAACATCTTACTGAAAGGGAATGAAATGAGTGAAGAATTCAAACAGGAGCATCCACCGCAAGGCGATTTAGATGTGGTCGGGCTGCTTAAAAAAATAATGCAGCAAATGAGTTACTTAGAAAAAAAATTAGATATGTTAATCGGCCAATCTTCTGATCGGCCTTCTTTTAATAAAGAAAGACGTTTTTCGAGATCTTTCCGTCCGGGCGGATTTAGCCATTCTGATCGCAGGCCCGCTCAAGGGGACCGGCCCAGAGAAAGAAGCTTTGATTCAGGGCCCAGGTTTGATAAGCCCGCGGGAGACAAAAATCGAGGCGGTGCTGAACGTGGAAGAAAAGCTTTTTTCCGCCGAAAAACCAAATTCGGTCAGGAAAGATAAAATTTGAATTCATCAATATCAATGGATTCGAAGCAGAAAAAAACGAATTTAGTTTGGATGGATCTGGAAATGACCGGGCTTGATCCGGATAAGTGCACCATCCTCGAAATCGGTACCGTCATCACCGATAGTCATTTGAAGGTGATCGAAGTCGGCCCAAATATCACCATTCATCACAGCGATAAAATTCTAAACTCCATGGAACCATGGAGCAGGGCACATCATAAGAAATCGGGCCTGACGGCAGAATGCCGCGCGTCCAAAATCAATCTTAAAAAAGCAGAAAAGACGGTGCTTAATTTTATTAAAAAATATTGCACCAAAAATTCAGCGCCGCTTTGCGGGAATTCGATTTGGCAAGACAGAAGGTTTATCAGAAAATATATGCCGAAGCTGGATTCATACATCCATTTTCGTATGATTGATGTCAGTTCTGTGAAGGAGCTTGTGAACCGCTGGTATCCCACCAAATATAAACTAATGAAGCCCAAAAGCGAAAAACACCGCGCGACGATGGATGTCCTGGAATCCATCGAGGAACTTAAATATTATCGTTCTAAAGTTTTTGTGTAATAAAAGCAATCAATAAATCAGTGACAGGTGCAGTTCTATTTTGACTGTCACTTGTAATAGGAAGGAAACCATGTCCCCTGCAGGCAAAAACGGTGCAGTGAAATACTCTGAGGAAGAAATTCAGCGGTGTGTCACAGTCCTTGAAGATTTGTTAACAAACAGTGTCCTCATGGCGAATCTATCTAAAGAGCAGAAGATCGCTCTTCTCAAGGTGACGGGACAGTTTTCTCGTCCCAACCGCGATGCCATCCGACTAAGAAATAAAGAAATAGTCCAATATAAACGGAAAAAAATTGTCGATCATGAACGGCGTGCCCGGAAAGCGACCGGAATCCGGAGTGCGAGAGAAGCCGCTTTGTTTACAGCACCAAAGCAAGTCACAGACCCAAGCGCTAACGGGACATCCAAAAATCTTGAATTAGTCCATCCGCGCGATTGTTATATCTGTAAAGCCGATTACACGCAGCTCCACTTTTTTTATGACGCCATGTGCCCGAGTTGTGCTGAACTTAACTATTCAAAACGTTTTCAAACCGCTTCTCTTGATGGACAACTTGCGCTGATTACGGGGTCCCGTTTAAAGATCGGTTACCAGTCGGCCCTGATGATGCTCCGCGCAGGCGCTCATGTGATTGCCACGACCCGTTTTCCGGTGGATTCCGCGCTTCGTTATTCCCGCGAAGAGGATTTCTACGAGTGGAAAGGACGGCTTCATATTTATGGCTTAGACCTTCGCCATACGCCCAGCGTTGAAATTTTTTGTAACTATATCGAACAAAAATATGACCGGTTGGATATTTTGATTAATAATGCGGCGCAAACGGTCAGGCGCCCGCCGGGTTTTTACGCGCATTTAATGGCGAATGAAAGTATACGGTTTGAAGATTTGCCTGAAATCATAAAACCGCTCCTTCGTCCGTTTGAAGAATGTAAAAAAGAGGTGGCGGCTCACAGCCAAATGCAGCTTGAGGACAAAACTGCGGCAGCAGTAACGTGGAACGGAAAAATGCCCGGAATGGGGCTCACATCCTCGGCCGAGCTTTCACAAATTCCTTATGTGCATAACCACGCACTTGCCGCAGAACAAGTGTTTCCCGAAGGAAAACTCGATTGCGATCTCCAGCAGGTGGATCTCAGGGAAACCAATAGCTGGCGGCTCAGGTTAGGGGAAATTCAAACAGCCGAAATGATCGAACTACAGCTTGTGAATGCGATTGCGCCTTTTGTTTTGTGTAATAAATTGTCCTCCATGATGAAACGGGATTTCACCGGACAAAAACATATTGTGAATGTATCGGCCATGGAAGGGAAGTTTCACCGGTTTACCAAAACAGACCGGCATCCGCATACCAATATGGCCAAGGCAGCGCTTAACATGTTGACCCATACTTCGGCTAGTGATTTAGCGAAATACGGAATTTTTATGAATGCCGTCGATACCGGATGGGTGACCGATGAAGATCCTTTTATGCTTTCTATCCGTAAGCAAGAGATGCATGATTTTCAACCACCTCTCGACATTGTGGACGGAGCCGCCAGAGTTTGTGATCCGTTTTTTAACGGGATTCTAACGGGGAAACATTGGTGCGGTAAATTCCTAAAGGATTACGCTCCGGTCGATTGGTAATCTGACGAATAAATTGTATCCGATCCGTAGCGAAAACGTAAAACTAGCTTCCAAAAATGCCTTCCTTATGGTAAGATTTTCTGCTTTCAAGATGAGGTGCCCGTAGCTCTCAGGAAAGGCGGACCCCGGTGAAAACTTCTCCAAAACAGTTCCTTTTCCCATTTTTTATTTTTAGCGTATTTGTCTTTTTATCCTTTCAAGTTCTTGCACATGCAGATAATTCCCAGAAGGATGAGGTCCGAAACGACAATGCAGACAGTGCTCTGCGTAATCTCGAACGCAATAAAGGCAATTTCCCCGTTCCCAATGATTTTGAACGTGACGTATCCGCCGGATTGGGTGCGGATGTTAAAGCAGGCGAGTCCATTAACGATGCTACCCAGCATGAACGCGGAGAAATTGATGAGCGTTATGACTCACACGACTGGGAAGAAAGAAAACATAATCGGGATAAATTGAAAGCCGCTGATGATACAAAAGCTATAGAAGATGCAAGAAAAGACAATCTCGCAAAATTAGATCAAGCAGGGCTTGACCGCGGGCGCACAGAATCGCAACGCGCCATCGATTATTTCAACCAAATAAACGGGCCTTCCGACAAATGGACACCTGAGCAGAACGAACAGTACAATCAATTGGTGATAAAAAACGCCATTCTCACTCAACCCACTGCTGCGGAATCTAAGGACCTCGACAAACATCAGCAAGTCCGGGACGATGTTCACAATCAGATTAAAGCCGCCGCGTACAATATGGGAAAAATGACCGATGATGAGGTGAGAGAGCGGCTCCAGGCCGCTCAAACAGCAGATGCTCTTACAAAGACGTGGCGCGATTTTACTTTTACGGGACAGATGTATTCTCACACGCATCAAGATATCCATAATCAACGCGAGATCGGAATCAAGGCCAACAGCATGATCATCGCCGCCCAGCTTTATCTCAGACAGCCGGGGCTTACCGCTGAACAACGCAAGATTGCTCAACAAATTCTGAACACCAACAAAATGGTGCGTGGTCACGCTGCGGATGCGATTTCAAAAGATTTAGCGCTCGTGGCCTTGGGTGTTACAGCTGATGCGGGGATGATGGGCGTTGGCAAATTTGTATCCAAAGCGGTTGGTGCAGTCAGCGGTTGGATTGGCGGCGGCACAAAAGCGGCGGGAGGTGTTGCACCCGCTGCTGCGGGAGCAAGCGGTGAAGCGGGAGCGGCAGGCGGAAAAGCTGCTGCAACAGAAGCAGGCGGTCAAGCCGGTGCAAAAGTTGCCGGAACAGAAGCCGGCGGCCAAGCAGGCGCAAAAGCGGCCGGACAGGAAGCAGCTCAAGGCGGAAAACTTCCTCATCAGATGAATCCTGCTGAAGCGCAAGCTTATCAAAATCAACTTAGCGACAAAGCCATAACCAATGTTGAAAACGCCGGCCAAAAAATCGCAGACATCGCTAAAGATAAATCTGTTGTGATGCCGCCTGAAGCAAGTGTAGCGGCCGCTGAATCAAAAGCTGTTCAGGAAGGTGTAAAAAAATTAACTCAAGCTGAAATTGACAAACTTTTTGAAAAAGGTGCGAACCTTACGAGTGAGCAAGCAGTTCAAAAAGCAGAATTGCTTGCGCAAGGATACAAACATGTTCCTCCCACGGCGCCAGGCACGCCTCCTGCAGGTTTTAATCATCCTCCTCCGAGTTGGACTGAAGGCGCTACTTTGGGTGGCGGGCAACAGGCAAGTGGAGCAACTCAGGGATTTAACAAAGTACTTCCTCTTCCAGTTCAAGGAGCGGGGCAAGCCGCGGGCGGAACAACCCAAGCATTCAAAGGAGTCTTACCGCTTCCCGGCGGCGGAGGTACAACTGCGGCCAGTGAAGCAGCCACTGTTTCCGGAAATCTAACCGGAAATACAGCAGGTGGAGGCACACAGGCATTTAAAGGTGTGTTGCCCATTCCCGGCGGCGGCGGTGCTACCGCAGCAAGCGAAGCAGCCACGGTTTCCGGAAATTTGACAGGGGGCCAGGCCGGAGGGACAACCCAGGCCTTCAATAAGGTTCTACCGATCCCAAAAAAATAAAATAGCGGACAGGTTTGATAAGTAAAATGATTTTAGTGATTGGAAATAAGAATTATTCGTCGTGGTCACTCAGGGCGTGGCTTGCTTTGAAGCAAACGGGAGAAGACTTTCAGGAAGTCAGGCTCCCGCTTCATACGCCGGAATTTGAAAAAGAAATCATAAAATATTCACCTTCGGGCAAAGTTCCGTGTTTAGTTGATGGCGATATTCATGTGTGGGAATCGCTTGCGATTTGTGAATATCTGGCTGAACGGTTTCCAAAAGCAAACCTCTGGCCCAAAGATCCTAAAGCGCGAGCGTTTGCGCGATCGATTTCAAATGAAATGCACGCGGGATTTATGGCACTTCGAAAAAATTGCCTGATGAATATTAGAGAGCGGATCAAAAAAGAAATTCCTGCAGATGTTCAAACTGATATTGACCGAATTACAAGTATTTGGCGCGAAGCACGTGAGCAATTCGGAAAAGGCGCGCCGTTTTTATTCGGTCATTTTACCGTTGCTGATGCGATGTACACACCGGTCGTCATGCGTTTTGTCACTTATGGTGTGAAAGCAGATCTTGTCTCGGAAGGTTTTATGGATGCGATTCTTTCACTTCCCGCCATGAAAGAATGGGTTAGTGCCGCAGAAAAAGAAGTCGAAGTTCTTGCTCACTGAAAACGGGGCGCTTTTAAAACTGCTCCTTTTCGGTAGATCCTTTCATTCCGAGAGTGGAGGATTCTCCGCCTGAAGCGATTTCTGAGACCAGATCAAAGTACTCCGTACCGACAAACTCCTGGTGTCTCGTTGCCTCATAGCCCAGTTTTTCAGAGGCGAATTCGTCCTCCTGAAGTTTCGAATAAGCGGCCATGCCTTTTTCTTTGTAAGCTCCTGCCAGCATAAACATGCTGTGATTTAGAACGTGGAACGCGGAGAGGGTGACAAACTGGAACTTATAGCTCATCGTACCCAGTTCTTCTTGGAACTTGGCTATTGTTTTCTCATCCAGATTTTTCTTCCAGTTAAAGGAAGGAGAACAGTTGTAGGCAAGTAATTTGCCGGGGTATTTCTTATGGATCGCGTTTGCAAATTCCTTGGCTTGTCCGAGATCTGGTTTTGAGGTTTCAAACCAGAGGAGATCCGCGTAAGGGGCGTACGCCAGCGCTCTTGCAATTGCTTGATCAAGACCTGCCTTGACTTGATAGAAACCTTCGTGTGTTCTTTTTCCGTAAACGAACGGCTGATCGTATTCATCAACATCGCTTGTTAGGAGCGAAGCGCTCATCGCATCCGTCCGTGCAATCAGAAGTGTGTCCACACCGCAAACATCGCTTGCAAGCCGCGCGGCGACGAGTTTCGTAATAAACTCTCTTGTCGGAACGAGGACCTTGCCGCCGAGATGTCCGCATTTTTTCACCGAAGCGAGTTGATCTTCAAAATGAACTCCCGCAGCGCCTTCTTCGATCATTTCTTTCATGATTTCAAATGCGTGAAGCGCTCCTCCGAATCCCGCTTCGGCGTCGGCCACAAGCGGTGCCATCCAATAAGTACTATGATTGTCTTTCATGTGGTGGATTTGATCCGTCCGCATGAGGGAATTATTAATTCTCTTCAGGAGATAGGGGACGCTGTCGGAGGGATAAAGACTTTGATCCGGGTACATGCGAAGGGAATTATTCATATCCGCTGCGACCTGCCAGCCGCTGACATAAATTGCTTTCAGGCCGGCTTTCACTTGTTGAATTGCTTGATTTCCCGTAACAGCACTCAGCACGTGAACATATTTCTCGTCATTCAAGAGTTTCCAGAGGCGTTTGGATCCTGCCGTGGCGATGGAATGGCCTCGAAGAAGCGTTCCTTTCAGCCGATAAACGTCCTCAGCTGAGTAGCGGCGTTTGATTCCTTTCCAACGAGGTGAGTCATTCCAGTTTTTATTTGATTGGTTCACAAATTCAGTTTTGTTCATAAGAAAACTCCCTTTGTTTTTTCAGTCCAGATAATCGTAAGCCACTAAGGTTAAAAATTCAGGGCACTCAGGTTGCGTACTCATTTTTTGGAATAATTCAGAAGCACGTTTGAAATGTCCCGAGTCAAATCTTTGGGCACCGGTCGAGTTTCGAATTTTATCCAGTTCTTCGAGGGTTACTTTTTTAACGAGATCCGTAGTGATCATTTGTCCTTCCGCTGTTTTGACCTTGTGGCGGATCCATTGCCAGATTTGCGTCCTTGAAATCTCAGCCGTTGCCGCATCTTCCATTAAATGGTAAAGCGGAACGCAACCCAGCCCGCCCAGCCAGGCTTCGAGATATTGAATCCCAACATTGACGTTGATTCTGAGCCCTGTTTCTGTGACGGCTCCGCTTGGAACCGAAAGCAAATCCTTCACCACGATCTTCACGTCTTCACGCAAAACGGAAAGTTGATTAGGGCCTTTCATGTGTTGATTAAAAATTTCCATGGCGACGGGAACAAGACCCGGATGAGCGACCCAAGTGCCGTCATGGCCGGCTTTCACTTCGCGAAGTTTATCTTGTCTGACTTTTTCGAGCGCGATTTCATTGGCTTTCGGATCAGATTTAATCGGAATTTGAGCTGCCATTCCGCCCATCGCGTGGATTCCGCGTCTGTGGCAGGTTTTGATAAGGAGATCGACGTAAGCTTTTAAGAAAGCGCGGTCCATCGTCACTTGCGCCCGATCGGGGAGTATGAATTCAGGCTTGTCTCTGAATTTCTTGATGAAACTGAAAATATAATCCCATCTGCCGCAATTAAGTCCCGCTGAATGGTCTTTAAGTTCGTACAAGATTTCATCCATTTCAAACGCCGCTAAAATCGTTTCGATCAGAACCGTGGCTCGAATGGTTCCTTTGGGGATGCCGAGTTCTTTTTGGGAGAAAATGAAAACGTCATTCCAAAGCCTGGCTTCCAAATGGCTTTCCATTTTTGGAAGATAAAAATAGGGGCCGCTTCCATTTTTGATGAGGGTTTTCGCGTTTATAAAAAAAGAAAGCCCAAAGTCAAAGAGGGAAGCTGAAATCGGTTTTCCATCGATCACTGCATGTTTTTCAAACAGGTGCCAGCCTCGCGGGCGAACGATAAGCGTCGCAATTTTTTGATTCAGTTTGTAATGTTTTCCTTCTTCGCTTGTGAACGAAATGGTTTTATTAACGGCATCGCGGAGGTTAATTTGCCCTTCCATCGTATTTTTCCACGTGGGGGAGTGGGCATCCTCAAAATCAGCCATAAATACACTCGCTCCCGAATTAAACGCATTAATCATCATCTTGCGCTCAACGGGGCCTGTAATTTCTACTTTGCGTTCTGTGAGATCCGCTGGGATCGGAGCCACTTTCCAATTCGATTCGCGGATGGATTTGGTTTCCGGGAGAAAATCAGGCAATTTACCGCTTGAGATTTTTTTCTGTCTGATTTGCCGGTTTCCGAGAAGTTCTAAACGCCTTGTTTCAAAATTCCTTGCAAGGTTTGCAATAAAGCGGAGCGCTTCGGGAGTCAGAATTTCGGAATAGCTAGGCGTTACCTCTGCTTTTATCTGAACGCCTTTTATTTCGATGGGTTTAGTCATTTTCTGCTTCAATAAATAAATCCGGTTTAGCCACGCCAATGAGTGAGACGATTCACCTTATATTCTCGGCTAAAAGTACGATATAATGTAGCCCTTTAAACGCAAAGTCATTTTATATGAAAATGATCTCCTGGAATGTAAATGGGATCCGGTCTGTACTCGGCAAGGGATTTTTGAAATTTGTCGAAGAAGAAAATCCTGATATTTTGTGCCTACAGGAAACACGAGCTCCCGAGAATTCCGTCCAGCTCCCCCTTCCTCAGTATCATCGGCATTGGAACGTGTGCCCTGAAAATGCGGGTTATTCCGGAACTGCGATTTTTATGAAGAAAGAACCGCTGAGTGTTACGCGGGGTATGGGGATTGGAAAACATGACGGGGAAGGGCGCGTTCTTACTGCCGAGTTTGAGAATTTTTTTCTTGTGAACGTATATACTCCGAATTCCAAACGAGATTTATCGCGGCTTTCATATCGCGAGGAGTGGGATTCAGATTTCCTAAAATTTCTCAAGAATTTAGAAAAAAAGAAACCGGTCATTTTCTGCGGAGATTTAAACGTGGCTCATAAGGAAAGAGATTTAACGAATCCACAGACTAACCATAAGAATCACGGCTTTACAGATGAGGAGCGCGCAGGATTTGATCGAATCGTGAAGAACGGCTTTATCGATACCTTTCGTGAGTTTGTCGAAGAAGGTGGTCATTACAGTTGGTGGGCTCCGTTTGCGAATTGCCGGACTAGAAATATCGGTTGGCGGATCGATTATGTTTGTATTTCATTCGCATTAAGGCCCCAACTTAAAGATGCATTTATATTACCTAAGGTTTTAGGTTCTGATCATTGCCCGGTCGGGATTGTAATGGATTTGTAATGAACTAGGCCGCATTTAAACGCGGCCTAGTTTGTGGATTTAATTTGATTGGTTAATTCTTGGAGCAGGCGGGGCACCCCTTCAAAATAGTAATCAATTTAAGCAACCCGGCGACGCCAATGGCAATGTAAACTGCTCGGCTGGCTGTTGTCATATCTCCCAGGAATCTAGCTACCAGGTCCAAGTGACGAACCCCAACCAACCCCCAATTTAAAGCGCCGATGATCACAAGTGCTCCCACGAGCTTGCAAACAGGGCAATTTGCTTTCATTGATACCCTCCTTTAGGGTTATTTCATTCTCTTATATGGTTATCGGCTGATCTATAAAAAATGAGACATTTTTCAGGAAAATGGTATAAAATAAGGATGAACAATCACCTTATATTTAAAAGGCAAGCAAAAGGAGTAAACAATGAATTTCGCAACGATGATTGTTGCCGTTTTTGGGCTCTTTAGTTTGATTGGAGGAGTGATTGGTTTCGTTAAAGCCAAGAGTAAAGCGTCTTTAATTGCAGGGATGATATCGGGTGTTTTGTTGCTCGGATCTGCTTACGAGATGGCGCAAAATGTTAGAGCCGCTTCCTTAGTTGCTTTAGTCGTTGCTCTTTTACTCGGAGGAAGATTTTTTGGAACGTGGCGGAAAAACCATCGCTTCATGCCCGATCTTTTGATGATCATTTTTAGTGCGATGACCTTGATTGTAGTCGGTTTGGAGATGGCTCGATGAAACAAACAGACAATAGACAGAAAGAGTTAATCCAGCTCAGAGCCCAGCGAACCTTAAAAAGCAGTAAGAATCCTTTTGTGGCAAAGGGCAAAGAAAAAGAACATGTCCATTTGCCCTCTGACAAACCAGATCAAGGGGAAGAAACGCAAGCCAAAGAACCCCACCCCGAAACTACGGTTCATCATACCGGTCCCAAAGTAGGCCGGAACGATCCCTGTCCCTGTGGCAGCGGCAAAAAATATAAGAAATGTTGTCTGGATAAAGAAGAACCTCAGCAGAAATCTTAATTATTGAATCAGTTTTTCCAGATTTTTTGGCAAGTCGCTTTTGAATTCTACGCGCTTTTTGGTAACGGGATGGTCAAAGGCAAGACAGCACGCATGTAACGCAATTCGTCTTACGTTGTCCTCGCCATAGATTTTATCTTTTGAGCCGTAGCGGTCATCTCCGACAATTGGACATCCAAGATCTTGCAAGTGAACACGGATTTGATGTTTTCGTCCCGTCTCCAAAGCGACCTCAAGAAGGGAGTATCTTCCATTTGATTTTAGGGTCTTATATTTTGTCACAGCAAGTTTTGATTCTTCTTGTTTTTTGCTTGAGTAGACGCTTAGGAATTTATTTTCAGCTAAGTAACTTGAAATTGTTCCTGACTTTTCCTTGGGTGTCCCATGGACAATCGCAAAATATCTTTTCTCAAATTTCTTCCAGCTCAATTGGAGCCAGCTTTTTGCAGATATGTTTTTAGCAAAGACGAGAAGGCCAGAAGCTTCTCTATCCAGCCGATGCACAATAAAAATCCGGGCTTTTTTATAGGTGGCGGATTGCTTGACATATTCAAAGGTTTGGTAAAAGGCAGTTCTTTCTCTTACTTTTTCAGTGGAGACAGTAAGCAGCCCGGCCGGTTTTTCAATAACAATAATGGCCTCATCTTCGTAAACAATGTGGACCCCGGATTGCAAAAGTTGTCTGTCGTTGGTGTTTCTATCTGTCAGAATAGAAATTTTGTCACCGACTGCTAAAGGGTGGTTGTGTTTTGTTGTGGCGGTGCCGTTTACAAGAATAGACCTGAACTTCAGCAGGTTTTTTACTTTAGTTCTTTTGAAGTCGACCAGGGTTTTTAATAAGCAATCAAGCAGCTCGCCATTTTCTCGGACAACAAAAGTTTTCATTGATGAGAGTTACTTTGTTAAAAAGATGGACTTCTGTAAACGTTGTTTGAGCTTAAGCCCGACATGAATAGTAATGGAGAGAAAAGCAGCGGTTGTCAGAAAGGGAAGCCGATACCAAAGGTCGTAGGCAAAACCACCCCAAGTGGGGCCAATGACTCTCCCTAAACTTCCAATTCCTTGCGAAGTTCCCATGGTGGCCCCAATTTTGGCAGGATCCGCTTCTTTTGAAATGAGGCTGTTGAGCGTCGGGCCGTTTAAGCTGCCTCCCACACTCATTAAACCCAGAAACAGAAGCAATAACTTTTCTGAAGTGGCAAAGGGAATTAGCGCAAATCCTAATGCCATCATGATGCTTCCTGCAAAGAAGAGCCGTTCTTCCCCAAATTTTTTGGTGAGAACTTTAATCAATCCTCCTTGGATGACAATTGCGATGATTCCCATATAAACGAATAGCATTCCCACTTGTCCGGCTGACAAACTCAGGTAATGCTTGCAAAACAGGGGGAAAGAACTGTAGAGGCTTGCTTGTGCGAATGACAAAAGAAACATGCTTAAGATCAGCGTAGGAAAAAGGTTTTTTCCGCTTCCTTTTTCATCGGTGATAGATTGCCAAAATGTTTTTGTGAAGACGCTTGCTCGAATCACTCTTTCGCTGTCGGTTTCTTGTTTTTTGACGGTTTCCGGCAATTTAAATAGGACGAGTAAGAAGCTCGAAAAAGAAAGTAAAGAAGCAAAGAATCCGGGCAGGGCGAATTCATTTCTTTGAAGGATGTGGAAAAGCTCTAAAAATTTTGGATGAATTAAAAGCGCTCCAACTGCCGGACCAATGACAAAACCAATTCCGAAAGCTGCTCCGATTAATCCCATTCCCTTAGCCCTGTCTTCATGTGTGGTTACATCCGCGACGTAGGCTTGCGCCGTTGAAATATTTCCTCCCATCATTCCTGCAATTAGCCGGGAAAGAAAGAGAAGCCAAAGTGTATGAGCCAATCCAAAAAGCAAGTAAGCAAAAGAAGCTCCCAAAGTGCTGATGAGCATGATCGGTCTTCTTCCATATTTGTCGGACAGGCCGCCCCAAATGGGTGAGAAGATGAGTTGGGCAAATGAATAAGTACTATAAAGAAGGCCAATCTGAACAGCTGAAGCCTTGAAGACAGAAGCGTAAAATGGAAGGAGCGGAAGGACGATTCCAAATCCCATTAAATCGATCAGTACGGCTAGGAAAACAGTAAAAAGCGCCGCCCGTTGACTACTTGGATTGTTAGATGATGCCGATACTTTCATTGAGCCATATACAATAAATTGAATCCGGCGTTTTTGCAAATGCTAACTTCACTTTTATAATAAACATCAATTCCTATGGATTCTAAATATAAGCGCATGCTGGACGGTATGCAAGTTAAAGAGAAAGCCTCTCGGCGGAAGAAGCGAGAACCATGGTTCCTCTACATTTTAGAATGTAGTGACGGTTCCTTGTATACCGGGATTACCAAAGATTTAGAGCATCGTTTAAAGACTCATAATGCCGGTCGAGCTTCTCATTTCACTCGGGCGCGTCTGCCGGTGAGACTTCTTTATCAGGAATCATGTGCCGGGCGAACCCAAGCTTTAGTGAGGGAATATGCCGTCAAAAAGTTACCGCGCAAGAAAAAGGAAGCACTTATTCAGTCTCAACCGTGACGGTTGTGCTATAATATCCGCCTTTTGCCATGACAAATCAAGAACGTACGAAAAAAATTAGGAATATTGCCATCATCGCGCACGTCGATCATGGGAAAACTACGCTTGTGGATGTCATCCTCCGCCAGACTCGTGTTCACCGGAACATCGAGGAGATGGGTGAACGGATTATGGATTCCATGGATCTGGAACGTGAGCGGGGAATTACCATTCGCGCGAAGAACGCGAGTGTGATTTACAAAGATACCAAAATTAATATCGTGGATACGCCCGGCCATGCGGATTTTGGCGGGGAGGTGGAACGAACGCTTCGAATGGTGGATGGGGTTTTACTTTTGGTGGATGCGAAAGACGGTCCCATGCCACAGACACGGTTTGTGCTTAGAAAAGCTTTAGAGCTGGGGCATAAAGCGATCGTGGTGATTAACAAAATTGATACGCCGGATGCCCAACCTGAAGAAGTCGCCAACAAGACCTTTGATTTGTTTTGTGAGCTTAACGCTCATGAAGATCAATTGGATTTTCCGATTGTTTATACATCTGCGCTTCATGGAACAGCAACTCTGGATTTGAAAAAACCGGCAGATAATGTCTCTTTACTTCTTGATACGATCCTTGAAAAAATTCCTCCCCCGAAAGTAGATCTTAATTCGTCACTTCAGATTTTGGTTCTTGCCCTTCTTGCGGATTCTTATAAAGGCACATTGGGAATCGGAAAAATAACGGGAGGTTCTATCCGGAAAGGGAGTTCCGCCCTCTTGGCGCGAAGAGACGGCAGGCAGGTAACCTCCAAGATCATGAGCATTTTAACTTACGAAGGCCTTGAACGTGTTGAGGTGGAAGAAGCTTACGCGGGTGAAATTGTGGCGGTTGCCGGTTTCGAGGAAATCGGAATTGGCGACACAATTACGGATCCAGGCAACCCAAAACCTTTGCCTCCGCCTGTCATTGACGAACCCACCGTTCAAATGACTTTTGGAGTAAACACCAGCCCTTTCGCAGGCCGTGAAGGGAAGTTTGTCACTTCACGCGTGATTCGAGCCCGACTTTTTAAAGAACTTGAAACGAATGTATCACTTCGGGTTTCAGAAACCGCAAGTCCGGACACGTTTCTTGTGGCAGGCCGCGGGGAACTTCATCTCGCCATCTTAATTGAAACCATGCGCCGCGAAGGTTATGAGTTTCAAGTTTCTCAGCCCGAAGTCATTTTTCATGAAAAAGATGGAATCAAACACGAACCGTTTGAATTTTTGGTTGTGGATGTTCCAGCGGAATATCAAGGCGTGGTGATAGAAGAAGTGGGCCGCCGAAGGGGGATTCTTAAAAATATGTTGCAAGCTCCAACAGGAGAAATTCATTTGGAATATCAAATATCAACGCGCGGCGTGATTGGTTTAAAAGGTGCTCTCATGACCAAAACACGCGGCATGGCAACCGTTCATCACGTATTTGAAGAATATAAACCGATGGAAGAAGGCAGTTTTAATACTGTTCCGCACGGTTCGTTGATTTCATCTGAACCTGGAACGTCGAATGCTTATGGGCTGAATAACTGCCAGGAACGCGGAGAGCTTTTTATCGGGCCGGGTGTTGAAGTTTTTTTAGGCATGATTATGGGCGAAAATTCACGTGGAGAAGATTTGGATTTGAGTCCCTGCAAAACTAAAAAGCTTACCAATATGAGGGCGTCGGGAACGGATGAAGCGATTATTCTGACGCCGCCAAGGGAAATGAATGTAGAACTTGCCATCGAATACATCGGACCGGACGAATTAGTGGAAGTAACCCCTAAGAGTATTCGTTTACGGAAGAAGGTTTTAAATCCTCTTGCCCGAAAACGAATCAAAAGGCAGGCGAGTTAAGCCGAGCGTTTTTTTCAAATGATTTTCAAACCAGCGGCAACGTTTCAGGTAGACTGCGTTTTTTGGGTGAGCGTTGTAAATTAATTTTAATCGCCAGTTTTTCCATTTTAGGCTGGACTTTGAACACTTCCTGTATGGCCCCCGGATCAAGTTGTTCCAATCGATCGTAAATTTCTATCGCTTTTTCTTTATTTCCCATTAACCAGTATGTCCATGCTAAAGCGCGGAGGGCATGAGGATCGTTTGGTTTAAGCTCCAACGCCTTTTGGACAAACTGAAGGCGCTTTTCATATCGACTGCCCAAATAATTGGCAAGTTCTAAGTAAGCATAAAACTTAATTTGATCGTCAATTCCAATTTGCTTGGCGATTTCATCAAAAGGACGTTCTCTTTCAAATTTCCATTCTTCTTTGGGTGCAATCCAATTTCTTTCGGCTATTTCTTGGGCCATGAGGCGGCCCACAAGAGAATGGCCTTTCAGCGAAAGGTGCACATTGTCCTCGATGATGGGTTCGCCCAAAATTCCTCCTTCGACTTCGGAGATAAGTACTTTTTCAGTATCAATTAACGGGAGTTGTTTTGTTTTTACAAGGTCTTCAAGGAAACTCAGGGTTTCTTTAGTAGCGCGGGTAATCATGGCGTCGTTGTCTCTGGCCTCTTCAAACAATTCACGTGCTTTTTTGAATTCGTGGTTTTTGAAATAGATTTGTCCCAATCGGAAAGAAAGCTCTGCAAAAGTATTATCGATGGCATACGCTTGGGTATAAAAATCCATGGCTTGGGGTAAATAATTATTCTCCTGAGCTTTTTTACCTTCCTCGTAGAAAGTCTGCCACCTTTCGAGGTCCTGTGCGCTCAGTTTTTTCAGATGGACAGAGTAATGGGGGGCAAAATCTTTTAGGTTGCTAACGGGTTTCAGGAATAAAACGGGAACACGGTTTTTTTCAGCCAGGTGAAGTATTTTTAAAACGTTTTCTTTAAAGAATTCCGTGTTTTCCCAATAAAAAGATTCGTTTCTTGGGGTGATATATTCCGGCTTGATACCGATGGGCATTGTTTCGATAACCGAAAGGTTCAGTCCGTGCTTAGACTTTTTATTTTTCTGCACCATATCTATTTTTATAATCCACCGATAAATTGCGGAGATGAAATGGCTTTTTTGAGAAAGTTGAGCGATTGAAAAGGCAAGGCTTTTCTGCTCTGTCTCATTTTTATCTTTTCGAGCTCCGGTCAGGAAACTGTTATGTCCACCGTAAAAAATAGCGAGGTCGGGTTGATAGGAAAGAGACCCTTTAAATGTTACATAGCAATCAGCGCTGCCTTGTCCTTGTCGCCCAAAGTTCACAACACGGATATTTTTGTTCGGCAGGAAGTCTTTGAGATAAATTTCTAACCAACTTGCCGGGCTAGAAATTGATCCGTAATGGGATCCATACATAGTGGATTCTCCAAAGGTAAAGATTCGAAATTCACCGCTTTGTTTTTGAGGGCTTAGATTTTCCTTAAGGATAATCTTTTCGGTAAAGCGATTTGCCCCTGGGGGCATATTCAAAAAACGGCAGGTTACTTCTATGATGAGGAAAAGAAGAACCGTTGCGAAAGAAACTTGCAGTATATTTTTTAAAATATTTTTCATTAAATTTTGATCATGCAGAACTTAATTAGTTTGTTACCTGAATTGTTTTCTCAGATGAATTCCGCTATAATACGTTTCAGCCGAAGATTGTATTTTAAGGCTAATTTTTTGTAAAAACAACAAAAAAGGAGTGATTATGGGACAGGAACATGGGCTCCATTTTTTATTTCACCCGATCCTCATTCATTTTCCGATTGCTTTTTATTTCCTTGAATTTGTTCTTCTTTTGTTTTGGGCGAAGAAGCAGGATCCAGCTTACTTGCGTTTCGCCCTTTTTTCATTCAGATTGGGATATATTTTTATGATTTTAACCATGATTGCGGGTGTCGTGGATGCCGGCGGCCCCGATGACATCCAAGGGCGCGTTCGCACGCATTTTTTCGGAGCTGCCAGCGTATTTACGCTTTATACGGTGCGTGCTTTCTTTTGGCGCTTTGCAAAAGCGGAGGATAAACATTATCAAGCGGCGCATCTTTTATTTGCCATGGCTGGAAATATTCTTGTAGCGTTGACAGGTTACCTCGGCGGAATCCTTGTTTATGGAGCATGATCATTCCTGCTGTCATCCGCAAAAGGAAGGGCATAGTCATAAAAAGTTTTGGTATCGAAATCCTCTCTTCTTAACTCTTTTAGTTACAGGTTTTCTTTTAGGCGCATCCTTCATTTTTCCATTTTTTATTGATTTTAGAATTTCCTTTCTGGAATATTTAAGAATGATATGGATACCGATTCTAATCGGTTTCGTGTTGGGTGGTTTGGTTGATTATTTTATACCGCAAGAGTATATTTCGAAATTTCTCGCTGCAAAAAGCAAAAGAACAGTTCTGTATGCTACAGGCCTTGGTTTTTTAATGAGTGCTTGCAGCCATGGAATTCTCGCGCTTTCGATGGAGCTTCACAAAAAAGGAGCCTCAGGACCTGCGGTAGTCAGTTTTCTTTTGGCAAGTCCCTGGGCCAATCTCCCGATCACGTTTCTTTTGATCGGGTTTTTCGGTTGGAAAGGACTTGTGATTATTTTTTCTGCGTTGGCCGTCGCAATCATTACCGGCTTGATCTTTCAGGTTTTAGATCGGAAAGGATGGATTGAAAAAAATAAACATTCAGTATCGATTGCTTCAGATTTTTCAATTCGCAAAGATCTTACGGAAAGATTTCGAAATTATCGTTTTAGCTTGACCCAGCTTACTCATGATGCAAGCGGGATCGGGAAGGGAATCTATGTACTGGTGGATATGGTGCTTTGGTGGATTCTGGCTGGAATCGTTTTAGCAAGTCTCATTTCCGCCTTTGTTCCGCAAACTATTTTCCACCGTTTTTTGGGTCCTTCCTTTTTAGGCCTTTTGGTGACGATGGCGGTTGCTACCGTTCTTGAAATTTGTTCGGAAGGTACCTCACCGCTTGCTTTTGAAATTTACAAGCAGACCGGAGCGTTTGGAAATGCGTTTGCTTTTTTGATGGGTGGCGTGGTGACGGATTATACGGAAGTCGGACTTGTCTGGATGAATCTTGGAAAGAAAACAGCTCTTTGGATGCTTGCAATTACCATCCCTCAGGTGCTTTTATTGGGATGGGTCTTTAATCTCCTTTTTAGTTCCTGAGTTAAGCTGCACACAACTACTTCAACCTTAGCATCTATAGGTACTTACCGTTTTAACTTGATATCAATGAACCATTACGCTATATTAAAACTGTCAGCAGTTAATTCTTTCGGCTGTTTTTGTAAGTTATTTTAATATATAAGGTTAAGATTTCATGAATGAGAATGAAGTAAAGGTATTTACGGTAGAAGAGGCAAACGAGCTTTTGCCCGTTTTAACTGAACTTGTTCACAATCTCCAGGGAAAACGAGATCAAGCAGTAGAAATTGAAGTTCGAATCGACGCGCTCGAACTCGTTACCAACAGTGGAGATGATTCATCTGCTCGTGAGCTTGAAAAATTGGTGGAGAAGCATCGGCAAGTAGTGGCTGAGTTTTATAAAATTGTTGATGAAATTCAGTCACATGGGTGCATTCTCAAAGATATAGATTTAGGTTTGATTGATTTTTATGGTGTTGTTGAAGGACGCATAGTTTGTTTATGCTGGCGACTAGGGGAAGAGCAAATTAGCTTTTGGCATGATGTCAAAGAAGGTTATGCGAATCGCCAATCCCTAGATGAGAACTAAGATTTAGTTTTTTCGCTCGTCGTTTTTAGTTGCCCAGGTTTTCCTGCAACTCACTCTGCTTTATTAACCGATTAATTTTGTTTTGGTGTTTTATGAAAACGCGCACAGAACACGACTCGCTCGGAACAAAGCAAGTTCCACAGAATGCTTACTACGGTACGGAAACCGTTCGAGCCATCGAAAATTACCCCATCAGCGGATTGCATTTCCATCCAGCCTTTGTTTGGGCAACGGCTGCGATTAAAAAAGCAGCTGCTCAGGCCAATACGGCACTCAAACGGCTCAATCCCAAAATTGGTAAAGCTATTATTCGAGCCTCAGAAGATGTGATGGCTGGGAAATTAAACGATCAATTTATGGTGGACGCGTTTCAATCAGGCGCAGGTGTTTCTCAGCATATGAATACCAATGAAGTCATTACGAATCGCGCTCTTGAAATTTTGCGGTATCGAAAAGGGGATTATTCGAAAGTCCATTCTCACGATCATGTGAATATGGGCCAATCCACAAACGATGTTATACCTGCCGCTTTGCGTGTCGCTACAATTAAATTGCTGAAAGAGTTTTATCCCGTAGCAGATCGGCTGGAACAAGCACTGTTTGCAAAGTCACGTGAATTTCGCCGCGTTGTGAAGGCGGGAAGAACGCATATGCAAGACGCCGCGCCGATTACTTTAGGCCAGGAATTTTCTGGTTATGCGACCGTAGTTCGGAAACGAGTGAATCGAATCCGAGATGTAGAACGTAACCTTCACGAACTCGGGATTGGCGGTTCTGCGGTTGGAACAGGATTAAATACCACAGTTGCCTATCGCCGCAAATTGATTCAGAACCTGAATCAAATCACACGTTTTAATCTTAAGAGTGGCGCAAACTTATTTGAGCTGATGGAAAGCGTAGCTGATTTTAGCTCTGTTTCCGGAGAACTGAAAGCATTTGCATTGGCGCTGATTCAAATCGCAAATGATTTTCGTCTATTAAGTTCAGGCCCGAAAACAGGGTTTAATGAAATTGAACTTTCAGCAAGACAGCCCGGATCTTCCATCATGCCCGGCAAGATTAATCCCGTAATGCCCGAGATGCTTACGATGATTTGTTTTCAAGTGGTAGGAAATGATCTCGCCATTTCGATGGCAACTCAGGCGGGCCAATTGGAACTAAACGTAATGATTCCTACAGTAATTCACAATTTGCTTAGCTCTATTGAAATTTTGAAAAATGGGATTGATGTATTTACGCGTTTCTGTGTAACCGGAATCAAGGCGAATAAAGAACGCTGCCTTGAATATGCTGAAACAAGCTACGGAATCGCAGCAGCGCTGAATCCCTATATCGGTTACAGCAAAGCGGCTGAAATTGTAAAAGAGTCGGTAAAAACCAGAAAAACCTTGCGGGAAATTGTTCGGGAGCGTCGTTTAATTCCTGAGAAAAAACTCCGCCAGATTCTTTCACCCGAGAAATTAACCGAACCAAAGCCGCGTTGATTGTTTTGGTCGTATAGTAAAATTATAAGAGATAAGTTAGAATATATTTAACACTTCTAAAGGAAGCACGATGGCGACAAAATCAATTGAAACAGTCGTAAGAGCAAAAAAGATAGCTGAGATTATCAATCCGAGGCTTGTCCAAGCACCGCCCGAGACTTCGGTGAATGATGGGATCGCGCTTATGCAGAAAAGCAAAGCCGGTTACATCGTCGTGGCCAAAAATAAAAAGGTGGTTGGAGTTTTTACAGAAACCGACGTCGTTCAAAAAATTCTCGATAAGGACGTTAACTGGGAAGATCCAATCAGTAAATATATGACGAAGGACCCCGTCGTTTTAAAACCTACAGATACTGTTGGAACTGCGATTGATTTGATGGGGCAACACAAGTTTTATCATATTCCATTGATAGATGATAAAGGGGAACTCGTAAACGTCCTTTCCGTGCGCACCTTAATTCGATTTCTCGCTGAGTTCTATCCGCAGGAAGTTTATAACCTGCCTCCTCATGCAGATCAGATTATGGATACTCAGGAGGGCGGATAGCGCAATGACAGAAATAAAGGCATTAACTAAAAAACCTATTCTTGAAGCAATAGCCGTCACCATCCGATTTGCAGGTGATTCAGGCGATGGGATGCAGCTTACCGGCGATCAATTTACCGATACCGCTGCTGTGATGGGAAATGATTTTGCCACTCTGCCTGATTTTCCGGCAGAAATCAGAGCCCCTGCTGGCACATTGCCTGGTGTTAGCAGTTTCCAAATTCAATTTTCAAAAGACATCATCTTCACACCCGGCGATCAGTGTGACGTGCTCATCACAATGAATCCAGCTGCGCTTAGAGTCAATATTCCAAATGTCAAAAAGGGCGGGCTTATTTTTGTTAATGAAAGTTCATTTGATGAAGCCCATTTGAAAAAAGCCGGCTGGAAAAGCGATCCGCTGACAGATACAACGCTTAAGGATTTTCAAGTTATTAAAGTTCCTCTGTCCGCCTTGACCGCTAATGCTTTAAAAGATCATCCTTTGAAACTTTCGGAAGTGGAGCGTTGCAAAAACTTTTTTGCGCTTGGAATGGTGTTTTGGCTTTATGACCGAACCATGGATTTTACGGTTGATTGGATTCAAAAGAAATTTGCAAAACGCCCTGAAATTGTTAATGCCAATATTGCTGCTTTGAAAGCTGGTTATAACTACGCCGATATTACGGAAGCTTTACCCGCTCGGTACCAAGTCAAGGAAGCCAAACTTGAGCCGGGAACCTACCGCAAAATCACAGGGCATGAAGCCACCGCAATCGGTTTTGTCGCTGCAGCGCAGTTGGCTAATAAAACGCTTTTTTACGGGTCTTACCCCATTACGCCGGCAAGTAATATTTTGCATGAGCTCGCTCGATATAAAAATTTCGGAGTTAAAACATTTCAAGCCGAAGATGAAATTTCAGCGGTAGGCGCTGCCATTGGTGCTTCTTTTGGAGGTCAGATTGGACTAACGGGAACGAGCGGTCCGGGATTGTGCTTGAAATCAGAAGCGATCAACCTTGCCATAATGACAGAACTTCCGCTTATCGTCATTAATGCTCAACGCGGAGGCCCAAGTACGGGAATGCCGACCAAAACGGAACAAACTGATTTGCTTCAGACGCTTTTTGGTAGGAATGGTGAGTCTCCGATTGCGGTTGTGGCACCGAAGACAGCTTCGGATTCTTTTCAAATGGCGATCGAAGCCGTGCGGATTGCGGTTAAATACATGACGCCCGTTGTTTTTTTGACGGAAGCGGATACCATGAACGCCGCAGAACCATGGAAACTTCCCGAACTCGACAAGTTACCGAAAATTGAAATCAAACATCCCCAAGCGGGGAATGAACCTTTTCTTCCTTATTCCCGAAATCCGGAAACACTTGCCCGCCCGTGGGCCACTCCCGGGACGCCCGGCCTCGAACATAGGATTGGAGGGCTTTCAAAGGCGGATCTAACCGGTAATGTCAGTTATGACGGTCCCAACAATGAAAAGATGGTTTCTTATCGGGCAGAAAAAATTAAGCGTATTGCTAATGACATCCCTGAGCTTGAGGTTCGCGGACCCGAATCGGGTAAATTACTTGTGCTTGGGTGGGGCGGAACCTTTGGGGCCATTTATCAAGCGGTTGTGGATCTTAAAGCTAAAGGAATTGAAGTGTCGCAAGCCCATTTGAATTACTTAAATCCATTTCCGAAAAATTTAGGGAAGGTCTTAGGCCAATTCAAGAAAGTCTTAATTCCTGAACTTAATTCAGGCCAGCTTTTGCTTTTGATCCGCGGAAATTTCCCAGGTGTTACTGCCGTTGGTTTAAATAAAATTCAATGCCAACCTTTTAAAGTCGAAGAAGTTATTAAAAAGATTAAGGAATTATTATGAGTTCAGAAGTTACAAAGAAGTCTTATACAAGAGAAGATTTTATTTCGGGCCAGGAAGTCCGCTGGTGTCCCGGTTGTGGGGATTATTCAATTCTGGCTACGATGCAGCGGACCTTATCCAAATTTGATCTTCCCAAAGAAAAGTATGTTTTTATTTCTGGTATCGGTTGCTCAAGCCGCTTTCCATATTATATGAATACCTACGGCTTTCATTCGATTCACGGAAGGGCGCCAACGATTGCAACGGGCTTAAGATGTGTCAATCCCGAACTTTCGATTTGGGTCATTACAGGTGATGGCGATGGTTTAAGTATCGGGGGAAACCATTTGATGCATTCGATGCGGCGCAATATCAATTTCAATATCTTGCTTGTGAATAATCAAATCTACGGTTTGACCAAGGGGCAATATTCCCCGACATCGCCAATTGGAAAAATAACAAAATCAACTCCGCAAGGTTCTATTGATTACCCTATTAATGCTTTATGTATTGCGATTGCTTCCGAAGCGACTTTTATTGCAAGGACCTTGGACAGCATTCCAACTCATATGGGTTCAGTACTGGAACGGGCGATGAAGCATAAGGGTGTTTCTTTTGTGGAGATTTATCAGAATTGCAATATTTTCAACGACAAGGCTTACGAACCCATTACAGGGCGCGAAGCTCGCGATGATCGTATGGTGATTTTGGAACACGGAAAACCGCTTATTTTTGGAAAAGAGGGGAAAAAAGCCATTCGTCTTAAAGGTTTTAAGCTTGAAGTGGTGGATTATAAGGAAGGAATGGATCCGAAAGAGCTCCTTATTCATAACGAACAGGATCCAGATCCAACTTATGCTTATTTACTAACCCAGATGGAATATCCAGAAATGCCGGTACCGTTTGGAATCTTTCGCGAAATTGTCAAACCCACTTATGATGAAATGCTGAATGCGCAAGTGCAGGACGCGATTAAAAAAAGAGGAAAAGGCGACCTTAAGGAATTAATTTATGGCACAGACACCTGGACAGTTAAATAAATTGAACACGAAGTGTCCTTCGTGCGGTTTTGAAAATATTCTTGGTGTGGATCGGTGCGAGCAATGTTTTCACACGCTCATGCAGACGGGTTTGCCCCAACCCAAGAAAGATGATAAGTTTCAGCAGGCCATCATGACCACGCCAGTTTCAGAGCTGCTTACAGGAAAAGACTTGCTCGTTTGCAGTCCAGAAGATACAGTCCAAAAAGTGGTGCGTGTTTTCCAAAAAGAAAATAAAAATTGCATACTGGTTTATGACCACAAAAAATTAGTCGGAATTTTGAGCAATCGGGATTTCTTGCTTCGTGTTGCTGGCAAATACAAAGATCTTTCGAAAGTGAAAATTAAGGAAATAATGACGCGCAATCCGGAATATGTGACGGAAGATGCTCCAATTGCTTTTGTGGTGAACCGAATGGCGATGGGCGGTTGTCGGCATGTACCAGTTTTAGCGAGTGATGGAACGCCTTATAGCATTGTAATCATCAAAGATGTTTTTGGTTTTTTGTCCCGCCGAAGCAAGTCATCCTAGTCTCATCCGTTTCCTTTGTTGTTTTAGATTGCAATCTACCTCAGAAATCAATAAAATACTTGTTTACCCGTCGATATTTCGGCAGTAATCATGGCAAATGGCTAATCGATCTTTGAAGTTATCCGAAAACGTTGGCGGGAAGTTTTATGTCGACACGACTTGCATTGATTGTGACTTATGCCGTCAAACGGCACCGGCAAATTTCTCCCGGAATGCCGACAAAGGCTACAGTTACATATCAAAACAGCCAGTTTCACTTGAAGAAGAGAAACTTTGCCAGCAGGCAAAGACAGAATGCCCGGTAGATTCCATTGGCGATGATGGAGAAGATTAAAAAACGAGATAGGAGCGATTTAACATTATGGCACTTGAGACGACGATAGCAGGAGCATATCCTAAGATTGGCGATACGACTGAGGAACAAAAGCTGAGGCGCGCGCTTCATCAATTTGATAAAGACGAAATTTCCGAAGAAGATTTAGAGCAGGTTAAAAACGAAGTCACCGAAGAGGTGATTCGCCAGCAGATTGAAGTAGGCCTTGATGTCGTAACAGACGGTCTTATTCGTTGGAGCGATCCACTTACTTATATCGCAAGCAAGGTGTCAGGCTTCGAAATTACCGGTTTGATTCGTTATTTTGACACCAATACGTTTTACCGGCAGCCTGTCGTTGAAAGCCGTCTTGAGTTTATAAAATCCATTCTGGTTTCTGATTATCAATTTGCACAAGAAAGAAGTACAAAGCCAGTCAGAGCAATATTGACTGGCCCTTATACTTTAGCCAAGCTTTCCCGAAATAAGTTTTACCGTGAGTTTAAACAGCTTGCTTTTGATCTTGCACACATCATTCACAAAGAAGCGGAAGCGCTTCAAGAGGCAGGCTGTAAGTACATTCAATTTGATGAGTCTGCGATTCTGAATCACAAACACGATCTCAATCTGTTCTTCCAAGTTTATGAAATAGTAACCGCTCAGCTTTCGAAAGCAGAAAAAACCCTTCAACTTAATTTTGGTTCACTTGAAGGTATTTATCCAAAAATTCTGAATCTAAATGTGGAGCGGATCGGTCTTGAACTGACCAAAGGGCACAAAAATTGGGATGTTTTGAAAAGTGCTCCGTTTACGAAAAAAATGATGGCAGGAATCGTGGATGCGCGGAATACCAAGATGGAATCGGAAAATGATTTGGTAAAAGCGGTTCACGACCTGGGAGAACACATTAGCCTTGAGCAAACGTGGCTTTCCACGAGCCATTCACTTGAATTTCTACCGCGTCCAAACGCCCGTAAGAAGATAGAACTTTTGACCAATGTCGCAAAGCAATTAAGAGGAGCCAGCGTTTCATGATTCTTCCCACAACTACTGTAGGCAGTTTTCCGAAACCGGAATATTTAACCAAAGCGAGGTTCCAATTTTCAAAGGGCCAGATTTCGAAAACCGAATTGGAACAACTTGAAAAGAAAGCTACCAAAGAATGGATCGATTTCCAAGAAGAAATCGGGATTGATATTCTTGTGGACGGAGAAATGTACCGCGGGGATATGGTGACTTACTTTGCTGAGAATTTCAAAGGTTTTGAAATCAGTGGCTTGGTACGTTCCTATGGAAACCGCTATTACCGGAAACCCGTGGCTGTGGCCGAAATTGAGCGTGCAAATCCTGTTACGGTGGATTGGTATAAGTTTGCTCAAAACTTGACCAAGAAACCGGTCAAGGGAATGTTGACAGGGCCTTATACGATTATGGACTGGTCCTTTGATGAATTTTATCCTTCGCGACGCGACCTTTGTCTGCGACTTGCCGAGGTGATTCATGACGAAGCAAAAGATTTGGAGCGCGCCGGTGCCGAGTACATTCAAATTGATGAACCTGCCGTTTCGGTTCGTCCTGAAGAACTGGAACTTGCGATTGAAGCAATGGGAATTGTGACAAGCGGCCTTAAAGCTTATACGCTCACTCACATTTGTTATGGAGATTTTCCTAAGATTTATCCGAAGATGCTGGACATTCCGGTGAATCAAATTGACCTTGAACTTTCCAACAATGAATTTGATTTGCTCGATTTGTTTAAGAAAGCGCCTTTTACAAGTGATATTGGGTTAGGCGTCCTTGATGTTCACAGCCACCGGACTGAGACTAAAGAAGAAGTGAAAGCCCGAATCCAAAAAGCGCTTAAAATGATTCCGAAAGAAAAAATCTACGTTAGTCCGGACTGCGGCCTCAAAACCCGTGAAGTGGAAGAAGCGAAAGCTAAGCTTCGCGTGATGGTCGAAGCAACGAAAGAGGTTAGAGAAACTCTGGGTGGATAAGCTCTTCCGCTTTCTGGTTTTCTCAACCACTATTGTAATATTTTCCGCATTTCAGTTTTCAAACATAGGATTTGCCGAAATAATGGCAGAGTTAAAAGAAGGCGATAAAGCCCCTGATTTTACGCTCCCATCAAGTGATGGCGGGAACGTCAGCCTTAAGGACTTTAAAGGAAAAGAGAACGTCGTTCTTTATTTTTACCCTAAAGACGATACGCCAGGCTGTACGAAAGAGGCTTGCAGTTTCCGCGATCAAAGAAAATTATTTCAAGCTCAAGGCACAGAAATTTTCGGTGTGAGTTTTGACAATATCAATTCTCACAAAAAATTTATCGGAAAATATAAACTTTCCTTTCCCTTGCTTGCCGATGAAGATAAAGCTGTCGCCAAAAAATATGGTGTTTATAAGCAAAAATCTTTTATGGGGAAATCGTATATGGGAATTGAGCGGACCACCTTTGTGATCGATAAGGATTTAAAAATCAGGAAGATTTTCCCTCAGGTGAAGGTAGATGGCCATACAGAAGAAGTTTTAGAAGCCGTCAAATCCCTTTAACTCCTTACCAGCTCGCCATTTCTTGCTTTTTTTAACCCCCTGGGCTATACTACGCAATTCATAATTTCCGTTAAAATTTTAGTTTAACTCTATGAAACAATTGAAGATAGGTCTTCTTGGCCTAGGTCAAGTGGGAAGCGGTGTCTATTCGATTTTAAAATCGAAGGGCTCAAGCCTTGCCCGAAAGAATGGCACTTCATTTAAAATCGAAAAAATTGCCGTAAGAAATCTATCCAAAAAAAGGCTAGCCAGAGCCAGACGTTCTGAATTAACAACGAATGCAAAGGCACTTGTTCGAAACCCAAAAGTGAATGTGGTGGTTGAACTCATCGGCGGCATCCATCCCGCAAAGGAACTGATTCTCGCCGCTCTCAGATCCGGCAAGGATGTTGTGACTGCAAACAAAGCGCTCTTGGCAGAGCACGGCCGTGAAATTTTCCGCGAAGCGAAACGTTTAAATCGCCATGTATTCTTTGAAGCCAGTGTTGGCGGCGGAATCCCGGTTATTAAAGTGTTGCGGGAAGGTTTGATTGCGAACAGGGTTCGTTCCGTTTATTCGATTATCAACGGCACTTCGAATTATATTTTGACGAAGATGTCGCAGGATCATCTTGATTTTAAAGAAGCACTTAAGCTTGCACAAAAAAAAGGGTATGCGGAAACAGATCCGCGGCTTGACATCGAAGGAATTGATGCGGCGCACAAGCTGACCATTCTTGCAAGCCTTGTATTTGGAGGTTGGGTGTCCTTCAAAGATATTTACGTCCGTGGAATTTCAAGTATTCGCAGTGAAGACATTTCTTTTGCTGAAGAATTTGGTTACACGATTAAATTATTGGCGATTGCAAAGAAGACCGCCAACGGAATTGAAGCACACGTTCAGCCGACGCTTCTTCCGAAGCCTCACGTGCTTTCAAGCGTTCACGGATCTTACAATGCCGTTTTAATGGAAGGTGATGAAGTGGGGCACATCTTGCTTTACGGCCGGGGGGCGGGAAGCAGGCCCACCGGAAGCGCAGTGGTGAGCGATTTGGTAGATTTGGCACGTTTGGGAAAATCGGATGGTATTTTTTCGCCACAGTTAAACCCGATAAAAGTACGCAACATTTCATCGCTTTTGTCCCGTTACTACCTTAGGTTTCATGTGGTAGATCGGCCGGGAGTGCTTGCTAAGATTACCGAAGTTTTAGGAAAACACAAAATCAGCATCAGCGATGTGATTCAGAAAGAAAGACGGCTTGGAAGCGTAGTGCCGCTTATTCTTTTGACTCACGGCACTCAGGCAGATTTACTAAAACGTGCAGTTCAAGTGATTGACCGATTACCGGTGCTTAAAGCAAAAACGCAAGTGCTGAGAATTGAGGAATAACGGGGTGGAACAGATTAAGAAAGTCCCAGTCAAAAAAATCGGTGTGATCGAACGATATCAGGAATTTCTTCCTGTAACGGATAAGACGCCGATCATTTCCTTAAATGAAGGAAATACACCTTTAATTTTGGCGGAGGCTTTGCCCACTCAATTAGGTTTAGACAATATTCGAATCTATCTCAAATTTGAAGGGTTGAATCCCACAGGTTCTTTTAAAGATCGGGGAATGACGATGGCGGTATCGAAAGCGCTCGAACATGGAGCAAAATCCATTATGTGTGCTTCGACGGGAAATACTTCGGCTTCCGCCGCCGCTTTCGCGTCTCGCTGCGGGATGAAATGTTTCGTTTTAATTCCAGAGGGAAAAATTGCAAAAGGAAAACTTCTTCAAGCGTTCCGTTATGGAGCGAAAGTTGTTATTGTAAGAGGGAATTTTGATAAAGCACTTGAACTGGTCAAAGAAATTACGACTAAACACCCGATTCAAATAGTGAATTCTGTAAATCCGTTTCGGATTGAAGGACAAAAAACAGCAGCTTTTGAAGTTTGTGATGATCTTGGAGATGCCCCTGATTACCATGCCATTCCGGTGGGTAACGCGGGAAATATCACGGCTTATTGGAAGGGTTACAAAGAATATAAAAAAGTAGGACGCTCGGAAACTTTACCTAAGATGCTTGGTTTTCAAGCGGCGGGCTCGGCGCCGATTGTTTTAAATAAAGTTGTGGAGCATCCTGAAACCATTGCGACAGCGATCCGAATTGGAAATCCAGCAAGTTGGAAAGGTGCTGTCGAAGCTCGCGATGAATCCGGTGGTTTAATCGAAAGTGTGACGGATCAGGAAATTACATGGGCCTATCGTTTTATTGCCGAACGGGAAGGTGTTTTTGCAGAGCCTGCTTCAGCGGCAGCAGTGGCCGGGGTTGTGAAGCTTGCGAAACAGAATTATTTTAAAAAAGGAAGCAGGATCGTGTGTACTCTTACGGGGTCGGGTTTGAAAGATCCTGAGTTTGCATAAGTTTTGATGACAAAATGGACGCAGTTGAACCAACCATGAAAGCTGTAATGGGAGCCATTGGATTATGAAATACTTAGTGATTATTCCTGATGGAATTGGGGACCATCCAAGTGATTCTTTGGGAGAAAAAACGCCGCTTGAAGTCGCTCGAATTCCCAATCTCACCAATTTTGCAAAGATTGGAAAAGTGGGCAGTGTAAAACTTGTACCTGACAAGATGGAACCTGCTTCCCACGTTGCTTTTTGTTCCCTGATGGGCTATGAGCCCAAACAGTACGTAACGGGCCCGGGCCCTCTTGAAGCGGCCAATCTTGAAGTGAAGCTTGAGGAAAACGAAGTTGCGTTCCGCATGAATTTGGTTACGGAATCAGACGGTATTTTGGCAGATGCGACGGGAGGACATGTCGCGACGAGAGAAGCAAAAGCGCTCATTAATTTTCTGAACAAAAAGCTGTCGAGTGATTTTGTCCGTTTTTTTCCGGGCGAAGGCTATCGTCACATTGCCGTGATTAAAGATGCGCGCGGGTTTAATGCCTTATCGGCAGAATGCCCGGAGCCGGAAACTCTTGTAGGTAAATCTATTAAAGATCATTTGCCGAAAGGGCCTGGTGAAGATTTGGTTAAGAAATTAATTTATGATTCTAAACTTTTGCTTCAAGATCACGAAGTCAATCAAGTGCGGCTCGATTTAGGAGAAAACCCTGCCAATATGGTTTGGCTTTGGGGGCAGGGGTGTATGCCGAAGCCGCCGAGATTTTCGGAACGGTTCAACGGATTAAACGGAGCTACGATATCGAGATCAGAAGTGGTGAAAGGTTTTTCCCGTTTAATCGGCTTAACCGTTGTGGAACTTCCATCGACTCATGCTTATCCCAATTTTGACTATGAAGGAGAAGCTCAGGCAATGATGGAGCTTGTGAAGGAAAAGGATTTTGTTTGTATTCACGCAAGGGCTTGTGATGAAGCATCGCATGAAGGGGATTTGAAGCAGAAGGTGCTTTCGCTTGAAGCCATTGATCATCACCTGATCGGTGCCGCCAGGGCGCTTTATGAGAGCGGAAAGGATGTTCGCGTTCTCATTGCCCCGCTTCACACGACTCTGTATCGCACACGAGTTCACGTGCGCGATTCAGTTCCTTTTATTTTGGCGGGGAAAAATCTAATGCCTGATGAAATTGAGCGTTTCAATGAAGCGACTGCTCAACTCTCAAATTTGCGTATCAGAGACGGTTGGAAATTAATCGATCATTTAGTGAGCGGAAAAGATTTAGCTTAAGATGGCACTGATTGTTCAAAAATTTGGCGGTTCTTCAGTTGCGAATGCCGAACGAATTAAAAAAGTCGCAAAGCGCGTCGTCGCCACCAAGCGAAAAGGGAACAAGCTGGTCGTGGTTGTTTCCGCACTGGGCGATACGACGGATGAGCTTTTGGAGTTGGCCGAATCGATTACTGATTCGCCGAACGAACGCGAGATGGATATGCTGCTTGCGACAGGCGAACAAGTATCCGTTTCACTTCTTGCGATGGCGATTCAAAAGCTTGGTGAAAAAGCCATTTCATTTACCGGGCCTCAGGTTGGAATTATTACCGACCCGATGCACACAAAAGCCCGGATTTTGGATATCAATACCTCCCGGATTGAAAAAGCACTTCGCGAAGGAAATATTGTAATCGTCGCTGGTTTTCAAGGAAAGACAGTTGCCGAGGAAATTACCACCCTTGGCCGCGGCGGATCTGATTTGACCGCAGTTGCTCTTGCAAAAGTACTTCGCGCGAAGCATTGTGAAATTTATACCGATGTGAACGGTATTTATACGGCAGATCCCCGCGTTGTCCCAAACGCCAAAAAATTAGACGTGGTTAGTTACGATGAAATTTTAGAGCTGGCATCGCTGGGCGCCCAAGTGATGCAATCCCGTTCCATCGAAGTTGGAAAAAAATTTAACGTACCTATTTACGTTCGTTCGAGCATGAATCATACCGAAGGAACATTGATTACAAAGGAGAGCCGGAAAATGGAAGATGTGGTCGTTAGCGGTGTAGCCCTCAATCAAAATGAAGCAAAGATCACCATGTTTAAAGTTCCCGATCAACCCGGTGTTGCGGCGAAGATTTTCAAGGTCATTGCGGATCACGGGATCAATGTGGATATGATTATTCAAAATAAGACGCAGACCAAAACAACCGACATTTCGTTTACCGTAGCCAAAAGTGAAATCAAGCGCGCGTTGGAAGCCGTCCGAAAAGCCGCTCGTTCTGTCAAAGCCGGACAAGTGGTTTCTGATCAAAATATTGCTAAGGTGAGTATTGTGGGCGTCGGAATGAAATCCCACACGGGAGTTGCCTCCAAGATGTTTGGTGCGCTTGCGAAAAATAAAATTAACATTGACATGATTTCTACTTCTGAAATCAAAATTTCCTGTGTCGTTCCGGGAAATAAGGGAAGAAACGCGGTTCGTGCCATTCATAAGGAATTTGGTTTAGGCTAAGATAATAAATGAAGAAAATTCAAATTTACGACACGACATTACGGGATGGAACACAAGGCGAGGGAATGAGCCTGTCCTTAAACGATAAGCTCATGCTTGCCAAACGCTTTGACCGCTTTGGCATTGATTACATTGAAGGCGGTTGGCCCGGTTCAAACCCTAAGGATCTCGCTTTTTTTAAAGAGGCAAAGAAAATCAAGTTCAAGCATGCAAAGCTGGTAGCGTTCGGTTCAACCCGCCGCGCGAATTCCAAAGTTGCAAACGATGACAATATCAAATTTCTTCTTGAAGCGGGAACGAAGACAGTTACGATTTTCGGAAAGAGTTGGGATTTCCATGTCAAAGAAGTGTTTAAGACTTCGCTTAAGGAAAATCTCAATATGATTCGCGAGAGCGTTGAGTATTTAAAATCTAAAAAGCTAGAAGTTATTTATGATGCTGAACATTTTTTTGACGGCTTTCATGAGAACCCGGAATACGCACTTCAAACAATACGCGAAGCAGCTAAAGCAGGCGCTGATATGATTGTGCTTTGCGATACCAACGGTGGAAGTCTGCCTCATCAAATTGCCATCGGAGTAAAACGCGCTCGGAAAGCAACAAAAGCACCGATCGGGATCCATGTTCATAATGATGGCGATCTTGCGGTTGCCAATTCGGTTACTGCCGTGGAGCACGGAGCGATTCAGGTGCAGGGAACCATTAATGGTTACGGAGAACGCTGTGGCAATGCAAATCTCATCAGTATTGTTGCAGTTCTTCAGCTGAAATTGAAACTTAAAGCACTGCCTGAGAAAAGTTTGAAGCAACTCACAGAGATTTCTCATTATGTCGCCGAAGTGTGCAATATGCCTATTGAAAATAATCAGCCGTTTACGGGTCAATCTGCCTTTGCCCACAAAGGCGGAGTCCATGTGAATGCCATGCTTAAAAACGCAAAAACGTATGAGCACATTAGTCCGTCACTTGTCGGTAATCACACACGATTTTTAGTTTCAGAACTGAGCGGAAAGTCGAATGTGCTTTTGAAGGCCAAAGAGCTTAATATCGATCTCGATCAAGATACGCCGCATACACGAGCCATTTTGCAAAAGGTGCGCGAGCTTGAGAACCAAGGCTATCAATTTGAAGCCGCCGAAGCCAGCTTCGAGCTTCTTATGAAAAAGGAACTCGGCAAGTACAAGAATTTTTTTGAAGTTAAAAAAGCGGTTATTTCCAATGAAATTATTGGAGATAAAAATTCAACCGTCGGTGCGACGGTAAAAATTGCGGTTAAAAATAAAGAAGAAGAAGCCACCGAAATCGGAAACGGCCCGGTGGATGCGCTTTACAAAGCATTGCGCAAGGTTCTCGTTTCTTTTTATCCTGTTGTTGAGAAGATTCATTTGACCGATTATAAAGTGCGTGTTGTGGATTCCCAGGCGGGTACGGGCGCTAAAGTTCGTGTTTTTATTCAGTTTCAGCACGAGACTGAAACTTGGTCTACTGTTGGAGTTTCTGAAAATATCATTGAAGCTTCTTGGCAGGCGCTTGTGGATGCAGTGGAATATAAACTCCTCAAAGGATAATCTTTTCCTATGTGGTTCTTAGGAAAAATTTTAATTTCAGCACTGATCATTGCATTTGCTTCGTGGCTTTCCGGCCAAAAAAGTTTTTTAGCCGGATTCATCGTAGCCTTGCCGATTACTTCTATTTTGACGATTTTATTTTCTTACCTTCAATACCGCAACATGACAAAAATCAATGAATTAGCTCTTTCCATTTTAGTTTCGGTTCCGTTGTCGCTTATGTTTTTTATTCCGTTTGTTTTGAACCGATGGCTTAAAATGAATTTTGCAGTGTCATTCGGTTTAGGCATTTTTCTTTTATTCCTTGCTTTTTTAATTCATCGCTCCATATTTAAATATTCCATCTGATCTAATGCCACAAACCGAACTTCCTCCTCGTTACGATTCCAAAACGGTTGAGAATAAATGGTATACGTTGTGGGAGAAGTCCGGTTATTTTAAACCTGTTGTTGATTCCAAGAAAAAGCCATTCGTTATTGTCATCCCTCCGCCTAATGTGACTGGAATTCTTCACATGGGCCATGCTTTAAATAACACAATTCAAGATATTCTCATCCGATGGCGTAGGATGGCAGGGGATCCCACGCTTTGGGTTCCCGGTGTAGATCATGCAGGGATTGCCACTCAAAATGTGGTTGAAAAGAAGCTGGCTAAAGAGGGAAAAACCCGCCATCAACTTGGCCGCGAGAAATTTGTAGAAGCGGTTTGGAAATGGAAGGACGAATATGGTTCTACGATTGTAAAACAATTGAGACGGCTCGGCGCTTCATGCGATTGGTCGCGCGAACGTTTTACGATGGATGAGACACTTTCACGCGCTGTGCGCGAAGCGTTTGTCACGCTTTATGAACGCGGGTTGATTTACCGCGGGGATTACATTATTAATTGGTGCCCGCGCTGTCAAACCGCACTTTCGGATGAAGAAGCGGTCCATCAAGAAATTGAAGGCGCGCTTTATTACATCAAATACCAAATCGAAAATTCGAAGGACCATATTACGCTCGCGACCACTCGTCCCGAAACCATGTTGGGCGACACTGCGGTTGCGATTCATCCAAAAGATGACAGATATAAACATCTTCACGGAGGAAAAGTTATCCTTCCGCTTTTGAATCGGGCGATTCCTGTCGTCACCGATGATTTTGTCGATCCTGATTTTGGAACGGGAATTGTAAAAGTAACGCCTGCCCATGATCCCAATGACTTTGCGATAGGAACTCGCCATGAACTTCCTATAATTAATGTGATGAATCCCGACGGTACGATCAATGAACATGGTGGGCCTTATAGAGGGCTTGATCGGTTTGAGGCAAGGAAGCGCATTTTATACGATTTAGAAAAACAAGGGCTTTTGGAAAAGTCACTGAGACATCAGCACGCAGTCGGCCACTGCTACCGTTGCCATACGATTGTGGAGCCTTATCTTTCAAAGCAGTGGTTTGTCAAAATGAAACCGCTTGCGGAAAAAGCGTTAAAAGCTTACCGAGACGGAAAAGTCAAATTTTATCCTGACCGCTGGAATAAAGTATATGTAAGCTGGCTTGAAAATATCCGCGATTGGTGCATTTCACGCCAAATTTGGTGGGGACATCGAATACCTGCATGGTATTGCGTAGAGTGTTACCCGGAATTAGGAAAATTTAAGCTCGATCCTCCCGGAAGAGCATTAGATGCAAATGAAAAAATACCTGTAGCGCATTTTGAAATTGATTCAATTTCTAAAACAGATGCAATTCCAATTATCAGCAGAGAAGAACCTCGATGTCCAAAAGGACATTCTGGAAAATTGATTCAAGATCCAGATGTTTTGGATACTTGGTTTAGTTCCTGGCTTTGGCCGTTTTCGACGTTGGGCTGGCCCCCTTCGGGGACTGCTTCGCCGCCAGATAAAACCAAAGATCTCGAATATTTTTATCCCACCTCAACACTTGTGACGGCGCAAGAGATTATATTCTTTTGGGTGGCCCGTATGATTATGGCCGGCCTTGAATTTATGAAAGAAGTTCCGTTTCATTCGGTTTTCATTCACGGAACGGTGCGCGTTGAAGGCGGGCAGAAAATGTCAAAATCGCTTAGCAACATTATTGACCCGCTTGAGATCATTGATGAAATGGGAGCGGATGCGCTTAGGTTCTCACTCATGGTGTTAGCTGCAACGGACGTTTACCTTTCGCGTGAAAAATTTGAAATGGGGCGTAATTTCACGAATAAAATCTGGAATGCCACTCGATTCGCTCTTACGAATCTAGAAGGATTTCAAAAACTTGAGGAGGTCGAACGTTCTAATAAGTTGTCGGCGGTCGATAAATGGATTTTATCGGAACTGGATCATGCAGCGGATGAAATCAACGAATGCTTAAGCAATTTCCGTTTTAATGAAGCAGCCAATGCCGTTTACCATTTCTTCTGGGGCTCTTTCTGTGATTGGTATCTTGAATTGGTCAAAGCGGTACTTCAAGGCAAAGAATCGCCCGAGAGACGATCAACGGTTCAATCAGTTTTGATTTACGTTTTAGAAAAAAGCATGAGACTCCTTCATCCGTTTATGCCGTTTCTTTCAGAAGAAATTTGGCATCTTTTAAAAGAGCGGATTAAATCAGATGCTTTTAATAAAGAAACAATCATGCTGACTGCTTGGCCTGCGTCTAGTTTTAAGGGCAAGTTTGACAAAGAAGTTCAGCAGGTACAAATCTTTCAGGATACGGTTGTTGGAATCCGTGATTTAAGAACACGTCTTGGCCTAAAACCAAATGAAACACTTGCAGACGTTCGAATCGGAACCAAATCAAAAGAAGCCGCCGACGCTGTAAATGAGTTTAAGTCTCAAATTTCATTTTTAGCCCGCGTTTCCAAAATTTCTGTGGCAAAAGAAATCAAAAAAGAAAGCGGCATGATTGGCCGTGTTTATTCTGACGTTGAGATTTTTGTTGCAGGGCTTTCGCCTGACAATTTGAAAGCCGAAGAAGAGCGAACGAAAAAGAAAATTGCAGAACTTGAAAATGTGATCCGTGGGATTGAAACTCGGCTTTCTGATTCTAAATTTGTTTCCAATGCACCGGAAGAAGTGATTGAAAAAGAACGCGCACGCAAAGAAGATTTAGCTAAGCAGCTTGTAGCTTATCGTGAGAATCTAGCTTTGTTTGGGCAATAAATTCAATCTACAGTTTAGGACTTAAAAATCCAGCAACTTCGAGCAGCTTACCTTGAACGCTTTGGCGAGTTTTTCGATCGTGTCAATTTTGACGGGGGAGGGATTCTTTCCTTCTAGCCGTTGGACGTGGCGGACGGCAATATCAGCATGTTCAGCGAGCTCTTCCTGAGTCCAACACTTCCTAATACGTAGTTTGTAGATCCGTTTACCGAATTTCCGCCTAATTTCTTGTCCCATAAGCTGGATTGTAAGGGACAAGATGCCACTTAGAACACGACACAACTGGCGATAAATATATTTACTCTATTAAACCTTTAGCTTATAATACTCAAACTTGATTTTGTATCGGAAAGGTATTCACTTACGGCCATAAGAAAATTATTCCTCCTTTTCTCGTTGAGTTTATTTCTTTTCATTCCTTTTGTTAGCGATTCCTTCGCGCTTGTTTATCCCGTCGATATCAACCAAGACACAGATGTCATTCGTGGTACCCAATTTTCTGGAGAGAACCAATCCAATCAAGGAGCCAATCCAGAAATAGAGCCTATCAGGGCCAATGACGGATTCAATACCAGACATGTCGTTTATTTAGGTTTTGACTTCTTTAGCAATAACAATTTGAAACAAGCCATTCTTCAAGGGGATACGATTGATAAATATATCTTCCATGCCTTCAATGTCAGGAATTTCGCTCAAGGAGATGCGGTGGTAGGGGATGTGATTACCAGTATCTATTATGCTAACAATGATAATTGGGCAGAGGGTCCTTATGTTAATTACACAGTCATCAATTCTTCCGATCAATTGGATGGGATGACATACGATAATCAAGTAGGCTATGCTGAATATCTTGCTACCGAAAATCAGGACGAAGCGAACATTTGGTATGGCTGGGAGTTTCTAGCAACAGCTTTCAATACCGGCGGTATCAACGACAATCCCAATTATCTTTCATTAGCCATGGTTCCCAATGAGTTAAACAAGTCTTCAAGTTGGTACCTTGTTTCCAGTTTTGCTTCCAAAGAAAATACATCCAATCCCCATCCCTATCTTGAGGTGTTCACAACACCAGTTCCGGAACCTTCTACTTTCTTCCTCTTTAGCACGGGTCTATTAGGCCTAGTACTTAGACGCAGACTTTCCTAAAAACTATTTCTCCTCAAGCCCATCATTAGTACCATTTCCAAAAGTAGCAGGTTCGAGTATAATCACCGGCAGTGCTTTTCAAAAGAACGTTCAAAAATAAGGAGCACTCTATGGTCAAGAAAACACTTAGAAAAATTTCGGGAAGCAAGGTTCATATTTTTAAAATTAAAAATCGCAGCGGATACGCCGCAGTTTGTTTTAATAATCTTACAGAAGGGAAAACACCGCAGCAAGCATTTGAGCGGCTTTATCATCCCTTACGCCGCATGGGTTTTGAACTTTCAGGTTCTGTTCCAAAAGCTCGATAAATCAGTTACAATTGAAATATGACTGAGACGAGCGGATCAAGTTATTGGAAACTCTGTAATCTCTGCAAAAAGCCGATTCCTTTTAAGTTTACCTATTATCTGTGTTCCGTCAGTTCCTGCCGCCTTAAAAACCTAACCCTCGTTTTTTGTTCTCTGCTTTGCTGGGATGGGCATTTGGGGTTTGCTCGTCACCGCAGTGCCGAGTGCGAGGAAGCCCAAGCGCCGGCTAAGTAAATGAGGCTTAAATTTAATTTAATGATATAATGGCAGGCAATAACTTAAAGTGCCTAACCAGGGAGGTATGACATGTTGAAACAAGCGTGTTTGCTTTGCAAGGTTGTAGGGGCATTGGCGATTATCGGAGCACTTAACTGGGGGGCGATTGGTATTAGGCATGTTAATCTGGTAGAACGCATCTTCGGGCAAGGCTCGACGATTACCCGAATCCTTTATGTACTGGTGGGTCTTTCCGGAGTGGGGTTGCTTGTCAGTTATTTCACGGTTTGTCCGGCTTGTAAAAAATCGTAACCTAAACGTTTAACGGAAAAGAGCCGTCTTTCGAAAAAAGACGGCTCTTCCTTTCTCAATTAAAGTAAATTCGTATGTTCAAAATTTCAAAAGAAACCCGTTTTCTAATTTGTCAAGCTCTCCGCGAAGACATTGGAAGAGGAGATATCACCACAGAAGCTCTCGTTCCTCGTGATCTTATAGGAGAAGCTCATATTGATATAAAACAAAATGGGATTTTATGCGGCGGGCCGGTTGTGCTTGAGGTATTTTATCAAATTGACCCAAAACTAATTGTAAAACAAAAAGTTAAAGATGGAAAAAAGGTTCGAAAAGGAAAAGCCGTTATTTCTATAAGAGGGCGGGTTCAGTCGATCTTGAAAGGCGAGCGTGTTGCCCTTAATTTTCTGGGTCGATTTTCCGGGATCGCAACTCTAACGCATGAATTTGCAACGAAAATTCGCGGGACACATGCCGGGATTTTTGATACGCGCAAGACCACACCGCTTTGGCGCGAGCTTGAAAAGTATGCTGTCCGATCGGGAGGAGGCAAAAACCACCGGTTTGGGTTGTGGGATGAAGTTTTGGTGAAGGACAATCACTGGGTCGCGATTCGAGAGTTGCTTGAGAAAACACATTGCCGTTATTTTGGCGACCGTTTGAAATCAAAACTCAAAACAAGAAAGATTCCGATTGAAATCGAAGTAGCAAGCTTGAACGAGTTATCGCATCTTTTGAGCGGAGATTTTATTCCGGATCGTATTCTTCTTGATAATTTTTCAGTTCGTGAGTTAAAGAGAGCGGTTCAAATCGCAAAACGGGCGCGACAGAAGGTTTCACTTGAAGCTTCGGGCGGTATCACGCTCTCCAACGTCCGCGAAGTGGCAAAAACCGGAGTGAACCGTATTTCCGTGGGTACACTGACTCATTCGGCTCCAGCCTTGGATGTTTCTCTGGCGCTTGAAAAGATCAACAAATAGAAAGGCGGTTTTATGAAAGAATTTTTGGTAGGCCTTTTGTTCTTGGTGGCTGTTTTCGTGTTTGGGGTAATTGGTATTTTGCTTTGGCCGATTCTTTTTCTGCTTACCTTTTTCTTAAGGATTGTAGTGATTTTTTTCCTTCTTTTGTTTTCCATCTGGTTGCTTGGAAAACTCATCGTTCTCGTTTGGGAATCTCTGAATAAAAAAGCCTAAGGTTTACCTTTCATCAGGCTATGTCTGTATTTAAGTTAACCACAAAAATGAAGCCAAAGGGCGATCAGCCCGAGGCCATTCGGAAGCTCGCTGCAGGTCTCAAGTCCGGTACGAAAGAACAAGTTTTGGTAGGCGTCACCGGTTCAGGCAAAACCTTCACCATGGCTAATGTGATTGCCGAGTGGGGCAGGCCAGCGCTTGTGATTTCCCACAATAAGACTCTTGCCGCACAGCTTTACAGCGAACTCAAAGAATTTTTCCCTGAAAACGCCGTTGAGTACTTCGTTTCCTATTATGATTACTACCAGCCCGAAGCCTACGTCCCACAAACGGATACTTATATTGAAAAGGACGCTTCCATTAATGATGATCTGGATCGGCTCCGGCTTTCAGCCACAAGCGCTATTCTTTCCAGGAAAGATGTGATTGTGGTCTCAAGCGTTTCCTGTATTTACGGTTTGGGTTCTCCGGAGGATTGGCAGGGAATGCTGGTTCAGATTGAAGAAAATCAGAAGATTGTGCGCGATCAGTTGCTTTTAGGCCTCATTGGAATTCAATATGAACGAAATGATTCGAATTTCAAGCGAGGCTCTTTTAGAGTACGAGGGAATACGGTTGATCTTTTTCCATCTTACGGGGAAAATCCCTACCGGATTCAATTTTCAGGCGATCAAATTACCGAAATCACGCTTTTAGACCGTATTCAATTTAAACCCATTAAACGTTTGGACAAGCTCGCCATTTATCCTGCAAAACATTTTGTGACTCCTTCGGAACGTTTGGAAGGTGCGATCAAATCAATCGAAGAAGAGCTCATCGGGCACATAAGGGAACTAACGAAATTAAATAAGGATCTCGAAGCCAAACGGCTTGAATCGCGCACGCGTTATGACTTGGATATGTTGCGCGAAGTCGGTTACTGTTCCGGAATCGAAAATTATTCCCGCCATTTGTCAGGCCGCGCACCGGGTTCAAAACCTTACACGCTTTTGGATTATTTCCCAAAGGGTTTCCTTACTTTAATTGACGAATCTCATCAGACCATTCCACAACTCCGGGGAATGTATAACGGCGATCAGTCGCGGAAGAAAGTGTTGGTCGAGCATGGATTTCGGCTGCCTTCAGCGTTGGATAACCGCCCGCTCAACTTTGCCGAGTTTGAACGAATGATTCGTGACTTGATTTATGTTTCGGCAACGCCCTCAGAATACGAAATGAAACGCGCAAACCAAATTGTAGAACAGGTCATCCGACCGACGGGCCTGACAGACCCAATCATTGAAGTCCGTAAGACTGAAGGACAGATTGATGATCTCATTAAGGAAATCAAATTGCGCGCTAAGAAAAAAGAGCGCGTTTTGGTAACAACCCTTACAAAGAGAATGGCTGAGGACTTGAGCCGTTACCTCAAGGAAGCCGGAATTCAGGTTCATTACCTCCATTCTGAATTTGATGCCTTTGAGCGGATGGAAATTCTCAGGGATTTAAGAATGCAAAAATACGATTGTGTTGTCGGAATCAATTTACTTAGAGAAGGGCTTGATCTTCCGGAAGTATCGCTTGTTGTTATTTTGGATGCAGACAAGGAAGGTTTCTTAAGAAGCGACGTTTCGTTGATTCAAATTGCAGGCCGCGCCGCGCGTCACCTGAATGGAACTGTGATTATGTATGGTGACCGGACGACGGATTCCATGAAAAAAGCGATTGATGAAACCGGTAGGCGGCGAAAAATTCAGGAGGAGTTTAACCAAAAGTATGGGATTACCCCAACTTCCATTCAAAAAGAGATTCGAGCCGGAATTGAGCAATGGCGTAAAGCGGAAGAGTTGGTTGAGAAAGTTACGGGTGAAGCAGAGAAGGATTATGAGATAAAGTCTTACTTGGCTTACCTATACGATCGGATGATGCGCTCGTCGAGCGCACTTGATTTTGAAAAAGCGGCGCGCTTGCGCGATGAAATTAAGAAGGTTGAACAGGAGCACGGGCTTCAAAAGGACTCAAAACTTAAACTTTTGAAAAAACAAGCCGAAAATTTTAAAAAAGGATTTTGACATTTGCGCGCGTTTTACTATAATTGAAGCGTACACATCTTCCGAATTTTTTCGGAAGAGAAACGAAAAGGATGGAAGACACACTCAAGTTTTTTGAAGAACACAAAATCATCGCGGTGATTCGAGCGAGCGAACACAGCGATGCTGATGCCATCGCGAAAGCTCTGATCGATGGCGGTATCAGAATCATCGAAGTTACCCCGAACGTACCGCAAGCGACAAAACTGATCGAATCCCTCTCCAAGCTAGACCAAATTTTAATTGGGTACGGTTCTGCCACGGATGCGGAACAGGCTCATCGGGCGATCAATGCCGGAGCCCACTACGTGAGCAGTCATTTTAGCGACAAAAATCTGTTCACCGTGTGCAAGAACAACAATGCCTTTGTGATCCAAGGCGCAGCGACTCCGACCGAGGCAATTGAAGCCTATAATCTGGGCGTTGATTTGGTTAAAATTTATCCGGCAAATTTTCTTGGAGAAGCGCCTTACGTCAATCGCCTTAAGCGTTCTTTTCCGTTTTTGAAACTAGTTCCTTCCGGCGGTGTCAATCTTGATAACTTTCTTGATTATATTAAGGCAGGAGTTACTGCTTGCACCATCGGCAGAAGTTTGTGCGACAAAACCTTAATTCGTGCTCACCAATGGCCTGAAATTACGGAACGAGCGAAACAATTTACGCAGAAACTTGAATCCCTAAAAGTCCCTCGTTAGCCCCCTCTTTTTTTACTTCTTTAGTTTCTTGATCTAAATTTGCAGCCGGCTTAAGCATAGGGTATTCTTTAACCTAGAACAACCCCATGAGCTGACTGTGAAGGTGATTTCATTTGATTCAAAGATCTGCCAAAATTTAGATCAGGCGATTAAAAAAGAATGGCTTGAGACCAACCAATTTGGCGGATTTGCCTCTTCAACCATTGTTTCCGTAAATACCCGAAGGCAACATGGACTTTTGGTTGCCCAACTTAAACCCCCGCTGGGGCATCATGTTCTGTTGAACACCCTTGAGGAAGTTCTTTTTATTGACGATATTGCCTACCCGCTTTCAACGCAAATTCGTGCGGATACCGTTTATCCCGAAGGTTATCGGAATTTAAACGAATTTTCTCTTCTCCCATTTCCTACCTGGGTTTTTCGAGTGGAAGACCTTGTCTTGGCGAAGACAATTATTTTCATGCACGATGAACAAACCGTCTTAATCCGATATCAAATTTTGGAAGGCGATGCCAATCTGGTCCGCTTGGAACTCAGGCCTCTGACCGCGTTCCGTCATTTTCAGTCTCTGACCCATAAAAATGAGCGGCTAAACAAAAAAATTGAATTGGCTTCCGGAAAAATCCAATTTGCAGGACTCTTCTTTTATCATAATGCCGCCATTGTAGATCAGGCCGGTGCTTGGTACGGCCGGGTTCAATATACGGAAGAAAAACAGCGCTCTCTTGAGTTTGAAGAGGATCTTTACGCTCCGTTTCATCTTTTGTACACCTTTACAAGGGATCGCGAAATTTTCCTTTGCGCTTCCTTAGAAAACAATGCGATATTCGAACCTCAAGCCCTTGTTTCCAAGGAACAAGACCGGAGGTTTCGTTTATTCAAAAGCATTCATATTCCTGATCCCCGCTTTCAAATTCTTGCCTATTCAGGCCAATCCTTTTTTGTAAATCCGATTCGGATCGATGATTTATCTCAGACGAAAAAAATTGCAGATAAGTTCACCTCAGTTAAAAGACTCCTTCCGAAAGAGGTAAATTTTGATGAAACACAACTATCTGAATTTTCTAAAATCTTAAAACAAGATCTTCTCAAAACCGCCATCATTGCTAATTATCCTTGGTGTGAAGATTCTCCTAGAGATGCCTTAATTGCTTTGCATGGTTTAACCTTAACAGTCGGCCAGTATCAGGTGGCACGTCACGTGCTTACTCACATTGCGGGGCAAGTTAAAGACGGTCTTCTGCCTAATCGATGGTTTGATCGAGGAGAGACAGATTTAGTTTCCGACTACAATAGGCAACCCGATTATAGTGCAATGGACACACCCCTTTGGTTGATTCACAGCTCGTTTGAATATTTGAAATACAGCGAAGATTATGAAATGGTGGAACATAAGCTTTTTCCAGTTTTGAGTTCGATTATTGAGTGTTTCGTGAAAGGGACGCATTTTAATATCCACGTCACGTCCGATGGATTGGTGAGCGGGGCTGCAACAGGACATGCGCTTACTTGGATGGATGCGAAAGCAGGCAATTCTATTGTTACGCCACGCGAAGGAAAACCAGTTGAGATCCAAGCGCTTTGGTTCAACGCGCTTTGTATCATGGCGTTCATGTCTGATTTATTTGGCAAAACGACTTCAAAAAAAGCTTATGAAGAGCTTGCTCGGCGGGCCAAGAAGTCTTTTAACCGCTTATTTTGGGATGCCGCCAACGGTTATTTATGTGATGTGATTGACCTTGAAGGAAAAAAAGATAGTTCGCTCAGACCAAACCAGTTATTGGCAATGGGTTTACCATTTCCCATTTTGGAAGAAGAAGCTTTTAAATGGCGTTCAATTTCAGATGTTACTAAAAACCACCTCCTAACTCCTTACGGCTTAAGAACTTTGGCGCCTCATGAACAGAATTATTGCAAGAGTTGCGACGGTGATAAATTTCATAGAGTTCAAGCCTATCACCAGGGTACTGTTTGGCCCTGGCTTTTTATTCCATTTTTGTTGGCACTGTTACGAGTTGAAAAGGATCCTAAGCGCACAAAGGAGCAGTTTTTAAATTTTCTTAACCCCTTTTTTGCTCATATTGAAGATCGCGGCCTCGGTTTTATTTCAGAAAGATTTGACGGGGATCCTCCGCATCAAGCACGTGGGGCAATTGCTCAGGCTATTAATGTAGGTTCAGGCCTTGAGCTTTATGAAATTCTCCTTGGACAGGACAGTATTTTAGAAAAAGCCCACGTGCTAACCCTAAGATAATCCTCTATTTAAGAAGGTTTTTACCCACCTCCTAATCTACGTTTGACAAAAAAGAATTTTCTTGATAAAATTAAACCCTTTATCTGTAAGTACTTACGAAAATTTTAAGGGTTCGTGTGGTTCCCCGCATACAACTGTAGTAAATCATAAACAAGGTAGTGGATTATAAAGTGAAAGCACGGATTATTTTTCTTTTAGCATTTGTTTTATTTTGTTCTTTCGATAAAACAAGTAACGCTACTTTTTTTGGTGAGGTAAAAACCGGCCTCCAAAATGTAGCAAGTGACCGATACGGGTATTCACTTTTTGTGCCACCTGAATATACCCCGGACCGAAGCTGGCCGCTCGTGATGGCGCTCCATGATTCCGGTGCGCGCGGTGAGGATTATATTCAAGTATGGGCCAATGCGGCGAAGCAGCACGGAATCATAGTTTTTTGCCCGACTTATGAAGAGCCCAGAAGCGGTCTTCCGTTTGATCATGACAATCGGTTGATTAAATTAAAACGCGAAATTCAAAGTCAATATGAAATAGATCCTCAACGCGTTTTAGTTGCAGGTTTCGGCAGCGGCGGCCATTATGCATTTTACCTTGGGCTTCGCTATCCAAATGAATTTACCGCGATCGCTTCGGTTGGAAATGGTGTCCAAGGCAGTTTGAAAAAATTATTCACTTTTTCTTATGCGGAAGTTCATCAGCTGCCCATTTTGCTTTTGGTGGAACATGAAAATCAAATTACAGATTCCAAAGAAACAATGGCTCAGCTTGAGACGCTTCGGACAAGAGGTTATTCGATTGAAACCGTAGAAGCTGAAAAGGCGAGCGATCTGAAAAATCCAAACACGAATTCTTATATTCTAGAATGGTTTGGGCAGGTCAGTGCGGAGCGCGAGACAGGGCTCAAGAAGCGTTCCTTTAGTGTGAAACAAAAATTTTACGAGTGGGTAGACGGCTTATTGCAAAATCGTTAACCATCAAAATGGAAACCAGAAGGAAGAAAGTACTTCAATGCCCGAGCTGACAGGCGCACAAATTTTGATTGAGTCTTTAAAACAAGAGGGCGTGGAGTATGTATTCGGCCTCCCGGGCGGAGCCATTCTTCCAACGTTTGATGCGCTTTACGATTCAGGCCTCAAATTTATTTTGGTTCGTCACGAACAAGGTGCTTCCCATATGGCAGACGGTTTCGGCCGTGCGACTGGGCGTCCTGGTGTTTGCTTGGTGACCTCAGGTCCTGCCGCAACGAATACAGTAACAGGGCTCGCAACCGCTTATATGGATTCTGCTCCAATGGTTTGTATCACAGGTCAGGTCGCGACTCATGCCATCGGAAGCGATGCGTTTCAAGAAGCAGATGTCATCGGAATTACGCGGCCGGTCACCAAACATAATTTTTTGGTGAGAGATGTTCGGAATTTAACGCGCACAGTTAAAGAAGCTTTTTACATTGCTAGAACGGGACGTCCCGGACCAGTACTCATTGATTTTCCGGTGGACGTGAGCCGTGCTAAATGTGAATTTGATTATCCCAAAGAGGTAAATATTCGCGGATATCAACCGGAGAAAATGTCAAAGCCGGATCCCGAACAAATTGAAAAAGCAGCTCAAGCGATTATGGCAAGCAAACGCCCTTGTCTTTATGTGGGTGGCGGTGCGGTGGCTTCCGGCGCCTATAAAGAACTTTTAGAATTGGTGGATAAAACCGGAATTCCGATTACGACTACCGTTTTAGGACTGGGCGTGTTCCCGGAAACTCATCCGTCGTCTCTTCGAATGCTTGGAATGCATGGAACGGTGTATGCCAATTATGCCGTTCAAGGATCAGATCTTTTAATTTCAGTGGGTGCACGTTTCGATGACCGTGTAACAGGCAAGATCGATAAATTCGCGCCGCACGCCAAGATTGTTCATATTGATATCGATCCTTCTTCGATTTCTAAAACGGTGAAGGTTCATTATCCCATCGTGGGTGATGTAAGGCCGGTTTTGAAAGAATTGAATAAATTGGTGAAAGACAAACGGAAACAAATAAAGGAATGGCTTGATCAAATTGAAGAGTGGAAGAAGAAGCATCCGCTTAAGTATAAAGATTCTGACGGGCAGATCCGTCAGGAATATATCATTCAAAAAATTGGAGAGCTCACGAATCACAAAGCAGTGGTGACAACCGGTGTCGGTCAGCACCAGATGTGGACGGCACAATGGTATCAATTTTCTTCGCCCCGCAGCATGATTACTTCCGGCGGACTTGGAACCATGGGCTATGGATTTCCATCCGCGATTGGGGCCCAGCTCGGCCGTCCGGGAGAAACCGTGGTTTGTATCGACGGAGATGGCTCGTTTCAGATGACGATGTGCGAACTTGTGACGGCATCGCATTATAAAATTCCCGTGAAGATTTTTATCATGGACAATGCCCATCATGGAATGGTGCGCCAGTGGCAGGAACTTTTTTACAACAAGCGTTTTTCGGGTTCGCAGCTCGGGCCATCGAACCCTGACTTTGTGGGAATTGCAGAGGCATGCGGTGTGCACAGTTTTCAAGTGAATAAGAAAGATGAAGTGGTCCCCACAATCGAAAAAGCGCTTGCTTATAAGGGCCCAGTGCTTGTGCATTGCAAAGTAGCGAAGGAAGACAACGTTTATCCGATGGTTCCGGCAGGGAATGCCTTGGACCAAGTGATGGATATGGCATAAGGAGAAATTATGAAACATACGGTTGCGGTTTTGGTAGAAAATCATTTTGGTGTCTTAGCTCATGTGTCAGGGCTTTTTTCTGCGCGCGGGTTTAATATTGATAGCCTTGCTGTGGGTGAGACAGAAGACCCCACCGTTTCGCGGATGACGATTGTGGCTCACGGAGATGATCGAGTGATTGAACAGATCATGAAGCAGCTGAATAAGCTCATAGATGTAATTAAAGTGCAAGATTTAACTGAAGACGACATGATTGAACGTGAGCTTGTACTCGTTAAAGTTAACGCGTCAGCTACTACGCGTTCGGAACTTATGCAAATTGTGGATACTTTTCGCGGAAAAGTAGTTGATGTAAAACCTCACACAGTGACAGTTGAGGTGACGGGCAATCAAAGCAAAGTGGATGCGATGCTTGAACTCTTACGTCCTTTTGGGTTGAAGGAAGTGATTCGGACAGGAACGATTGCCGTATCCCGAAAATCAGAACTGTCTTTAACTGCAAATGGATTGCAGCCGCAAAGACGATCGACTGACAAAAAAGAAATAAAAAAGAAAAAAGCAAAAGCTCAGAAAACTTAAGGAGAACGGAGTCATTTATGGCAAAAGTGTACTATGATCAGGATGCAGATCTTAATTTATTAAAGGGAAAGAAAGTTGCCATTGTTGGTTACGGGATCCAAGGGCGTGGCCAAGGGCTTAACTTAAGAGATTCGGGCGTAGAAGTAATTATCAGCCAGCGCCCCGGCGGAAAAAATTATGATCTCGCCGTTCAAGACGGATTTCGCCCAGTCAGCTGCGAAGAGGCGGCTCAGGAAGCGGATGTGATCCAGCTTTTGACCCAGGATCATCTTCAAGCTGATCTTTACAAGCAATCCGTTGAACCTTATTTAAAGAAAGGGAAGGCGCTTCTTTTTTCTCACGGCTTTAATATTCATTTTGGTTATATCAAGCCGCCGAAGGATGTGGATGTTTTTATGGTAGCGCCCAAAGGCCCAGGCGCTTTGGTTCGTTCACAATTTCTAGAAGGCGGTGGAGTTCCTTGTTTGGTGGCCGTTCAGCAAAATGCAAGCGGGAAAGCATTGCAGCTTGCACTGGCTCATGCAAAAGCCATTGGTGGAACGCGCGGCGGCGTTCTCGAAACCACGTTTAAGGAAGAAACGGAAACCGATCTTTTTGGCGAACAAGTGGTTTTGTGCGGAGGTTTAAGCGAGCTCATTCGTGCTGGATTTGATACTTTGGTAAAAGCGGGATATCAGCCGGAGCTTGCTTATTTTGAATGTTTGCACGAAGTGAAATTAATTACGGATGCAGTTTTTGCCTCAGGAATCAGCGGGATGCACCGACGTGTTTCAGACACGGCTGAATATGGAGATTACAGCCGAGGTAAGCGTATCGTCACCGATGAAACTCGTAAGGAAATGCAGAAAATTCTGAAAGAAATTCAATCCGGCCAATTCGCAAAAGAATGGATCGAAGAAAATAAAAAAGGGCGCCCCAATTATAATAAGATGCGCGCTGAATGCGATCAGCATCAAGTTGAACAAGTGGGTGCCAAGCTTCGGAAAATGATGCCCTGGATTGTGGCATCGTTAGAGAAGCCACAACAACCCGTTAATCGATAATCTCTTTTTTCAACCAACGGTCTAAACGATTGGAGAAGGGGCGACCGCGGGTCGCCCTTGTTAATTCATAAATGAAATCTCAAAGAAAACGAAAAATTTATGTGTTTGATACGACACTTCGCGACGGCGAACAGTGTCCAGGCGCTTCTCTTACACCTGATGAGAAACTTGAGATTGCAAAACAATTAGAGCGCCTGAACGTAGATATTATTGAAGCTGGTTTTCCAGCGGCATCGCCCGGTGAGATCGAAGCCATTCAACGAATTTCAAAAGCGGTCAAAAAACCCGTGATTTGCGCGCTTTCGCGCATGGTTCCGAAGGATATTGACGCGGCACGTGAGGCTTTAAAGTTTGCCAAGAAAAAAAGGCTTCACGTTTTTTTGGCGACGTCGAAAATTCACCGTCAGTATAAGCTCAAGAAGAATAAATCTGAGATTTTGAAATTGGCTGTAAAAAATATCAAGTATGGCAAGAAATTTTTTCGCGACGTCGAATTTTCACCCGAAGACGCCGCCCGTACCGAACGTGCATTTTTAGCTGAAGTAGTTCAGGCTGGAGTGGATGCGGGAGCCACGACCGTCAATATTCCGGATACGGTGGGTTACAGCATGCCTCATGAGTTTGGAGATTTAATCGCATTCTTAATTAAAAAAATTCCTGCTTTGGGAAAAACAGTGAATCTTTCCGTTCATTGTCATAATGATTTGGGTCTTGCGGTCGCGAATTCCTTAGCGGCGATTCAAAACGGAGCCAATCAAGTAGAGTGTACCGTCAATGGCATCGGCGAGCGGGCCGGAAACGCTTCTTTGGAAGAAATTGTAATGGCCATCGATACACGGCGTGATTTGATGAGTGCTTATACCGATATTAATTTGAAAGAAATTACAAAATCGTCACGAATCGTTTCTCATTTAACAGGACTTGTGGTTCAGCCCAATAAAGCCATTGTGGGGCGGAATGCTTTTGCGCATGAATCCGGGATTCATCAGGACGGGCTTCTCAAGATGCGCCAGACTTATGAAATTATTGATCCCAAACGGATTGGGCTCTCCGGAAGCGAAATTGTCATGGGAAAACATTCCGGACGCCATGCTTTTCGGGAACGGCTTCAGAAAATGGGAATCCAACTAAACACAAGCCAATTAGACGAAGCTTTTGAACGGTTCAAGAAACTTTCGGATCAAAAGAAATACGTTTTTGATAAAGATTTAGAAGCGATTGTTGAAGATCAAATCAGCCGGATTCCTGAAACTTGGCAGTTTGAGCATTTAAAAATTTCAAGTGAAACTGGCGTGCGTCCACAAGCTGAAATTCGTTTAAAGCGCGAAGGGAAAACGGCTGTGGCCACTTCAGATGGCGATGGTCCTGTGGACGCGTGTTACCGGGCGATTGAAAAAATAACCGGAATGAAAGCACGTTTGGTTCATTACGCGATTCAATCAGTGACCAGTGGAAAAGATGCTTTGGGTGAAGTGAATATTAAGGCGGTCTTTGATGGACGCGAAGTGAGCGGTCGGGGTACGAGTACAGACGTGATTGAAGCGAGTGTGAAAGCCTATCTTTTTGCGCTCAATAAAGTCTGTGCCAATATTGAAAAAAAATCAGTTTCTCCAATTTAAAGAAAGGGACATCATTTTTTTGATTCTTCATGCGTGCAGCGGGTGATCCTGAATTAAAGGTGTATGGAATATTTGGATACCCGTTGGGACATACGGTTTCTCCCGCGATTCAAAATTGCGCGTTCGAGCATCACAAATTGAAATCCATTTATTTTGCGTTTGAACGTCCTCCCGCGAGATTTCGTTTTTTAATGCACAATTTGAAGTCACTTGTGCTCGATGGGTTTAACATTACCGTGCCTTTTAAGGAAGAGGTCATTCCTTACTTGGATCGATTAAGCCCTGAAACGAAAGCAATTGGTGCGGTCAACACGGTTAAGAAGGAAAAAGGCCGTTGGATCGGATACAACACTGATAGTTACGGTTTTTTGACATCTCTTCGAAAAGAAGAGCGGTTTAATCCAAGAGGAAAGCACATATTACTTCTTGGCGCAGGAGGAGCAGCGCGAGCAGTTGCTTACGGTTTAGGGCAGAGTGGCGCGAAGGAAATTCGGATTATCAACCGCGAAAAGTTTCGATATAACAGAATTAAAATCATTCGACAGTTTAGAAAAATATTCCCCCAGACTTTATTTGTCGGATTCTCGTTGAATGGGCCAAATTTAATTCAAGCTTTAAAAGGAGTTGAACTTGTCATTAACGCAACTTCGGTAGGAGTTAAGTTTGAGGAGAAGCGTTTGATTCCTACTCGCTTGATTCCGAAAGCTCATAGCGGTCATCGTCTTTTGTTTTTTGATCTTGTGTATCATCGATCTACGCCTTTTTTGGAAGATGCAAAGAAAAAAGGCCACCGAATTTTGGATGGCAAAGGCATGTTGGTTTATCAAGGAGCTAAGGCTTTTCAGATTTGGACCGGTAAACGTGCGCCTGTTTCTCAAATGAAGAAAGCACTTCAAGATGCCCTTCGTTCTCAGTAGCATTTTTGTTTTTATTTTGGGTGCGGTCTTTGGCAGTTTTTTTAACGTGTGCATTCACCGCCTGCCGCGGGAAGAATCGATTGTTTGGCCGTCTTCTCGGTGTCCGGGGTGTCAAAAACCAATTGAGTGGTACGATAACGTCCCGATTTTGAGTATCCTGCTGCTAAGAGGGCGCTGTCGAAATTGTGGGACACGGATTACTCCGCGGTATTTCGTTGTTGAATTAGTCACAGGCCTTTTTTATTTGTGGATCTGGTTTTATTTTGGGTTTGAAATTAAAGGTCTTATTTCAGCCGTTCTTTTTTCATTGCTTTTAATTGCGACTGTTGTGGATTTGGAACATCAAATCATTCCGGATGAAGTTAGTTTGGGAGGGCTTGCGCTCGGGCTTTTGTTAAGTCCTATTCTTCCGTCGCTTCATGGAGAGACGATCTGGTGGCGAGGACTTATTCATGCTTTGCTTGGAGCTTTGATCGGCGGCGGACTGATTTATATTACAGGTGTTATCGGTTCTTTTATTTTTCGTAAGGATGCCATGGGTGGTGGCGATGTAAAGCTGTTGGCTATGCTGGGAGCTTTCCTAGGATGGAAGAAAGTGGTCTTGGTTTATTTGCTTGCCCCTATTTTGGCTTTGCCGTTAGGGCTTTTTTTAAAATTTGTAAAGCGAGAAGAAGTAGTTCCGTTCGGCCCCTTTCTTTCGCTGGCGGGTTGGATGAGTTTTTTGTGGGGCGATCAGTTCTTAGCTTGGTACTTTAGCGGATTCATACGGTAATTTTAGAACCACAAGTTAAAGGAGAGTACAATGCTTCAATTTTTGACCTGCGGTGAATCACATGGAAAATATTTGTCCGCCATTTTGGAAGGAATTCCGAGCGGCCTTGAGATGGATTTGGATTTCATCAATCATGAACTTTCAAAGCGCCAAAAGGGCTACGGCCGAGGCGGCCGCCAAAAAATTGAAAACGATCAAATCGAAATTACAGGCGGAGTCTACAAAGGGAAAACTACGGGTGCGCCAATCGGGCTAATGATTGAGAACAACGATGTAAAAATTAATGAGCTTCCGCAGCTTTTTCGACCGAGACCGGGACATGCGGATTTGGCGGGGGCTTTGAAATATAACGAAGGAATCAGGGAGATTTTGGAACGCGCAAGCGCTAGGGAAACAGCGATTCGCGTTGCAGTAGGCGCGGTTACCAAATTGTTCTTACATCAATTCAAAATCGAAACCGTAGGCCATGTGGTGCAGATTGGAAAAGCAAAACTTGAAGAGGAAGTTACGTTTGATCAGATTTTAAAGAAACGCGAAGGTTCTGAAGTCAATTGCATCTCGCGCGAAGCTGAGAAACACATGGTGGCTGAAATTCAAAAGGCTATGAAAAATAAAGATACCGTAGGCGGAAAATATGAAATTAGAGCCCGCGGGATTTCAATCGGTCTGGGTTCTCATGTTCATTATAAGCGCAAACTCGACGGACGGATTGCTCAAGCGCTCATGAGCATGCAATCTGTGAAAGCTGTTGAGTTTGGTCTGGGCAGTTTGGAAGCAGAAACGCATGGCTCTGAAGCCCATGATGAAATTTTTTATGATTCAAAACACGGTTATTATCACAAGACAAATCGCGCCGGCGGGGTTACAGGCGGCATGACGAATGGCGCTGAAATTTTAGTGCGAGCGACCATGAAGCCGATTTCTACCCTGAGGCGTGAACTTAACTCGGTGAATATGAAAACAAAAAAAGAAGAAAAGGCGGATTTTGAACGTTCGGACGTATGCGCGGTTCCCGCAGGAAGCGTGATTGGAGAAGCCATCGTTGCGTTTGAAATTGCAGATGCCTTTTTAGAAAAGTTCGCCGGTGATTCAATGCCTGAAACCAAACGAAATTATGAAGGCTATCTTCATCAGCTTGCCAAATCTTAAGTTTAGGATCAATGAAGAATGTGTATTTAATCGGAATGATGGGTTCAGGAAAAACGACAAGCGGGCGGGCGCTTGCGAAACTTTTATCTATTCCTTTTGTTGATTTGGATGATCGAATCGTTGAGTATGAGGGCGAATCCATCAACGAAATTTTTGAGAAGAAAGGCGAACCCCATTTTCGAAAAGTAGAGACTGAATTGCTCGGACAAGTTTCGAAAATAGAAAATCAAGTGGTAGCAACGGGCGGCGGTATCATCATTAATCCGTTGAACAGTGAACGAATGCGAAATACGGGCTTTGTGATTTATTTGAAAACAAGTTTAGATATTTTGTGGGAACGGGTGAAGCAAAAAAAAGACCGGCCGCTTCTGAAATCGTCTGATCCAAAAAAATCCTTAGCAGACCTTTTCTGCAAGCGTACGCCGCTTTATGAATCGAGTTCTAAGAAAGTTTTTTTAACGGATCATAAATCACCTGAAGCGGTGGCGCTTGAAATTTATAAGACGTGTTTTGAGAAAAAATGAGAAAAATTACAGTTCATCTTGGAAATAGATCTTACCCAATTTTGATTGGGAGAAATCTACTTAGCAAGATAGGTGGATTACTTAAACCACTTAAGTTGGGCCAAAAGGTTTTGATTGTTTCTAATAAAAAAGTGGCGAGTCGTTTCTTAGCCCCGGTTTCCAGATCGCTTAGCCGCTCTGGATTTAAGGTCTACTCTTATCTTTTGTCTTACGGCGATGAGCGTGATAAATCGGAAAAAGAGCTCTCAAAATTGTGGAGCGCAATGGCTCGAGTCTCGCTGGACCGCACAAGCACTGTTGTGGCTTTGGGCGGTGGCGTTGTAGGTGATGTGGCCGGTTTCGCCGCGTCAACCTATATGCGCGGGATTTCCCTGGTTCAAGTACCCACGACGCTCTTAGCTCAAGTGGACAGTGCAATCGGCGGGAAAACAGCAATCGATCTTTCGAATGCGAAAAATGTCGTAGGCACTTTTTATCAACCGCGAATTGTATTCTCTGATGTTGAAACGTTAAAAACAATCAGCCCGGAAATATTTCGAGATTCGCTTGCGGAAGTGATTAAATATGGGATGATTCAGGATTCAAAGCTTTTTGATTTGTTGGAAAAAAAAGGAAGATGGTTCATTAAGTCAGTCAAACAAAAATCTTTAGGACAACAGGAACTTCAATTCCTTGAGGAAATTGTTTGGCGCTCAGCGCTTGTGAAAGCAAAAGTGGTCCAAGAAGATGAGCGGGAGACCAAGGGAAGGCGGATGATTCTAAATTACGGGCACACCTTTGCTCACGCACTTGAGGGCGCTTCAAAATTCAAGATGGCTCATGGAGAGGCGGTAGCTTGCGGAATGATTCTTGCCGGCGAACTAGCTTTGAAAACGGGCCTTTTTTCAATCCAGGCTCAGGCGCGTCAGATTAGTTTGATCAGGCAAATCAGCTTTCCAGTGAAGTATCGTTTCTTGAGTTCAGAAATTCTGACTTTTATGAAGCGGGATAAAAAAGCCCGTAACGGAAAGTTACGTCTTATTTTGCCCACCAGAATTGGGCGGGTAAAAGTGTTTGAAAACGTTCCGGAAAATTGGATTCGGAACGTGTTGGATCGTTATAGGAGTGTACGATGAAGGGAAAAATTATGCTCGCTGCAGGTTTCTTTTTGGGCCTTGTGGCGGCACATTGGATTAAAATTTTTGGATCGCAGTATCTTTGGATTTTGTTCTACCGTTAAAATCGAAAGGCTAGGGCGATGTCTGTTCAAAAAGCAGTCTGGGTTCTGAACCAGTTGTCCGGGTTTGGAATTCAAAAGTTTAAGCGCTTGCAGGAAGAACTCGGTGATCTAAGCAAACTTTTGGATCCCGAAACTTTAAAGCAGCTTCGGCTTTCAGCTGAATGGGGCGCTGATTTTGTGGGAACTTTCCGTGAGCTTTTAGCCTCCGATGCTTTTGAACGGGAAGCGGAACAGTGCGAAAAAACTGGCATTCGAATCATCTCGCTTTTAGATTCAAATTATCCAAAGAATCTCTCCGCCATTTATGACCCGCCGTTTATCCTTTATGTTAAAGGAACTTTGATTCCCGAGGATGAAGCGGCGATTGCAATCGTAGGTTCACGACATCCGACCACATACGGTATGCGCTGTTCGGCTCGTTTTGCTTCAGAACTAGCGGAACGCGGTTTTACCATTGTTTCCGGTTTTGCGCGCGGAATTGATGGAGAAGCGCATCGTGGAGCGCTTAGGGCAAAAGGCCGAACCATCGCTGTTTTGGGTTCGGGGCTTGACGTAATTTATCCTAAAGAGCACGCTTCCCTTTATGAAGATATTTTGGCAAGTGGTGCAATTATAAGTGAATTTCCATTAGCACGGTACCTGCAGCGTTTAATTTTCCAAGACGCAATCGTATTATCAGCGGTCTTGCAATGGGCATCTTGGTGATTGAGGCAAGCCAAAGAAGCGGTTCCCTGATTACAGCGCGAATTGCCGCAGAAGAAGGCAGGGAAGTTTATGCCGTTCCGGGGCCAATTGATTCAATTGTTTCTTCCGGTACCAATCAGTTAATTCAAGATGGCGCAAAACTAGTAGCAGGCGTAGAAGATATTCTGGAGGATTTAGCTCCTCAAATCCGGGCGTCAGTCCGTAATTTGCAACCTTCAAGCGAAAAGCTATTGGAAAAAGAGAGCAGACAGGAAGAACTTGTCAACAAAGTAACGAAGGAAAATGAAAGCGAAGATCCCGTACTCAATTTGTTAGCGAATCAGCCTCTTTCTTTTGACGAAATTGCCGTTGGTTTGAATGAAAATCCAGCACAAATTCGTTCTCGAATGACACAACTTGAGCTTCAAGGTGTTGTGAAGCGTGTTTTTGGTGGACGTTACACCAGAAGTTAATTAATTACAGACACTTGAAAAGAATCTCAGTATTGGTTATACTCTCCCGATTAGTTTTAGGTGTATTTTTGCAATGCTTAGCGTAGATCATTTGATTGTTAACGAAAGGAGCATCAATCATGGCTAATGGTTCCGGCGTAATGGGTGGGTTGGGTTCAGATGTCCCAAAGGGGAAACGGGTCATTTCAGATTTAATAGATTTGCTTGCCGTTCCGATTCTGCTCGGAGTTGTAGCAGGACTTATTTTACTTGCAGTTCCAGAGGGGATTCGTAACGTACTTTTGATTGCCATCAATATTGCCTGGTTGATTTTCCGCGATGTTGTTTTTTCTCCCGGCCGCAAGATAGCAGGCCTGAAACTGGTAGGTGCTGATGGAGGCAAAGTATCAATCGGCCAAGCGTTTATCCGCAATATCTTGCTGATGGTTCCCTTCATTTTGGTCATCGGTTATATTGTTGAGATTATTTTCGTCTATTGGAAGGGTAACAGATTAGCGGATGGTTGGGCTAAAACCCACGTTGCAGTCGCTTAATCTGATACTTTTACCTTGGATTTAAAGCCTTAAGCTTTTTAGCCATTACCGGTTTTTAGCAAAGAGGTGGGAGGCCTTTTGGTTCTTTGATCCTACCCAGAAGAACCAAAAGGGCCTCATAACCTTAAAATTTGTTCCTCGATAAGTAGTAGAAATTCCCGCCGATTGATTGCCCTATGAGGGATAAAATTCATAAGCGTATAGTAGACAATGACTTATTATGATATTTAGAACGTCCGATAAACTTGCTTTACAAATCCAAGAGAACTTCCTATAATCTAAACCTTACACTGTTAAAAGCAGTAACGAAATATGACGATTAGAGTTAATGGAAGTAAACGCGAAGTTCCAAGCGGAACGACACTTGAAGAGCTAATTGAAGTGTTCCATCTTAAGAAGAAGTCGATTGTGCTGGAACTTAACCATAAAGTGATCGACCGCAACGCCTATCAGGCAGCTCAGCTTAGGGAAAATGATACAGTTGAAATTGTCCATTTTGTCGGCGGCGGGTAATCACAGGAGTTCACATTGGCCAAAAACTTAGTCATCGTTGAATCGCCCGCAAAAGCCGGGACCATCAATAAATTCCTTGGCAAGGATTATCAGGTAGAAGCTTCCTTCGGACATATTCGAGATCTCCCCAAAAGTAAGATGGGAGTGGATCCTCTGAATGGTTTCATCCCCCAGTACGTTATCCCTACGAAAGCGAAAAAGAGAGTTAATTTGCTGAAAAAAGAGGCTAAGGGGAAACAAAATATCTATTTGGCCACAGATCCTGACCGTGAGGGAGAAGCTATCAGCTGGCATCTCGCCACTCTTTTAGCGGATGACTCACAAGTCATTAAGCGGGTGATGTTCAACGAATTGACCAAAGAAGCGGTGGTTCGCGCTTTCGAACATCCTCGTGATATTGATCAAAACCTTGTCAATTCCCAGCAAGCTCGCCGCGTTCTAGATCGAATCGTAGGTTACGAACTCAGCCCTCTTTTGTGGCGGAAAGTCGGCCGTGGTTTAAGTGCAGGCCGGGTTCAATCGGTCGCACTTCGCATAATCGTGGATCGGGAAGGTGAAATCCGAAAATTTAAGCCCGAGGAATATTGGTCCCTTCATGCGAAACTTTCTTCCAAGCGTTCTTCAGAACAGGAAAAAGTATTTCAAGCCAAATTAGATCGTATTGGTAAAAAGAAAGTTGAATTGAAAAATGAGGCGGAAACCCTCAAAATCAAATCCATTTTAGAAAAGGAAACCTTCCGCGTCGCGTCCATTCAGAAAAAAGAGCGCAACCGAAAACCGCAAGCCCCTTATAGCACTAGCAAACTCCAGCAAGAAGCTTACAACCGTTTGGGTTTTTCTGCGGCCAAGACCATGCGGACTGCTCAAACTCTTTATGAAGGAGTGAAACTAGGGGAAGAAGGTAGTGTCGGATTAATCACGTACATGCGAACTGACTCCGTGAATATTGCCGAAGTGGCGCGAAAGGAATCTAAAAAATTTATCAAAGAACGTTTCGGCGCTGACTATCTTCCAAAAACACCCAACCTTTATCGTTCCAAAAAAGGTGCTCAAGAAGCTCACGAAGCCATCCGCCCGACCTCAGCTTATCGCGAGCCCGAGCAAATCAAACAATTTCTCGATGAAGATCAATTTAAGCTTTACGATTTGATTTGGCGAAAGTTCGTCGCTTCTCAAATGAACGCAGCGGTGGATTTGGTTACTTCCGTTGAAGTTTTGGCAGGTTCTGAATATTTCTTCAAAGCAAGCGGCACGAAAAATATTTTTCCGGGATTTTCGGCTGTTTTCGGTGATGCTTCGAAAGCCAACGATAAGAAGAAGGAAGATTCAGAGGATGACGAGGATGAAGATCAAGAATTTCCGGATCTTGAACAAAATGAAATCCTGAATCTCCATGAATTGATCGGAAATCAGCATTTTACAAAACCACCTGCTCGTTACAACGATGCTAGTCTTGTCAAAATTCTTGAAGAAAAAGGAATCGGCCGCCCCAGTACATATGCACCGATTATTTACACGCTTGTTTCTCGTGATTACACAGAACGAAAAGGCGGTGCTCTGGTTCCAACCGAACTCGGAGAAACCGTGATTGGTCTGCTGGTGGAACATTTTCCTTATATTTTAGATGTCGAGTTTACAGCCTTAATGGAAGAAGAGCTCGATAAGATTGAAGAAGGTACATTGGATTGGATTAAAGTGCTGCAGGATTTTTATGGTCCTTTTGAGAGTCATCTGAAAGAAGCAAAAGAAAAAATGAAAGATATGCGCCAAGACCCGGTGCCTGCTAACGAAGATTGCGATAAATGCGGAAAACCGATGATGATTAAATGGGGCCGATTTGGAAAATTTGTTGCTTGTTCTGGTTTCCCCGAGTGTCGAAATACAAAACCAATGTCGACGGGGGTTGCGTGCCCCAAAGACGGGTGCGGTGGTTATTTAGTGAAGCGAAAGGGTAAAGGGGGACGAAAATTTTTCGGCTGTTCAAAATATCCCAATTGTGATTACATTGCCAATCAGCTTCCCAAGAATGAATCTGCCGAAGAAACTTCAGACGTAAAACCCCCAGAGATTGAAGAAGTAGGTGAAGACGTTTAGTCTTTTCCTGCCAATTAATTTTCAAACCCCTGCGCTTTTATTTTTTTAATTCTAAAGGTGGTTCATGAGCGAATCAGTTTTACCTTTCAATTCTTATGTGGACCGTTTCTTAAGGTTTCTTGAAGCCGAGAAGAACGCCTCCCCTCACACGATCAAAAATTACCGCAGTGATTTAATCGAGTTTTTTGGTTTTTTGGGCAAATGCTCACTCGCTGATGTTAATTATCTCTCAATCCGACGATTTTTAGCGCACCTGAAAGAAAAAGAATTTTTAAGAAGTACTGTTTCACGCAAGCTTGCTTGCCTTAAGTCTTTTTTTAAATATTTAACTCGTGAACATTTGGTTTTGGCAAATCCGGCTTCTGGCATCGCAACCCCAAAACGGGAAAGGCGACTCCCTTCGTTTCTTGAAACCAAAGAAGTAGAACACTTAATTGAAACAACCAAGGGGGACTCTTGGGAAATGAAACGGGATCGGGCCATTCTGGAAACGCTTTACAGTTCTGGCATTCGGGTGAGTGAGCTTGTGGGGCTTAATTGGGAACATGTGGATCTTTTGAGCGGGCTCCTTAAAGTGCGCGGCAAGGGAAAGAAGGAACGTATTGTTCCAATTGGCTCTTGTGCTTCTGATGCGATTAAAGACTATATGGATGTTACCCAGACCGATTCAAACAGCAACTCTGTCCCTCTTTTTTTGAATCGCAGCAAAACGCGTCTTACAGATCGAAGCGTGCGCCGGATTATTTTGAAGTGCGCGAAGCGTGCGGCTTTAAAAAAAGGAATTTCTCCCCACACACTACGCCATACGTTTGCCACGCATCTTTTGGATCGGGGAGCAGACCTTAGAAGTGTTCAGGAATTGCTAGGCCATGCTCATCTTTCAACCACTCAAATTTATACCCATGTTTCTGCCAAGCGGTTGCGGGAAGCTTATGATCAAGCACATCCGAGAGCATGAAGGATTTTAAAGTGATAACAAAAACTGTGGATCAAAATAGAACAAAAGCTAAACATTCCAAAGGTGCGGGATGGTTTTATGATTTTGCATTTTCGATTTTTGCACTTTTTTCTATCCCCAAGTTTTTGATTAGGTTGAATCAAGCTGGAAGCCGTGTACAACTTATCAAAGAACGAGTTGGCATTTTTTCTGAATCGTTAAAAGAAAGGTTTGTAGGACAGAGAGTAATTTGGCTTCATGCGGTAAGCGTTGGTGAAGTCATGGCAGTGCGTTCGTGGATACAGCTATTTCTTAGGGAATATCCTGATTGGATCATTGCACTTTCTACAACTACTCCGACGGGACAAACCGTAGCTCAAACTATTGCTTCAGAACGAGTCATCGTTTTTTACGCCCCTTTTGATTTGAGCTGGGTAGTTAGAGGTGTTCTGAATTGTATTCAACCAAAACTAATCTTACTCATGGAGACTGAAATTTGGCCCAATCTGATTTCAGAAGCAAATTTTTCAGGAATTCCGATTGGTATCATTAACGGAAGAATTTCATCGCGTTCGTTTAAGAGATATCGTTTTGTGCGTTCTTGGCTTAGCCCTATTCTTAAGAAACTTTCTTTTTGTTTGGTTCAATCGGAACGTGACAAAAACTACTTTGTTAGTTTGGGTATGCCTGCTTCACAAATTTTTTACACGGGCAACATGAAGTTCGATCGCTTTGATATGGCTGATAAAGCCGAGTCAGAAGTTGCGAAGACCAAACAAGATGAATTGATTTTTGTTGCTGGAAGTACGAGTTGGAATGAGGAAGAGTTGGTTCTGCGTGTTTTTGCTCGGCTACGTGAAATTTTTAGCAATTTGAAATTGATTTTGGCTCCACGGCATCCAGAACATATTTCAAAAGTGATGGATGCAGTTAAGCGTTACCAACTTCAATACAAGCGTTTTTCAGAAAATCATTCGACCCAGCCTTTTCAAGTGCTTTTGGTCGATCAAATGGGAGTTTTGGCTTCACTCTACGAATCAGCCGATCTAGTTTTCGTGGGCGGAAGTTTTGTCCGGCGCGGCGGCCAGAATCCCATTGAAGCTGCCGTTTACAAAAAACCGTTATTACACGGCCCAAATGTATTTAATTTTCATGAGGTTTATGAACTGTTGGATAAAGACGGGGCCGCTTTTCAAGTTCATTCAGAAGAGGAATTATTTCAAAAATCAAAATTGCTTTTGGAGCATCCCGAAATCAGGGAACGAATGGGTGTTCAAGCATGGTCTGTCATTCAATCAATGAAAGGAGCAACAGCGCGCACTTTGAGCTATCTGTCGAGTTGGATTCGTGAACAGAAGCCATCCGTCGCCTTTGTATAATCATATGACCCTACGTAATTATTTCAGGTTACTTGCCGAAGATCGGTCTTGCGCCAGCCATTGGGGTTGGTTTTGGAAACCGATTTTGAAACTCGCTTCCATTTTTTATCTTTTAGGTTTGAAATTTCATAGTTTTCTTTATGGGATTGGAATTTTAAAGCAGCATCGTTTTGATCGACCTGTGATTAGTGTGGGCAACATCACTTGGGGTGGGACGGGCAAAACGCCGCTCGTTGAATATATTGCGCGGTTTTACATTAACCGTAGAAAGACACCGCTGATTTTAGCTCGTGGTTATGGCCAGGATGAAAGCAAACTCTTACCCCGCCAGTTGCCTGATGCACAGTTTGGTATTGGCGAAGATCGTGTCCAAGCAGGTAAACAGGCCTTAGTGAAGCATCCGGCAGATGTCATCATTTTGGACGATGGGTTTCAACACTGGCGGATTAAACGGGACCTTGATGTTATGACCATCAATGTTCTAAACCCTTTTGGTAATTTTTCTTTGATTCCGCGCGGAGTTTTAAGAGAGCCCTGCGCCAGCTTAAAACGTGCCTCAATCGTTGTTTTGACCGATGTTAATTTAACTCCCAGAAAAGAATTGGAAGATTTGAAAGCTAAGATACGCATGATTGCGCCGAGAGTTGAATTTATTGAGGCTTATCGTGAGGTGCTTTATTTTTACCGGCCTGGTTCACGGGAACGGATCCAGGCAGATCGGATCCAAGGCCAGCGCGTAACAAGTTTTTCCGGAATCGGAACTCCGCGCTCCTTTCAAATGTTGCTCAACCAAATCGGGCTTAAAACAATTCGGAATTTTGAGTTTTCAGATCATCATCCATTTACAGAACAGGAATTAAAGGAAATTCTTGAAGCGAAAGAATCAAGCAAATCGGAAGAAATTATTACCACCGAAAAAGATTTTTTACGCTGCGAAGAAATGATGAAGAGAATTGTAAAACCGCTTGTCTTAAAGGTTCGTTTGCGTCTTACGACTGGCGAAGGAGTGCTTCATCAATATTTGGGCCGCTTTGCTCCGATGTCTCGAATTGAACCATTTCATACGGAAGGGTCTCAACAAGTAGGCACAAGCACAGAAAGACAAAAATGATCGATTGGTTTGCAGTAGGTTTTATTCGAATTCTAAGTGCTTTTTTGCAAACACTTCCACTTGAAGCCGCGCTTGCTTTAGGCCGTGCCGTGAGCGCAATTTTTTCCAGAACTAGCTACCGTCGCAAAGTAGCCTATGTTAATTTAAAAGCTGCTTTTGGAAACCGCTTTAGTGCAAAAGAACGCGAGGAAATTGTTAGAAAACATTTTTCCAATTTAGCGCAAACCGTTGTAGAAGTTCTCCGATTTCCAAAAATGAATCAACAGTATTTTGAACGTTACATATCGCCTGAAAACCGTGAACGGTATGAACAAACAATTCGAGAAAATCGGGGAACGATGCTGATTACGCCTCATTTCGGAAATTGGGAACTTTCGCAGGTTTTGTCTGCACTTGTTGGGAAGCCCATGCATGTTTTGGCGCGCCAGCAAAAGCACAGCAAAGTGGATGATTTTTTGAATGAACTTCGCACCACACACGGTTCAGTTGCCATTCATAAAGGCGGGGCAATTCGAGATTTAATTCGTATTCTCCGCAAGGGCGGTATGGTGGGCGTGCTTGGAGATTTATCAGGAGGGAGGACAGGAAACATTGTCCGGTTTTTTGGCCGAAAAACTACCGCTCCTGCAGGAGTGTTTGAAATTGCTAAAAGGACCAATTCAAATATACTTCCTTGTTTCATGGTTCGGGTAGAGGGCCCGCACCACCGGATTTTTATTGAGAACCCTTTTCCTTTGGTCAGCACCGGAAATGAAGAAGGAGATATACAGCAAACCGTTCAAAATTATTATCATTTGTTAGAGCAATGGATTACGAAATACCCCGAGCAATGGTTTTGGTCGTACAAACGTTGGAAGCATTGTTTTACAAAACGTATTTTGGTTCTCCGGGATGAGCGGGCAGGGCATACCAATCAAGCAGAAGCCATTGCGCGTGAATTTGAAAAACTAAAAGAACCACTGCCGAATGCTTATGAATTTGAATTGCATTCTATCGATGTAAAGTTTAAAAGCGATTGGCACAGGAAACTATTTTTTCTCAGCGCATTTTTTATCCACCCATTTGTTCAAGGCAGATTAGGTTTTCTAGATTTTTTTCTTGAAGCGGGATGTGCAAATACTCTTTGCGAAACACATGCTGATATCATTATTTCAGCAGGTTCGAGTTTAGCGCCACTAAACTTATTGCTCAAAGAAGAGAACCTGGCAAAATCCATCGTGGTGATGAAGCCCTCGTTTCCTTATGGAGCCAGTTTTTTTGATCTTTTGATTGTCCCAATTCATGATGTTTTGGCGAAACGGCATTCTCATGCGGTCAGGACTTTTGTAACTCCGAGCCGAACGGATGAAGCATTGCTTCGAACTTCCGCCGAAAAACTCAAGAACACAGTTCCATTAAGTTCGAATGGCGCAAAACGAATCAGCGTTTTCATTGGCGGCAGCACGAAATCATATCAATTTCAACTGCAGGAGTTTCGCAAATGGCTCGTTTCTCTTAAAACTTGGGCTGAGGAGTCACGGTCCGAACTCTTGGTGACCACTTCTAGACGGACCGATCCTGAAATCAGCGTTGTGGTAAAAGAAGAATTAGCACAACATCCGGCCACAAAGCTCTTGGTAATTGCGAATGAATCAAATTTGGAAAATGTCACTTATGGAATGCTTGCGCTTTCTGAAGTAGCTTTGGTTACTGAGGACAGTCTTTCCATGATTTCGGAAGCAGTGAGTATAGGCAAAAGTGTTTTAGTGATACAGGTTGGCAACGGGAAACTTCCGAAGAAACACAGCCGTTTCCATCAAGCGCTTGAATCCAATGCTTTGGTCACGATGGCCAATGCAACTAATTTCCGCACGAAGATAGCTACCTTTAATGGTTCCAAGCAGGATAATATTGTTCACCGCCAATCTCAATTAATTCAAGAAGCCATTCGTAAATTGCTATGAGAGTCGCTCAAATTTTGCCGCAATTGAATGTAGGAGGTGTGGAGACCGGTACGGTTGATTTAGTCAAAGCCCTCAAAAAGCGGGGAGATGAACCTTATGTTATTTCCAATGGAGGTGTACTGATTGAAGAATTGGTTAAGGCTGGAATTCCGCATCTTAAGCTTCCTGTTCATAGAAAATCAATTACTTCCCTTTCTTTAGTTCATCGGATTGCAGATTTTTTGGAAAAGGAACGAATTGACATTATTCACGCGAGAAGCCGCGTTCCGGCATGGCTTGCTTATCTGGCGGTTCGGAGAACCAATTGCGATTTTGTGACCACCTGTCACGGATATTATTCGAAACATTTTTTTAGCCGCGTGATGGGATGGGGGAAACGGGTCATTGTCATTTCTCATTCAATCGGAAGGCGGATGATCGATGATTTTGGCGTATCACCTGAGCGGATTACTTTGATTCATCGCGGCGTGGATCTCAGTCGGTATCCGTTTTTCTCAACCAAATATGATAAACCAAAATCCGGTCTACTTAAGATCATTAATATCGGAAGAATCTCCTCCATTAAAGGCCATGAGGAATTTATTCGGGCGGTTCATTTGCTTTCAAAACGTCTTCAAAATTTTGAAGTTTCAATTGTAGGGGCGGCTGATGAGGGTAAACAATCGTATTTTCGGAGTTTGAAACTTATGGTGGAGCGCCTGGGGCTTACTTCTCATGTGAAATTTTTGGGCACGCGGCGAGACATTCCGGAACTTCTGCAGCAAGCTGATCTCTTGGTTCTTCCTTCTAAAATCCCGGAAGCCTTTGGCCGCGTTTTGATTGAGGCAGGAGCTTGTGGGACGGCGGTGCTCGCTTCCCGTATTGGCGGTATTTTGGACGTAATCAATGAAAACGAAAACGGCCTTTTATTTTCTCCTGAGAATTTTGAAGAAATGGCCATTCAAATGGAACGCTTGCTTCTGGACAGGGCGCTTTCCAAAAGATTATCTTCCGCCCTCCGCAAAAAAGTGGAGCATGAATTTTCTCTTGATCAAATGGTAGACAAAACCCGTCAGGTTTATCAAGAAATCAAACAGCAAAAGAGAATTTTGATTACTAAGTTGGGTGCGGTAGGAGATTTGGTGCTTGCGGTTCCTAGTTTTCGAATGGTACGGAAACGGTTTCCGAATGCACTCATTTCTCTTTTGGTTGAATCGAAACTCATGTCTCTCATTCAGCGATGTCCTTATCTGGATGAGCTGATCGCGTTTGATAGATCGAAACGCAAGGAGCAATGGCAGCGATTGTTTAAATTGGGCAGAAGGCTCCGGGAAAGGAGTTTTGATTTTTCGATTGACCTTCAAAATAATTGGAGGACTCATTTGCTTGCTTTTCTGGCACGCATTCCAAAACGTTACGGTTATAAGCGCGGAGCGGCTGGTTTTTTTCTGACTCATCCCGTCGTTTTTTGGGATAAAAGTCTTGGTCCTATAGAGCATCAATTCCAAGTGCTTAAGCGTACTGGCGTCATGAAATTTGAAGATGCAATTGAGCTTTGGTCTGAACCTCAAGAAGATGTTTACATTTTGAATAAATTGATTGAGGCAAAGTTTGATGCTTCAAAACGGCGTGTGGGTTTGGTTTTGGGAGCAAGCCCGCGTTGGCCGACCAAACAATGGCCTGTAGAATACTTTTTGGAACTTGCCAAGCAGCTAGTTAAAAAATTCGATTGTCAGATCATTCTTCTCGGAGCTCAAGAAGATCAAGGACTTGCTCAAATGTTTGATGAGGCGAGGTTAAAACACGTTCTCAATTTAACAGGAAAGACAACCTTGCCACAATTGGTGAGTTTAATTAAACAGCTTAATGTAATCGTAACAGGAGATACAGCACCGCTTCACATGGCAAGCGCCTTTGGGACAAAGATCGTAGCACTGTTTGGCCCCACAGATCCTAAACGGCACATGCCGCCAGGAGAAGATCATATTGCGCTCGTGAAGCGTATTCCATGTCAACCCTGTTACAGCGGAACGTGTACAAATACCGAGAAACTGCGTTGTTTACGCGAAATTAGCGTCCAAGAAGTTTTTGAAGCTGTAGGAAAGCAGCTTGGGCAAATTCCCTTAACCCCTCCGTCTGCCAAAAACGAATCTGCCCGATTCGGTGAACCGTCAGTTCTCAGGGTTAAAGATAGGCGATAGAATGAATATCGTCGTGTTTACAAAAAATTGGTTGGGAGATGTCATTTTTGAAACCCCGGCAATCCGCACCATTAAGGAGAATTTCCCCGATGCCCATTTGATTGCTATTACGCCAAGGCCATGCGTTCCTATTCTGGAAGCTAATCCTTATGTGGATGAAATTATTCCTTTTGATGACCGCAAAGAAGAAAAAAGTTTCATTCAAAAATGGCGTCTCGTTCAAAAATTACGAAAACGTCCAATTGATAAAGCTTATTTATTTCATCGCGCTCAGAAACATGCGTATCTTGCTTTTGTGGCTGGTGCGCGCGAACGGATTGGTTACAGTACGAAATGGCGCAGTTATTTACTGACGCGTGCGGTTTCAGAACAAGAAGATTTGGTTCATGATGTTCAATATTTTTTGGATTTGCTTCGAGCGGATGGGCTAAAGATAACAGGAGATTATCCTTATGAATTTTATTACTTGCCTGAGGATGAAACAAAAGCTCAATCTTTGCTGAGTGAGAATGGTTTAACAGCTGATAAGTTGGTAGCGATTAATCCCGGCGCCAATTGGGCTCCAAAACGTTGGCCGATCGAATATTTTAGCGAATTAGCACATCGCTTAATTGAACGTTATGGAGTGCAAATTGTGGTTACTGGAAATGAAGATGATGCATTGCTGGCCAATAGAATTCTAACCAATGGACGGCCTCATCATCCGTCTATTGTATCGCTTTGCGGAAAGACAACCATCCGCCAACTTGGAGCTTTATATTCCAAATGCCGTTTGGTTATTTCAAATGATACAGGTCCACTTCATGTTGCAGGGGGAGTTGGGGCTAATGTGATTGGTATTTTTGGTCCTACTCAATTAAAGGAAACGGCTCCTCTGGGGCGAGGACGAAACATTGTGATTCACTATGCTCCAGAAGGTGTCCAATTGCCGTGGATTGGAGAAAATTTTCCATTTGGCCAGTGGATGGAGCGTATTACAGTGGATGAAGTACTTCGAATTATTGAGAAAGAAAAATTGTTTTGTTCATAATGGCTACGATTGATTTATCAAAAATTCGGAAGATATTTGTTATTTCAACTACTCATATTGGCGATACCATTTTGACTACGCCCGTCATTTCCTTGCTTCGCGAGCGGTTTCCTTTGAGTCATATATCTGTCATGATAGGCCCGAACGTATCCCCCTTTTTTGCAGGCAGCCGCACCGTAAATGAAGTGTTTGCTTATGATAAAAAAGTCTCTTGGTTCGAGAAACTTAAGTTTGTCCTTGAGCTCAGAAAGCGGAAATTTGATCTTGTGGTTGATCTAAGGAATACGGCAATTCCGGTTTTTATTCAGTCAAGATATCGAAACTCACTCTTTCTCGATCGATCTTCCATTCCGATGCGTCAGAAGCATCTCAATCAATTAAGATTTCTTTTCCCCGTTGACGATCCACCTGAAAATAAATTCGATTTTTTTACGGCCGAAGAGCAAATATATGCTCTCGAAAAACTTCCTAGTTCGGCTGTAAATGATTTTGTCGTTATTGCACCCGGAGCTGGGAGTGATCTGAAACGGTGGACAATTTCTGGTTTTGTGGAAGTGATTGATTATTTTTTTAAGAAAGATAAGGCGGTTGTTTTGGTAGGGTGGGGCCGGGAAAGTGAATTGGGTTTGGAACTTGAGCTGAGGGCATCAAAGCCCATTATCAATTTAATAGGAGCTCTTACCTTGCGAGAGTCGGCAGGATTGATTAAACGGGCTTCTTTAGTGGTAGCGAATGATAGTGCCGTGATGCATCTAGCGCATGAGTTGAACCGGCCCACCGTTTCTATTTTTGGGCCAACGGATGAGGAAAAATATGGACAAGTAGGCGCAAACAGGCGAACCGTTCGATTGAAATTAGATTGTACCCCGTGCGAAGTGGCACAATGCCGTCTTGAGCGGCGCATCTGCCTTGATGATTTGCCCGCAGCTTCTGTGATTCAGGCTTGTGAAGAACTTTTGAATTGTACCAATCATGCAGCCAATTGATTTTTCTCGTATCAAACGGATTTTAGTTACCAGAACTGATCGAATTGGCGATCTTATTTTATCCACCCCTGTTTTTTCTGCAATTAAAAAAAGATACCCTAAAAGTCATCTCGCAGCGCTCGTTTTCAAAGAAACAGAATCAGTGATCTGTGGCAATCCCTGGATTGATCAAGTCATCGCTTACGACAAAAATGGGGCTTACAAAAGTTGGTTGCGGACAGCGTTTTTTGGGTGGCAACTGAGGAAAGAATGTTTTGATGTAGTAATTCACCTTCATGCAACAAATCGAGTGAATGTCATTTCTTGGTTAGCGAAAATTCCTGTTCGGATTGGTTATCGCGTGAAGCCGGGAGACCGCCACGGTAATCTTCATCAGTTCCTCACACATATTGTAGAAGAACAAAAGTGGCAGGGCAGAAGACACGAAGCAGATTATAATTTTGATTTATTGGCTTTAATTGATGTTCCGAAGCCTGAGAAGTTTGAACTTTATTTTCCTTTGTTAAATTCAGACAAAGAAGCCCTGGAGCATATCTTGCCCAGACAAGTTAACGGTCGTTATGTTGTGTTTCATCCGAGTGCAAGCTGCATTTCTAAACGATGGGCACCAGATCGTTTAGCGGCTGTTGCAGATCAACTCTCCCGAGACTATGGGGTTTTGCCTGTTATTGTTGGAGAAGGTGCCGGTGCTTTGCATGCGGCTCAGATGCAGGAGTTGATGAAGGAAAAATCTTTGAGTTTGGCAGGACAGCTGAACTTGGGCATGTTGGGTTGGCTCTTAAAAGGTGCACGGCTTCTGGTTTCAAATGATTCAGGCCCTGTCCATATCGCCAGCGCAGTTGGTACGCCCGTGATTTCCATCTTCGGAAGAAACAAGCCTGGTTTGAGCGCTACACGTTGGCGCCCTCTTTCTGAAAACAGTTCTTTTCTTCAAAAAGATGTTGGCTGTGTTGAATGCCTGGCACATCGTTGTCAGATTGATTTCAAGTGCCTTAAGGAATTGAAAGTGGATGATGTGCTTGAAGAAGCGAGGAAATATGAACCTGTTTTGGTATCATAAATCAGATTCAGTTCTCAAACTTCCGGAACGGGTACTGCTGATTCATCCTTTTGGAATTGGCGACGCTCTGTTTATTACGCCTGTTATTCGTACTTTGAAAGAGCATGGTGTGAAGCAAATCGGTTTGTTATTAGGAAGTAGAACCCGCGCACTTTTTGAAAATAATCCTCATATCAATCAAATTTTTGAATGGGACAAATCTCCTGTTGCAAATATGACCCAAAAGTGGAAGAGGTGGCGAGAATTAGGAGGGCTTTTTGTAAAACTCTGGAAATCGAACTATCAAGTTGTTTTAGATTTTTCTCCCACAGCGCAATACGCTTTCGTATCGTGGCTATTTTTTTGGATCCCGGTTCGAGTTGGGTTTAATTTTAAAAAGCGTGGTTTCTTTCTCACTCATAAAGTAGAGCTATCTAACGGTTATGTAGGAAAATCAGTGGCCGAGTATTATCTTGGTTTAATCCAATTTTTTAGAATCGAACCTGTTTCGAAAAAAACAGAGTTTTTTTTGAGTGACGAAGATCGGACAGCAGCGCAAGCAATATTTAAAAAATATAATTTTACGGGCGGAAAATCTTTTTTAGCTGTGGTGCCCGGCGGTGGTGAGTCATGGGGAAAAGATGCTCGACTCAAAAGATGGCCAGTGAAACATTTTGGAAAGCTAATCCAAGGACTTCATCAAAATTATCAAGATACTTTTGAAGGAGTTTTCATTCTTGGCGGGCAGAACGAACATTTTTTGGGCACAGAGCTTCTTCAGGAATTTAGCGGCATTCCTGCTTATAACCTTTGTGGCAGTACTCCGATCCAAGTGGCAGCAGCTTTGATTGAAAAAGCGTCTCTTGTGGTTGCCAACGACGGCGGTTTAGTTCATATTGCACATGCCGTAGGCACCCCTGTTATTGGAATTTACGGGCCCGTTGACCCTACGGTTTATGGCCCCTATCCACCTAATTTGAAGGTGCTCACCATTAGCAATCAAGGCCCTGCCTGCCGTCCTTGTTATCAACGGTTTCGATATCAGGCGGATTGTAAAGGCGTGGAGTGTTTAACCCATCTCGCGGTTAACAATGTTTTGGATCGCATAAAATCAACGCATTTTTTTGATCAGCTTGAGGTAACATCAGCACTGAAATGAATATAAGAAAGTTTCATCTTTGGTTTTTAATCCTAGCGTTGTGTTTTTTGTTGGGTTTGGTTGTTTATCATCAAGTTCAGATCCACAGGAAGCATTTGGATTCTATTAGGAATTCTCAGGAAGTTGTTAACGCATCTTTTAAAATTAAACAAGGAGAAAAGCTAAAATTCAGCATTCGCTGGTTAGGTATGGAAGTTGGTACCGCAGAAGCAGTCGTAAAAGGAATCGAGAAGATTCAAGGGCGTGACGCCTATCACATTGCTGCTTTTGCTCGTTCCAATTCTCTAATCGATTTAGTCTATCCAGTTCGAGATGAACATCATACTTATATTGATGTAGAGCACTTACATTCACTTCGATATGAAAAAATTTTGCGTGAAGGCCGTTATCAGGCTGATGAAGTGATTGAATTTGACCAGGAGAATCACAAAGCGCTTCATTATTCACGAAAAAATGGAAGTAAAAAGCAAGTACTTATTTTAAAAAATGTGCAAGATGAAATTTCTTCTGCCTATTGGTTCCGTACGCAGTCCATAAAAGTAGGTGATACCGTTCATATTGCCGCCAACGCAGATGAAAAAAATTGGGATTTTCAAGTTAGAATACTTCAACAAGATCGCGTAGACATAAAAGAATTAGGAACTTTTAATGCTTTTCAAATAGAACCATCCGCAAAATTTCGTGGTGTTTTTGTTCGTAGAGGCAAAATACGAGGTTGGATGAGTGCCGATGAAAAAAGACTTCCTTTGATGATGAAAACTAAAATTCCAGTTTTGGGAACTATTACCGTTGTGCTAGTTGGTTATGAGGGTTGGTGAAATGAAAGGCTTAAAACAAAAATGCTTTTTGGGATTCGCTCTTCTCAGTTTAACATTTGCCACTTTCTTTTATTCTTTGCCTTTGAAAGGTCATATTCCGGTTTTGATGTATCATTTCATTGTTCCCAAAGATCAAGCAGGAGCTACCTCGCTTCTTCTCAGCGTTAACGACTTTCACAGCCAAATGTGGTTTTTGAAAACGTTTGGGTTTAGAACAATTTCGCTTGATGAATTTTATGCAATTAAAACCGGTCAAACAAGAGCCCGGGGAAGGGAATTGGTGATTACTTTTGACGATGGCGATCGGTCGTTTATAGAACAAGCGCTCCCCATTTTAGAGCGTTACAAAATTCAATCTGTAAATTTCGTTATTTGGAACTATGTTAGTCAAAAGAAGTTTAAAAGTATGAATCTGGAAGATGTGGAACGTTTATCTCGTCATCCATTAGTTACGATTGGGTCTCATACTTTGACTCACGCCGCCCTTTCGGAAGTTAGCCCTGAACAGGCAAGGTTTGAAATCGTAAAATCTAAAGAGGAATTAGAAAATGCCCTAAATAAAAAAATCTACTACTTTTGTTATCCAATAGGCTCATTCAATAATGAAGTTATGCGATTTGTCGAGAAAGTGGGTTATCGCCTTGCTTTCACAACCGCAAGGAAACACTTAAATGGTTATCCTGAAACGCTTTATTCAATAGTCCGGATTAAAGTTCATCCAAAACATAATCTGTTCATTTTCTGGTTGAACGTCTCAGGAATTATCTATTATGCGAACAGAATTGATGACTTCTTCCATCAATTGACAGGGCATAAAGTGAATGATAAACTGAACGTTTATGAACCTGCCTATAAGGCAACCTAAGTTGTTTAGTGAAAAAGGGTAAGGTAAATCAAATGGCTAATAGAATAAGCCCTTTAAATGGAAAATACATCAAGGATTTCTCCAAATTAGTAGACCATTTTTCCAATACGAAGATTCTGGTTGTTGGCGATTGGATGTTGGATGAATTTGTTTGGGGAACCGTTGAGCGTATCTCACCCGAAGCACCAGTGCCAGTTGTTAAAGTGACTGACGAATCCTTTGTTCCAGGCGGCGCCTTAAACGTTGCCAATAATGTTAGAACGCTTGGCGGAGCCGTGTATCCCTGTGGTTTGGTAGGACGCGACCTTCGCGGCCGCATGCTGGTCAAAGCCATGCGAAGGGAAGGGATTGATACAAGTGGCGCCATTTATGATGAAACGCGTCCTACCACATTAAAAACCCGTGTGGTTGCGCATTCTCAGCAAGTGGTTCGTTTTGACCGTGAAGATAGTCGGGATTTAAGTCGTGATCATTTGAAAAAGGCACTCGCGTTTATTGAAAAAATACTGCCAAAAGTGGATGCGGTCATCATTGAAGATTATGGTAAGGGAATGATTACCCCCGAACTTTTAACTCATATTTTAGAAAAATCGAAAACATTCAAAAAGCCCGTTCTTGTTGATCCTAAGGAAAAACATTTTTCTTATTACCGGGGGGTTACCGCAATTACCCCCAACCGAAAAGAAGCATTTAGCGCTTGTGGCCCATTCAAAAACGGTCGAACGCCAGAGATTCACGAAGTGGGTAAGAAGCTATTGAAACAATTTTCCTGTCAGGCAGTGTTAATCACCCTAGGTGAGGAAGGGATGATTCTTTTCGAAAAAACAGGTGCGATTACCAAAATTCCTACCGCAGCCCAAGAGGTGTACGATGTGTCGGGAGCAGGTGATACGGTGATCGCCGTTTTTGCGATGGCTTTAGCTGCCCGTGCTACCATGAAAGAAGCGGCAGTGCTCGCCAATTTAGCAGCTGGGATTGTGGTTGGGAAATTAGGGACTGCAACCGTGACGCCCCAGGAATTGAAATCGTCTTTTTCTACTCGACCAAATCCAACGGGAAAGAAGGTACTCTCCCGTGTCTAAGATGGAGGCCGTTTGCGTTATTCCAGCCCGGTTGGAATCGACTCGGTTTCCAAGAAAACTGCTTCAGACAATTGAAGGAAAACCTCTCCTTCAATTTGTTTATGAAAATGCCAAACGAGCCAAACGTGTTGAACAAGTCATTATTGCTTGTGATCATGAGCTTCTCAAAAATTGTGTGGAGTCTTTTGGCGGAGAAGCTGTCTTAACATCAACCCGTCATAACAGCGGTACTGAACGCATTGCCGAAGTTGCCAAGAATTTAAACTGTGAGTTCATTGTTAATCTTCAAGGTGACGAACCGCTCATGCATTCTGAAACGATTGATCAAGTGATTGTTGCGCTGCAAAGAGATATTTCTTGCGTGATGTCTACAGCATGTATTCTTAAAAATGATCCAGAGGAGTTTTTAAATCCTAATGTGGTCAAAGTGACAAAAGACCAAAAGGGCTGGGCGCTTTATTTCTCTCGTTCCCCTATTCCGCATGATCGCGATGGTCGTTTGACGCAATATTTTAAGCATTTAGGAATTTATGGTTACCGGCGTGATTTTTTGCTTCATTTTCCAACTCTTCCACCATCTGTTTTGGAACAGCGTGAAAAGTTAGAACAGCTCAGAGCTCTTGAAGATGGCTATCGAATCAAAGTAGTAGAAACAGTTCATGATTCTATTGGAGTAGACACTGAAGCAGATTTCAAACTTGTAAAGGAAAAATTAATTTCTTCTCATCGAGTGGGAGCCTCTCGTGCCTAAACATATTTTTATTACCGGTGGCGTTGTTTCATCCCTTGGAAAAGGGATCGCCTCTGCTTCGATCGGTAAACTTTTGGAAGCAAAGGGTCTTAAAGTTGCGATGCAAAAGCTGGACCCTTATATTAATGTGGATCCAGGCACAATGAGTCCTTATCAACACGGTGAAGTTTATGTCACAGAAGATGGCGCTGAAACTGATCTTGATCTAGGCCATTATGAGCGATTTACCAATAGCCCAATTGGAAAATTAAGCAACTTTACCACGGGTCAAGTTTATCACACTGTGATTTCAAAAGAACGGCGTGGAGATTACTTAGGCGGAACGGTTCAAGTAGTCCCCCATATCACAGATGAAATCAAAGAACGGATTCGAGCCGTCTCGCGCGGGAAACGCTATGATGTTGTCATTTCTGAAATTGGCGGAACCGTCGGCGATATTGAATCGCTCCCATTTTTGGAGGCAGCCCGTCAATTCAGACAAGAAGAAGGCCGTGAAAATGTCATTTTTATCCATCTAACGCTTGTTCCGTTTATTCGAGCAGCTGGTGAGTTAAAAACAAAACCCACACAACACAGCGTTGGAACACTCCGGGAAATTGGTATCCAGCCCGATATCCTTTTATGCCGAACGGAAAAGAAACTCTCCAAAGATCTGCGTGCTAAAATCGCGCTTTTTTGTAACTTAGATTCTGAAGCTGTGATAGAGGCGCGGGACGTTCGTTCGATTTATGAAGTGCCACTGATGTTCAAAGATCAAGGTTTGGATCAAGTGATTTGCCGTTACCTTCATCTTGAATATAAAGCAGGCAATTTAAATGAATGGAAAAAAGATGTTGTGAGCCGTGCGCTCTATCCAAAATACCAGGCGACGATTGGGGTTGTTGGAAAGTATGTTGAGCTCCAAGATGCTTACAAGTCACTTTATGAAGCTTTAAGACATGCTGGAATCGCAAATGACACACGCGTTGTGATTAAACGGATTAATTCGGAGCGGTTGATCAAGGGCCGCATTGAACATTATTTAAGCAAGGTGGATGGCATTTTGGTTCCCGGCGGTTTTGGAAACCGCGGCATTGAAGGTAAAATTCTTGCGATCAAGTATGCGCGGGAAAACAAAGTCCCATTTTTCGGAATTTGTTTAGGGATGCAATGTGCTGTCATTGAATTCGCCCGCAATATAATGGATTTTAAAGGTGCAAATTCAACCGAGTTTAATAAGAAAACGCCTTATCCAGTCATTAGCTTGCTTGAAGAACAAGAAGGTGTCACCAACATGGGCGGAACGATGCGTCTTGGCGCTTATCTCTGTGAAGTTAAAAAGAATACGTTCGCGCATGACGCTTATGGTTCGGAAGAAGTTTATGAACGCCATAGGCATCGTTACGAATTCAATAACAAATATCGAGACGATTTTATAAAAAACGGACTTCGGATTTCAGGGGTTTATCAAAATGGAAAGCTTGTAGAAATTGTGGAGCTTGAAAATCATCCTTGGTTTGTGGCGGGCCAGTTCCATCCTGAATTTAAATCTAAACCGGATAAACCGCATCCGCTATTCAAAGCTTTCGTGGCTAAGGCACTTGAATTAAAACGAAGCGGTACCAATAAAGAAATAGAACATAAGCCGGATAAAGTACGGGAACAGGTGTATGAAGCTAGTCCGATTGAATAGCATTGCATTTGGCGAACCGAATCAATTTGTATTGATTGCAGGCCCGTGTGTCATTGAAGGAGAAGAAGCAGTTCTAAAACATGCCGAGCAAATTTCGAAAATTGCGCGCGACCTTAACGTTCCCTACGTATTTAAATCAAGTTATGACAAAGCCAATCGCTCCTCAGTCCATTCATTCCGAGGCCCGGGTCTTAAGGACGGGCTTAAGATTCTCGCAAAAGTAAAAAAAGAATTTCACATCCCAGTTTTAAGCGATGTTCACAACATTGAAGAGGTAGAGCGGGCAGCTGAAGTGCTGGACATTCTCCAGATTCCGGCTTTCCTTTGCCGCCAGACAGATTTGGTGCTTGCCTGCGCGAAGACCAAAAAAATCATCAATGTGAAAAAAGGGCAGTTTCTTTCTCCCTGGGACATGAAAAATGTAGTTGAGAAAGTTGAATCCGCTGGGAACAAAAATATTTTACTGACTGAACGAGGCGCTTCATTCGGTTATCAAAACCTGGTGAGCGATTTCCGCGCCATTCCGATTATGCAGAGTTTCGGTTATCCCGTTGTTTTTGATGTGACTCATTCCGTTCAACTTCCAGGTGGGTTGGGCCATGCTTCGGGAGGGCAGGCTGAATTTATTCCGACGTTGGCACGGTGTGCAATTGCTGCAGGTGCTGACGCAGTTTTTATGGAAGTTCACGAAAATCCTAAGGCGGCAAAATCAGATGGGCCGAACAATCTCCCTCTTTCTGAATTGAAAGAACTCCTTCAAATTTTGAAACAGATTCGTAAAGCAGCCCCGGTGAGAAAAGAAGAAAAGCAGCAATCAAAAAGTGCTGGTACTTCTAAGAAAACAGTTGGCGTATGAAACAGGACCGTTTATTGGCTCGAAAAGTTTTGAAGGTGGAAGCTCAAGCCGTTCAAAAACTTATTTCCAGAATTGATCGCAATTTCGAGCGGGCACTTGATTTGATGCAAGGCTGCGCGGGCCGCCTCATAGTTACCGGAATGGGCAAGCCCGGTTTTATCGGGCGGAAAATCGCAGCTACTTTTGCTTCAACAGGAAGCCCTAGTTTTTTTGTACATCCAGCAGAAGCAATTCACGGTGATCTTGGCATGGTAACCAAACAGGATGTCGTGATTGCCATTTCCAATAGCGGTGAAACTGAAGAAATTACTCGTTTACTTTCGACAATTAAAAAAATTGGTGCACGTTTGATTGCTTTGACCGGAAATCCAAAGTCTACTTTAGCTAAAAATTCGGACGTAGTTCTAAACGTGGGTTTAGAGCGGGAAGCATGTCCTTGGAATTTAGCACCCACCGCTTCGACTACCGCTTCGCTTGCGATGGGCGATGCTTTGGCTGTTTGTTTGGCCAAAAGGAAAGGATTTCGCGAAGAAGACTTTGCTTTTTTGCATCCCGGTGGAAGCCTCGGCAAGAAATTGATTAAGGTCCGTGATTTGATGAGGCATGGCAAAGCCCATCCTATTGTCCGCGGTAACGCTACGGTTGAAAAAGCGCTGCTAGCCATTACAAGTGCTCGAGCGGGTTCTTGTACCATTGTCGATCATAAAGGAAAACTCAAAGGAATTTTTACCGATGGTGACCTCAGACGTCACTTGAAAGAAAACGGTGTTTCGATTCTTTCAAAGCCTATTGAACCCTTTGCGACCAAGCGTCCGATAGCGATTGAAGAAGAAAAATTAGCTGCTGAAGCACTCCAAATTCTGAGAGATCGAAATATCGATGAACTGCCCGTTGTGGACCGAAAGGGTCGTGCTGTTGGGCTGTTGGACGTTCAAGATCTTTTGAAGGCCGGTTTTGTATGATCCAAATTTTAATTTCTGGTGATGAGGTTTGATCTTTGGCAAAAAATAAGCCTTATCGATTTCTGCTCTATTTAGGAATTGAATTTTTAAGACATCTTGTTTTGATTTTTCCAAGACGCCTCAACTATGCCATTGCGACAGGATTAGGTGTTTCGTTTTATTGGCTTCTACCTAAGGAACGGGCCAAAATCGCCCGGCATTTAGAAGAAGCTTTCAGAAAAGAGAGAAAACAAGGAGAATACTATCAAATTGGTAAAAGAGTCTTTATTAATTTGACCAAATCAGCAATCGACATTCTTTGTTTTCCAAAGCTTAATCGAAAACGGATTGACGATCTCGTTCGTTTAGAAGAAGGAACTGGAAAACTCGATCAAGCACTGGCGCGCGGAAAAGGTGCGATTGTTTTGACAGGCCATTTGGGAAACTGGGAACTTTTGGCTTCTTATTTTCGTTTTTTAGGCTATCCAGGTTGTTTGATCGGTCGGAGAATTTACTATGAACCTTTTAATCAGGTTTTGGTGAAACTTCGCAAGAGCGCTCTCGTTACAACCGTGTACCGCGATGAATCTCCGCGCAAAGTTTTGGCGGAGCTCAAAGCAAACCATGTGGTCGGGATGTCAGCCGATCAGGATATTGATAGTTTGGAAGGTGTTTTTGTTCCTTTTTTAGGAAAACCGGCCTGGACGCCAACAGGTCCTGCAAAAGTTGCTTTAGCAAGCGGTGCCGCAATTGTTCCCGCTTTTATGATTCATGAAGGCGATCGTTACCGGTTATTGATTGAAGATCCGATTTGGCCAATGGAGCATGAATCGAGGGAAGAGGCTGTTAAGCTTATGACAGAAACATGGTCCCGTGTGGTTGAACGTTATGTCGAGCGTTATCCCGATCAGTGGGTTTGGATGCATAACCGGTGGAAAACAAAGACAGAATCAATTACGAAATTGAAGGATGCAGCGCATTTAGAGAAAGTAAGCTCATGACCCGAAAATTTATTCTCGCTTCAATCTTCTTGGTGTTGGCCTACGTTGCTTTGATCCAATGGAAGATATGGTATCACGGCCAGCAGGATGCAAAAGGCGGCAAGAAAGTTTCAAAACAGGGTGAGACTGAAAATGCGCAGCGTGTTTATAGTTTTTCGTTTTCGAAATATACTCAAGACGGCGCGAAGGAATTAGAGATTGAAGGAGATTCAGCGGATATTTTTTCTCAAAATGTGGCTTTGATTAATGTGATTGCGAAAGCTTATGCACAACAATCTCCCGTTACCATCACGGCGGATCAAGGTTCGTTGAATAGATCCACCAGCGATATTGAATTAAACAATAATGTGGTTGCTACTACGGAAAACGGTACACGCTTGATGACTGAAAAATTACAAATACATACCACTGACAAGCGCATGGAGACCGATGTAGAAACAAAGGTTAAAAAGGACAATATCCATATTGAAGGAATGGGCGCTACGAGCGATTCTCAGATTAACAAGGTAACGTTCAAAAAGAATGTAACGGTAATCATTCAAGATCCAAATTCCGAAAAGACAATGCCTACCATTATTACCTCGGATGGTCCTCTTGAAGTAGATTACAAACGCAATATCGCTCACTTTTCAAAAAATGTGGTTGCGCACCATGAGCAAGGAATCTTAAACGCAGATTATATGGATGTGCTTTATGAGAAGGATACGCGGCGGGTATCTAAAATTATCGCGCGCGGCAATGTAATTGTGATTAGCAAAGAAGGAAACAAAACATACAGTGACAATGCTGTTTATTTGGCAAAAGAAGGACGCATCATTTTGGGTGGAGATGTTGATGCACAGTATCGTTCCAAGCCGTCTGACTCAGATAAATCTTTATTCTAAGGAGAATCCAATTGTACTTACTTGAGACTCAAGGGTTGACTAAAAGTTATAAAGGTCGTTACGTTGCCAACAACGTTTCAATCCAGATTTCCAGAGGTGAAATCGTTGGGCTTTTGGGACCCAACGGAGCTGGGAAGACTACGACTTTTTATATGGTTGTGGGTGTGGTTAAGGCTGATTCAGGGCGAATGTTATTCCGTGGCGAAGACGTTACTGGTTTTCCGATGTACCGCAAGGCCCGTTTGGGAATGGGTTATCTTTCTCAAGAGCCCTCCATTTTTCGCAAACTCACGGTCGAAGAAAATATCATGGCTATTTTAGAGACGCTCGATATTCCACGTTCTGAACGGAAAAAGCGTCTCGAGCGGCTTTTGGAAGAATTAGACATCACGTACCTTGCGAAAAATAAGGCTTACACACTTTCCGGCGGTGAACGAAGGCGGCTTGAAATTACGCGAGCGTTGGTAACTAATCCCTCACTGATTTTGTTGGATGAGCCGTTTAGCGGCGTCGATCCCATCGCTGTATTTGAAGTGCAAAAAATTCTTCAAAAGTTAAAATCACAAGGGCTCAGTATTTTGCTCACCGATCATAGTGTTCGCGAAACGCTTTCAATTACGGACCGCGCGTACGTTATGTGTGATGGAAAAATAGAAGTGTCTGGAACTTCTCGTTTTCTTTCGACAGACAAAAAGGCAAGAGAACTTTATTTGGGAGAACGTTTTGTTTTGGCTTAATCAATGACTAACATTCTGATGGAGGAGAAACTGAATGAAGATTTCTGAAATTTTGGACAAACGGGCAATTAAAATTGGAATTACCGCAACCACTAAAGAGGAAGCATTAAGAGAATTGGTCGATGTTCTAGCGAAGGTTGAGGATATCGGAGAACCAAAAGGGATCGTAAAAGCTTTGGTGGAACGCGAAAACCTTGGTTCGACCGGGATTGGACAGGGAATTGCCATTCCCCATGGAAAAACCGACAAGGTGACGCGGTTGATTGCCGTTCTCGGGATTAGCAAAATAGGTGTCAATTTCGATGCTCTAGATGGAGAACCCGTTTACATTTTTTTCCTCTTGGTAGCGCCCAAGGCTACCGCGGGCCCCCATTTGAAAGCGCTTGCTCAAATTTCTCGTATTCTTCGTGATGCTTATTTTTGCGAACTTATTCGCAAGTGTAAAACGGAAGAAGAAGTGTTCAATCTCATCAAGACCGAAGAAGAAAAAAAGCATTAACAACTGATTTCAGCCTCAAAACACATCGGTGTAACCATGCCTTATCTTTCCGTACAAAATTTCTTCGATGGAATGAAGGAACAACTTAAGCTGACCTCGTTGACTCCCACGGTTTCCTTGACCCGCAAAATCCATTCATTGGAAATCCATCGGCCCGGGCTCGCTTTTTCAGGTTTTTATGACTATTTTGCGTTTGACTGCGTTCAGATTCTGGGTAAAACCGAGATCCGTTTCCTGAAAAAATTATCAGGCCGTGCTCGAAATCAGAATTTAAAACGGTTTTTTTCTTACCGGATTCCTTGCATTATCCTTTCGAAGCAGCAAAAAGTACCTCAGGACTTTTTGGAGCAGTCAATCCAATCAGGCATTCCCATTTTTCGCTCACCCTTTCGAACCGCTCGCGTCGTGAGTGAAGTGGCAGTTTATATCGAAGAAGCCAGCGCGCCTGAAACTAGTCTTCACGCTACGCTTGTGGATGTCTATGGAGTGGGGACACTTCTTCTTGGAAAAAGTGGCGCCGGAAAATCAGAATGTGCGCTCGAACTTGTGGAACGGGGTCATCGATTGGTGGCGGATGATATTGTCCAAATTCGATTGGAAAATCGAGTGCCCGTGGGTCGCTCCAATGAAGTACTTCATCATCATATGGAAATTCGAGGCCTTGGAATTATCGATGTGAGCGCCATTTTTGGGGTTGGTGCCGTTCGAAACCACAAGCGAATTTCATTAGCAGTAACACTCGAACATTGGAAGAAAGAAGGAGATTATGAGCGGCTTGGCCTTGAAGACCGGATGTATGAAATTGTTGGCGTCAAAGTTCCGCATTTGATTATCCCCGTCCGTCCGGGGCGAAATATGCCCATTTTGGTTGAAACTGCAGCGTTAACACAAAGACTGAGTGCCATGGGAGCTCATCCGGCGAAAAAGTTTAACGAGAAATTGATTCAATCTATGAACCCTTCTACGCAAGAAGCAGACTAGGCATGAAATTTTTTAGATGGCTTTATCCCGGAATTGGAATCAAACGCTGGGTGGTGCTAGCGGCGTTTGGGCTCGGTATTATGATGATCGTAGGTTTTTCTGCGGTTAAAACCATTTCGCAGCACAGCGTTCTCTTAGCAAGTTTTGCGACCGCGCTCCTCATTTTTGGGATTTTTTTGGTTTATACAGCGCTTAAAAATATAGTTCGTATTTTTATCCGTGCTCTTGTGCCTGAACCTCCCGAAGATTTGGCGAATGTTGTCTACCAAAGCCGGAAGCGGGATTTTTTAACACGCGGTCCGCGCGTGGTCGTCATTGGGGGCGGCACGGGCTTGAGCGTACTTTTGCAGGGGATTAAAGCGTATACCAATAATATTACTGCCATTGTAACAGTGACGGATACAGGTGGAAGCTCAGGTCGCTTGAGAGATGAGTTGGATACTTTGCCGCCAGGAGATATTCGAAACTGTCTTGTAGCGTTGGCGGAGGCAGAGCCGCTCATACGAGATTTATTTCAATACAGATTTGAAGAAGGGGAAGGGCTTAAAGGTCACAGCTTTGGAAATTTATTTATTACTGCTCTTACAATGGTAACCGGTGACTTTGAAAAAGCGATTCGCGAATCAAGTAAAGTACTTGCCATTCGCGGACGAGTTCTGCCTTCCACAGTGGACAAAGTGACGCTTGTAGGTGAGTTTACAGATGGAACAATAGCGGAAGGAGAAACCAACATTACCGAAAAAAGGAAACCGCTAAAACGGATTTCGCTTAGGCCATCCAATTGCCGTGCTGCAGAAGAAGCAGTTGAAGCGATCCGGAATGCTGATTTGATTGTGATGGGCCCTGGGAGCCTCTACACTAGCATTCTCCCTAATCTTTTGCTCAAGGACATTTTGAACGCCGTTTTGGAGTCAGACGCTTACAAAGTGTTCATTATTAACGCGATGACACAGCCTGGCGAAACAGAAAGCTATACGGCTTATGACCATCTCCGTGTTTTGATCAGCCATACAGATCCAGGGATTGTTGATGCCTGTTTTTTTAATACCCAACCGATTCCAAAATCTGTTTTGGATCGATATTATGAAACCAACTCGTTTCCAGTTGAGGTGGATTTGGCAAAGATTCGCGAATTAGGATACGAAGCTGTTGGTAGCGAAATGTTGAAAATCGATACACAAGTTCGCCACGATTCTGCCAAATTAGCCAAGGGGATTATTGATCAGTATTTTGAAATGTTGAGGCGGTAGCGGTTGACCGTTGCATCCATGGAACCAGAAAAAGTCGTTGAAAAAAAGTTTGTGATTCGAAATAAATTGGGTTTGCACGCTCGGCCAGCAGCTCTATTCGTGCGGGCTGCAAATCGATTTCAAAGTGAGATCACAATTCAAAAAGGCAAACAGAAAGTAAATGGGAAATCAATCATGGGTGTCATGATGCTTGCGGCAGGGCCGGGAAGTCACATCATAATTCGCATTTTAGGTCCAGATGCTCAGCGCGCCATGACGGAGATTGAAAAATTGATTGACGGTAATTTCGGAGAACAAGAATAGTAGGGCTATATGGAAACCTTTCATGGAATTCCAGTTTCACCTGGGGTTGCAATCGGAAAAGCCCTCGTTCTTCACAGTGAGGATGTTTTTGATGTCGCAAAAATAGAAATAAGAACCGAAGATATTCCTAAAGAAATCGTGCGGTTTGAAGAATCGCTGACCAAGACAAGATCGGAATTGTTCGGTATCCAAAGAAAAATTGCCCAGGACCTTGGGCATGAACACTCCGACATTTTCAGCGCACACTTACTCATTTTGGAAGACAGAACTTTAATTGAAGATGTCTTTTCTAAAATTAAAGACGAGCGCGTTTCTGCAGATTATGCTTTTGCGCTCGTCATCCAGCGTTATTTTCACGCCTTTAGCCAGATTAACGACGAGTATTTAAGAGAACGCATTGCCGACATTAAAGATGTTAGCCGGCGCATCCTGCAAAACTTGCGTGGCGAGAAAAAAGATTCCTTGGTTCATTTGAAAGAGGAAGTTATTGTGATCGCTCACGATCTATCCCCTTCCGAAACAGCGACGATGGATCGTGAACATGTCATTGCTTTTGCCACTGATATTGGCGGTCCTACCTCGCATACCGCGATCATGGCGCGTTCTATGGAAATTCCAGCTATAGTAGGCCTTGACCGGATTAGCAAAGAAATTTCGAACGGCGACATGATCATCATTGATGGTAATCGGGGAATTACGATTGTTAATCCTGATCCCGTAACTATTGATCGTTACACCCGTGAAGAGAAGCGTTTTGTCGAGCTGGTTACAGAACTCGATAAGTTAAAGTCGTTAACGGCAGAGACCTTAGATGGTTACAGAATCCATTTAACGGCGAACATTGAATTTCCAGATGAAATCCCTTCCGTGTTAGCTCATGGCGCAGAAGGCATTGGGCTTTACCGATCCGAATATTTTTACATGAACCGATCAGACCTTCCTTCTGAGGAGGAACAGTTTGAGGCTTATCGGCACGTAGCGGAGCAATTAGCACCCAAACCCGTTGTGATCCGAACGCTTGATCTTGGAGGAGACAAGTTTTTATCCTCACTTGAAGTGCCTCATGAGATGAATCCGTTCATGGGCTGGCGTGCCATTCGGTTTTGTTTGACCCGCACCGATGTTTTTAAAACGCAGCTTCGAGCGATTCTTCGGGCTAGTGTTTTTGGAAGTTTGAAACTGATGTATCCTATGGTTTCAAATTGTACTGAATTAAAACAAGCCAATCACATTCTTGAAGAAGTAAAAAAGGAATTGCGAGAAGGACATATTTCTTTTGATGAGAAACTTGAGGTGGGCGCCATGATTGAAATTCCATCAGCCGCCTTAACGAGTGACATTCTTGCCAGGGAAGTTGATTTTTTCTCGATCGGAACTAACGATCTCATCCAATATTCTCTTGCCGTTGATCGTGTGAATGAAAAAATAGCCTATCTGTATGAACCGACTCATCCGGCCATTTTGAAGTTAATTCAGATGACGATCAATAATGCAAAAAAAGCCAAAATTTGGGTAAGCGTTTGTGGCGAGATGGGAGGAGATCCTGCGATGGCTCTTCTGTTATTGGGTTTTGGAATTGACCAATTGAGCATGAGTTCCTTTGCCCTTCCCAAAGTCAAAAAAACCATTCGTTCGGTGACATTCAAGCAGGCACAGGAAATTGCTCTGCGTGCGCTTGAATTTACAACGGGTGAGGAAATCAAACAATTTTCACAGGCTAAATTAAGAGCAGTAGCCCCGGAACTATTCGAGGATTAAATGAACCTCTTAGATCAAAAAGAAACCATTCAAAAAAATGACCCTTCTAATATGATGCAGTTGATTCATGACTTTTCGAATCAAATGAAACACGCAGAGGAAATTGGCCTTTCTCTTTCATTAGATTCCACCCTTGGAAAAAGTGTCAACAAAATTGTTTTTTCCGGTTTAGGCGGTTCTGCCATCGGAGCTGATTTCATCCGTACGTATCTTGCCTACCAGATCCCAATCCCTATTTTTGTAAATCGGCACTACCAATTGCCTCGTTTCGTAGATGATAAAACTCTTCTTGTGGTCAGCAGTTATTCAGGCGATACGGAAGAGACGCTGTCATCTTTGAAACAGGGGATGAAGCAGGGAGCGAGGCTTCTTGCAATTACCTCAGGCGGTGAATTAGCTCGATTAGCACAAGCCCATTCATTTCCGCTTATCAAAATTCCAGGAGGGATATCTCCGCGTGCAGCTTTGGGTTATTCTGCAATCCCTCTTTTGGTTGCTCTTTCAAAAATTGGTTTTAAAGAAGCCTATCAAGCTGATGAGCTGAAAGAAGCTGTCAGTGTGGTCCGAATGCTCACCGAATCCCAATATGGTTTGGCCGTGTCATTTGAGAGCAATCCAGCGAAACAACTAGCAGCAGCTTGTTTTAAAAAATACCCAATCATTTATGCGGGAGCGGATTATTTTGATGTAGTGGCTTTGAGGTGGCGCGGACAAATCGAAGAAAATTCGAAGGCACTTGCTTCCCACCATATTTTGCCTGAGATGAATCATAATGAGTTGGTGGGATGGCAAAATCCGAAAAATCTACTCAAAGAATGCGTCGTCATTTTTCTTAGGGACGTCTCAGATCATAAACGTGTTCAAATGAGAATGAACCTTACCAAAGGCGTAATTGAACGTTACGCTGGAAAAGTGGTAGAGTTTTCTTCGCAAGGAAAAGGTTTATTGGCCAGAATGTTTTCCTTGGTCCATTTGGGCGATTGGTTAAGCTTTTACCTTGCTACTTTATATCAGGCGGATCCTACACCAGTAGAAGTGATTCAATACCTCAAAACCGAGCTAGCGAAGGAACCGATCGAATGAAAGTTGTTTTTCTTTGTGCTGGCTACGGCACGCGGCTTTACCCCCTAACGAAGGATCGCCCTAAAGCGCTTCTCTTAATTGCCGGAGAAATCCTTTTAACTCATTTATTTAGAAAGGTGGAACAGCTTAAGGAAGTTGAGCAAGTCATTCTTGTTTCGAACGCTCTCTTTTACGAACAATTTTGCCAGTGGAAAAAAGCACTTAAAACATCTCTTAATATTTCGGTGATTAACGATGGCACAACGGCCAACGAACATCGCTTAGGCGCCATCCAAGACCTGAAGCTTGCGCTCAAGGAAGAAGGAACTGGAACTGACATTTTGGTTTTAGCAGGGGATAATTTGTTTGATGGCGATCTAACTTCTTTTGCGTCTTTTGCTTCTCGAAAAAAACCAGGCGCTTCCTTGGGTGTGTACGATGTCTGCGATCGAGAACTGGCCCAAAAATATGGCTTGATTAAAGCCGATTCTTCAGGCAAAATCACCGCTTTCTTTGAAAAACCGAAGGATCCTCCTACAACGCTTGCTTCGATGGGGGTTTACTATTTTCCGAAGGAAACATTAGGTCATATCGACCATTATCTGGAAACAAATCGCAATCCAGATGCCCCAGGCTATTACATCAGTTGGTTGGCCAAGAAAATCGAAGTATATGCATTTCCGTTCAAGGGGACATGGTTTGATATCGGAGATTTAAATTCTTATCATCAAGCGGACCAGTACTTTCAGCTTTCTCAAAAAAAGTAAAATACGTGAGAAAAAAGTTACCGAAAAGTTCGGTTAGAAAGAAGGGAGTTTCACCCATGAAAAAAGAAAGATATTTGTTTACTTCAGAGTCGGTCGGCGAAGGGCATCCCGATAAACTTTGCGATCAAGTATCGGATGCTGTTCTGGATGCTTTTCTAGCACAAGATCCGAATGCTCGAGTGGCTTGCGAAACGTTAGTGAGCCGCAATAATTTAGTGGTTGCAGGAGAGATTACGGCTCAAGCTAAAGTAGATATTCCAAAAATAGCTCGGGAAGTGATTAAAGAAATCGGCTACGACGATCTTTCCTACGGTTTTGATTATAAAAGCTGTAACGTTACAACTTATATTCATCAGCAGTCTCCCGACATTGCTATGGGCGTTGATAAAGGCGGTGCAGGGGATCAAGGAATGATGTTTGGCTATGCTACGGATGAGACCCCTGAACTTATGCCCATTCCAATTATGCTGGCGCATAAGTTGGTATATGAACTTTCAAAAATTAGAAAATCGAAGAAACTTAAATATTTACGGCCTGACGCAAAGAGCCAGGTGACGGTCGAATATGACAATGGAAAACCGGTTCGGGTAGTTGCAGTAGTGCTTAGCACGCAACATGATGGAGCGGTAAAACTTGAAACGATTGAAAGGGATATCAAGTCTTTTTTAATTGAGAAAGTGATTCCTGCGAAATACTTGAGCAGGGACACTAAAATTTTTGTGAATCCAACCGGAAGATTTGAAGTAGGAGGCCCATTGGGTGACACAGGTCTTACGGGTCGTAAGATCATTGTGGATACCTACGGCGGCGTTGGCGCTCACGGCGGAGGTGCTTTTAGCGGAAAAGATCCTTCCAAAGTGGATCGATCCGCTTCTTATTTTGCCCGTTATGTTGCTAAAAATATTGTGGCGAGCAAGCTGGCTTCGCGTTGCGAAATTCAAGTTGCTTATGCCATTGGTGTACCGGAACCCGTTTCCATCATGGTGAATACTTTTGGTACCGGTGTTGTATCGGATGAACAAATTGTAAGTGGAGTCCGAAAAGTATTCGATTTCACACCCAGAGGAATTATTAAACGCCTCGATTTAAGGCGGCCGATTTATCAGCAAACTGCTTCTTACGGGCATTTTGGCAGAACCGGAGATGGTTTTACCTGGGAATTGACCGATTCTGCCGATGCGCTCAAAGAGGCAGTGCTAGGCAAAGTAAGGCTTCAAACTATATCTTAAACTTTACACAACTTTTTAAGGGTTACGATGAAATCAAGCGATATTAAAAGTATCCGTTTAGCTCCAAGAGGAAAACAAAGAATCGAATGGGCTGCTCGAAATATGCCCGTGCTTCGGATCATTACCAATCGGTTTTCAAAAGAAAAGCCACTTAAAGGAATTCGTATTTCGGCCTGTTTGCACGTGACTACCGAAACTGCAAACTTGATGGTTGCTTTAAAAGCAGGCGGTGCTGATTGTGTTCTGTGCGCATCTAATCCTTTGAGCACTCAGGATGATGTCGCTGCGTCGCTTGTGAAGGATTTTGGAATTCCAGTCTTTGCAATCAAAGGTGAAAACCACAAGACTTATTACAGTCATCTCAATCAAGCGCTGGCTCATAAACCCAACTTGACGATGGATGATGGCGCCGATCTTGTTTCCCAAATCCACGGGAAGCGGAAAGATTTAGCCGTAAACATTATTGGAAGCACTGAAGAAACGACAACGGGTGTTATTCGTCTCAGAAGTTTGGAGGAAAGAGGGCTTCTTTTGTTTCCTGTTTTGGCAGTGAATGATGCTAAAACAAAACATTTTTTCGACAATCGTTACGGAACGGGTCAATCGACTCTTGATGGTGTCATTCGTGCGACCAATATTTTGCTCTCAGGGTCGGTTTTTGTTGTTTGCGGCTATGGCTGGTGCGGTCGTGGATTGGCAAGTAAAGCTCGTGGTATGGGAGCTCGCGTCATTGTTACCGAAACAGATCCTCTGAAAGCTTTGGAAGCCGTGATGGACGGGTTTGAAGTAATGTCCCTTAAAAAAGCCGCACCTTTAGGAGATGTATTTGTAACGGTAACGGGTAATACAAAGGTAGTTCGCGAAGAACATTTTGCTGTGATGAAAGATGGTGCCATCATTGCCAACTCGGGTCATTTTGATGTGGAAATTGATATCCCGGCGCTTCGGAAGCTTTCGGTCAAAGTCCGAACCGTTCGAGATTTTGTTGAGGAGTTTCGTTTGAAAGATGGCCGGAAGATTCATTTAATTGCAGGCGGCAGGCTTGTTAATCTCGCAGCAGCAGAAGGCCACCCTGCTTCCGTAATGGATATGTCGTTTGCGAATCAAGCCCTTGGTGCTGAATTTTTGGTAAAGTCTGCTTCTCAACTTGAACGGCGGATTTACACAATTCCTACAGAAATCGATGAGAACATTGCAGTGCTCAAGTTGGAAGCGATGAAGATTCGAATTGACCGGCTCACCAAGGAGCAGGCAAGATACCTTGCTTCTTGGGAGCTTGGGACATAATCGTTACTCGTTTGCTTGGTCCAAGAAAAAAAACGTTCCAAACCCAAATATAAAATTTGGGGTCCAAGCGCTTAAAATTGGAAATAACTTACCTGCTTTACCAAGCGCAAGCATGACCGCGCCTGAGACGTGGAAGAGAAATACGAACATAAGACAGGCGAGTACGTTTACTGCAATCATACGCCGTGTCGAACTTTTTGCGAGAAATGGTACCGCGAGAAACATAACCACCAAACTATTCCACGGAAATGAAAGTTTGTGATGCAGTGTTACCATTTCCGTATTAATTTTAATCCCGTTTTCTTTCAATTTGCCGATATATTCTTTCAAATCCCGATAGCTAATTGAAGCCCCCTCATTAACTGCTTTTAAGAATTCTTCCGGCGTTTCATTAATTTCAGGATAAACCACTGTTTCTTGAAAGGTGGGTTCGCCGAGCATTTCGCCCTTTTGTTGCATGGTATAATCGGTTGCGTGATGAAGTTCCCATTGGGTACCGGTCCACACCGCTTCTCTGGCAACGGTTTTCTTCTTTACATTTCTTTTTGAATCCAACCATAAGACGATGAAATCCTGTATTTTTTGATTTTTTGGATAAAAAAGGCGGGCGTAGTAAAGCCGGTCCTTCCCTCCATAGTAGGTAACATTTTCAAACACTTCCCGTTTTTCCTTTGGCTTCTTTTTTTCGATTCGTTCTTTTAAAATTCGGTTTGCGACCGGAGAAGTCCTCGGGACAATCTGGTCACTTACCAGAAATGAAACGATTCCTAAAATGAAACCAATAAACATGATAGGTCGAATAATCGAAGTAATTTCCAAGCCTGAGACTTTCATGGCTGTAATTTCGTTATGATAATTAAAGTTCGTCAAAACATAGATGGTGCCGAGGAGGCTTGCCCATGGAATGGTCACGACAAATGTTTCAGGAATGAGGGCTAGATAATAAAGAAGAATGTGTTCAAAAGCAGTTTTATTTTTCACCATTTCGTCAAGATAATCAAATACATTAGCCATAAACACCAAAAAAATAAGTGTGCAGGCACAAAAAAGGATTGGGAAGATTAACTGTCTGGTGAGATAACGATCCAAAATTTTCATGATGAAAATTGTGAACGGGCAACCGTAAAAAAATCGACTCGTTCAGCCCCATTTTCTTTTAAGATTTTAGCGCATTCGTTGATCGTGCTCCCAGTCGTAAAAATATCATCTACTAAAAGTATTTGTTTTCCTTGAACGGCTCTTTTTTTCTTAATTAAAAACGCATTTTTCAGATTGTTCAAGCGTGCGTCGCGTTTCAATTGACTTTGAGGAAGGGTCTTTTTCTTTTTTTGAATGATTCTCAATACCTGAGGAGCATTTTTCTGGATTGAACGCTTTAGCATTTGGGCGATGAGGATAGCCTGGTTGAAAGTGCGTTCTCGTTCGCGTTTTGAATCCAAAGGAACTGGGACGATCAATTCGTAATTTGCGATTTGTGGGAGAGCAAATGCTTGAGATCGATCAAAGAAAATTTTGAGCAGCCATGGCTTTTTATGAAACTTAACTTGATGGAGAATATCCTTCATAGGTTCTTGGTAAGGTACCAATGAAAAACCGCGATCGTAATAGGGACGTTCCGAGCGACATTGAGAACAAATGGACCGCTGATTTCCATAGGGGGGAAGCGGATGTGCGCACTTTACGCAGGCCGGTGTTTTTAAAGGCTCAATTTTTTGGGAACAGGTAGTGCATAAATACGTTTCTTCGAGGACGAGTGGAGTTCGGCACAAAACACAATTAGCAGGATAGAGAATGCGTATCAGACTACTCCAGTAATAGCTAAGTTCTGTTCCGAATCCAAGCATGGAAAACTACTATAAAGGAAGGAATGGCTTTCTGTCAATGCAATCCCCGATACCCTAATGTTTGGTAATAAAGGATAGCGAAGTTATTTTCTATCTTGTTGCATGAGAAAAGGTTACACGATTGCTTGCCTTGACAACCAGAGGGAAGGGCGTATAATACCCCTTTAAAACTCAACGAAAAGGAAAGGGAGGCCTTGTGCCAAAAGTTCAAGTTGGTGAGAATGAACCGCTCGACAAAGCATTGAAACGCCTTAAGAAGAAAATTGAGCGGGAGGGAATCCTTAAAATTCTCAAATCCAGAAAACATTATGAAAAGCCTAGCGAAAAACGTAGGCGCAAGATGCGTGCTGCTCGGAAGCGGAAGATTTATTAACCTGAGCCATACTTGTTTTCCTTTTTCGTTCGAATTGTCGTTCAATACGAAATCCTACCCATCATTAATGAATCTTCAATCTACTAAACCATTGACGAACCTAGCCCGGAGCTCGTCCCTATGAAATTTCAAAGCGTTAAGGGAATGGATGATCTGTTCTCACCCGAAATCGAAAAATGGCAAGTTCTTGAGCAGAGATCGCGCGCTTTTTTGGAAGCGCACGGTTTTCGTGAAATCCGAACTCCAATTTTAGAATCGACTGAGCTTTTCACTCGTTCTATCGGTGAGGCAAGCGACATCGTTCATAAAGAAATGTATACCTTTCAAGATCGCGGAGAAAGAACTCTTACACTTCGCCCTGAAATGACAGCCGGCGTTGTTCGTGCTGCTTTAGAGCATCATCTCATCAAAGATCACGAGCCGCTTTTTATTTATTATTTCGGTCCCATGTTTCGAGCGGAACGTCCGCAGGCGGGTCGCAAACGCCAGTTTCACCAAATTGGCGTAGAGACTTTGAATACACATTCAGCAATCAATGATGCCGAGTTGATCATTATGATCAAAAATTATTTAGAGTGGCTCGGTCTTAAAAAATTTTTAGTGAGGTTAAATCATTTAGGTTCTGAAGAAGATCGCATACGTTTTACTCAAGAATTAAGCCGCTATTTCACAGGTGTTGAGTTCAAGCTTTGCAAAGATTGTCAATTTCGGCTTTCTCGGAATGTACTTCGAATTTTCGATTGTAAAGTTGAATCTTGCCAGCCTTTTATCGAACATGCTCCAAAGTTGAAGTTATCCGAAAAAGCACAATCTGATTTTGACAAAATTACAAAACTTCTCAAGGAAGCTGATGTCCCAATAAAGATTGAATCAAAATTAGTCAGAGGCCTTGATTATTACACTGGTTTTGTCTTTGAAGTAACGGCTGAGGGTTTAGGAACGCAAGACGCTGTTTTAGCAGGCGGACGCTACGATTCGTTGATTCATGACTTAGGTGGCTCTCAAGTTGGTGCCAGTGGATTTTCAATTGGAGTTGAGCGTTTATTGGCTACTTTGGAGGCAGCCGGAGTTCATTTAGAAAATTTGGTTTTGAGTGATATTGTATATATAGCTGCTCTTGTTCACGGCGAAGAAAGTTGCGCTTTTTATCGAAAGATTGCGCTAGCGTTGGCCGATCTGGGTAAACGGGCGCACTTTTCTTTCACTCAAGGTTCGATTTCAAGTCACCTTGGTCGGGCCAATAAATTGAAAGCTGGTTTCGCTATCATTGTGGGTGAGGATGAATGGAAAAGCGGTGAAGTAAGTCTTAAAAAAATGGATACGGGAGCGCAAAAGAAAATAAAACCGGAAGATTTGGTCAAAGAATTTAGTGAGATTTAAAAATGCTTAGGACACATACGTGCGGTGAATTAACCGAGAAACACATTGGAAAAAAAATAACGCTTTGCGGCTGGGTAGACAAACGCCGCGATCACGGAAATGTGATTTTCATTGACCTCAGAGATCGCTGGGGAAAAACGCAACTTGTATTTAACCCCGAAGGAAGCCGTGAAATTCATGCCACAGCCGAAAAACTGCGTCCCGAATATGTTGTCCGAATTCACGGAGTTGTTGGAAAAAGACCGGAAGGGACTCAAAATTTGAAAATAGCAACCGGAGCAGTCGAAATCCAAGTTGAACAGGTTGAAATTCTTAATCCTTCCGATACGCCGCCTTTTGAAATCTTAGATGATTCTCCTGTGTCAGAGGAAATTCGTCTGAAGTTTCGTTTCCTGGACCTCAGGCGCCCAGTGATGTTGAACCGTTTGCAAGTACGCCACCGTATTACTAAAATTGTCCGCGATTTTTTTGATGAACAAAGTTTCATTGAAGTTGAAACACCGATGCTGACCAAAAGCACGCCGGAAGGCGCACGCGATTATTTAGTTCCTTCGCGACTTGATGTGGGGAGTTTTTACGCTCTTCCACAATCGCCCCAGCTGTTTAAACAGATTTTGATGATTTCGGGATTTGACCGTTATTTTCAGCTAGCCCGTTGTCTTAGAGATGAAGATTTAAGAGCCGACCGGCAACCAGAGCATACTCAAATTGATGTGGAAATGTCCTTTGTTTCTGAAGAGGACATTATTTCAACCATTGAAGGGCTCATGGTACGCATTATCCAGAGCATTCGTAAAGTCCAAGTCAAAACGCCTTTTCCGCGCATGGCGTATGATGAAGCCATGAACCGGTTTGGATCAGATAAACCAGATTTGCGTTTTGGACTTGAGTTTGTGGATATGACTTCGCTTTTTGGAAATTCAGAACTTAAAATTTTCCAAGAAGTCATAAAACAAAAAGGAGTTATCAAAGGAATTAAAATATCTGATCGGAATTATTCCCGCGGCGATTTAGATGGTTTGACCACGTTCGTCCAGGGATTCGGAGCGAAAGGACTTGCGTGGTTTAAAATTACAACGGAGGGATTCGAATCTCCAATCGCAAAGTTTTTAACGCCCGATCAACAAAAAAAAATGAAAGATGCTTTCCAAGGAAAAACCGGAGATACTATTTTCCTAATTGCAGATCAATGGTTGACTGCTTGCACGGCTTTGGGTGCGCTCAGGAGTCGTTTTGCAAGCGAGTTAGGTCTTAATAAATCAAATGAGCTAAATCTTGTCTGGATTGTGGATTTTCCGTTATTCCAATGGAACGAAGAGGAAAAGAAAATTGACGCTGTCCACCATCCTTTTACCGCCCCACAGGAAAGGGATTTAGAACTCCTTAAAGTGGAGCCTCTCCGTGTACGAGCCCGGGCATATGATATTATTTTAAATGGGACAGAAATAGGTGGCGGAAGTATTCGTATTCATCAGGAGGAAATTCAGAAGCAAGTCTTTGGAATTTTGGGAATTGGCGATCAAGAAGCAGAAGAAAAATTTGGATTTTTTTTGAAAGCGCTTCGTTTTGGCGCGCCGCCACATGGTGGAATTGCTATCGGTTTGGATCGTCTGTGCGCTATCCTGAATGGAGTCGATTCGATTCGCGAGGTGATTGCATTCCCCAAAACACAGAAAGGCGCTTGCCCTATGACAGAAGCGCCCTCGAAGGTATCGGCGAAACAATTGAAAGAGCTGCATTTACAAATCAAATCTTAAAGGGAGATAAACTTTGGAGAAAATCATTAAGCTCTCATCAGACGAAGAAGCCATTTCACTTTATGGAAGTCTAGACGAACGGCTCCGTTTTGCTGAAGAAAAGTTTAAAGTCCGGATTTCAGCCCGCAATCACAGACTCGTTATTTCAGGCTCAAAGGAAAATGTAGCCCCCGCGGTTGATTTTTTTATGTCTGAACTTGACCGAATCCGGGAAAATAATGGTCATAATTCAGAAAAAATTGACGTATCACCTCAAAATTTAGAAGAACGTAAAACCAACGCTTCAGAAAGATCCCCCACCACTTTTTTCCATAAAGGAAAACTGATTAAGGCCAAGAGCAAAAATCAAGAGGCCTATCTTCAAGCGATTCACCATTATGATATTGTCATCGGCATTGGGCCCGCCGGTACAGGCAAGACTTATCTGGCGATGGCTGCGGCGATTGATGCCCTTAAGAAAAAAAAGGTAAGCCGAATTATTTTGACGCGTCCCGCGGTAGAGGCGGGAGAAAGCCTTGGATTTTTACCTGGAGATCTATACGCTAAAATCAATCCTTATCTTCGCCCGCTTTATGATGCGCTTTATGACATGATGGATTTTGAGGAAGCAAGCCGCTATCTCCAGCGCGGATTGATTGAAGTAGCACCGCTTGCTTATATGCGCGGAAGAACTTTGAATGACAGTTTCATTATTTTGGATGAGGGACAAAACTGTACGCACGAACAGATGAAGATGTTTTTGACGCGTCTTGGGTTTTCATCACGCGCCGTGATTACAGGAGACATTACGCAAATTGATCTTCCGAGCGGGAAACGCTCCGGCCTTGTAGAGATCCAAAACATCCTTCATCAAATTACGGGCATTAAGTTCTGTTATTTAGATGACAAAGATGTCGTTCGGCATAAGTTGGTACAGGATGTGATTAAAGCTTACGAACTGCATGAACGAAAATCGCATTAGGGTTTTTTATTCCCCGCATGAAACCTTCGAGGAAACGGAAACAGCCAGCAGTCATCCGTACCTCAAAATACGGTAACGTCGTAGTTATTACCAACTCTCATTCCGGTTTCCGGATTCATCTAAAAAGACTAAGTACTCTAACCCACACCATTCTTAAGAACCTTAGGCTTAGACGTACGTCGCTGAGCTTGGTTTTTGTATCAGATTTCATCATCAAGCGACTGAATCAGCGGTATTTAAATCACTCCTGGGCAACTGATGTACTCGCTTTTCCTTTTTCAGATTCTATTAGCAAGCCATTTGCGACTGAAAAACGTTCTTTTCTTGGAGAAGTGATTATTTCCCCAAAGCGTGCCAAAGTTTACGCTCAGCAATTTAATATTCCTTTTGAAGAAGAGTTCCTGCGCTACATCTGTCACGGCACCCTTCATCTTCGAGGTTATTCGGACCATTCTCGAAAGGAAAAACTAGCCATGAGAAAAGCAGAAGGCAGGTTGCTCAAACCTCTCACGCATAGATTGAAAGGAATTCTTCAAAGTGGCCATTAAGCGGGAAGAGGCCTTTGTTTTAAAACGGACTCCGATTAGAGAAACCTCTCTTATTGTCACTTTTTTCAGCCGAGATGCCGGAAAAATAAAAGGTCTAGTCAAGGGGGCTCGGCGGGAAAAAAATCCGATCGTAGCCCGATTTGAACCATTCACCCATCTTTCGGTCGTTTACTATGAAAAATTGAAGTCCGACACTCATCTAATTTCAGAAACTGCTGTTTTGAATTCCAATTCGTTTCTGCGCAATCGTTTGGATTTATTCAGTTATGCCAGCTACTTAACAGAATTAGTTGATGCCTTGTTTGGAGTTCACGATCCGCATCCAGATGTTTTTGAGCTTTTGGCCGTTGCATTTCACCTTTTTGAGAGTGCTCCTGCGATGCAGATAGCCAGAGTATTTGAAGTTAAAGTTTTGGAAATGGCGGGATTACTTCCAGTATTAACTCATTGTGTTTTGTGCGGTGAAACAGAACTTGAGCAAGCCTTTTTTAGTTCCAAACAGGGAGGCATTATCTGTCTGAAATGCGACCGAGGAGAGCCGGGCACTATTCGGATTTCGAACGGCACCATCCAAAGCCTTCTTTTTTTCCTTAAATCAAAAATCGATCAAGGCGTTAGGCTCCGCCTAGGCCAGCAGACGGAAAGGGAGCTTGAGCGAGTAAGTGAAAGGTTCCTTGAATTTAGGCTGGAGTACCCCTTAAGGTCGTCCAGGTTTTTAGCTGAGCTCAAACCCCTCCTTAGAAAATAGTCTAAGTTGTTACATATAAATGACTTAACAAAAAAGACAGCCCTAATTTGACAGGTACCTGCCTATATGTTAAATTTTAAGGGAGAGCGTAGACCTTCTCTTTTTTTTGGGATGTAAATTCAAACCATTTATAAAGCTTTAAAATGAGGTAAGAAGAAATGCAAGAGCAGGAGAAACGCTACTTCTACTTTGATATCCCTAAACAGGAGCGAGATTCAGCCATTGGGTTCTTACTCAACGCACTGATCAAATCCCGCTCGGCCTGCAGGTTACCTTCCAACCAAAGCGCATTCGACGAAGACGTAAATATTTATCTCGCACACCTTCTTTTTGCTGCCTCGTTACCGGATTATCAAGGTGCCGTACAGCGCTATCTGAGTACCAATGTCAGCGAAATGGCGGAGTTGATTGAAAAAAATGACGACCGGATCATTCGGTATTTTATTTACAAGGTGAACGCAGACCATTTAATGGTGCATCTGGGTGTGTTTCAGAACCTTGAAAATGAACATCATGCCTTTGGAAAATCGGACCAGCAATTTTCAAGCATGGCACAGAATTATTACCACCAAGCAGCTAGTTACAACCGCAGGATCTACCGCAGGGAAACGGCCATCGGATCTGTATTGGAAAAATTGGCTGAAGGGTTTGAACGGTATAAAACCATTCTTCGTTTTGCGCGCAAAGAATTTTTCCATTTTGCTAATCAATTTCACGATGAACCATTTCAAAAATTTTGTGAAGAAGTGACCCGGTTTGAACGAGATCAAAAGCTAAATGATGCGATTGATCGCTTTTTAGATAGTTATGCAGAATGGATTCGCACAAAAGGTGTGGAAGAACGCTTGCGGTTGGTGGAACGAGCAAAAGAACTTGAAGCCATTGATCCTGGTTTTTCTTTTCCTTTAGAGGAGGCGGCGTGATGAAAATGTTTAGCGGTTTTTTGCATCGCAATCGACCTCATGCAAAATCGAGCAGAGAAGTGGAAGCACGTTTCCTGAGGCTTTATTCGATGTGGCATGAAACGCATGATTTAAGTTTGCGCAAGAGGCTTTTGGTGCGTTTGGGAGTTGTGATGCGTCGGATGCCTAACTTTGATTTGAGAAGTCGATTTGATAATGCTTTTTAGCTTACAAGCATGATGGTGGGGAAGCCATGAAATCCAATATCCTCTTTATTTGTCTGCAGGATGAAAATGAGTTTGAGGATGAACTCAAACGCAAGCAGGACGAATTTTTGGATATTTATTCCCTTTATCTGAGAACCGGCCTTTCTTGGATCAAAGAAGAATTGGTGCGAAAGGCTTATCAGCTCCATTTGCTTGATCCTGAATTTACGTTCCACCTTTAAACCGAATTAGTCTTCAAGCCTCCTCAATTGACAGGTATTAGACCCTCTGTTATAATCAAAAACTTCTTAACTTATTTTAAGCCAATCAATTGCGTCAACTAAATCTCATACAATGAAACGAACCGGTGTCCAAATAGAGCCTCCAGATCGTCTTAAGAAACTACCACCTTATCTCTTTGCCGAAATCGACCGTCTTAAACGGGAATTAGTTTCGCAAGGCAAAGACGTTATTGACTTGGGGGTGGGCGATCCTGATTTGCCTACGCCACCCTTCATTATCCAAGCACTTCATGAAGCTGCAAAGGATCCCAAAAACCATCGGTATGCTTTAGATCAAGGGATGCCTGAATTGAGACGTGCTATCGCCTCTTGGTATCAGAAAAGGTTTAAAGTATCGCTAGATCCTGATCACGAAGTCCTTCCTTTGATTGGTTCTAAAGAAGGTATCGGTCATGTTCCGCTTGCGCTGATTAATCCTGGGGATTTGGTTTTGGTGCCCGATCCTGGATATCCCGTTTACAAATCGGCCACGTGGTTTGCTGGCGGGGAACCTTATCTGCTCCCGCTTTTAGAAGAAAATGATTATCTAGTTGATTTTGGTTCAATCGATGAAGATGTTTTAAACCGAGCCAAAATGCTGTTCCTAAATTATCCGAATAATCCCACTGCAGCCTGTGCAGGAAGAGATTTTTTCGCGAATGCAATTAAACACGCCCGGGAGTATGGATTTGTCATTTGTCATGACGCAGCGTATACCGAAATCGCTTATGATGGTTTTGAACCCATGAGCTTTCTCCAAGCAGATGGCGCGAAAGAGGTGGGAATTGAATTTCATTCTTTATCAAAAACTTTCAATATGACCGGCTGGCGTATTGGTTTTGCCTGCGGCAATTCAAAAATTCTAGAACTTTTGGGCAAGGTGAAAGCAAATTTAGATTCCGGAATTTTTCAAGCCATTCAGTGGGCTGGCATAAAGGCATTAACGGACGGCATTGGGGAAGCTAAGAAAAATTCTCAGATTTACGAACGCAGGCGAAATCTTTTGGTAGAGGGTTTAAATTCCATTGGTTGGCAAGTCTCTAAACCCAAGGCAACCTTTTATGTTTGGGCTCCGGTTCCCCCCGGTGCTACATCTCAAGAATTTGCCACTCGCCTTTTAAAAGAGGCAAACCTGGTGGTTACTCCAGGAAATGGCTTCGGCCCTAATGGTGAAGGTTATTTTCGCATGTCGCTCACGCTTTCTGAAGACCGGATTAAAGAAGCGTTAAAACGGCTTAAAAATCTTCATAGCCGCTAACCCCAAGTTTCATCCATGCCTCTTAGAACTGTCTTCATCGGTGTCGGCTCTAATCTTGGCGACCGAAAGAAAATAATTGAAAATGCCCAGCAGGTTTTTTCCCAATCTTCTGGAATTCGTTTTGTCCGATCAGCTCCGCTTTATGAGACCGAATCCGTCGGCGGGCCTCCTCAAGGGCTTTATTTGAATACGGTTTGGGAAGTGGAAACCTTACTTCAAGCCAAAGAGTTGCTCAACTTGCTTCTTCAAATTGAATCTAGGTTTGGCAGAACCCGAAAAGAAAGAAATGAACCGCGAACCATTGATCTCGATCTTTTGCTCTTTGATGATGAGGTGATTGAGGAACCAGGTCTTGTGGTGCCGCATCCGAGGCTTCATGAGCGCTGGTTCGTATTAAAACCACTTTGGGATTTGAGAGCTGACTTTGTACACCCGGTTTTTAAAAAAAGTATTTGCGAACTTTTGGATCAAGTAAATGCAGCTCATAAAAAGCGCTAGAGAACTTACAGAATACCTGAGTCAGGCACGACGATCAGGAAAACGAATTGGTTTTGTGCCGACGATGGGCTATCTCCATGAAGGGCATCTTTCATTGGTGCGGTGCGCACGACGTAAAAACGATATCGTTGTGGTCAGCATTTTTGTCAACCCCACTCAATTTGGGCCTCGAGAGGATTTTAGGCACTATCCTAGGAATTTAAGTCGAGACAAAAAACTTTTGAAGTCAGGACGTGTGGATTATTTATTTGTGCCCTCACGTTCTTCAATTTATCCAAAAGGTTTTAAAAATTTTATTAATTCAGGACCTTTGGCCCGCTATCTGTGTGGGCCCAAACGGCCAGGTCATTTTCGCGGTGTAACAACGGTAGTTAATCGCCTTTTTGAAATTGTTAAGCCCCACGTTGCTTATTTTGGCGAAAAAGATTTTCAACAGGCTAGAGTTATAGAAGAGACAGTCCGTAGATTACGCTTGCCTGTTAAAATCAAAACTTGTCCGATTGTTCGGGAAGCGGATGGATTAGCCATGAGTTCGCGCAATCGTTATCTCTCAAAAAGGGAACGAATTTCAGCGCGCTCACTTTATCAATCGCTTCTTCTTGCTAAGCAGCTTATCCGTTCAGGCGAACGTGATACAAATAGGATTAAAAAAGCAGTTCGAAGCGTCCTTACAAACCATGCAAGTAAAATTGATTACATCGAAGTGGTTGATCCGAAAAAGCTGCTTCCGGTTAAGCAAATTCGGAGGCCCGTTCTTATTGCCTTGGCTTGCTATTTGGGTTCCACAAGACTCATTGATAATCTTTTGATTAAGATATAAAATAACCCTTTTGAGTAGGCCAAGTCAGGCCAAAGGAGATCTTTTAAGGTGAGTCTATGATCCGCCAAATGCTTAAATCCAAAATTCATCGCGCTACCGTTACCGAAGCAAACGTTAACTACGAGGGCAGTATTACCATTGATGAACAGTTGATGGTAGAAGCTGATATTTTAGATCATGAGAAAGTTTTGATCGCCAATGTGACTAACGGTTCACGTGTTGAAAGTTATGCCATCACCGGAAAATGGGGTTCGGGAATTATTTGTGCTAATGGAGGAGCTGCGCTTCATAACCATGTTGGTGATCTGGTTTTAATCATGAGTTTTTGTGCACTTACCGATCGTGAAGTAAAACGCCATAAGCCGAAGATTGTAAAGGTAGACAGTAAAAATCACATTGTTCGGTAAGGATGGTTGAAAAGAAGCATGATTCAGATTGGTATTATCGGATGTGGGACCATTGGTTCAGCTTTAGCCCGAGCGATTCAAAAAAGATTTTCTAAATTCGCCCGCCTTGCTTACGTTTCAGATATTAATCCAAGCCAGATTCAAAAACTTCGAAAGAAAATAAGATCGCATCGATTTCGTTCAGTTTCCCCGACAGAATTAATTAAAGAAAGCGATTTTATTATTGAGACCGCTTCAGTTGATGCGTCTTGTAAAGTCATTCCGAAAGTTTTGAAAGCCGGTAAGAGTGTTTTGGTTTTGAGTGTCGGAGGAATTCTCAAGATTCCAAATCTAGACCGTTTGCTTACTAAAAGTCGTGGTTACGTATATATTCCTTCAGGCGGTGTGGCTGGTATTGATGCTGTTCTTGCCGCCAAAACGGGCCAAATTCACTCCGTTCGAATTACAACGAGAAAACCGCTCCGCAGCCTGCAAAGCGCACCTTATTTTTCAAAAAAAGGATTTCGTCCGGAACGGATTAAAAAACCGACGCTTATTTTTGAAGGTAGCGCATATCATGCAATTCAAAATTTTCCGGAGAATGTCAATGTTGCCGTCACATTGAGTTTGGCAGGAATAGGCCCGCGCAGAACACGCGTTCGGATTTTTACTTCGCCAACTTATCAACACAATATGCATAAAATTGAAATCGTGGGTAGTTTCGGACGTATTGTCTCCCAAGTTACCAATTTACCTTCCCGTGAAAATTCAAAGACAAGTGCTCTTGCGATCGGTTCCGCCATTGCAACCCTAGAGAAGATTTTTAAGAAAATCAAAATTGGTACTTAGCGGCGTACGATGCAGGGTTCTTCCGTCTCAGTTTTGTCACCCAGTTTATCCGCTAAACCCATGGAAACAAAAATAGTTGTCCGGGGGGCTCGCGAGCACAATCTCAAAAACATTAGCCTTGAGATTCCTCGTAATCGGCTCGTGGTGATTACAGGGCTTTCAGGGTCCGGGAAAAGTTCGCTCGCCTTCGATACCCTTTATGCTGAAGGACAAAGGCGCTATCTGGAAAGTCTCTCTTCGTACGCCCGCCAATTTCTGGAACGACTCAAAAAGCCCGACGTTGATTATATTTCAGGACTTTCTCCCAGTATTGCCATCGAACAAAGAGCGGTACCGCACAATCCCCGTTCCACAGTGGCTACCGTTACCGAAATTTATGATTACCTTAGGCTTCTTTATGCCAAATTAGGCCAAGTGTTTTGCCCCAATTGCGGCCGAAGAACTCAAAAGCAAACACTGAGTGAAATCGTTTCGCAAATCCAGGCTATTTCCCAAGGAAGTCAGATCGGAATTTTCGCTCCGCTCGTCCGAGGCCGAAAAGGGGAATATAAGAAGCTTTTCCAGGAAGTTTTAAAGAAAGGTTTTTCTCACATTAGAGTTGATCGGAAGATGTACGACCTCCACAAGCCGATTAAGATTTCAAAGACGAAACGGCATGATATTGAAGTATTTGTTGATACGGTTGAGCTTACACCTAAAAATTTGGATCGAATTAAGCGCTCAGTTCAAACTGCATTGGAATCGGCAGATGGTGTGTGTGTGATTAATGTAGTGGATCCTGACGGCCGCACTCGGAAGCAAGAACTTTTCTTCTCTCAAAAAATGACCTGCCCGAAGTGCGGGATCAGTTTTAAGGATTTTACGCCTAACATGTTTTCGTTTAATAGTCCTTACGGGGCATGTTCCCGTTGCCGGGGAATTGGGAAACTTTCTCAGGTGATGGCTCATCAAGTGATCCGCCATCCAGAAAAGCCGCTTTTGAAAGGTGCGATCAACGAGGAAATTTATTTTTCATTTAATCAATATGTGATTGAGGATTTGATCCATGAATTGCGCGAATACTTTAAGTTTAATCTTTCGACACCCTACCGTGATTTGCCGGAAGAAGTGAAGGAAGCCCTTTTTTGGGGAACGGGTGACATCACAGGATTGATTGAAGAATTAGAAGACCTTTTTTATTCAACTTCTTCCGAAGAAATCAAACGGAAGGTGCGTAAGTTTGTTCATGAGGACGTTTGTTCTGCGTGCCATGGAGCACGTCTCAAATTAGAATCTCTCGGTGTTAAGATTAATGAGAAAAATATCGTAGAGGTTTCAAACCTTTCCGTGGAACAAGCGGCTTCCTTTTTTCTAAACCTTCATTTTGAAGGCAGTGACAAAAAAATCTCAGATCCTATCTTGAAAGAAATTCGTCAAAGGATTCATTTTATTGAAAATGTGGGCTTGAATTATTTGACTTTGGATCGTTCTGTAACGACCCTGGCAGGAGGTGAGCTTCAAAGAATTCGGCTTGCCGCTCAAATCGGAGTTGGCCTCACCGGCGTTTTATATGTTTTAGATGAACCTAGTATTGGTCTCCATCCAAAAGATAACGAAAAACTTTTAAATACATTACTCGAGCTCCGAGATTTAAAGAATACAGTAATTGTTGTAGAGCACGATGAAGAAACAATGAGAAAAGCAGATTTTATCGTTGATTTAGGCCCCGGAGCAGGGAGGGAAGGCGGTGAAGTGATAGGTATTGGTGATCTTTCAAAGCTAAAAGATTCGAGCAGATCACTTACCGCGAAGTATCTTTCAGGCGCTCTTTCAATTGATTTACCCCACGTGAGAAATAATTACCGGAAAGCCAAGGTGCTCGTTATCAAAGGTTGCCAGGAACATAATTTAAAAAATATTGACGTTCGAATCCCGTTAGGATGCTTTGTTTGCGTGACCGGCGTTTCTGGCTCAGGCAAAAGCACGTTGGTTCATGATATTTTATTTAGGGCTCTCCATAACCATATTTGGAAGACGGATTATTCGGTTGGAAAATTTCGCTCCATTTCAGGAATCGACCAAATTGATAAAATTATAGAAATTGATCAAGCGCCAATCGGACGGACACCGCGCTCAAACCCAGCAACGTACACGGACCTTTTTACAGCGGTACGAAAATTGTATGCACAGACTTATGAAGCAAAACTCAGAAGTTTTGATCCCTCCAGGTTTAGTTTTAATTTAAAAGGTGGACGATGTGAAACCTGTCGTGGCGAAGGATATCAAAAATTGGAAATGAGTTTTCTACCGGATGTTTATGTTTTATGTGAAACCTGCCGCGGTGTTCGTTACAACGAGCAAACGCTGAGGGTAAAGTATCGGGGTAAAAATATTGCGGAGGTATTAGATTTATCTGTAAAAGAAGCACTTGATTTTTTTTCAGCAATTCCGCAGGTGCGCGAACGCCTCCAAATTCTTGATGAAATTGGTTTAGGTTATGTCAAACTTGGCCAGCCTTCAACAACACTTTCAGGCGGTGAAGCTCAGCGGATTAAATTGGTAAGTGAACTGAGCAAGAAAGCGACAGGACGCACACTCTACATTTTAGATGAACCAACAACAGGACTGCATTTTGCAGATATCGCTAACTTGTTAAAAGCTCTGTTTCGCTTACGAGATGGTGGTAACACGGTGCTTGTTGTTGAACACAATCTTGAATTGATCAAAATGGCTGATTACATCATCGATCTTGGCCCTGAAGGAGGAGAACGGGGTGGAAATATAATAGCCACAGGCTCTCCGGAAGAGATCGTTAAGGAGAAATCTTCCTATACGGGGCAGTATCTTTCTAAGTATCTATAAACCTTATAGTTATAACTATTTTTCTTCTATATTTGACTTTCTTCTCTCTCGAAGGTATACTTTCTATACAATTTAAATAAGTGTAAGTTGTTTAGCATTATTTTCTTAGACTTTATAAAAAGGATTTAAAAGTCTCGCAAAGGCGGTGAAACAGTTGCCTGAAAGTCGAACTAGCAAATGGTTCCGAGCGGTCGCGGTTGTAATAGTTTTATCGCTCATTAACTTTCAAGTTCTTCAAACTGCTCCAACTTCAATCCAATTTCAAAAGCCGCTTTACGCAGCCGAAGTAAGTCTCGAGCTCAATCAAACTAAAGTTCCAACTGTTCCTGCAGTTGCTCAAATTCCAACGCAAGAAATCTCACAAGAAAATTCAACGCCTTCAGTTTCATCTGATATTGATTTTTTAAATAACAGTTCTTCGCTTTCGGTTCAAAGCGATGTTGAAGTATCCAGCGTAGAAAATAAAACAGAAGTTAGAGCAGAGACCGAGGAATCAAATGAATTAGCGACTAATGATAATTTTGTTACTGAGGTTTATCAAACTGCAAGCGAAGGAATCCACGAACTTCAACACGGAACAGCCGTAGCGTATTTAGCAAAAAAATTGACGGTTGAAGATCTCAGGGTGCTTCGACAATATCAAGATGAAGTTTCGATTTTGGTTGCAGGTGATCTCGTTGTTGTTTTTTCAACAGGTGATGAAGAATTTATTCGTAGTCTGCCTCCAGTAAAAGCGCTTACAGAAAATTCATTAGTTACACTTGCCGCACATTTCCATAAAGATGGCCCTCCAAGTAAAATCGATCTAGATCTAAATTCTGGTTTGCAATACGTCATTAGTGTTACCGATCAAGGCGAAGAGGTGGTATGGGTTCATGATGGGGCAACGATTTTAGGGACGGTTTCTTATGATGAATTTATTCAAAGAGTAAACGATGCACAAGCAAAAAGCCAAACGAATGACACTGAAGTTCGACAGATTCTCAATGACTACATTGTTGCAATAGATGAGTACCAACAACAGCAGATATTAAATAGCCCGATTATTGTTGCTGAACCAATACTTTACGCCAATACCACAGGCGCTACTCTTCCGAGCCCGCCAATCGTGCGGAATTTTGAAGCATTTCCTACCACCCAGAACAATTCGTTTACTCCGATTTCATTTGAAGAAGCTGATTGGAATTATGATGTGGCGCAATCCGGTTCATGGGCCGCATTGAATCTTCAGTGGGACAATGCAGTTGATTTTACCAAGTATAACGGGTCATTCCCGATTGAACTTGCTTTAGGAAGTATGGTTGGGACACCGAATCAAGTTCCATCAATAGTTGAATTGGTTGATTCCGCAAATACAAAGGTTCAATTTTTAATTCAAGATTTGTCGACAGCATTTCAAACGTTTAATCTTCCATTAAACCATCCAAGCATTCCAGCTAGTTTCAAGATGTCAGAAATATCCGCCATGAACTTCATATTTTCACAAGGTGGCACATTTGGAATTCAGAATGCTCAAGACCGAGTTGGTGTATTAAAAGTCAAGCTGAATGGGTTTCCTTTTATCGCGCCTGGGGCAGCGGGTGCCATCACTCAGCTCCCGAAAGTGCTTCCGGGTACCTTTACAAATCTCCCAAAGACCGACCCCAAAGGCGCTGATGTTACATTGAATATTGTTTCGAAAACCTTTATGACGGCTACTTACACCGGAAATGATCCGACTAGTTTTGGCGGAACCGTCTATAGTTATTCTACACCCATTAATCTGAATACGTTATTTCCGAGTGGCATTGTTTTCCAAATTGACGGAACAGGAATGGCAGAAGAGGCTTTTGAAATTAAAGATGGGGCAGGGAAGAGCTGGAAAGTAGACTTGATTAATCTTCAAGGGTTTGGTCAAAAATACGGAATCGACGTAACAAAGATAAAGGGAATTGATACTACCAATATTACCGAGATTGTTTTTGTATTTAAAGGCCAAGGGGCCAAGACCTTAAACATTGACTGGGGCGAGTGGGAGTTTACCCCGAGCATTCCTCCCGGAGACCAGACGAAACAAATCACTCAGCTCCCGAAAGTGCTTCCGGGT